>Ga0116227_10000744_pt1 | contig 66653 bp, 65 predicted proteins | sample S1TSphgellanicum_FD_89693 | JGI IMG/M metagenome (GOLD analysis project Ga0116227, IMG submission 89693) | Host-associated microbial communities from peat moss isolated from Minnesota, USA - S1T2_Fb - Sphagnum magellanicum MG | ecosystem: Host-associated > Plants > Peat moss > Unclassified...
GCAAAGCCCAGCTGATCTCTTTCTCTTCTTTGGCACCCACATGGGGGAGAGGATGCAATCCTCACAACCATTGCAAAGCCCAGCTGATCTCTTTCTCTTCTTTGGCACCCACATGGGGGAGAGTATGCAATCCTCACAACCATTGCAAAGCCCACCTGATCTCGATCTCTCTCTCTCTCTCTCTCTCTTCTTTGGCACCCACATGGGGGAGAGAGGATGCAATCCTCACAAGTACATCAATTTGGTGGTTTCAAAACCTAAACAACCCTGAACTCTAAAACCATATTAAACCCATCATCAATTCATACCCCCACCAACATTCTTGGACAAACGTGAGACAACTTGAAGCTCCATTTTGAAGCATTAGCCTGATTGAAGAAGCTTCAGAATCAAAGTGCTGCAAATGACATCTAAATCCTCTATTCTTTTTTTTTTCTTTATGAAAAATGAAAAAAAAAGTGAAAAAGCCACTCTAGTGATCCTTTGGAAAAAGAGGATAAAATTATATTTCAATAAATATTAAATAATATTTTGTTTTGAAAGATTGCAAGGTAAAAAGCTTGATAGCTAAAAAGGAAATCCATCCAAACTTTAAAAATCCAACACCATTATAACAAACTTACTTACTTAGCCTACCCATCATGATTAATAAACTTTGTTTTCTTTTTTAAGAATTTGATGGAAGAAAAGGCACATTATTAGCATCTAGGTTCTCAAATGCATTTTTATAGCTATAAAATGCAAAATAAAATATAAATATAGAATAGCAAATACTTGAAAAATAGATCATTGCAAAATGAAAGAAAATAAATAGCCACAAGTACTTTTTGTTTTAAGTGAATGCAATTGAAGCACCTAGTACTAAAAAAACAATGGCCCACAACATTATAGCATAGCCCAGGGTCAGCTTCCACATTCACAAGACCAATAATTATTATTTTAATATTATATATATAATATTAAAATTTTAATTATTTTTATTTTTATAATCTACTATGATATTGTTACATGAGGAGTGAAATTATTCTGATTGTAGCCTACAATAATTATGATGGTTTTTCACACCTCACCTTCTTATTTTCATCAAATTTCCTTGTTATAGTAGTATTTTCTAGTAATAAAGTTTTAGTGGCTTATGTCATGATGGGCAAAGCTACTATGTCACAAATGATTAAAAAATACTTTGGGATTTCTTGAGGTCTTTCTTTCTTTCTTTCTTTCCCTTTTATTTTTTTTTCCTTTTTTTTCAACTGCCTGAATACTCTTTTTTTTGGACCCAAAAAAATAAAGGAAAAAATTGGATGTTTTAAAAAAAAACCTAGTGTAAATTTGAAAAAAATTGCTATTTTTGGGGAAAATTTAGCCAAATTTTTCATATCAAAAAATTGAAAACCCCCCCAAAAGGAAAATTATGTTTTGAACATCATAAAAATACATTAAAATCATATATAAATAAATTAATAAGAAATTAATAAATTAATTACTGATTGAATTTTTTAATGAAGAAACAGTCAAAGCCAAACTCATGCAGGTGTCATCATTGCTCACAAAAAGGCAAGTTAAATTGTAGAAAACACAAGTACAATAAAAGGCATGCAGAATTTTGGAATCATCTGGATCATGGTTCACCTACTAGAGTGTAGGATGGGGTTAGGGTTAGGGTTAGGCTTTTTGGGTTGCTAGTAAATTTCCCAAAAAGTAAGTTAGCTGAGCCATTTGTACAGCTTAAAAGTTGTTGCTCAATTTGACCTTTTTTATTATTATTTATTTTGTTGAATAGTGAGCTCAATAATTTCACATCTGGTTGGTTCAATGTTGTTTTTTCTAAATTGTTTTTTGGGGGGTATATTTTCATAAAGGAAGGTACAAAAGGGGCTTTTTTTGGGGAAAATTTAAAAAAAATGGGCTCAATTGAACAAGTCCTCACATTATTATGAAGGAAAATAAATAAATAAATAAATCTTAAAGTTGCAATATTTAGAATAGGTTTCATTATTAAGTCACCAAATTATAGGAGGGGAATCTTAAGTTTTTTCTACATCAGATGAGAATTTTTGAAATTTTTTTGTCAAAAAACATTTTTTGGAGTAAATATGATGAAACTCACAATAACTTTGAAATTTTTGGCAAATCTTTTTTGAGTACATATGATAAAACTCACAATAACTTTGAAATTTTTGGCAATTTTTTTTTTTTTTGAGTATATATATGATAAAACCCACAATAAAACTTGATAAACTACAATAATTTCTTCATTGAGATTCAATTAGAAGTAGCAAACATATGATCAAATTCATGTATTTGCCAGTGTTGGACGGTTCTCACTTTTTTCTGTGAGAACCGGCTGGTTCTGGTTTTCTCATGATGTTATGAGAACCTGATTGGTTCTCCAAATATATATATCATAGTAGTAGCAGTCCCAAGTGAGAAGAAGAACAAGAGGAACCAATCAATGATACAGAGAACTCTGAGAACCGGATGTGAGTTCTATGTGAGAACCTGGGGTTGGTTTTCAGTCCGATCCTCACATTCAAAAGTGTCAATTGGTTCTCATTGTGAGAACCGGTCTGAGAACCGGGTCAGCATTTGAGAACCGCCCAACACTCGTGTTTTGCTTTGCCTCCTCATTCTTGGTTCATTTTGTGGATACAAAATATCATCATTTTTCAATTTGTTGAAATATAGAGATGTAATTAGTAACTACCACACAACCCAACCCATTTTGCCATACACACACACACCCATCACGTGGGCTTTGGTGAAAAGAATGGTTGATTGAAAAGCAAACACTTGAAATTTTGAAATATGAAGTGAGGAATAAAAACAAAAGCTTTTAAAAGCTTTGAGTTGCAACTTGTAACTTGTTGATACTATTAATTTTTTTTAGGTAAGAAAAAAACAAGCTTCAAAAAAAACCAAAGAGAACAAATCATAAGAGTCAAAGTTGTACATAATAATTCCCTTCAAAACCACTTTTTTTTGTTGCCTTTCTGACCTACTAGTACTAGGCTATGTTGGTTCTTCTAGGCTTTTACTTTTTGGCCTCCTTCTTTGACTTGTTGGTGGACCTGTGTAGCGGGTTCATTTCATTGTCATGCTAGTTTTCAAAGCTCATGTCTAGTTTCCAAAGACTTGGGGTTTTAATGTTTGCGATTAGAATCTCAAGCTTCAAATCTCTTGTTGGGTAGTTGTGGATTCACTCTTGTTGTTGGGTGTTGGGTGGTTTGTGGATTCTCTCTTGTTGTTGGGTGTTGGGTGTTTTGTGGATTTCGACTTTGTGTTGGTTAGCTTCAAATCTCTTGTTGGGTGTTTGTGAAGTTTTTCTTGTTGGGTGGTTTTTAGATTGTTTAGTTGGGTGTTTGTGGATTGTCTTGTTGGGTGTGGGTGAAATTTCTTTTGTTGGGTGTTTGTGTTTTGTTGGGAGGGGGTGGTGTTTTTGGGATTTTGTGTTTTTTTGTTGTTGTTGTGGTACTTCCTACTACACACAAGCTTTGAAGGGAAGAGAGGTTTTGTTGAAGAAGTAGGTTTGGGTTGGTGTCAAAATGGTCACAGAAACAAAAGTCTTCCAATTCTCTGAGGTGCAAACTCATGGTAGTCCCACGGATTGTTGGCTCGTCATCCATGGAAAGGTTGGTTCCTTTGTCCATCATCATCATCATCACCCACAAAAAAAAAGACTTTCTCAAGTTCTTCTTCCAAACACATGTGCCATGGATTGTTTGTTTGTTTATTTGTTTGTTTGGTTCTTTTTTATGTTTGGTTTTTTTTTTTGGGGTCTATCACGAGTTGTGATTTTCCAATAGTTTTCACGTTTTCCAAGTTTAGGTGTTAGGATCTTCTTGAACAATTGAGAGTTTCTTGGTGCATGAATTTTATATATGTCTCCTAATGTAACAACTCTTCCCTAGCATATAGCATAATTCTCATTAGTTGTTATAGTTGTGCTTTGGCTTGTCTTTTTGACCACTCATAAGTGTTTTCTTCCTAAAATTATCTTGAAAATTACCTTCAGGGCTTTTTTGAGTCCCATGGTTTAAATAAGAAATCAAGTTTGATTTTTAGTTTGATTCTTGCTCTTGAACCTGTTCAACCTTTTGTAATGAACCCTTTGAAAATCCATGTGGTCCATGAGAATTCAATTTTTGCTCTTCAACACATGAAAGTTTCAAGGAATTCTTTTCTTTTTCCTTTGCTTCTTGTTTCTATGATGTTTTTGGATCAACATAAATTCAATAATAGGATTCATCTTTTGTTGTTGTTGTTGTTGTTGTTTCTATTGGGATTCTAGAGCTAGGGACTTTTGTAATTTGTAATTATTTTGTTGTTCCTTTTTTATGATTCTTTTGCAACTAATCCATAGACATGATTGTTGAAAAAAATTTCTTTCTCAAGTTGATTGGTTCATGTTTGGGAATTAAGTTCTTTTTTATTGTTTTATTTAATTTTTTTTTTTGTTGATCCTATTTGGATTTCAGTTTTTGTGCACTAAATCATCATCTTTTCATGTTGGATTGTCAATTTTTATTTTATGTATGATTTTTGCCCTCGTGAACAAAACAAAACCATCTAAGGAAAAAATTATTTAGTACATGTTTTACAAATATTAATCTAGTTTGTTTCATCAACAAAATCCATGTTTTATTTTGCTTTGCAGGTCTATGATGTGACGAAATTTCTAGAACACCATCCTGGAGGGGATGATGTCCTTCTTTCTGCAACAGGTATTGAATTTTTAGGGTTGACAATTTTTTCTAACAACCCCTTCATATAAATTGGTGGTCTTTACTTTAATATCTTCAACTAGCTATGTGAGGTTATTGTTTTTGTGGTGACTTTGTTTGTTTTTCTTTTGTTTTTTGTTTCAATTTTGGCATAGATCTTGAAGCTCTAAAAAGTTAATGCATGAATAAAATTGGTTTTTTTGCATTTTTTCCACATTGCAACAACAATAGGCAAGGATGCAACGAATGATTTTGAAGATGTGGGTCATAGCGTGGATGCCCATAATTTGATGAAAGATTTTGAAATTGGTGAACTTGACATCACATCCATTCCAGAAGTGGAAACTTACAAACCAGCAACATCACCCGAATATAACCACGACAAAAGCTCAGCCTTCATCATCAAAATCTTACAGTTTTTGGGGCCTATTGTTATTATAGCATTGGCATTGGCATTCCGTTATTTGTACAAGAAAGATAATAGTGTTGAATGAATGAGAAAAAAAATATTTTCATTCCAAAATTTTTAGGAACCCCCAGCTAGTCACTCAATTACTTTTTGTAAGTCTATTTTTCTTTTAATCATAACTTTGTTGTTGTAAACTTTGTTTTGAATATTAAATAAATTTAGTGAAAAAACCAACCTAACTCCTCCTCAAAAGAGGAAGATTCATCTCCAAATTTGTGTACATGGTGGTCATTAAGGAGGACTAATTTATCTATAGTGGAAAAAATCTAGCTTCAAAAAATTGGACTTATGTGATATGAAGTTTTTAGTACTTGTTATGAACTTTTTAGAGCACCTTACTCATTTTTATTCTTATTGATATAAGATCCTATTTTGAATTTGGATTCTTGCTGATAGAAAATCTTGTTTTGGCTTTGGATTCTTTGTTGATATAACATCAAGTTTTAGGTTTGGATTCTTTATTGGAATAACATTTGGGGTTTTGGGTTTAGATTTTCATTGATACATGAGAATTTGGTTTTGGTTTTGGATTCTTTGATGTTGATATAACATCTGATTTTGGGTTGATTCAATTTCATTTTTGGTCGATCAGTGATTGATGGTTTTTTTGTGTTCAAATTTGATGAATCAATCTAGGACTTGTATTCATGATATTTATAGAAATTAGTTTAACACAAACACCTTCCATGCTTTCAGGGGACTAAGAAAAATGTTTTGGGTGTGCAAACTTGATATCATGAATTATGCAAACCCATGAACAAATTCCTTTCATTTGGCAATTATTGCATTTCAAAATGAAACAAAAGATGAATTTTGTTAATGAATGTGTTTTTAGAGCACATAAATTCTTTGCAAATGTTCAAAATATAAAATCAAATTCATCTATGAAAGTATGAAAATGGGTAAAATTCATTAGCCCTTATGGTAAGGAATGTTGACACAAATTTGAAAAGTCAAGAAATGTTTGGTGCATACTTTTAAGTAAATTAGTGGAGCTAATCCTTACAAAGTTGAACACTTGGATCGTTTTAAACATGTGTTGTATCCATTTGGAGTATATGTGGGTATGAATTACAATGTCAAATTTGTCGAAGAAACCCAATAATCAATTATTATGCAAATGGAATCCAATTGTTTAAATGTAATAGATTATAAGAGTGTCCCAAATTGCAACTTCAATAATAATCTTTAACATGTTTGCACCATGTATTTTATGACTTGTCACTTAAATAAACATTGAGGTTTTGTCATATATACATTGGCAATATGATTTCCCGATTTGCAATCATTATGAATAATCCTTCGTTAGGACTTGGAGATGGGTCGGTCCCAAGTAGGGTTTTTTTTTTTTTCCAATTCCATGATATAGCCACACTAGCAACCATTTGCAAGAAGAATTCACCAAATTTGGCTACATGTCACAAGGAAATTTTTTTATTAAAAAAACCCCACTATATATATTTTTGCTACCTAGTGGAACCTATTGTCTAAATATGGCAATTTTTAGGAAATCTTTTCTTTGAAATCTTGTGATTTTGGCACATTGTTCCACATAAACCTTTTGTATGAATAACATTGGATTTTCATTTTTTTGTTGTCAACTAGAAAAAGATCCACCATGAAACAAAAATCAACCATGTTGAAGTACTAAAGTTTGTTTTGAGTTTTTAATTAAAAAATAACTTTTGCAAAAAGAGGTGAATGTTAGACTTGATTTCAAAAGGAGCCTTTGGTAGGGTTTAGGGTTTTGGTCCAATTTTAATCACCTTTTTTTTAAAGGTATTTTTTTTTATGGAATCTTTGGTTTGATATTTAGATAGGTCATTCAATTTCTAAGACTTTTGGTTCCATTCATTTTCATAAATTTTTTTTGACCAATTGGATTTAAAACCACATCTGGTTCAATCTCCTTTAAACACAACTCTATATATATAATGTTGGTTTATTAACCTTGTCTACTACCAAGGCAAGGATATTGTGTTTAGATTCATTATATAATATAATAGCTTAAGGGATTTTGGCCCCTGGGTAATAATAATAGGTCTATTTTTATGTGAGGTTTTTTGCAAGATGATATTTTGGCTTGTGTTGAAACTTGAGATTAGGTATTGAAATATGATATCATAAATGATTTTGATTTATTTAAAAGGATTTTTTTGAAGATTACATTTTTGCATGGTGAAATATTTGAATTTTCATAATTCTTCTTTTGCCTTCACAAATTTTTTAACGTAAATGGCAAGGCCATAGTGTGACACACCCCCTTGTTCAACTACCTAGTCCACACAATTCAATAAGGTTATATAATATTAACTATATATTGACATATGGTTGCTTAGTCAAGTCTCAATGATGAATTCAACAAAACTCAAAACTTTTAGTCTAGATGCCCTAGAACTTGTCCTATAACCTTGACTTGAACTTGCCTAATTCTTAATCTTTTTGGAAAAAAATATTTTTCCTTTCGCTAACATTGTCACACACACACATAGTCCAAAAACAAAGGTTGTGCAAATGAAGCGACAATGGGTTACCATCACAAGATGAAGACCCACTTTTTATTATTTTGATAGTGTATTTGTAAATATATATTTACAAAGTGTGAAAAATCAGCATACGTTTTGAATAAATGAAATGCTTGCCTCTTCGAGGAACAAAATGCCCATAAAGGTGGGCATTTCATCTTTCAAAACATGTAAAATCCTTTTTAATAATTTTTTCCAACAACGTTTGATGGCTAATTTGAGATATTTCTTAATGTATTTTGAGGGCATTTTATATTCTTGAATATCCCTTTTAATAAGAAATAGAGATTTTATGCCTACTCCTTAAGAGTGAACAAAAAATTATTTAGAAGGTAGGTGTCACCTTGCGTAAAAAAACTATGAAAAAAAAATGTTTTTTTTTTTTTCACAAATACCCACCAGGTATCACAATTCCTTTTTCCTAGATATTGGGTATACATGGCAAAATGAAAAAAAAAAATCATTATGAACATTTCTCTTTTTGAAATACCTGCCTTTTGAGAAAATTCTACCCTATAATGTTACCTTCAAAGGGAGTAGAAAATTTCTTGGAGGTGAGAGATGCCTTGCACTTTTAAGCTTTTTTTTTTAAGGAATTTGTGTTTGTAGCTGAAGTGGCAATCATCCTTATAAATATTTAGCCAAATCTAGTTATAAACAAGAAATAATTTTATTTTTTTTAATCATCCTTTTATAAGTTGGTTACACAATGAAAATCACATATATGAATATGGTGATTTCAAAATTTTCCCCTCACTTTTGGTAATTGAAAACCTCCAAAATCATTTTTATGAATGAAAATTATTTCACATTTTAACGATATATTGCCAGTAAAAGAAGGTTTACTCCATAAGAGAAACTTCTCATGTAGAACTTCTCATTAAGATCCATATCATATGGTTAATTTGTGTGTCATCAATATCATCCTCGTGTTCCCTTGTGGTGACCACTTTCACTTTGAAAGTTCCAAGTTGATCCATGTTAGAGTTCATCCTTGTAATTTCATTTCATCCATATGGTTGATCCATGTTGCTATATATTTAATTTGATTCATGAACACAAATTTATATTTTTGTAATCAAGTTTCCATATGACCAACAATGTGTGTCGTAAACTTCAAACATGTAGAATGTGACTCATTTGGATTTCCATTCACAAAAAAAAGTTTCATCAATGTGACACATCTCATCCATCTATGGACAATTATATATTTGTGATCAATTCCATTTATGAATGAATTTTCATGTATCCCATATATTTCATTTAAACATTTATTTGAAATATTGTTTCAATTATGTCAAGAAATTTATTTTTTCAACAATTTTCTTACATGTCTTTTCATCCTCTTTTTTTCCTTCTCCCCCTTGGTTTTTCTTCTTTCATTTTCTTCCTCTACCCTCACCTTCAGTTCTTTTCCCCTCCCCATTGCAAAGCCATGCATTACATGTTCATCGAGGTTCCAATATAACCTTGAATGTCATTATTTATCTCACATTATTTCCCCCACATTCTATTCATTTGCCATAAAAATCTAATTGTGAAATGACACACAACAAGAATGGTTTACATTAAATTAATAAAAAAATTCGTCATTAACAATTTGTTTCCATATTTTATGTTAATAATTTTGAAAAAGATTGTTACCTTATACTTTGGAACCACTTTAGATTATGCTACAATTTGTCAATTAAAGGAATGACCGAATGTGTTTCTCAAGTGGCGAAGGGAATTTTAAATTTTTGTCAATTTCTTCTTATGGATGTTCTTAATGTCATTTGATCATGTTTGCTATGCTAATTGCACAATTACATATATAATTGCTTTTCCCCAAGTGCCAATATAAATTTACTTGTATAAAATTTATATCACACAAGTCAAAACTCAAAACAAGTTCATTTATTTTTAGAATCATTGGCCAAGGGTTCCATATGGCAAACCCTTACCATTTTATGTTATTGGTATTGTTGGAAAATCATTGATCAGTAAGGGTGCACGAACTTGGTTTGTTGATATTTAAACTTTTGGGGCAAGAGGTATTGAATGTTGAATAAAATTCATTAAAATTAAATAATTTAATTTCAAGAAAATTTCAAGAAAATTCATGATATTTTTAGAAAGCTTTTGACGAGTAAAATTTCTTGAAGGTGATTTCATAACTTTTAGACCTAAGGTTAGGAAGATATTGAATTTTGAGTAATTTTCATCATGAGAAAGTAATTTAACTTTTTTACATAAAAATTCACAATTGGGCTCTATCGTTAGGGCCATGTTCACATTTGAAATAGTTGCATATCCATGTTCACATTTGAACCAACAACACATAATAAATGTAATATGAAATAAAACATTTATTACCAAAATGCAATGTTTGTGAACCATTAAAAAAAAACTATTAAAGTTGGGAATTGTTTTTCACAATCTTATTGAAGTGACGATGATAATCGAAACTAATTTATGTGAACCAAATATAGGGTCCATTAATGGTTGTCATTACAACAATTTTTGATGTTGACCACTTGACATTTTTATTGAATAGAATGGAATGAAAGAATGTTTTTTAAAACCTTTGTGTCCTTTCATATTTCAACTTAATATAGGAATGAATTAATGTCTTCCATTTCAAGAATATTTGGAGAATTTGTCTTTTCTTTGTCTTGGTGCAAATAAAGGGGATTTATTACATGTTACATAATGCATTGTATTAATGTACTATTTTTTAGTAGAGATTTATTTATTTCAACATGAGATATGAACACGTGTTGTTTAATTATGCTTCATGTGGATATGTTGACATTATTTTTAAATTCGTTAACAAAAGAGCAAATGTCAATACAAAGGTGAGAACAGAGAGATGCTTTTGTATTTAGCATGTGGAAACAACCATGATTCTATGGAGTTATATCGATTCGATGCACAATATTCAATTTCCTTTTTATTTTAAATTTTTTTATAAATCATAAGTTGTATGAATTGGTGTACTTTTTGCAACTATGTAAATACTACGTGAGAATTATATGCACAAAATGCAAGAGGGAGCCAATGTGAAAACATGTTATGAGTTTGATAATGATCCAATGAAAATGATGTGTTTTGAACACAAAACAAGATTGATAGTTGACCATAAGAAATAAAATTGTGTATACTTTTAATTTTCCCACATAAATTGTCGTATTTGATGGAACATTTTTTGTTATGAATTTTTTATGTTTGAGCACACACACATTTTCTTCTACTTCGCTATTGTTTGCGATTATTTAAGGTGTTACATAACAAGTGATGTTCATCTCATTATGTGTGCATCATATGAGAAGAAATGATTGAAAGATTTACTGCACCAAAAAAATGAAGGATGTAATTTTTTTTCAATGCTTTTCTTATGTATTTAGCTTTTTGATTAAAACACTATTTTGATATGTGTTTTGATAATTTGATTAAGGTTTGTGCATCACATGATTACTATATAACACAAGCCACATGATAACGAACCATTTATACTTCTACAAGCATGTTTTAAATGACATGGGTATTAATCTTTCGAAAAAGGAAAAAAAACCTCTACACTAACCTACATATTCGTCAAACTATTTAAACAAGAGTCAAAGAAAAAGATAAACTGTAACCGGACATGGGGTGACCGAACAATGGAGCTACGCTGATTCTGATCCTGATTTTTGCACCGTCACTTGGTTGGCTGCGCATTACATCTCATTACTGCAACTATGCATGGCGCCTGCTTTGGGGTGATCATGGATGCCCACCACACTTGAGGAGGACGGCACATAATTATGGCAAAGGAGGTGCTGGCTTTTATGATTCGAGGCGGTTAGGATGCATGATGGCGCCGGAGTTGAAAATTCAATGAGGAGGAGAGCTGCAATGGAGCACAGAGTCCTAATTTTTGGAGGAAGGCAGATCGAGCTAGGGAATTTAGAGAGAGGGGAGGTTCTGTCTTGGAGAAAAGAGGTGAACTAAGGTGAGGTAGAAGTTTTTGGAAGATGCCAAGGAGCTCAGAAGATAGCTAGTTGCTGATTTCTTCTGCTGCGTTAGTGACTAGGGGATGGCTAACTCCTGAATCTGGTGAGAGTCAGGTCGATTGTGTCTAAGCAATTGTTAGACGACTGATGAACGTTCTGTAGCTAGAGGGAGCTTGTGAGGACAAGGATCTGTGTGAAATCCGAACTATACGTTTTGGTCCTTGAGATTCTATGTGGGAGCCGTATTTGCAGAGGCTCCGGAGAGATTTTCTTTTTTCCAATAATGAATCTTTCGTGTGGATCTAGCTGCCTAGATGTTGTTTTGATGTTTCTTTGAGGTGTGATTGCCTGATTCTCGCTCTGTCAGAGTGAGATCAATTTGAGGGGTCTGGTTGTTGTTTGGTCCCTTTCCTTTTGGTGACAAAACAACTTGAAAATGTAATTTAATACATAAAAAGTGATAAAATAATGATTGAAGAAGTATATTTGTAAATAATGTCTTTTTTAAAATTCACATTTGACGTTTTGTTGTTTCATAAAAACACCCTTCAACAAAATTAAATAAGGATGTATTAATGTTTACAAAACCTTATGCATGCAAAATGTCAAATGTAAATAAATAATTGAAAATAAATTTGTGTATGTCTTGTGACAAAGTCAATGGTTACTAACAATCTATTGAAATAATGGCATGTTTGGCAATCCAAATTTTCTTATTATATATATATATATATATAGTAGTTAGACCTTTGCACAAATCTTCTATTGAATAAAAATGATATTTTTATGAATTCATGATGGATTAGATTTGTGATATTTTCATTAGTTTTTTTTGGAGATTCAATAACCAAAAAATCAATTTCAAACATTATTAATTATATGGAATGATGACCAACATTGTCCTAATTACAAATGTCATTTCTTGATGACAAATCTTTAAGAAATTACAATATAAGAATTATTGATTCCAAGTGTTATATGAAATTTAAATACTTTTACAATTTATGGAAATTTTTAAATTGTTATTGACATTGTAAAAGAGGATAAAATATAAAAATGTTCCCATTAAAAAAAACACAACTTAACATGATCAAATGGCTTTTATGTATTTTAAAATTCATTTGGTGATTTTTGTCCCTTAATATGCAAATATACCAATTAAAAAATAAAATCCATCTTTATTGTAACCAGATGTTGTTTTTATATTAACATTTTATTTATTAATGTAGTACCCTTGCACTTTTGACACTAATTATATAATCTACAAAAATGTATTTTTTCAAATAATAACATTTTGTGAAGGAAAATACATAGTCTTTTGGAATATTCAAGAATGTTTCATTCTTGAAAATATAATATTTAAAAATTCATTAATTATTTTACAAATGTGTGTTGAAGCTTTTTTTGTATTACATTAATCAAATGTATTTAACAAAATCTGAAAATGTTATGAATTTATTAAATCATGTGTGTTTTCCACATCTCATTAATATGTTGTAAGGGCTACAACTTTCTTTTAATGTGTATCATTATTTAAATTTAATGTATGGGAGGATGAATGGCTTGTTGCCATCAAATCTTTATAAAAAGGGGAAAAAAAAAAACAAAAAAAGGGAAGAAGAAAAAAAATGGTATAATATTGTGACAACTACACCAATGCTTTCAAATTGGGTGCAAATTGAAATGGGCAATATTTTAAAAACCATGCAAATTAATCACAATAATATATATATAACATGATCAAAGGTTGGATTTGGATTTCAGATTTTACATTATTCAAATAATTTATATTTTCTTGCTGAATTAATTGCATGTTAATCATAAATCTCATGTTTTTCAACCTATTATTGTCAGATATTGCATCAAGGTCTTGAAAACCTTTAGATTCTTTTGTGCATATTTTTATTTAAAATTCCACAATTCACACTCATGTGCATTTATATTTCATCTTTTCTTTCAACAATTACATTTTTAGGTTTAATGGTGTATTAAATAATAAAAAATTATGTTTTGAACCATGAATATTAAATTATAATTAAATTTCTTGACTTACACATTGTGATTGCAAATTTTCTTAAATGTCCTAAATTTAAACATTTTTGTTTCATATCAAAAGAACATGTTTTGATTTTTCTTTTTTGTAATGTTACCAATGAGCGTCTCAAGAGCGATTTAAGAAAAAGGCAACATTTTCCTAGAACCTATATGAAAAAGCCTTTTTATAATATGATAATTTATAGTATTTAGCAATAGAAATCTAGTTACATTGACCCAAAATGTCTATCTTTTTATTGATTTTTGCAAAAAATAAGGAGATTTTGCAATGAAATATTCATTTTCCCAACTTTTTTTTGGTAATAATGTGAAATTTCACACAAGAAAAACTTTAGTCTCGGTGTATTTTAAACCATTAAACCACACTTTATATTCATACATTTCTTAATAGGTTTGATATTGATTAATTTTCATAATGTTTATAATTCTAACAAATGATAACCCTAAATTTAATATAATAGTAATTTTTGGTTTGTATTGAAAATCAAAATCATATAAGGTCCCAAAAGAACATCCCAAGATTGATTGTTAGCTTAACAAATGTTCTCAGATATAAACATCGTTAATAAAAATTTAGACGAATGACATGTTTTAGTTTAGAGATGACCTAAGCTTCATCAACGACAAAAACACACCCTAACAATGTAAAGAACGATACAAAAAAAATGAGACAACAAAAAAAAATTAAAAAAAAAAATTTGAACAAGGAGAACAAAGTGACAACAAGCAATTTAACAAAGGTGTCAAAAAGACATAAATGGCATTAGGTTGTACATGAAAATTTTCTTTTTGAACAATAAAGGGCACCAAGAAATTGAGGGTTAAGGCCTTGGACACAACGTTGAAGGACACCGAAAACATTAAGAAATACATAAAGGATGTTGGACATGCCTTTTAAAAAATTAATAATAACGAAAAGCACAAATAAAAAACATCATGGGTGTCATAGATGTTAATGATATTAGTAGGTGAAAATTAAATTTCATATTTTAAAATTAATGAAAATGAAAATATTTTATAATAATCTCTACAATCCTAAATTATCAATGTATCATAATTAATTATCTTTTATAACTATATTTAAATATTATTGTAACTTGAGTTTGAATTTAAACCTTATGTCAATTGATCGTCCATAGTAATGCGAACCCCAAGTTAGCAAGGAAAAAACAAACACCTTTAATCCACAAATTTTTCACTAAAAGTGAATAGAAGATCAACACACCTAACCAAGGATGCGATATAAAAATTCCAAAGCAAATTTGAGCTAATGGCACATTGATCGCCAAGCTAAACAACAACCAAAATATTTTCTCCCTTTTTGAATGAAAGGAATTTGCATCTGAAAGGATAAGGTGCAAATGTGCAAACTTCTCTCCAACCCTAGATTATTAGACCCAAAATTTCTCAAGAATTTTTATAATAAAAATTTAATATGAAATTAAGCGCTAGTTCCCAAAAATTCAATAGTTGAAAACCATACAAAAACACCATTTGGGTGGCGTGGGGTGGGGGGAAGGGAAGACTTTGAGTGTTAAGACTAGGGCTTGCTTGCAAGTCAATGAGCCTAGAGGCTTTGGGATGTGTGATCTTCCAAGATATGGAACAAAAAAAACTTGCAAAGTCTTATAAAACTTCACTTCACAAAACAAAAAAAACTTGCAAAGTCTTATAAAACTTCACTTCATGAAACAAAAAAAACTTGCAAAGTCTTATAAAACTTCACTTCATGAAACAAAAAAAACTTGCAAAGTCTTATAAAACTTCACTTCACGAAACAAAGAAAGCTTGCAAAGTCTTATAAAACTTCACTTCACGAAACAAAAATAACTTGCAAAGTGTTATAAAACTTCACTTCATGAAGCACGCAAACAATCTAGGGAAGAGATCAAGCATTGTATATTGTGAATGAATTTTTAACAACTTATGAAAACTACCAACAAAAGCTTGTCTAGAAACCCCGACATCCTAACTCAACAAGAATCAAATCTTTCCATCCAATTGGTTGCTTAGTAAAGAAAAAACATGTACAAAAATTTTACCAATAAAAAAGACTTGCCTACTACTAGGCCCCGACATCCATACCAAGAAAAATAAAAAAAAACTTTTCCATCCAAGTTGCATCAAATGTGGGATGCTTTTCATTTATGTCCTCATGCTTTGTGCCCTTGCCATTAGCCTAGATTACAAAATGATAAAGAACAAAGGTAAGCATAAAAAATTCTTGGCGACCAATGGGATCTTAGCCACATGCACCCAAGGGGCCCAATTTATTTTTTCTTTTGCAGATGGTAAGGGGGAAGAGCGGTGGATATTTTGGATTTTCTTGTTCCCAACGTGTTCCTCAACATGTTCCCAATAGCACCTCACTTTGTGCCATATGTTTTGTCAAGCGTTTTTTTGTCTTGGAATCTATATAGATGGGTCACTATTTGCGCTTTTATGTACGGAGTGAACATTTCTATATGGGGGTTCTTCAAAGTTTCAATTTTGTTTTTAATTTTTTAATTTTTTAGTGATGGGCCAATCAAAGAGGTTCATTGCAAAACAACCCCCCCTCTCCCCCTTTAAATTATGTTTGAAAATGTCATGGTTTTTACAAATTATTTGTTTGAAATGAGAAAATTTAAGAGAAAATTACAAGGGAAGAAAAAAATACAAAAAAATTGGTGCAAACCCATGAGCTTCTTTGGATTAAGGGGCTAGTCCACCATAGCAAAGCAAGTAAGTAAGTAAGTATATCCAACAATAATTGACAACATTCCTCTCTCTTATAATTCCATGGAACACTATTCATTATTTCTCCCCATGTTTTCATCAAATAAATACTAAAAAAAAATTGTTGCAAAAGGGTTTCTTCATCATGTGTGTTAAAAAAGTTTTTAGAGTTTGAACAACAACTTGCCAAGGAAGCTGCATATCTTTGTTGCCGAAATTTCATGAATGATTTTTTAATTGCCAAAGAGGTTTGACATTTGAGTGCCAAATAATTATTTTATTTGGGTATATAACTATTTTGGGCTTTGAATTGAGCTCATTGGGTTGAGTCTTTTTTTTTACTCACACACCATAGTTTGTCTCATTCAAAGCTCTTCTATGAAATAAAATAAAATTCAATAAAATAAAATAAAAATTCTTCCCAAGGCTCTCCATGCTTTCCGGGCTTGCCGTAGTAAAAAATCGGATGTGACAATCATAGACTTATAAAGTGGCCGGCGGTCTCCAAAAAGTCTACGGTTCCAAAGAAAATTCATCCGGCCCCCCCATGTCGTCATTCATGGTTTTCAATTGAATATTGCTTTCTTTGATGATCATTTTTCCACATTTCATTCCTCCGACAAAGAAAAATTCCCAAACTTCGATTTAAATACCCATTGTAATAATATAATAAATGCCTCAACTACATGAATTGATGATGAGCATTTTCCAAATTTTCATTCCCTTGGATGAAAGAAGAAGTTCATCCATGTAAAATCAATCACCCGTCCAAATGAATTGTTGTTGCTATATATATATATATATCGGTGATGAATAAATGGAGGCATTATTGATGTATTTGCACGCAACCTTTTGACAATCCAAGACCTTGTATGTTGTTGTGCTTCATATATATACATATATATTTTTAACATGTGCAAGAAGTGGGTGTAGGTTGAAATTCTCATAACCGTGTAGGGCCATGATACAATAGGAAAATCCATCAACATCATCGTCGCGGTCCATCATAGTAGGCAAACTAAGCAATAATATGTTCAATCGAGAAACCACTCATTCCGAGAATCAAGGTGGAAGAAGTAAGTGGGAGGGTGGAAGTGGGGACCTCACCTAAGGAAGAAGAGAGGGGGAAAAAATGGGACACACCCAAAGGTGTCCAATTACATGTGCTCCTCCTCCTCGGTAGTGTTGTTGTCCACAAAACTCGACAAATGGCTAACAATTGCCACCCTCCTTTCGCTTACTCAAAAGGGTGGAAAAAAGAAATCAAAGTATCTTCTTCTTGTGTTTTGCCATTTTTCTCTCTTCGTGTTTTTTTGAAAGAAAAAGCCATGGATCCAACAAACACTCTCCACAACCTTCCCAATAAGTTATATTTGAGCTTTGACAAATAGCTAGGGGGAGGAGTGCATAAGGAAAAAAAAAAATCAAAAAAAGAGAAATTCCTCCTCTTTCCCATTCAACCCTAATTAGCTTAGTAGGCTACTAGAATTAAAACAATTTTTTTTTTATTAGTTCCCTTACTTAGTTAGATGAAGAAGAAAGAGCCTTCTTATCACACTAACTTCAAAAAAAATAGTGTCTAAAATTCTTTTAACCCTCTTTGCATTCAATCTTTCCCATTTGTTCCCAAAATGAAACAAAACACAAAAAAAAATCAAACTAGGTATCTAAAATTGGTACTAGCTATTAGAAGATCCATTGGCTAAATGGGTTAATAATAGCCAATTCATACAAATTTGTTGTACTCATTATAATATCTAAAGATCATATTCCATTAATAGGAGAGGGGGAAAAAGAGGGCTCTCTTTGTGACACTACTTGTTAGTAGTAGCATATATACTACCTAGCCTAGCCTAGCCTCCTTCCTTCATGGTGGACTTGAAGAATTTGTCCTAAAGTCCCAAGTGTCTAGAATTTGTCATAAATCACATTGAAAAAAAAGAAAGAAAGAAAGAAGAAGAAGAAGAAGAAGAGGCTCTCAATAATGACACTATCTAGCTCTACTAAACTTTTTAATTGTAGAGTTCTTTGTCTTATTAGATCCCTTGAAAGAAGGAAAGAAACTATATATCTATATATATATATAGTTGTATATTTATATAGCTTGTTCAAGGTTGACTCTCAATTTTTATTTTATTTTTTTGGGTCAATTTTGTGTTATAGCCAAAGTGGGTATGATTCATAGGAAGATTTAGTCAAATTTGGTTACAAGCTCAATATGAAAGTAATTTTCTTAAAACATCTTTCTATATATATATTTTTGGCTATCTACTACTACTACTTGAACCATGTGTATAGAAAGATTTTTTTTTGATTTATTTAAGATTCAAAATTGAAATATGGCTATTGAAAATCTTGAAAAGCACATGATTTTAGCACTTTTATTTTTTAAAACAGCATTTTGGCTATATATATATAGCCAGCAAAAAAAAAAAAGATAGAAAGAAAGAAAGAAAGAAAAAAGAAAGGCTGGTGGCTCTATATACTCTACTAGAGCTAGTGTGTCTTAGAAATAATTGCTCTCAATCATAAACTAGCTAGCTATATATATATATAGTTTCAGGGTGCTCCTTTGTCCTTTTTCTGTGTAGAATTTCTTGTCTTAGAATTTCTTTTTTGTGTTTAAGATCTATGGAAAAGAAGAAACTAGATTCTCAATTTTTTAATTTTTTAAAATTTTAATATTTAAAAAAATTAATCACACAACTAACTAACTAACTAACTAGCTTCATTGATAATTTAGTCTAGAATTTGGTCTTCAAAAATTAATTTGCCTGGGAAGAAGAAGAAGGAGGAAGAGGTGGGTGGGTTTTGTCTAGAACTTGGTCTTAGAAATTGCTTGGGAAGAAGGAAGGAAGGAAGGAAGGAAGAGTAGGGTTTTGTTTAGAATTTGGTGTTAAAAATTTCTTGGGTAGAAGGAAGGAAGGAAAGGATGGAAAGGAAGGAAGAGGTGGGTTTTGTGTAGAATTTGGTGTTAGAAAATGCTTTAGGAAAAGAAGGAAGAGGTGGGTTTTGTCTAGAATTTGGTGTTGGAAAATGCTTGAGGAAAAGAAGGAAGAAAAGGGGTTTTGTGTAGAATTTGGTGTTGGAAAATGCTTGAGGGAAAGAAGGAAGAAAAGGGGTTTTGTGTAGAATTTGGTGTTTAAAAAATACTTGGGAAAAAGAAGCTAGAAAAGGGGTTTTGTCTAGAACTTGGTCTTTGAAAGTGCTTGGGCCCAAGAAGGAAGAGAAGGGTGTTTAGGTTTTAAGTTAAAAATGCTTGGGAAGAAGAAGAAGAAAGGAAGGAAGAAGAAGCACATGTGATCAGCAATTTATTTATTTATTTGGTTTTTTTTTTTTTTGGGGCCAAAATTCACACAATGGCGACAAAAGAAAATCCAATGCAAAGGGTACAAAGGATTTTATTCTATTCCATTTTATTTGATTTTATTTACTTATTTTTGGGGTGGAAAATAGAAACCAAAAGTCACCATATTTAGACAATAGACAATAAAACAAAAATTGGGGTTCTTGAAGGTTTGCCAAAACAAAGCAAGAATCTTTTTTTTTTTTTTTAAAGAAAAAAAAAAAAAAAAAAAAAAAATACTTTTACTTTCCTATCTGACCTGTAGCCAAATTTGGCTCATTTCCTCTTGTAGAGATGATCAGAGAGGCTCCACCCCATCGTCTCACAAAATTGGGGGAAAAAAAAAAAAAAATCAAAACCCTGGCTATGATGAATTATATATGTACTTAATTAATTAATAAATACAGATCAAGTAATGAATTAGGCTAACCATTAGGTATTAATCAATAATTATCCAGAATCAATGGTTTTTAATCACAAAGCTTTTTGTGTAGGATTGTGTAGGATTGTGTAGGATTTTTTTTTTTGGGGTGCCAAAAATGGATTTTTGGCAACTCAAAAATTGCCAAAAAAAAAAAAAAAAAAGACCCTTTGCTTTCTTCCCTTGGCTTGGCTTGGCTTGGCTTGGCTTTGGTTTTGGGTTTTGGTTTTGGCTATGGCTTTCCTTCTTCCCTTTTCCTTGTGTCACAAGCTCAGAAAGTTCCTTCCCCTTCCCCTGGCACCCAAAAAAGTCCCCCCCAGCAGAAAGTCCCTGGGAAACAACACCACATACCACCCAGCAACAGGCTCACCATACCCACCAAGTGCCCTCCCCTGAGGAGGAGCACAAGGAAGAGGTGGAGGTGGAGGAGGTGCAGCTCTACAACCAATCAATCTGTCCCATGTGTTTTTGATTCATCATAGAGAATTTCTCCTTCTCTTCTTCTTCTTTGTGGTGGTGGTGGTGGTTGTTGTTGTTGTGGGTGTTTTTGGGTTTGCTGGTTGTGGTGTGTTTTGTTTTGTGTGTGTGTGTGTGTGTGTGTTTTTTTTTTTTGTTTTTTGGGTTTTTGGATTGTTTTGGGGACTCATACTCATCAGCTTGGGTTGTGTGGAAAGAATGAGCTGAGATCGGATAGCTGGTGCGTTTTGAGGGAATTGATTTGTTTGTTTGGTTGTTTTGGAGCTGCTGGGATGAGACGAGATATTCAAGCTCTTGCAGAAGAAGAAGAAGAAGAAGAAGAAGAAGGTGCAGGACATCGGAGGTTTGTAGTGTTGTGGTGGGGAAGACAAAAAGGCGGAAATTTTTTTGTGGGTGGGATTGAGAGAAGGAGGAGGAGGAGAAGAAGTGGGTGCAGCAGCAGCAGCTCTGCTGCTGAGGATTAGAATATAAATTATTAGCGGTTTTGCGGTGCAGGATCATCACCATCATCATCAACATCATCAACTTCTTCTTCGGACTTCTTTATTTGGGTTTTGTGGTTTTGTTGCGAATTTGGGTTGTGGGTGATTGAGGATGATGGCCGCTCATCATCATCCTGCGGCAACTCATTTGGAGCTCATGGAGAGGGGCCAGAGCAAGCAGAATCATCATGATGGATTCAGAGGTGGCGATGCCCATGTCCAGCCAGAGGATCAGGATTCATGGGATGAAATTGATGCAGCAGGAGGAGCAAGGTCGCCAGTTGCAGCTAGGGAGCAGCAGCAAGATGAAGATGAGGAGGAGGAGGAGGAGGAGGAGGAGGGTTTTGTGTTGCCTCCTCCTTGTAGAGGTAGACAGCAACTCCATGCCATGTTGCGGCGACAATGGCTCTCTAAGGTATGTATGTACGTGGGTTTGTTGCACACTGAATTCATATAAACCCAAATCCCTTTTTTCCTCACTCTTTAAGGTAGGTAGGTGTGTGTGGGTTTGTTGCACATCAATTTCACCAAAACCCAAATTCCTTTTTTCTCTTGTCAATCACTTCAAATTCCCCTCTCAATCAATCCATCAATCTTCCAGTACAATTCAAGCTTGTTTGAGAATCATCATTTCTAAGCTGTTACATGAATCTCTTCGAGTACCCAAAAGAATTAATTTTTGAGGAATAGAATTTCCAAGCTGCTTTTGCTTCAGCAGATCAAGAGAGCTCATGATGTTCAAATAAAATTTGCATAGATCCCAGATTCTCTGCTGACCTAATGTCATTGTCAATTGATTGAGTACAATTTCTTCCCTTGTTGAACTCCATTTTTATTGGGTTTTGGAAAATCTCTGCTTGGAGCTCAGGATTCATGAATGCTTTGAATTTCAAGTTTATGTTGAAGATCATCCTTTTATGCAATTTTCCTCTCAATTCTAATTTTGCTGACTGAAAAAATCAGCAGGTTTTGTTGCTGCAATTAGCCGAGTACCTTCCAGCTGTACGGTCAAAATCCTCAGCAGAAAAATACCTAGTTTAGATTTCTCAATGGCAAATATGCAATCCATGGATTCATATCCCACTTGATGGCAGATAAATGTCTGTATGATCATGAGGAAACTAGAACGACAAAAAATAGATTCCTACCTGCAAATTGCAAATCTAGTGAGATGCAGAATTCGATGCAGAACTAGGGATGGAGAGAAGTTTTGTGGGTGCACATGAAATTAAGCTTCAAGGAGAGTGCGATTCTTTCATAACTGAAGTAGCAGCTACCTAGTGTGCTTGAGATTTGCAATTGCAGGGTTGAAGAAAATATTACTTGCTGCCCTACATTTATGACTCTGCCTGAGATTTGCACTTAGGATTAGGTATTGTAAGCTCCTCTTGGACCTCAGGTGCAGTTCTATGAACTCCTCTGTACTCTGTGATCAAACACTAATCAAACACTAATCTAGTTAGAATTAGATACTACTAATCCAACTACAAATGCAAGGTTCATGATGATGAGTGGTACTATATCTATCTGCCTTGGAACGAGGAGAACATAAACCCCATGCAAGGGTTTTTCTTTTTTTTTCCCTTTCCAGCATTTGATTTGTTGTTTTGCAGGAGTCTATGAGCAGCTGCAGGTTTTTGATTGCAAAGTCATTACAAGACCTGTGTTCAGTTTGCAAATGGGTAGTATAAATCCAGTTGTGGTGGATTCTATAGGACCTGTTTTGAGAGTAATAATTTTCAAAGAGTTGGAGTTTTGTTGCAGTATCTGAGTTTTGGCAGTTATGTTTTTTTTTGTGTTTTCTGGAATTAAGTGTTCATTTCATTTGCAGAAGCGGGGATGGGTACAAACAGTGATGGAACTCATCAGTCCATTGCTCATGATGTCACTCATCGTGTGGGGATGGTCAAAGAGCGTAGAAGAACACTTTGTCATGGAATTTCCAGTCAATGAAACTCCTCCCGTTTTCAGAGACGAGTTCCTCACACCCAGGAGCCTACTAGAATTCTGCCCACCGCAGAAATTGCTCTCAATACAGGTAAGAATTTTTTTTGGGGTCAAGATCTTCATCAAACTTGTTGTTTTCTTTGAACATCAAGTTTGAAAACTTCATCAAGCTTTTTTGGGTGCCAGAAAAGATTCATGTTATAATTTTTTTTTCAATTACGCACATATCTTGGAGAAGAGAATTAGAGCTCAACTTGGATCATGCAAAAAGCTTCATCGAGCTTTTGGAAGAACTCAGCATCTGGTGGGTGGGTTTGATGCTGCTGCAGGACCTTAAATGGGATGAGCTAGCATTGGCAATGGCATTGATCAAACAAGCAGATTTCATGAATCATACCAACTGGATGTCAGAAATGAATTCGACAAGCAGCATGACTATAGATGAGTTTCTTAAAAAAAAAGAGATATTTTCAAGTGCGATTCCTCTGTCCCCTGTATTGTTGTCACTTGTGTTGAAGTGCATGGACACTGGCACACAAGTGTCAAATGCTCTTGAGACATTTAGTCAATATCATGGCCCACTACCTATACCTACTTTCGATGGCTTTGTTGCACTTCACAAGCTCATACGAAAAGTCCTCGGTATGTTGTTTCTTGAAATTCCTTTTCAATATGTGTTGAATGTGAGGTGGTGTTTTTCCTGTACTGCAAAACAAATTAATTAATTTTTTTTGTTTCCTTTTCTTTTTCTTTTTGCTCATGGAATTTTGCCATACTACCATTCAATTGGTTGTTTGTTGACAATTCTTTCAACTCTGTCATGAAGTTGTTGGCTTCTTGTTTCTGAAAGTGCTTCGGCATTTGTAATAAATTTCCTCACTGCAAAAAGTGGAAAAAAAGGATAGACATAGTATCTATTTCAACTCTTTGAAGATCCGAGGTTTTTAAGATTGAATTTTGTGGCAATTCATGAAATGGGCGATTGAATTTGTGGGTTATTCATCAAATGGTTGTTTGATTATGTGGGTGATTGGTTTTGTGGGTGCATCATGCAATGGGTGATTGATTTTGTGTGTGATTCATCAAAATGGGTGCAGTGAACAATGGACAATATCAGGAGGCTATCCGCATCCAACAACATTTTGGAAACATGGTATTTACTAGGCACTTTTCTTCATCATCAAAAAGAACAGTTGGGAAAAAGTTTTGTTTTAAAGTAAATCACACCCAGTTTTTTCAAGGGCTTTTGAATTTTTATTTATTTATTTATTTATTCCAGTTTTCTCATTCCTCAATTGAATGTCACCCAACACTGTTATTGATTGATTAGTGAATTAATTAACTAAATTGTTGGGTGAAAATTCTTTTTCCAAATTGCAGCTTGGAAATTTGCTTTCATTGGGGCGCATTACATTTGCACCCAACTCAAGTGAAGTTGCGGGACTTGTAAATCATTTGACATCTGAAACTGAGGTACTTCATAAGACTCAGTGTCCAGAACTTCGCTGTAATCTCAGTTGTGTTCAGTGTGCTGCTGCTCTAATCCAATTGCCATTACTGAAATTCCATCTTGAGAATTTCTCCAATATAAATGCCATAAGTTCAAGCATTCACTTGCTGATCTTGAGTTTTGATTTTGATCCTTCTTTATGTTCAGTTGGAATGATGGGTGTCGTGATTAATTATTATTGCAATCAATATATATTGTTACTAACCTCTCTGCTTCTTTTTCTTTCTTTCCCCTGTTTTGCAGCTTTTCAGGGAAGTCTATGGAGGAACTTTCATAAGTGAGGAGGTAAAAGCCTGAAACACATCTTGTTTGAGTTATTAAAGTTTGTGCAGATGATAACTTTCTTTACATTGCCAATGTGCTCATCATAAGAACTCGGATCCAGGAGAAAAAAAAAACACATCTGTGGACATGAGCTAGTCTAATATATATAATGATCTTGACTACATTGTTTTCGTGAAGAAAAACCATTGGTTTTGTGACTTGAGAGAATTCATGGGTTGATGATGATGATTATGTCTTGCAGGAAGCTGTGAAGTCAGCATTATTTGATACAGAGTTTGACAGTCCAATTTGGGCTGTAGTTGTTGTGAATCAAATGGATCCTTTGAATGGGAAAGTAGACTACAAAATCCGCATGAATTTTACAACTGTTCCTCGCACATGGAGAACAATTCATAAGCATCGCATTGGGCTTCTTACTTACTACAAACACTATTACACCTCAGGCTTCCTTAGCTTGCAGGTACAGCATTGCTTTGAAAAGAGTCAGCTTCTGTGGAAACTTTGCTGAGTGAAAAGGTTGAGAGATTTTCTAAGCAATGCAAGATTAGGTTTTTTTTTTTGGGGGTGTGTTTTTCTCTAAATGATTGAAATAGTGTGGATTTCTTGTGTATTTGTTTCTTGAGAGCAGGATGCTATCAACTCATATGTCTTGAAGCTTGCTCCAAAGTCTGAAGAAACTGATGATGTTCTGGACAAAAGATTGATGTGGGGTGCGGCTTTTCCAGTCCCCGCACATTCTCGCAACAAATTCTACAAGGCGGTATGTTTTTGCTGCATTAGATTGATCAATAGTTCACAAAATGCCTACTTGCCCAGAGGTATCAATGTTGATTTGAGGTTAAGTCCTTCACTGTGATGATGTTAACTTCTCATGGCTTCGTCATCTGTTCTGACCCAAATGGAGCCATACTAAAAATGGTAGATGCACGTATCAAGAAAGATACTTGAAAAGCTAGTAATCAGTTCAAAGACAAACTTGAGAAGGCGATCAAAATCGTTGAGTTTGTGATTTTTTACATTCCTTCCTTGGTTTTTGCAGGTTGGACCAATGCTAGGCTTAATGATGTGCCTCTCCACACTCTATCCACTGGGTATGCTTGTCAAGGTAATGCAGATGGGAGGAGGACTCAGAGTAAATTCTTTCATGTCAGCCAATTTAAATCTTTTGGGTGTTGGAGGAGTCAAATTTCCTCATTTTCTCATTGTGTTCGAGTGTTTTGAGTGTTTTGGTTTTTTCTTTCTCGTAGAGATAGGACACACATAGCTTTTAAGGTTTAATCCATTGCTATCTAGCCCACTCACAAATCTTCCTACCCATTTCAGGGGTTGGTTGAGGAGAAGGAGACAAGAGCAAAAGAGACTATGTATATAATGGGATTGAAACCCTGGGTATTTTCAACATCATGGCTGTTGACATATATGGTATGTTTGACTTTCGAGAGACAATCAATCAATCACACACTACCCAATACTTCTTCAATTGCTTTACTGTCCAATACTTGTTGTTTTTATGGGCCTAGAATTTTGTTTGACCAAAGATTGCCAAAAAAGTCCATGTATAATCGCTCCAACTCGAAGACTCCATTTTTCAGCAGATCCAAAATTGGAATTGAATTGAGATGCGGTATGATCATCAAGGTTAGACTTTAAGCAGATTGTGGGTCTTGATTTCCTTATTTGTGGGTCTTTGAATGCAGGCAGTATTCTTCATGGTCTCATTATCAGTTTCCTTATTGCTTTCATTCACTATTTTCCCCCACAGGTTTGAGTTTGCTATCCACATACATACATATGATCTTGCATTAACCCTCAGATGCTTATTGTTATCTTTTATGTTGAGATGAGCTTCCTCTATTCACGGCTTTTTATCTAGCAACTGAAATCACTACAACAATGATGATTTAGCTGCATTTTAATTTCCCAAACACCACATCAGTGAGGAAATCCATTGATTGCTTTACACCGAGAACCTGATCGAACCTTGTGTTTTGAAACTGGTTTTTTCTTTGCAGTGATCTAAGCATTCTGTTTCTGCTCTTCTTCCTTTTCACAGCATCATTGATTTCATTTGGTAAATGCTTTTTTCTCTCTCTATTGTCTCTCTTTGCCACCTGCCATATGCTACATCCAGATGAGGCATTTTCAAATTGCAAGTCTTAATATTGTTGAATGCACTCACTTCCAACAATTATAGTAACATCTTTGGATTTTTCTTACAGGCTTCTTCTTATCAGTCTTCTTTTCAAAAGCTAAGCTTGCAGCAATCGTGGCACCCTTTATACATTTTGGTGCTATTATGCCGCGGTACATCTTCTTTCGTGCAAGTGGTGGGCAAGCAATTCAGGGCAAATCTTTTGCTGCTTTACTTCCGCCTACAGCATTCACTTTTGGTACAACACAAATCTCTTCCTCCCAGCCCCTAAATGTTCAAATTAGTCTTGGGGTCGTTTTTGATTGTGCAAAACCATTGTTTTTATAGTTCAGGTAATGAATTGTAGTATGAGAATTTAATCTGCTACAGCTAAATAATTTCCAGAGCTGAGGTACTATTTGCACTTTTGATGAGCAAAACGCAAGCTGGGATTTCGATTTGAAAGTGGGCATATGCACATGTGCATGCACAAACATAAAGTTCAAGGTTTTAACAATAGTTTGTGAATGTGCACAGGAGTGGACTTGGTGGGCCATTATGAAGGTGCTGGATTTGGTATGACATGGGGTAATATCTTGGAAGACAAATTTTCAATGGCATTCATTCTTGCACTTTTGCTAATCGACATTTGTTTATATGCTGCATTGGCATGGTAAGCAACACACAAAACAACAACCACCCAAACCTTTTATTGACCTCAATTAGCTAATTCCTTTGAAATTTGCAAACTTGGGTTTAATGTACATTTGTGAGAAAGTGGTCATCTTTTTTGTTCTTAGATTGTCCATAATTTTAGAAAGCATGTTATTTATGAATCTTTTCCTGGGTGGAAAAAAAAACAAACATTTCAGGTACTTGGAGCAAATTTTGCCATCAGAATTTGGTGCAGTACGATCACCGTGGTTTCTCTTTTCACCTTCTTACTGGTGGAGCAATCGCAAGGACATGGCAACAGCACAATATAAGGTTCAATATATGTATCACATTTTGGCACTTGCAAAAACTAGAATTTGAAGCTGATGAACGGGTGATTAATGAAGTGCTTGTTTGTTTTTGAGCCCATTCTTGCCTAATTAGTATGTGTTTGATGCAAAGATTTCAATTGGGTTATGTTTAATGAATTGTTCCAGGTGTTGCTGTTGGTGAGGATCAGGTGCATGTGAGTTTTCTGACAATGAAAAAAATTCACTTTGTTGTTAATGCAGAGACTTCATGCAGATGAGGAGGAAAACTCACATACCAACAATGACAACAACAACAATAATGAGCCTTATTTATCCAATGGGCATCACCAACAACCCGCAGTGCAGATTCGTAACTTGCGCAAAGTGTATTCGGGTGGGAAAGTTGCGGTTGAAGATCTTACATTGGATTTATATGAGGATCATATCACAGCTTTGTTGGGTCACAATGGAGCAGGCAAGTCAACTACTATCTCCATGCTTACGGGTCTCATTCGACCCTCATCCGGTGATGCGCTTATTTGGGGTCACAGCATTCGCCAAGACATGAACAACATCCGAAGGTTTGAACTAATTTCTCCTTTTTTTCCATTTGCACCTTTGGGTTGACAAATCTCACAAAAGAGATTCTCAGTTTCTATTGCAATATAACTTCAAGCTCTCTCTCTTTCTCCCTCTCTCTCTCTCTCTCTCTCTCTCTATATATATATATATATATATATGTTTGGTGTTTTTGTTGGAACATTTTTTGTAATGCAGTCAGTGAGGTGAGATTGCAAGAGGAAGGAGAAAACATTATTGTTTTAATTCTCATGATCGATTGTGTGGGTGGGTGGATGTTTCAATTTGGGGTTGGAAATTATGCACAGGACTATAGGCGTATGTCCACAACAGAATGTGCTTTTCAATTACTTGACAGTCAAGGAACACCTTGAGCTTTTTGCTTCTTTGAAAGGAGTTCCAAAGCTCTATGTAGATGAAGAAGTCCAAGACATGGTAACAAGATTGGGATTACAAGACAAGCTTCATGCACGAGCCTCTAATCTCTCTGGTGGCATGAAACGAAAGCTTCAGGTAAGTGCTATAATAATAATTTTTCATCAACTCAAAACTCTCAAATGCAGCACCAAGCAATTCTTGAGTTAGCTAGGGAGTTGTCAAATCTCACTCAAAAAAATTCTCAATTTCCATGGAAATGGAATACATAGATTGATCTCAATATAGATATGCGTGTTTGGTGCTTGTTGGAATTGGTTTTTTTTCAGATGGGTCTTGCAATGATAGGAGGTTCAAGGGTGGTGTTTCTTGATGAGCCAACGTCAGGGTTAGACCCACAATCGAGGCGAAGTGTTTGGGAATTGCTGCGAAGGTTTAAAGCTGGCCGTGCTATTGTCCTCACCACCCATTACATGGATGAAGCTGACCTTCTTTGTGACCGCATTGCCATCATGAGTGAAGGTCGTCTCAGATGCTGTGGTAGCAGCTTGTTTCTCAAGGTAGGTAGGCTTGGTAGTAGAGAGGAGATATAAAGGAGGAAATAATGATCTTTTACACTTCCAAAATTTTCTGTTTCCTTTGGAGATTGCTGTTATGTCCTTTGGATTCTGCACTTTGGTAGTACTCTGATTGTGGAAGATGTTTGGGGCACATGCATGTATGCGATGTCAGGCGAAATTTGGAGTTGGGTATAATTTGAGCATGACGCGGAGTAGCATTGCTTGCAATGATTCAGTGGTCTCAGACTTGGTGCAAAGACATGTACCTGAAGCTGTCTTGTTAAGCTCAGCAGGAGGAGAGATGACGTTCCAATTACCCTTCACAAACAAGGCTGCATTTGCCCAATTGTTTCAAGAGCTTGAGCAGCAGAAAGAGGCTCTTCACATCAGTGGATATGGTGTTTCCATGACAACTTTAGAGGAAGTTTTCCTTAGCTTGGCTGTTGATGATCAAACATCAAAAAACCAAGGTAATGTCTTCTCTTTGGACAAAGCTGTCAACACAATTCAACAGGGTGGTGAAAGCCAAATCCATGTTCATGAAACTCCAGTGCAAGTAAGCAATGCCCATCAAATTGCAGCACAGAATGGGTATGGTGTCAATGGTGTCAATGGCCATCAAGTTGCAGCACAGAATGGATATGGCATCAATGGCATCAATGGCCATGAAGTCGGAGCACAGAATGGGCATGGCATCAATGGCCATCAAGTTGGAGCACAGAATGGGCATGGCATCAATGGCATCAATGGCCATCAAGTTGCAGCACAGAATGGAAATGGAGAACCAAAACTGAATGGAATTGTTTATAATGGTACCTCTTATACCCACCAGAATGGACACGATGTTGTGGTTCCAGTGCAAGGATTCAGCTATTCCAGGAAATTGAGTGAGAGCAGCTTTCTACGAGCATTTTTTGAGATGTTCAAGAAGCGTGTGCTAATTGCAAGGCGTGACCTTAAGGTGATTGAATCTTTCATTCCTTGCTAATTTTTGGAATTAGTGCATCACTGGGAATTTCCATTGCCATAATTGGATCTTAGTGTGTGCTCTTGTCTCTCAGCAATGAACTAACAAAATTTGTGTGTTTTCTTGGCAGGGTTTAATTAATTCGGTGCTGCTTCCAGTTGTAGTCATCTCATTTGTAATGCTGATTTTGAAGCTCAACATTGATCCTGCGGGTCCCGAACTGATGCTCAACTTCAGGATGTATACACCCACAAGCAGCAAGGATTCACCTTTGAAGACCATCGTTCCTGTGGTGGTTGGAGCACCTCACAGTGATGATGCTTTGTCCCTTTTGCACGGAAATGATTACCTTGAATATTATGCACAAGACAGTGGGTTGAAGAACAGCGTGCAATTGAGTGAGCAACTCCTTGAGACTTATTCGCTCAAACCTGCTCGGTTTGGTAAGCATCAATTCTCTCAAGTTAAAAGCAAAATCTTTGATTCTGTTTTTCCACTTGACCCACATGTCATCACAATTGCATTGATTGGACTTGAAATCTTTGAGTTTGTTTTCCTCTTTGACCCATGCATTGCAAAATTGTAGATCTATTGGAATATTGTTTTGGGTACATTTGGTGCAAGTAGAAAACCTAATTCTTTGGTTTCAATATGTATGGGTCTCTTGCAGGTGCTCTTGTGTTTAATGATACATTATGGCCACAACTCAACACATCTGCTTTACGTAATTTCAACTGGACGGAACTTCAAAAGGTTCTAAATAGAACAAAGGCATCAAGTAATTGGAAATATATGCCATCTTTTGATGTGAATGAAACCATGAAGAAACTCTTGCAAACAGAGAGTGGGAATGGTGTGGTTTCTCAAGTCACCTTCCTCTTCAATACGACCTCTGACCATTCACTTCCAGCTTTGATTCAAGAGCTTGCACAAGCTCGGCTCCAAGCAGCTGTGAAAAATAATTCCACTTCCTTCCTTGTTTCAAGCCATCCACTCCCCCTTACCAAAAATGAATCCCTCCGGTTACAGACAGTGTTGACTGTCTTGGCTGCTCTTTTCATACTCATTCCCTTTTGTTATCTTGCCGCCAGCTTCGCTGTGTTTGTTGTGCGTGAACGCATTGTCAAAGCCAAGCTTCTTCAGGTAAAAAGTTTTTATCAACACCAACACTACCAACAAACCTTCATCTTTGTCATTGCTATGATTTCTCTTTGGAATTTCTTTTTGGATACAAATTTTCTTCCAAAATGTGTCATGCAGTGTTATCATGGATGTTTCGTTTTTGTGGTGGGTTTCATCATGCAGTTTTATCATGGGTGTCTTTGATTCATTTTGTTGCTTGATCTGAAAAATTTGGAGTTTTTGGGTGGGTTTTGTAGATTGTGAGTGGAGGAAGCAGAATTGCGTATTGGGTGGCAACATACACATGGGATATGATCATGTACACAGCAATAGTTGCAATTACAATGGTGGTATTTGTGGCATACCAAGATCAATCTTTCATTGGCTCATGGACTAAAGTAGGTGCTGTTCTTGCACTTCTGATGTCATTTGGGGCATCTGTTATACCTCTCACATATTGCTACTCATTCGCCTTCTCCAACCATGCCAATGCACAGGTAGACTATCATTGTTGTCTGACCTCTTGATTCAATGCTGACCTCCTCCTCTTCCTCCTTAGGGGTCCTTTTAGTTTTGATATGTCTATTCATTAAGCAAGAATTTGGCAGGATCTTCTTTTCCAAGTCAGTAGTCAAATTGATTGTGATCAACAATAAATGCATTTTGAATGCTTTTCAAGTCTCACATGAAGTTTACTGGCTTTTTTTGGTTGCTAGTTCTTGACCACCTTGTGTTATGTAGGTGGCAATTGCTGGAATACATTTTGTGACAGGATTTGCCATGGTTGTTGGGAGTCTTGTAATGGGTGCACTTGATGAGACAAAGGTACTAATCCTAGTACTTCACCGTGTTATGAGTATTTTGGGTATGAGGATCAAGGTTTGAGGATTGAGTGATTGCTTTTTCTAGCAATTGATGCTCCTAACCCAGCACATGAGGGGCACAAAAATTCTCCTTTCGTATGAATCAGGACTACTAATCACATAGGCTGTTCTTCCCAGTTTCTTTTGATGATTGATTGTGTGCTTTTGCAGGCTTTGAATGAGAAGCTGATGTATTTGTATAAGCCTTTCCCGCCTTTTCATTTGGGAAGAGGGCTTGTGAGCTTATCAGCATTAGACCTTGAGAGCACTGTGTCTGGACAGCCATCAAATCCATATACTTGGGATGTATTGGGGCGTCCTTTGACATGGATGGCAACTGAAGTTTTCGGGTACCTTTTGTTGACTCTTCTCATTGAAAATGATATACCACTATCGCTCTGGCGTTCCATGCAAACATACATATCTTCTTCCAGTGCTATCACATCTGCAGTGTTTGCTCCACTGGCACAGGGTTAGTCTTCACAGATTCCTCCTCTTCACAGATTTTTTTTTTCCTTACTTGATTTTGTATATTCAGCATCCTTGCAGTTCAAGGCTATCTTTCCATCAAGGGGTTACGCCATCATGTGCTGTTAGATTTTTGGTGTGCAATTGTTATGTTTAGGTCGGTGCTTCTAATATTCTGAAATTCACATTGTTGTTGGGTGTGCAGAGGCGTCACCATTAAGACGAGAGGATCCAGATGTGAGCAATGAAAGGGTAAGAGTGGAGACTGGACTCACTCAGGGAGATTCTGTTATAATGCATCACCTTTGGAAAGTTTTCCCAGGACGAGGACTTGACATTGCAAAAGTAGCAGTGAAAGACCTCTCTATTGGCATCCACAGAGGCGAATGCTTCGGGTTCTTGTAAGTCTCAAAGTTTTATCAGAATTTTTTTTCCTTATGTACAGCTAGAAATTTCTAGATACACAATTCAATGTGGAAAAGCATTTGCTTGAGAAGCTGCTGAAGAAGGAAAGTTTTGGTTGGGGGGTGTGATGCAGAGGTGTGAACGGAGCAGGAAAGACGACAACTTTGTCAATTTTGAGTGGAGATATCAAGCCAACAAGTGGCAATGCATCTATCAATGGCTACTCAGTTCTGACACAATTGACAGCAGCACGGAGGCAAATGGGTTACTGCCCGCAGTTTGATCCACTGCTGGACTTGATGACAGCTAGAGAACATTTGCACATGTATGCTAGCTTGAAAGGTGTGCCACACATACATGTGCACGAGGTTGTGAACTCTTTGGTGCAAGCTGTAGGACTACAAAATTATGTGGATCGTGTGGCTGGATCTTATAGCGGTGGCAATAAACGCAAACTTGCACTTGCAATTGCACTGGTAGGTTGCATGGTGCTCACACAAAAACTTGTTGAACCTGCCCAATAACTAGTTTCTTTGACAAATTGACCCTTTTTTAAATCATTGTTATTTTATTGGAAATTATTGTCTGAATGAGAGCAAGGAGGATTGGTGCGCAGGTGGGAGATCCGGCAGTTGTGTTTTTGGATGAGCCAAGTAGCGGGATGGATCCAGTCTCAAGGAGAGGGATGTGGAATTTGATAACAGACTCGGTCTCAGAGCGTGACATGAGTGTGGTACTCACAACTCATAGCATGGAGGAATGTGAGGCTCTATGTGGGCGTGTTGGGGTCATGGTCGCTGGCACCTTTGTGTGCCTTGGCTCCATTCAACACGTCAAATCACGGTTTGGCCAAGGTACCTACACTTTATCTATTCATTACCAAGAGTATTCAGTGCTTTCTGGCACTTTCTGAGCCTTTTTGTCATACACTACTAGACTTGCAATTGTGAGTTTGAAAATCATTTATTAAAGAGAAGTCAGAAGTCATGAGGTGCAGTGGGCGTTGTGTGGTTTTGTTTCTCTTTTGAGCAGGTTATACAGTGGAGCTAAGATGTAAAAACCGTGAAGCCATACCAGCTCTACAACAATTTATGTTGCTGACATTTCCAGGTGCAAGACTTGAAGAGGAGCATGGAACAAGAGTCAAATATTGTCTTCCCATGAAGGACTTTTCCTTGTCACTAGCATTCAGTGCATTAGAGAGAGAGAAAGATAGATTAGGGTTAGAAGATTATAACGTGAGCCAAAGCACACTTGAACAAGTTTTCTTGAGCTTAGCCAATGGAAGAACTCAAGAGGAGGAGGAATAGACACTTACACTTCTCTCAAAGTCCTAAACCCCCCCAAATTTGAAGCCCTGGAAAAAACCCATCAATCATAAATTTAGCACAAAATCCTGAGGCCTCAAACTAAAATCCTTCATCTACCCACAAATTCAAATCCAAACATTGAAAGAAATTGAAGAAATTTCTGTCAAGCAAGTAGATGATATAGGTAAATGTCAACCTCTGTAAGTAGATGATGTGGGTAGACCTCAACCTTTGCAAGTCACTGTAAATCACACAATTCAATTAGTGTCAAAATAGAAGGGAAGACGCAATTCATATAGGAGGTGCACATCCAGTGTTTTCCTACACAAGTGGTCTTGGTAGTAAAATCTCTAAATTCGATTGGTATAGCAGCAAGAGAAGTTGCTTGCCCAATGTCAGTGCAGTACGTACAAATGGGGTTTTGGATCCCATTGCATCAAGTTAGTGAGTTACCACCACATGATTGTGGATATTTCTGTCAGTGCAAATGGAATCAAAATGCAATCATCAGCTCACAAATTTCAAAGTCCACATGATCATCCTTTTGTTGTTCAATTTTGCTTCTATTGAGTCTTCACCTTTGAACTGATCCATGTGTATTTTTTCCTCCTCTATTCGATCTTTGCCTTCATTCAATACATATAGGTATGTTTTTCCTCCTCTATTAAGTCTTTGCCTTTGTTCAATTCATAAATGACAAAACATGTTTGGTTCTTTGCAATGCTTACATGACGACTCACTTTGGGGTTTGCTTACATGATGTGTGTTTAGATAGTGAACTCACTGAAAGAACATATGCTTCCACCATCATGTTTGCATACTACATAAGTTCAAGGGTTCCATGCTATAAGCGTTGTCCGACCTCATCACCTACTTGACACTAACACTGTGGAAATCCAGAGGTGAGATTGAGGGAAGACACTTAAGAAAGCAAGCACAACCTCTTATCACATCCTCCTCATCACCTCCTACTTGACATGAACAACATCTCTTGTTGATTGCAGGAAGTTTTAGTGCATGGTTGTTGTTCTGGGTTTGTTTTGCAACCCCAGTGATTTCAGTCATAAGAAAAAAACACAGCCCCACAGGAAGAAGAAGCTTCAATGCCCAAAACTAAGGTATAAAATCAGGGTCCTTCAACAAACTCCCAGGTCCTTCACCAAGCTCCTCTGCTTTTCAGTCACTTTCTTTCAATCTGAAGAAGTGGCCAACTGTGGAGTGAAATTTTATGTGAAGACAGAAAGTGTTGTCTGCCCTTCAAAGGTTTGGAAAGAGGCAGCTTGCAGATTGTGGCATGACAAGCACTTAGAGACTTGTTTTGAAGGCAATGTGATTGATCATTTTGCAATCTACTTTACTTGAACCATGAACCCTTCTTCAAAGAAAGAGGAACAACCTTCAAAGGGGAAGAAAACTTCTTCAAACTTCAAAGACAAAAACCCCTTGAAAGAAAGATGAGGAACCCTTCAGACTTGGTTATGAGGATGAAGGGGGAATGTGAGGAGTTTGAGGAAGTAAGTACCAGAGTTGACTTGTGTTTGCCTTGTTCTTGTTCTGTCTCAAGTTTTTGCCAACCCCAATGGGCGATGGTGGTCGTCACCATCGTCAACCCAACATAGAATGAAATTTGAATGACCACAGAATCGAAAAGTCAAACCAAAACTTGAGGAATTGCAAAAAAACGTGCGTGAGAAAATTTGGTACTCTGCAAAGTTGCAAACCAAAGACGTGCACAAGATGATGACAGTGACGACGGTGATGACGATGCAGCACAAACTGTCTCTTCGGGTGGTCAACCCCAAAATTGAAATGGGGATTTGTCGAAGAAGAAGGACTCAGGAATCAGTCAACACAAGAGACGACAATCATTTAGACAATGCTATGCTGCTTGTGTCGTTCGTTGATTGATGACGAACATCTTAGCAATGGACTGTATGTGCAGCACGACATGTGCATGTATATACATCAAGAAAGCATCACAAGACTGTACCCAACAAACAAGCAAGCAAGCAAGAGATTATTGTACCAAGAGCTTGTGACCAACAAGCAAGCAAGAGATTGTACCAAGAGCTTGTACCCAACAAGCAAGCAAGCAAGCCAGAGATTGTAGCAAACAAGCAAGCAAAATAGTACCAAGAGAATGTAGCCAACAAGTATTTTGTGCAATTGGGAGGACAGACATATTTTGGTGTTTGATCATTGTCGTTGTGATTGTTGTGGATGGGGTGTTGATGGATCGCTTGAAGAAGAAGAAAAAGAAGAAGAAGAAGACGAAGAAGCAGAAGGATTCTCACAACCCACAAAGGATTGTTGTTGTTTGTTGCTGGGAGATTTATTATTATCGGCAACAAAAGATAGATGTTTTGTGAAACCCACAAAGATTTAGCACAACAACACACAAGGCAAACAACAAGAGGTACTAACTCTACTCTGATGAGAGGAAGACAGGGGGAAAAAAAAACACAACGTTGCCACCTGTTCCTGATAAGACTCTCTCTAGACCTGTCAGCTGAGAGTAAACTTGATGGCTGATCTTGTCGTTTGCAGATCGGTTGCAGCAAAAGAGAGACGAGAGAGAGAGAGAGGGAGAGAGATTTGAAGCTAAGGTTGCGGAAAGCAAGAGAGAGATTTTGAAGCTAAGGTTGCGGAAAGCAAGATAGAGATTTTGAAGCTAAGGTTGCGAAAAGCTCGAGCTCGACATCCCAAGCAAAAACCTGGATTGCGTTGCATAAAAGCTTTAGAAAAAATGCAGATTGAGCTTGGAGTTGATGAAGACTTGGAGAATCGACAAGACATGCCGCAAACTGTGAATGCACATGCAAGTGTCGCGACAAAGACTCGTGTTTTCAGATTAGATTTCTGACTTGTTCTCCTCCTCGTCTCTAGGTGGTGAATCTAGGTTAGCAACAAAAACAGTGACTACCGACAACAGAGGATTGTGCGCGGCGAGAGAGACAGAGAAAGAGTAAGAGAGAGACACACGGAAGCCAAAAAGGAAGGGAGCAAGGAAGAATATAGTAAAGGGTGGAGCGCGAAAACTGGATTGATATGCCGCCAAAGACGCCGTCTTTCTTCTCATTCTCTCCTCGCATCAGCGTCGTCATCATCATCTTCGCCATGGAGTTCTTCTTCCTCTTCTTCCTCTCCTCATCTTCGCTTGCCTCGCTTGAAGATGGAGCAGATGATGCCAGCAGGAGACGGGAGGAAGTGTTGTTGTGTGAGTTCGTCTTAGATTGATGAAAGCTTAGACTACAGGCGAAGCTGCTGGAAGGGTGAGGAGGGACAGAGAGACAGAGAAAGAGAGAGTGAGAGAAGAGGACGGTATGTCTGTCGTTGATCTCCGAGAGCGCCACGCAGCGGCCAAGGCGGAAGTGCACAACCTGAGAGACCAATTGCGCATCAAACGTGCCTCGCTCCTCGACACCGATGGTAAGTATGGGAACAAACAAACCAACCAACACTCTCATCGTGCTCTTAGATAGATAGATCGTCTTCCATTCTCTTCTTCTTCAAATCCAACAATCATAAGTAAGAGCTCCCAATCTAGCTTTGCAAGCACAAAGCAAGAATCTGAAAAACCAACCCCAAGTGCTCATCGCTCAACCACTGAGACACAGACACATAGAGAGACACAGAGACACAGAGACACAGAGAGATGTTTGTGCGCAGAAGTCAGAGCAGCAAGCAAAAGACGAAACAAGCTCTAGGATTCAGAGCTTCTCCTGGCCCAAAGCTTCCAGTGTGTTTTTGTAAGAGATGACTGCTCGTCATTCTTCTCCTTATGCAACGAGACAATGATTCTTCTTTTTTTTCTTCTCCTTCTTGTGCACGAAGAAGACAATGCTGAAGACTTGCTGGTTTTCAGAGCTTGCTCATGAGAGAGCAATATCTGTAGCTTTGTGAAAATTTGTGAATTCTTACAGTGTGTGCCTCCTGATGTGAGGATTTTGTTGGGGATTGTTGTTGTTGTTGTTGGGGGGTGGACCACCACAGTAGCCACATATGCCGAGAGTCTTGGACGAACAGCAGTGAAATTCAATGTCAATGCTTTCAGGTGCTGCAGAACTCTTCAAGGACACACAGGCAAGGTGTGTGGTGCACCTTTGGTTTTTGAGCTTCTTCTTCTAATGGGAACGAACAATCCTTCCTCACCCATCATTCATCAACCAGCATTTCGAGTTTTTTTCTCAACAAGAAAAATGAGTTTGAAGCAAACAAACCATTGTTCATGAACAAGCTAAGAAACCATGTTCATTGCAGCAGCAGGAGGCAGGTTGTTGGTGTGAAACAAATCATCGTTGTGTTTGTTGTTGTTGTTGTTATTGTTCTTCTTCTTCTTCCTTCTTTGTGTTGACATGGTTGTTGATGACAAAAAATGTGTACCAACAGTTGAAGGGTTCTGCTTCACAATGTGAAGGAAAACAAATTGCTCCTCCTGCTGCTCATGACATGATGCTCTTATTGTGGATGTTGTTTCTTGGGGGTTCAGATCTACTCGCTGGACTGGTCATATCGAGAAAGGACACGAATAGTATCAGCTTCACAAGATGGACGTCTTATTGTCTGGAATGCAATTTCGAGCCAAAAGACACATGCAATCAAGCTTCCATGTGCATGGGTTATGGCATGTGCATTTTCTCCTGGTGGTCATGCAGTTGCTTGTGGTGGCCTAGACAACGTTTGCTCTATCTTCAACCTGAACTCTACTGCCGGCAGAGATGGCAATCTGCCCTTGTCCTGTGCACTTGTTGGCCATAAGGGCTATCTCTCTTGTTGTCGCTATGTGCCAGATGAAGAAGCTCACATTATCACAAGCTCAGGAGATCACACCTGTATTATGTGGGATGCTGAAACCAACCAGCGTATTTCTCTATTCGGAGGTGACTCCGGTCCAGCTGGTCATACTAGTGACGTGATGAGGTACTCTTACAGATGGGGAAGATGGTGAAGATTTTGGTAGGCAGGATTTGTGTCTGTATGGAGTCTGTACTAGTTGTTGAGCACACTTGATTACACCAAGAGAGAAGAACACAGATTGATGTCTTTGAGTGGAATTTTTTTTTTTTGCAGTGTGTCAATCAGTGCAAGCAACTCAAAGATGTTTGTGTCAGGCTCATGTGACATGACTGCAAAACTCTGGGACACAAGAACCTCCTCTTGTGTACGCACCTTTCATGGCCACGATGATGATGTAAATGCTGTTCAGTTTCTCCCAGATGGGCTTCATTTTGGAACTGGGAGTGATGATGGTAGCTGCCGACTCTTTGACACTCGTACTGGCCATGAGTTGCAGCAGTATCGAAACAGCAGCAGCACACATGCCATACCTGGTCCTGCTAATAATGTCACTTCTATCGCTTTCTCATATTCTGGGCGTCTCCTGTTTGCTGGTTACTCAAATGGTAACTGTTATGCCTGGGACACACTTCTGGCTGAGGTAACAATGGCTGTCACCTTTTGCTATTAAGCTATCGATAGGTAATGTCTCGGGTATTTAGAGTTTATGTCAGGGCAAAGATTTCAACATTTTAGTAGTGGAATGTAACTGTCAGGAGCTGATGAAGTCAGTGGGTAGTAATGGCAGCTCATCACTGTTATTTGTGATGAAGAAGCCCATGATCTGACACTTTGTGAGTGAGGAGGTTATGACTGCGCTCATTGTTGTGCTACCTCCAAATTCTTGTTGTGGAGATTTCTCTCTGCAATTTCTTAGAGATATATATAGTTGAAATCATTAGCTACCCACAAGATCAATCAATTGATCAGTTTTGGTAGTCCTGTTTGCTAAGGATGTCTTTGGTCTGTTGTTGTGAGTTTCAGGTGGTGACAGACTTGGGAGGAGGTTTGCCGAGTGGTCACAGCAATCGTGTAAGCTGCCTTGGGGTATCATCTGATGGGAGTGCACTTTGCACCGGCAGCTGGGACTCTACTCTCAAGGTTTGTCAATAGCTTTGAGAAGCCTGATCTTGAGGCCCACCCCATCCATAGCTAAAGTGTGACCCAAGTTTTTTTCCTTCCCGGTGCAATGTCTGCAACAAACTTTTTTCATTCCCTAATTCCCACTGCTGCTGTATTGATATTTGCAGGTGTGGGCATATGCTGGTGGCAGCGAGCTTTCTTAAAACTCTGTGCAGTATGGAATTCATACTCCAGAACCAGCTTCACTATTCATGAGTTTCAGAAAAAGTAAACCCATCAGCTTTTCATGCACACATTTTGTACATTTGGGGAATGTAAGACCCTTGCTGTCCAACCTCAGTATGCAAAATCTTGTCAAGGAGATTTGCCTTACCTGTGCCAACCGCTCTAGCAAAGTTAACAAATGCCTGTAAAATCTCATAGCACAGTGATCATTAGTTTATTGTGTTAGTTTTTTGTGAAATCTAGTGTTAGGATGGATTCACTCCCGATAGTTTTGAGTGAATCATTAGGTTCATTGGTTTTTTTCTCTCTAATAGGAATAGACAGAACAAGCTCGTGAATCCATAGACTTCAGTCTCCAGGAGTTAAGTATAGAAGGCTGGCTGGTGAGCCAATTCATTCTTCAACACACGCACACACGCTCACACACACAAATGTGCAGATATTGATTCTTGGGTAGCAAGTGTCAGGGAATAAGTGAGCCCTTCTCTAGGGCCCAGAAGAACAGAGAATTGTTTGCTTGCACATCGGATGTGGGAATTGGCATACCCAATGGATCCACAATGATGTCAGATGTAGCCTCAATATGTAGCCCATTGTGGCAGTAGTTCATGCAGTTTACAGGAGATTTGGCCGCATTGAACCAGGGGGGAGGATTTACACCACCACCCTTTTGTTCATTAACAAAATAAAACTGGACTCTGTGGTAGTGAAGTTTGCTTCATGGAAAAACTGTTGGAATTCTCTTCATTGCTGCTTTTATCTTCTTGCTGCTGTTATCTCAAGGCTCCAAATGTCAACAGAGATCTCAGCTTTAAAACATGAAAAGTTCCTTGGCTGTCTTGCTTCATGCTTTTCCTCATGTCCCTGCTTCCTTTCCTTTGGCAGCTGCAATCAGTAGAATATGCTGTGGGGCATACATATGATGCTGTGCCTGTCCTGATGGAAATCTGTTAAGGTGATTGCTGTGATGAAATTTCTGTCTTGGTGATGTGATGATTGCATGTCAGTCAGTCAGTGGACTTTTCTTTGTGTTTAGCTTGATGTGCTGTGGGGCCCATGGCAGATGGGTTCTCTTGGAATGTGCATTAGAGATGTGCTTTTAGGGTTCTTCCAGGTTGGTGCCCCATGTTTGCATCCTGCCATCAAGAGGGGCTTTTCCCATACCTGAGGTCATTCAGAACTTTTTCATTGATTCTTCACCAAGCAAAAAAGGATAAGATTTCCCACTTTTCTCCATTATTTTACTAATGGCAAGGGTTTTTTGCTTAATTGTGGGTTTGCTTTGAGAAAGATCTATCTGATTGTACTGGAGTATTGGTTTGGAGACTGGGCTTGCAATTGATGTTCAATGTGGTCACATGTGTTTTTCTTTGTTCCTTGGAGTTTCTTTTCTACTACCCTCCTGAGAAAATCCATAAGACAGGATTCTCTTAGTGCATGAAGGAGCTTGAGAGTTTGATTCTCTTGCTGTTGTTTTTGGGGGTTTGTGAGATTTGAGCATCTCTCTTTCTTGGTTGCTAGATCAAAAACTACACTGTTGGGATGTTTTCTCTGAGTGCACCACTGCTTGCACAACCTAGTCAATTTTCATTGAATTGCAAAGACATATCCACCTCTGCCTGCAGATCGCACTTGCCAAACCAGAGCTTTGTTTCACAGACAGTGACTTCACCACCTTCAGAGCTTAGCATGGGTTCTTTGGACCCACCACCACCCGCAATCCCCATCATCGACCTGGCTGCTGTAAGAGCTGCCAGACTTCAGGGATCATCTAAGACGCAAGGAGGAGCAGTACTTGCAACTGCCTGCAAGGAATGGGGGATCTTTCAGGCCCTGAATCATGGAGTTCCAGAGGAGCTTATTGAGAGATACAGGACACAGATGCTGAGTCTTTTTTCTCTCCCTATGGAACGAAAGCAAGAAGCTGAAAGATCACCAATGACAGGGATGAGAGGCTACCAGATGCGGGAGAATTCAGGACCATTGGAACTTTTCCAAGTAGAAGCAGGGAATGAAGTAGTGGTGCGAGACTATGCACAAACACTCTTCCCGCACTCCAGCGCTGCTGAGTTCTGGTAAGGAATTTTTTTCTTCTTCTATTGCAACCCTACTACTACCCCTCCAAATGTGGGAGGAGGGGAGAATATATAATTTACTTGTGGAGAGCAGAAAGTCCTCACAATTTCTTGATCTGGCAGTGCAACTTTCAAGGAGTGCAATGTGGCTTTTTGGAATCTTGCAATGGAGATACTGGACCTCTTGATTGCTGAATTGGGACTCAATCCAAGCCACTTTGACATTTTCAAAACGGAAGCAGAAGGAATGCTTCGTGCAAATTTCTATCATCGTTCTGAGAGCACTGAACAAGTGCTTGGACTCAACCCACACATGGATGGAGGGCTCTTGACAATCCTACTCCAAGATGATGTCAGTGGTCTGGAAGTAGTGAAAGATGGACAATGGGTCCGAGTGATGCCTCACAAACATGCATTATGTATCAATATCGCTGACATGTTACAGGTTGGTCTCTCTCATGCTGCTGCACCAGCAGCCTTGGTAACTCATGAGGAACACATCCATACTGCATCAAAGAAGGCAAAGTAGAAGAGTCCAGGTTTGAGCTTGATGGGATCACAGCAGTGATGATGATGATGCTCATTGTGATTTCTGGTTGTTTCTGTCATTCCACAGGTTCTCACCAATGATCATCTAAAGAGTATACAACATCGTGCAGTTGTGTCAAAGACTGGAGCAAGGCTGACAGCTGCTTACTTCGTTTTTCCCAAGCCATCAGTAGTCGTGACATCTGCACCCGAGTTTGTAGATGCAAACAATCCTCCATTGTACAGACTTTTCACTTGGAGAGAATTTTCAGAACAGCAAGTGCGTGTCAAACCTAATCCAAGCTCACTTCCATACTTCAAAGCAGCAGCAGAAGACAATTAGCCACCACCAATCTTAGGACTTGTATCAATGCTGCTGCCACCCGCCATCATCATCATCATTCAAATATGTAAGGTCCAAAGAAACTGTTCTATACACAGTTGTATGTACAAAACATGATAGATCAGAAAACTCATGGACAAAACACGATAGATCAGAAAACTCATGGACAAAGTATATAACCTGTTGGGTCTTTTTGTCGGATCCTTGGATATCTGGACATCTTTGTTGAGACTTTGAGAGACACTCACTCTGGCAGAAAGCTCATGTGTTGGGGTATATGAGTACTGTTTTGCTGGTTGAGCATTTTCACAATGCACAATAATGCATGGTCACTGTCCCCCACCTTCAGTCTTGGAGAGAACAAGCAAACACGGGCACTGTCCTTCTCCTTCAGTCTTGAGAGAGAAAACAGCAACGATGGTTACTGTCCTTCTCCTTCAGACTTGAGAGGGAACCAAGCAAGCTCCTCTCCAAGATCAGGTGGTTGTCCTCCTCACAGAAACACAAAGGCTGTTTGGCTGGCTGGTTGGTGGTGAGAAAGGGAGCTTCTTCTGCAGATGCTCATATAGGTATCTACCACCATAGATGTGCACATCTGCTTGACTGCTGCATGGATCTCCTTCTTCTTCTTCTCCACTGTTTTTCCTGCACCGCAAGCATCTCTCATTGTCAGCAGAACACAAAACTTTTTTCTCATAATCTCTTCTCATCTTCACTTGTCCCCACACAAAACTTGAGGCAATAAAATGATTGTCAAGCCTCCTCCACTCTCTTCAAACCCTAGGTGCAAAAACCCCTCCTCACCTCCTGTGCTGCTGCATGCATCCTCCTAATCGCAACAAGCATGCTTGCCGCATCCGGAAAGTAGAAGAGCAGCAGCATAACTACTGCAATATCTGCACTTCTGCCTTGCATCATCTCCCAATTTCAGAACAGTAAAGTTCTTGCACTTGTGTGGGCAGAAACAAGCAAATGTCTTGTTTGTTGTTGAGACTACTACGTACATCGACATCGTCTCCCAGACAGAAAAAACCATGGCAGATAGAAAGAAACAAGGGAGGGAAGAAAAGCTGGATCCAAAGGTCAGGGAAGACGGTATTGTTGTGGGTGCAAAAAGAAGATTCCGAGCCGCTGATGACCACAGAAGCAGAAGCTCGATCAGATTTCCCACCCAAAACTACTGCCTTTGATGGACACTTCAAGATCACAAAAAAGTTATGTTAGACCGATTGTAGTGTAGTCATCATGAATCCTTGAAGAAGCTTCAAGCTTGGCCTTTTAAGGGAAGAAGCTGTGCAATGAGGAAGTGGTGAAATTGGGAATTGCATTCTATTTGGGGAAGAAAGAAGAATCGGAGGAACTGCAGTAGTGTGTGATTGTCATGGCCAGAAGAGTAGCAGAGAGTGCAGCAGCGCTGGTAGCTTTGCGCAACGTCATGCAGCGTGTGCAACAGGCTTGCGATCATGCCCATCGCCCTGCTTCACAGGTCTCTTCCAAACACATACCCTTTGTCTTGTTGTTGTGTTGTTGTTCTTCTTCTTCGTCTTGTTTTTTTTCTTGTTGTTCTTCACTCTACTTGAACCTCGGCTTCTGGATTTCACTCAAAGTCTTCTGAGAGTTTGTTTTTCGTGTGTCTTTTCTACATAATTTTGACAACAAACTTGCAAGCGCAATCTGCAAAACCTTGGGTTTGTTCTGCTTTCCTATTCAAGAAAACAAATGGCAATTTTGCGAGTGAATGTAGGTGAGAGTGGTGGCTGTGAGCAAGACAAAGCCAGTGTCGATGATTCAAGAAGTCTATGATGGCGGACATCGCCATTTTGGAGAAAACTATGTGCAAGAATTCCTCGAAAAAGCACCCCAGGTCCCTTCCAAATCTCTTCCCAAATTCTCTCTTCTTCCATGGCTCTGCTGGGCAAACTCCAAATCTCTCTTCCATCTTTTTCTTGGCTATGGATCATCATCATCATCATCATCATCATCAAGAGCTGCTGTTGGGTTTTACATTGATTCTAGGAGCATGAGAGAAGTGATGGTGCTTCCAGCAGTAGAGCTTCATCAAACAAGACCACCTTCATGACAGAAAAACCTCACTGAATGTGAAGATTTCTACTGCTTGAGCTTCCTAGAATGCAAACACCCTTCAACCTTGTGTGTGTTGCTACCAGAGCTTCCTAGAATACAAAACCTTCAACCTTGTGTGTGTTGCTACCAGAGCTTCCTAGAATGCAAAACCTTCAATCTTCTGTTTGTTGCTACCAGAGCTTCCTAGAATGCAAAACCTTCAACCTTTTGTGTCTGTTGCTGCCAGAGCTTCCTAGGATGCAAAACCTTCAAGCTCTGTGTGTGTGTGTGTGTGTGTGTGTGTTCCATAGTGGTGCAGAATAGAAAATTCGTGTTCTAAGAAAGATGGGTGTGAATGGGAAAAAACTTGGCAGCTGCCTGCAGATATACAATGGCATTTTGTCGGGCATCTTCAGAGCAATAAAGCAAAGGTGCTTGTGTGTGAGTTTGCCGCCACTTCCCTTTTCTCTATTATTTTTGGATCAACTTGTGATCAACACAGAATCCGAATTTGCAATCTCTCCTCGTTCCAAGGTAATGGCATGCAAATGAGCATAAGCAGACTTGTTACATGAGTTCCACTAGATGCAGAAACAGGAAGGAGTGTGTGTACATACAGGAATGCACATGTATTACTCTGAGTGCACAGCATTCAGGACACATGTCTGCTTTGGCTGCTGTAGATTCAAAAGATTGGTGGCTGAGTGGTTCCACATTCCAGACCTAGTTCAGAAAGAATTAAGATCCTCCACTTGGTGAAGAAGGGCTTAGAAAGAGGATTTCTAGGCTTGAAATATGGTGTGTGTAGCAGATGGATTCATTGAAAGATGTAGAAGACAAGGCTCACTCAGGTTTGTTGTGGTTTTTGTGGGGCTTGCAATCTATACATGGGGCTGCTGCAGCAGGTGTTCCCAATCTCTATATGGTGGAAGGTGTTGACAGCTTGAAGGTATGGCAGATTTTTCATCGACATGTATGTTCTTGTTTGGTTGTTTGAGAGTTAGGAGGTTTGCTATTTTCCAGATGCTTCTATTTTTCTCCAGTCATAAGCTTTTATCTCTGGAAGGGGGTCACTCAGTCAGGTTTTTGCAACAGGTTGCAAATCACTTGGATCGTGCAGTGAGTGGGGTGGGAAGACAACCTCTTCGAGTTATGGTGCAGGTTAATACAAGTGGAGAAGAGTGTAGGTCTCAAACCTTGACTTTGTCTTCCTCGTTCAGAACCTACAAAATTTCCCAGTCAATTGATAACTTTATTCGTGGCAGTGGAACACATGTGTTTGTCACATTAGCAGCAGATCTGAAGATAATTTGGGGTTTTTTTGTCATTTGAAATACTTGTGCATCAATTTGGTTGAACTTTCAATTGGACAGCGAAATCAGGAGTGGAGCCATCTGAATGTGTACATCTTGCAAAGCATGTGAAGCAAGATTGCCCAAACTTACTTTTTTCTGGACTTATGACCATTGGCATGCGTGACTATACTTCCACACCTGAAAATTTTCAGGTAATTTCCAGTTCGGGGATTCTGGATTTGAGGAGTTGGAGTAGACTCTTGGAGCTCACAGGGTTTGGGTGGCACAGAGTAGAAAGATGCAAAAGCTTTGGTGTGTGCTGTGAAGAACACACTTTGAGGGTGCTGTGGGGTCTGCAGCAGCTTATGAAGTTTTATCTCTAAAACATTACACTCCTGGAGTGGTGGATGCAGACACTAGCAAACTGTCGGAAGGAGGTATGTAAGGAGCTTGACATACCTGAACATGAATGTGAGCTTTCAATGGGGATGTCTGGTGACTTTGAACTTGCGGTATTGTCCTTTATATCCATCTCTCTTTTGCTTTCAACATCATCTGGTCTCATATAGCATTCCATTTCCTTCCTTACAGTAATGGCACCTGTTCTTCCGATATCTTCTTCAGGTTTCTAGTGCACAGATACTGAATTCAGATCCTAGTTTTTTATTTTAGCACTGGCAGGTACAGCATGCTCACTTACAACGACTCTATGTGTACCCATGTTTTGCTTGCAGATTGAAATAGGAAGCACTAATGTGAGGGTTGGATCCACCATCTTTGGTGCCAGGGAATACACTTCAAAGAAATAGTGCCAGCTCCCTCCCTGTTTTCCTTGAATGGACTTCCACCAAGCTCTCACAAATTCCCTTTGGTTGTGCAGTTCTGGGAAGATTGGTCTGTAATAATCCACACAAGTGTTGGTTGTATCATGGTGGTCCTCTCTTAATTCAGCTTGTTAAGAGAGTACTTGCAGTTCATTTGTCAAGAGAGTTGTTATTTTATATCTCCTGCTCAGTCTCCCAAACAACACAAGTCCTGCATTTCAGTTCTCAAAAGGTCCTGGGTATGGATGGTGTCACTTACTTGGGGGGGAATCCAACAGCCCTTCTTCCAATATGTCCAGATGAAGGGATTTACTGCCTCTGAATTTCTGAAAAGCAAGATGTACTCATGTTGGTGCATGTGTGAAGAAAGGATTGAAGACCACAAGAGCATCCAAAGTCAAGAAGAAGACATTCAATCAACAACCCCTTATCACACTCATGGTACCAGATTTAAATCTTTTCTTCTTCATTCATGTGCAAGGAAGGATCCAGTTTGAAAATCACAAAACTCTCATGGTGTCAAACTTTCTTCATCATTGATGATCCAGTTTCAAGATCACACAACTCTCATGGTACCAAATTTTCTTCTTTGTTTCTGTGTAATGGAATATTCATCTTGAAGATCACACAACTCTCACTGTGGAAATTTTTCTTCTTCATGTGTGTGTAAGAAGGATCCAAGTTCGAAAATCAGAGCTATTGTCAGCCCAGCAGATGTGAAACTGAGAATTCATGAATGTCTCATGTAATGAAATTCCCCAAGCTTCAAAGAGCTTCATCATCATCATTCATCCACTCACTCTCATTTGCAAAGCATCTAAAAAAGTTCATAACCACTCTTATTAGATTGGTAGAAGATGTTGTGATCACTCTTAGTAGATTGCTGAAAGAAGCTTGAAATTTTGCAGAGTAACAAGTGATACACAATCGCTCTGTTCTCTCCACAATCACAAACACCACCCAAAATTCTCCAAACAACCTCCTGAGCTGTACAGAAATTCAAGAGCAGAATTTTCTGGCTACATCTTCTCTTGAGTACTGACCCCACCCAAGATGATTTGCTTTCCATGACAAATTTGTTGTGGAATCTGTCTCTGAATCATCTCTGAATTCATTTCTGAATCCATCTTACAATCGGTCTCTTAACGGAGCTGACCATTGTCATGTTGGGTGTGTATTAACCCCCCCTTTTTTTAATTAAAGAAACAACAACAACAACAACCAATTCTTGGATGATCAAGTTACTTATGAATCGATCCTTGGGGCTCTTAATGCTGCTGCTGCTGACCATCATTGTGTTAGGTGGTACCAGAAAAAACCAGTGTTGGTCTGGTATAGCTTGGCAGCTTCAACACTGATTATATTATTTGTAGAATTGTTGAAATTATCCCCCAAAAAATAAATTTTCAAAGAAGGAAATTTATTTGAAGGAGATTATAGAAGCTTTTGAAATATTCAGAAATATTCTATTTTTCAACATGGAAAATTATTTGACAGACAGGTGTTGAAGCTGGCTCCATACTATGGTACAGACTTGCTCCTATTATGGACACGGTTATCAACAATGGTAGCAAGGACCCTACCAATCTCATGTGACCCGCAACACCAGCCTTCCACCATTACCCAGCTTGGTAGGGACTTGAGATAATACCAATCTTGTACAGGTGATTTTTTTTGTGGCAAATTTTCGCCATTTTGCGAAAAATATTTTTCAATAAATATTCTGTTGCAAGTACCCTTCTTTGAAAAAAATCATCAAAACACCGTAAAATTTGAAATTTCATCAAAAATCATCTTCACAAAATCCTCTAAAAGAAACCAAAATCCCTTAAGCTACTATACTCTATAATGAATCTAAGCACAATATCCTTTGCCTTGGTAGGCAAGGCTAAAAAACAAAAAGAAAACTCTGGTAAGTATCAGGACCATGCAGGTATGTTCCAAAGACCATACCAGACCAACAACAAGACTGAGAAAAACACAGACCGAGACAGACCGAGATTGGAGTTTGGTGGTAACAATGGTGACAACAATAATGGCAACAAAACTGGTGCAATGCATGGTCCATTGATTGATGAGGGAATTTCCCTCGTTGCTTTTTGGGCGATTTCGTTATTGGGTGGTTGTTTGCGTTTGCGGGAATTTTTCTTTCTTCTTTGATATTCTTCGTTACAGATGGGTGTGCTTGATTCGCCATGCGCGTTGATCACGCATCTGGAAGTCTCCAGTCTTTTTTTTTTGCTCATTTTTGTAATGTAGCAACACTGGCGAGCGGTCCCCCAGACAGATTCAGTCAGAGTTTGCAATAACTGGCGACGCTTTTGCACAGGATCATTTAAACTGTAGTCAGTAGACAGACTTGTGGCGACACGCTCTTCCCCAAAAAGGGTCGAAGTTTGGCGAATTCTTTTTGAGGAAAATGAGAATTTTAGCCACAAATTTGAGGCAGAGTTGCCATTTGGCGATTTTTCTCCCAAAAATGACAGACTGATCTGGACCCCATCTGGCCAAACTTGCAAATAAACGGCCAACAAAACATGTTCCTCTTGCCTGAGAAGCATCGCGCAAACTCGTTGTTGTGTTGTTGTGGTGTTCTCCAGTCACTTTAAGAGATGAGTAGTTGTTGTGTTTCTTTTTTACTTGACCAAATCAATCACCAACTTTGACACACATGGTGGCATGTGATTTGTCAATAGGTATTGTTGGATCGGTCGCCCTTTCTTATGGAGGAGTAGGAAAAGGATGAAGAAAGAGAGGACGACGACTTAAGAATGTGAAACTCCTAAACACTTTGAGAGAACGTATTATCTCCTTTGAAGTCGTCATAATCATCATTAACCATAACCTGAAACCAACTTCCTCCAAGGATTGGAATTAGACATTGGAATCAACCAACCTTCTCTTTGCACGTCTCAAAATATGTTCCCCCTATGCCCCCCTTTTAATTTGTTGGGCCATAGGGTAAGGGACTATGGGCTTCCAAGTGTTGGTTTTGGGCATTGCACTAAATGTTGCATCAAATGATTACATTTGTAGTGAAATGGTTCATGTCATGTTTTGATCATGTTTAGACTAGATTGGTTCAAGTTAGGGTATGACTTTGGTTTTGTTGTGTGTTATCCTATAGATGTTTAGACCTATTCACAACCCATCTATTAAGGATGGTTCTTTGTTTGTTTTGTTTCTTTTATCATGTTGAAATCTTTTAAATCACAACACCCACCCACCCCCTCCCGCCCTTTCGTGCCTCCTATGTTCTTTTTCTCTTTGTTTAGCATGAAGGAAGGAAAACTCCATTACAAGAAAACAAGAATTACACAACTCACAAATGAGGATTGCAACCACAACATTAGCTCATAAAACCTTTCCTAGGCCCATCAAAATAACATTTAACAAATATGCCAACTCTAGTACAAGTAATTTGTTGTCTTCCTCGACTCTTGTCAAAGCATTTGATGTGCTTATGTTCCTTAGTCGGGCATTTTGGATCATCTTAACACATCTTACCCAAGCTGCCCCACCATAATCAATATAACTTTTTGTAATTTTTGGGACGACATTTTTCACTATTAAAATCGAAAAACCAAATTGCCCATAGGGTGACCCCCTTTGAATAGAAACCACAAATTGTCCACGCATTATAATTGCCTCGACATTCTAACAACAAAAATGGATTGTATCCAATGCATTAAGGAAATTAACATATTAATGTTAAGTTCATGTACTTAAAACGTCCAAGATTGTCCACGTGAAATGTGAATGTTCACCTTGTTAAAATTGACCACTCTAATATGTAATAAGAATTTATATTCAACACCAATTGATAACATCTTTACTTTCTCAAGGATACATAATTGTTGCTCCTCATCTCCATAGTAAGGTTTAAAGTCTATCGTTATCCAAAAAAGAAAGGTGTTCACCTCTTTCAAATATCTCAACCCATTCACCTATTGGGCATCATTGGTCTTGCATTTTCAACACATTCCCCAACCTTTCTTCTAGCATAGAGACCATTTGTGCATAACTTTTAACTTCTTCATGTGAAAATGTAAACCACTTTTACATCTCTTCTTTCCAAGCAAACCCACCTTTAGCCTTTAACCATGCATCTACCATAGAAGACCAACCCTTGGAGTCCAACTTTGTAGTCCTACTTCTTGAAATTCCTTTAACCTTTAGTTGTACCACCCCATTCCACTAGAACCTAACAAGCAAAACGTTTTTTGGAGTTTTAAGGTTATTTCATATCTTTTTCTTCACAAGTCTTGCCCAAGCCCTTCCAACTTTATTCCATAATGTTGACCCATGGATTTTTAATGGTGAACATGTGTACACCAATCCAACTTTAAATCAGCCCATGTCCAACCAAATGTTTATGAATATAAATCTATCATGTTGTTTTCCACCCAACTAAAAAGCCATAAATTTGGTTTTATTAATTAATAAACCAAATGTTTGACTATGAAGTTTTAGCACAAATGCTAGTTTATAGATGCATTCTTTCGAAACCTTCACCATGAAACTTGTGTTGCATGATCAATTGTTATTTTCTTGATCTTGGGAATTGAATGTCTTGGATTTTCCCTCTTGCTATCCCCTCAAGAATAGGTAGTTGCATTGAGAGCCCCCAAGCCCCTCGATAAAAAAAAAAGGTAAGGTGTTATGGTTGCCTTTGTTGTACCATTTTCTCGATCTCAAAAACCTTAGTCATCTTTCCATTTACATTGATATGTGCCTTGAGGACTTTAACCATCTAGATTAATTGATTCAGGATCCCTAGCTTGCTCATGCACTCGAACAAAAATGCCAAACCGCCTACTAATACATTTTTCAAAACCCAACTAATTATTTTAGGCATAAACATGATATTGTTCAATGTGAATCATCAAAGGAGGAATGAATGATTGGTCCAAACTAATGATTTCCATTAAAGCTTATTATAACCACAACTAAAGTGCTTTAGCATATATTTTGTACACAACATTCAAAAGCGTGATAGGTCATTAATGCATTCCCCCCTCGAATAACATTATGATTAACCCTTGTGTTACATTAAGAAAGAAAGAAATGATCTTTTGGATCAACTTTAAAACCATGTATGTTTTTTTTGTTATTGACCCCTTGCATGGTTAGAAAAAAATTATTGACCATTCCATCTAACTTAGGAGCTTTACCCTTAGCCAAAACTTCTAAGGTCAAAATGGGCCTTGTTAATACTTCCTTCATCTTTTTTGACTTTTGTCTTTTAAATTGCATAAGAATAACCTTTCATCTTCCTCTTTTCCATCTTCAAAATCTCCTCCAACAAACAATTTAACATATAAACTCCTACACACCTTGTTTAATTCTACATCAAAGGAGACCATCTCACCTCTTTTATAATCAAGTTCAATGATCATGGCTATAAGCCTTTTTTACTTGATGGCAAAAAAAATATTCCTTGGTTACCTTGTGCCCCTTCTCTAGCTTTAACTTAAATCTTTGCATCAAAACCCTTATTGTCTTTTCTTCCAAAACCTTCAAGGTTCTTAGGGCTTTGTGCCATTGGAGTCTTGGGGAACTCTATGCAATGTTGCATGTGCATTTTCAAGTTTCCTCCTTACTATTTCCACTTACTTATGTTTTTCAACATTCCAAATACAAAACAATTTGCAAAATTTGACTATCCTTTGAGTTTGGGGAAAAAAGGTGTCAATCCCTTGACGTTTTTTCATAGTTTTATCATGTCCTTAATGACCTTTTCATTGCATAGCTACTTTGTGTCCATTCAGTAAATTCTTTTTCTTTCTTTATTTTACACCTCTAGTTTATAGTAAAAAAAAATTGGGCAATGATTCAAAAGTCCAAAGTCACCAATGATTTGATACCATTTGATGCATCCCCTTATTTAACCTTCAAAACTCACAAGTGCATAGAGTCTATCTAACCTTGTGAGCATTCTTGCCTAATCTTTCCATCTATTATCCCATAGGTATTTTAATTGCCCATGAGGTTTAAGCATATCCCACACATTGAGGTTAACTTTAGGATGCTCCCAAACAAGTTTCTCTCTTGATGAAATTAAGTGACCAATTCATTGGATTTGTCATTCCTAGATTCCACCATATTCCAACCCCTTTTTAAGATCCATTTACAATCATTTGGGAAGGCCTTGCCCATTGCCTCCCTTAAAAAAAAAATTGTTTTAGAATCATTAGGTGTGTACATATTGGCCACCCCCAAATTCCCTTTAAGCATCCCACCCAATCTTACCCATTGCATTATGGTTCCCATTCGTTACCCCTTGTCCACTACCCACTCCTAATCTTTTTAACATTAGAATGTATATGTCACCTTTGTCGCCCTTCTCATTTTATTGTGAATACCCTAAAACAACTTTTTTGAACCAAAATTTGGCCCCTTTCCATAGTTATGGCCCTAATTTATGAGCCTTCTTTCCACTCAATTTATGTTCTTGCAAGAGCATGATGTTCATCATTGAAATTTGGCTTCTATAATATAAACATAGTTTCTAAATTCATGTGGGATCATTTAGACCCCATACATTATGTAAAATCATGTGTATATGTGTTGATCATAATGTAAAATTTAATAAACTAATATTTTTAGAACCTATGTTTCATCTTTGGGACACCTTGCAAATTTTCCCACTTATGGTATAGAGTGCATTTTTCCTTGATTTTCCTTGGTTTTCACTCCAATTTTTTTTTTAGCTTTATGCAACAATGATTTTGATATTTTGTTTTAGCATGGCTTAGATTCCATAACATTCCGTAATAAGCATATCAACTTTAATCCTCTACAATCCATTAACCTTTTCACACCCACATCCACATGGCCAATGAAGTCGTAAATTTCTCTCAACAACTATCTTATAACATACTTAAGTGTGAGTAGTATGGACTATCTTCCTCCCACATCTTCCCCCACATTATTTAACATGTCCTAATCATGACCCACCTTTAATCCTCCATTAGCTAGGTTAACAATAACAAATTAATTGCCATTAACTTGCATTAATTTTGCAATGCATGTCCCTCCTTTAGATGAACATGATGGATTGATTATAACCACATCTCCATTGGCCAATCCATCCAATTTGACTTATTTACCACTTTCTTTTATTCCATTTATTTGTAAAAAGTCATATAAGGCCAATGATTCCAAATATTGTGTCTCCTTGCACCCTTGGATAATTTTCTTTATTCAAATTTCTTTTTATTATTCTTTTAAACCCCAATTAACTTCTAAGGAGACCAGGCTATGCAACCTATTATCACGTGTTACTTATCCTTTACTAACATGCCTTCCTATATTACCAAATCATTTGTTTTCCTATCAAACTCACCATCCCCCCTCTTCAAACTTCCATCCTCCTTTCCTCCTTTGATGTTTTTTCCATCCATACCATTAGACACTTGATTCATTACAACCTTTGGTTCTTTATCTCCTTGGATTTGGATTCCTCTACCATTTATGTCGCGAAGTTGAATACCATCACTCCTTATGTTAAATTCATTCTCAACCTCTAATAAACTTGTCACTTGGACCCACACCGGTAGAGGCCTCCCTTTCCTTGTTTTGTTTTTTTCTTTTACTAGAAACTTCAATGAATTTATCTTTCCCCCTCCCCATTAGGGTTATCTTATCCCTTCTCTTGAGTGGTAGGTTGGTTGGTGGTTGCCAAATCCTATATGATTCATCTTCCTAGCTTGCCCAATATTCAATTTTTGCACCCCTACCTTTTCCCAATAGCACTACTTCTATTGTTGCATGTTTATTTTTAGCTAGCAACACTAGAACCATTGGTAGCCTTTCCATCTTTGCCTAGACTCCTTTTTTGTTTCCTTAGCCTTGTTGTTTGCCAGGTTAAGACATTTTTTGATTTTTTGTGAAGGCTTCATACAAAACTTGCATCAAATTGGCAAGTAGTCATAGTTAACTAAAATTGCATTAGCTTCTTTTGTTACTTCATTCAAAACTACCACTCAAGTTTCCCAACCTTCATTCACCTCTAGTGCCACACATAAACATTGTTTGGTTGCATGGTTGGTCCTATATTGTCAAAACCCAAGAGAGTGTCCAAACCCAAAGCAATATCCCATCCCACACTTTTAAACTTTGTTGGAAGCTTCCACAAAGTAATTCATTCTGGGATTCTCGTACCATTAAGGTTGTTTGGGTTGAATCTTGGAACCAAATATTGAAAGATACATAAATTGCAACTCAATTTATACATGATTAACATCAAGATTTCTTTTACCAATTTTGGGCCATCCACCTTAAGCTAAAAAAACCTCTCCCTAGCCCATAATCAAAATCTTACCTTTCCTTCCCCTCATCTTAAGGTTCAAATTTGCACTTGGATTGCAAATTTGAACTTGTCTCCAACCAAGTAGGAATGAGCTCTTAGTAATGGTGGAAAGCCTTTGATGATAAGATTGAGATGACTTTGTGTTTTTTAGACCTAAAGTAGGGGAGATTTTGAATTTTGAGACATTTTTTTAATTGAAAATTAATTAATTAATTTTCACAATTGAACTTTATTGTCAATGTTTTGTTCATACTAGGGCCAATAGCATACTAGGCCACATTAGTCACAACTAAATAACAATAAATCCATCACAATGTTCAAAACATACAATCCAAAACATAGTAATTTTCAAACATGATTTTTTTTTTTAATTGTTTCATATTGAACCGATTTCATAACAATTCCATATTTTAATTCATTTCCACACTATTTGGTTAATGATAATTCTTAACCCAACTCAATATATTTTGAATTTTAACTAAGTAGGTTAATCAAAATTCTTAACACTTAAAGGAAGAACTATCATTTAAAGGCATTGGTGATGGTTTTGCATTAAACTATTTTTTTATGGTTAGTTAATTCACATGTGATTTAAATAGTGTTCACATTGAGCTAGTCATGATTATGGTAAGGGCCTTCGATTTTTTTAATTATAGAGGTCCAAAAAAGGGATTAAGGGTTGGGGGTAAATTTCTTTTCACAACTCTGAATGACCAAATTATTATTTACAACCTTGAAGTTTAGTTAGTGGGATTCATATCAATTAGTTGTGGGCATACCCAATTTATTTTTTTGGGGGTGATGGGTTTTTTTTATTAACCATCACAAATGTTTTTGATCAAACTAAATGTATTATCATCTTCTCCTTTGAGTAATTATATTGGCTCTAAGAACAAAACTTTTGGCAAAGGAGATGGGATAAAGTTTGGTGTTATTGGAACAAATTGGGAACATAAAAAATAACTATTGTGAATTTGGTGAGAAGATGATGGAACTATATGGAATACAAGTTTTCAAGAGAATCCCATCCTACCCAACATGTCCCCCAACTTTCACCCCAACAATGAAAAGAAATTGTTGCCTTAGTTACATGTTGCCTCATTTCATTTGGTTGGGAAGAATTTCTATTTTTATTTATGTTGGTCGTCATTTTTTCCTAGGCTAATGGTAGGGGCATGAATTGTGCAAACAATCATATTTTTTTGTACAACATAAGATCATATTGTTTTTATGTCCAAGTAGCAAGACAATGAAAGTTATGATGATCAATGTTGAACACTTATCAAAAATGATTACAAACACCCAATGGGCATATGCCCATGTTTACCCACCAATGTGGAAATTGGGAAATAATTGTGTGATCAAGAAACCTTCAATGGTCAACAAAACAAATAACATTGCCTTAAAAAAACAACCAACATGAAAATATTGCTTATTTGATTGACCTCTATTTAGGGTTGTGTAAATTTGTGCATACTAGCAACCCAAACATGTTACAATAGGATTGTTTGAGGCTATAAAGACAACAAGGAAAACCATGCCAATGAAGTTTCAAGCTAAATGTTTAACATTTGTATGATTTGGATAAGAAAACTCTAACTTGTATTATAGATGAGGGTGTTAATTTAGGGGCATTTATTACAACTTTGAATTTTACAATTAGTTATGAGAGCTTGGGCTTCAAGGAGCCTTTGCAAGCCATGTGTTTTGGGCATGTTATATATGTTTGAAGGCTTGCCAATATCGTATAGCAAATGACAAAGTTTTAGTTGGCTTGCACAAAACATCTATCAAATCAACACATGTCAACTTCCAAAATTGCATAATGAATAGCCAATTTTTTTTGGCAAGGGTACCAAAAGTGGACAAAGGTGTGTTTGGATGCCAAACTACAACCACAAAAATTGAACACTTTCGTGAAAACCAATTAACACACTTCCCTTTGCCCTAAATGATCGTGAAGTTAGTTTGCTTTTACATTGTTAATTTCAATTGAAATTTTAAGCTTAATTAAAGTCACGTTGATTTGGGGTTTAATATATTGAATGAATTTTGTTGGACATATTTGAACAATGAATATTGTCTACTAGTGTGTTGTACTAAATGTGAGATTGTAGATCATAGTGGTGGGATTACATGTTTAATTTTTTGTTGTAGATCTATAGTTGTAATCAAATTTTATACAACTTACCAAGATGGTCATATTGATGATGCTTTATAAATGACAAAAAATGTGGAATATTTAACCTAGACTAGCATTTTGTGATTGTATGTCCACTATAAGGGTATTTATTTTATGATGGTATGTTTCATGCTTGAAAGATCATAACAATGTTTTTGGTGTTTGTAAGTGTTCCACAATTTTATCAAATGTTTTGAATTTGTTTATAGATTTGTTCCTTGTTCCTTTCCATATTTACAGTGTATTGAAAGGGTAATATTTTGAATGTTTTCTCTAAAGTTGCATTAATTACATGGTTACCTATTGTACCATGGGCTTTTGAAATGTCATTCATTTGCATCATGTGTTGTAAAGTAACAAAAATGAACATACAAATGCTTGTGACAAATAACAAACCTATTTAATTTTGGTCAACCTTGTAATTCCTTTCTTACTTTGCTTTCCCCTTTCCTTTGCTTGCATAATAATAAACATCTTTGTTAATAATATGTAATAATTTCATGGAATAATGACAATTGATTACAAATTATGTGTTTCATTGAATTAGGTTTCATGCATTTAACAAAATTTGATCATGCATTGTTTGTTTGTGTAGGACTGAAAGTAAAGTGATTATGTTCCAAGATGCAACAATGTATTGAAAAATAATTGTTTTTTGGTGTTATAGTTGTTAGACATGGCCTTGTGTTACTAGGTGGTTGCAAGGTGGGTGGTTCATTTTTTTACATCATAATGTAATTTTTTGCAAAATGTTATGCATTTACATGTTATTTAACACACTATAAAATCGACAAAATTTGTGGTTAGATTTAGATTTTCAACTTGAATAATAAGACATATATATATCATTTTGCTTTGCACTCCTAGTGGTAATGATTAAATTATTTTGTGTGGACATAATAATTTTGTTGTAATCAATTTTGTATTTTCAAAAAATGAAAATTTCTAAATTTCACTATATGCCATTTTGTTTCATTCATATTTTTTTAATTATTGATTTGTTAGGCAAAATGCCAATGAAAGTCTAATTCATTAAAAAAATTCACAACAAGATATAAATAGACAAAAGAAAATAAAACATTGAAAGGATGTAAACCAAACAACGAGATATAAACATACAAAAGAAAAAGAAATTAAAATGGAATTCAATCTATGATGAATTATAATTCGAAATGAATATGGAATTATTGTAGTGATGATCACCAAAATACCCATCCTACATAAACTAGTTCCAATGAAACATCGTCACTGAAATAATCAACTTGAATATATATGCATTTTTGTGTATGATTTTGCTTGAAATATTTTATTGGGATTAAATATATGATATATTATAACAAAATGAACATAAATGAAGAACAATTTGTTAAAAGAACATTAGTTTAAATGTTCTATGGAATTTTGAATAGCCTAAAATGGGTAATATTTTCAAAGGTCCATTATATAGTCATTTTTGGGTGGATTTCAATTATCTAGATGGTTTTTTTTTTATATGGATTTTTTTGTTCATTAATCACCATATAATCCCCATTTAATGTTGGGCTTTTAGGGTTTTCTCCATTTTAATGTTAAAATATGGACTATTTGGAATGTTGTATTTGTCAAAATTGAGCCTCCTTAATTTGCAACCACCCTACTAATTGGCTACCACCACCATTGACATTAACATTGTTCAAAGTGATATGGATAACTTTTCCTCAATTGTGTCAATATGTGTCTTGAACCAATTTTGTCGATAATATTGGTTGTTGAATGATACATTGAAAATGAGAATTGCAAACACCTTAAAGTTTCAAGAAAAATTAATTAATCATGTTATAATATAAAACACAATTGATGATGACAATGGGTGGTTAAAATGTTGAATTAACAATTACAAACATCAAAAGACAAGTCCTTTACACCTTGGACCCTTTTTTCTCTTTCTTGCAAAGGTTTGAGTCCAAGAAGGTTCATAAGATGTTTTGTTTCATCTTGGATCCTCAATACAAAATTTGCACCTTATTTTTACAAGCTTAGTGGTTATGAAGAAAACATTGTCATCATACAAAGGAATAGGATCAAAAACTATTATGCCCAATGTTAATGAAGTTTTATGAACACTTGCATCATGTATTGAAAACATCAAGTCTAATTCATAAGTAGCTCAAATGGATACTAATGTGGGTTGTGGTTTGAACATCTTTTAGATGCAAATTATAGTAGCAAACCAATGAAAGAGTGTATCACTCATGAATTGACATTATTTAGGTGGTTTCAAGTTGATTCAAAGGACACATCAAATGCCTTTTGCAACGATGGAACAAACATGAAACCATGATCTTTGTTGTGGGTCTACTTGCACAACAAATATCAAACATTGTTTATCCTTCACAAATAAAATGAATTTTTTCTTTGGTCAATATTTTTATAAATTTACATTGATGTAAGTTACAAAGTATCAATTTGGATAGACTAATTTTTGTGAACATAGACTAGCCTAATGATCCCATATTTGGTTATAATTCTAGTCCCAAAAGCGTGATAGAGGTGATTAAACTTGAAGAATTTATGGATGAAAAGTTGGAAGAGGAGTTTGATGGCAATTTTGAGCATGAAGAGTTTACTTATTTGAGTGCATTCACAATCTTAAAAGCCATTTAAGAAGGTGGACACTATTGCAATTCCATAAATTTGAAAAATCATAAAAGGTTCCCAATAATTTGGATTGTCAATTCTTTTTTAATTATTTGCAAACTTTCAATGTTCAAAATTTGATGCAAATTGATGATGTTTTCAAAATAATGCACATTCAAAACTTTAGAATGGACAATCTTTATTTATTTTCAAACATCTTATTAAAGGTGCACCATTTTTTTTCAAATTTTGAAAGGATATTAATGTAGATGATAAAAAAGTAAAAGGAGTATTTGAAATTGGTGAGATTCATTTTTTAAACATTTTTTAGCACCTTTGGTTCAAAGTGTTTTTGGCCCTAAAATCATAAAATTTGAGATTTAAAAAAAATAATTAATTGATTTTCATGTGATAAAAAACATGGTTGCATAATATATATGATCAAGTTTTAATAAAAAAAATTTAAACATAGTACATAGTTGTAAATTAGATGTGAAAAATGATTGTCATGTGTCAAATGCAACATTTGGAAAAAGGGCTTTTACCTTGGTGGTCTTGGTTCCTAAGATTATGAATGCACCCATTTATGTGATCAATAAGGGATATGCTACCAACATCCCATTTGTTTGTATCTTGTAATTTTTTGTCCTCAAATGTTTTGTCAAATTCAATATTGTCAAATGTTTTTTTTCATAAAAGGAAATGGTGAATTAGGAATTCATAGATATATTTGGTCTTGGTTGTTTGGAAATTTCCCATGTGTATGTGTTTTGGTATTTGTAATGGGTGGCATGGTCATAAAGAGTGTGAGCGCATGATTGATTTTCTTGTTGTTGTATTTAATGATTTCCTAGATTTTTGTAACCATTCAAGGAGCCACTCAACTTTAATCTTGTCGATGAAAATAATAATAATAATAAAATAAAAAATAAAATAAAAAATATTCTCATTGTGACTTGAGTAATTAATTAGTGATTTGTTTTGAAATTATTGTGTTTCATGACTTCATCAGTTGTTTGGAGCCATATAGGTTTTAGAAGTGCTTAATTTCAATCCTATCAATCATGGAAAACCTATTTTCATTATGTTCTTTCATTGTGATTTGAGAAGTCGTGTTTTGATTATCTTATTCTAGTGCTTCATGGTTAGTTGACTTGTTCCATCCATTTGAATTTTGGAGTTGCTTAACTTTAATTTTATCAATGGAAAACTTATTTGTACTAAATGTTTTCACCATGATTTGGTATTTTCTTGTTGTTGTGTTTTCATGATTTCATGAGTTGTTTGCAATTTTGTAATCATATAAACTTTGGAGGTATTCGCCTTTATTCCCCTCAATGGAAAACATATTTCTTTTACGTTCTTGCATTGTGACCTAAACAACAAATTTTGATTCTTTTGTTGTTATGCTTTCATGACTTGTTAAATCATTGCAACCATTTGAACTTTGAAAGTATTCAACATTCAACTTCAATTCTAGTAATGGCAACCTATTTGATTATGATTTGAGTAGTCAACTTTTGATTGTTATATTAATGTGCAACATGCTTTCATATTTCATGAGCAACATCCGACTTTGGGAATTATTTAATATTAATCTTGTCAATGGAAAACCTATTTGATTATGTTCATTGTTATCTTGTTACGACTTGAGCAATCGTGTTATAGTTTTCTTGTTGTCCTTTCACGACTTGTTGAATTGTTGTAGTTGTCTAAACTTTGGAGCTATTTAACTTTGATCTTATCAATCCTTTTGGTGGTTGCGAATTGTGACTTTGGATGGTTGTCATTTATATTATGTTTGTATCTTCTTACACAATGCAAGAACTTTTTAGTTTGATTTCATTTTTTTCAAGTCAATTTTTTAGTCATGACATAATTTTTCATGAGTTATCATATTGAGTATCTTCTTTGATAATGCAAGGACTAGCAATTTGTTGAATGTCATTGATGCTTGGTATTAATTTTTGATTTTTTTTTTTTGCATCAACAACAATTCAAAGAATTAGTTAATGACAACACAAATTTGTGAGAAGACAAAGCTTTTTGAAACTAAAGAACCACTACATATATTTATTAGTTTTTGGGTTGAAAGATAATCGACCTTGTAAGGAACCTTCATGGTCAAAATAAATAAGAACCATAATGGGGCAAGCTCTTTACAACACTAAAATAATAAATTATCACAATATGAAGTTCTTAGAAATTGTGAGGTTTTAGAGGATTAAAACCACGATTAATATTCTAATAATTGTAGAGCATTGGTTATGGTATGTAATCATGATTTGTGTTTTCTAGATATTGTAGTTGCCATTTGACAACGGAACTCTATTGTCCAAATATGAAACAAACACAAAACCCATCAAGCATAAATTGTTAGTATTGTCTAGAATTTGAGTTTTTTAGGGAAATTAGTTTTTGCTATGCCTATAGATGGGTGATAGAAACTTCTTGATTTATTTTGACAGCATCAAACACATGGAAGAGAGATTAGTTATTGCATATTCGTCAAACTCTTATGCATTTTACAAATTTTCTAAACTTATTGCAACAACTCGACAATTTTTTGGGTGGGGGGTGGAGAATCAACAAATTTCCTAACTTCATTGAAAAACAAAAGGTAGTTCCCAAGTTTGGTGAAGAACATAACTTCTTCACTTAAGTCTCTATGTTAGGAAATTTGTCTATGTCTTCTTCACAGAAAAATCAGAGAACATAATTGCAAAACAAGTCAGCCGCAATTGCGGAGTTGTGATTCATTCAACCCAACAAAATTCAACAACTACCCAATGTCAACTCAGCATGAAGTTAAGTGGCATAGATGGACCAACAATTTAACCAACAAGACCTCTTCTTCACTCATCACATTCTCCAAAGTCTTGATTTAAGAAAGTTTGGTGTAATCTTCATTTGCAAGTTTGGAATTATATTTGCAAGTGTGATGAAGCAAAAAGCAAAGCAAAGACTTTTTTTGTTGTAGTTTCTCAAATTTCCTTTCTTGTGGAGCCATAGTCTCTTGTGCTGATGATGATATGTGGAGTGGTGCATCATCACAATTCCATTTACTTCCTTCCCAAGGGGAAGAAGGAGGTGGACCCTGAGCCCTCCCTCCCTCCCTCCCTCTCCCCCAAAAAGGAAGCTGGTACTAGAAGCTCCTAGCCTTCTTCTTCTTTTTGGGTCCCTCACTAAGGAAGGCCCACCCACATCTTGATATCAAGATATTGGCAAGAAATTACTCAATTTCTTCAAGCCAACTTTCTTTTGATCAATCCTCCAAGAGAAGCCTTTGCAACAAAGGGCACAAGGCAATCAAATCATAAAAAATCTTGCAATTTTTTTTTATGTCCTTGGCCCACTAGATATATATTCTCCTTTAGACAACCAATGGATTGGAACAAATTTTATGGGTAGACAAAGAGTAGTAGCTTGGGGAGTCTATCCGCAAGGGTTTAACCTTATGTCCTTGCATCTCTAGAGCTTTGGAAAGGTCTAATATTCCTGGTGTAAACTTTAATAGGCTGCTTGTTTGAAAAAAATCATCTAAACTAGGAATCAACTACTTGGATACATACCTATTGTAGTTGCTAAGGAATGCATGGAATTTGTGCATGTGGTACCTACTAATTCAAGTATTTTCAAATGATAAATTCTCGAACTCTGAATTTGAAATTTGAAATCACAATTGATCGATCAATTAATTGATCATCACATCTAGTGGAGATAGGTTGAAATCCATTTTATAAACCCATTTTTCAATTTTTTTTTTGATTGGAACATGAACCCATTAATTTTTTCTTGTTATTTTACCAATATATATATGATGATGGATGGGTCCATTTTTCCACAATGGGTTTTCTTTGATGGAAGGAGCCAAGAAAGGGATGAAAATTTGGAAAGAAGAAATCTTGTGAATTGTGAAGGTGTGAAAAAACTTGTGAAAGTACTTGAAGAAGGTGGGACCTGCTTCTAGAAAGAGGACCTTTTCTTTTTTTATTTCGGCACCGTGTACCTAATAATGCACATGTCATTGAATTGGGAATCAGGTCATGTACACTACAAAATATGCAAAGATGTCATTGCATTCCGAGCTTTCCTTGAAGTTCCTTCAGGGCTCATGCCCAACAAGATGGCCAAGGTTCAAATGGGTATTGGGCGGGTACCCGCTTGTTGGGCCATCTTGTTGGGCAGGTACCCACTCCGGCGGTACCCATTTTACATGTGAAATTGGAACTAGAGTTGGAACCATGATATAATTTTTAAAAATAAAATGGACTAGACCACCAATTAACCAGCAATTAGCTCGCAATTAACTGCTGGTTCTGGTCTTGGTTAGTAAGAAGCAGATCCGAGTTGAGACTCATTTTCAGAATTGGAACCAAAATCAGAAACATAATTAAAAAAATTTTGGGGAAGAACTGGACGTGAAATTAAATAAATAAATTTTAGGTTCTATTTTATGTGTGGAACTGGAACCAAAAACCAAAGATAATTCCAATTTATTTTTCAGAACAGGAATAGAAGGTTCTTCACAAAAGTCGAGGATCGCACACATGGACATACTTTTGTGGTGAAATTTGTACATACAAAGATGTCATAAAACTCAAGAAGACTTGTTCAAATTGCTCTCCTCTAGTCATCATTTACATTATGGTTGTTCTCCATGTGAAGAAGAGTACTACTTAGTTGGCTTTGCTTATAGAAAAGAGGAGGCTTCCTATCCTTGTGGGATGTGGGATATAATTGACTTCGAACTAAGAACTGGTCTTGGGATGACATTTGAGTATCTATTTATACTTTTATATGCATGTTTCTCTAATGTAAAATGTGTTTTTTCAACCAAAAAAAAAATCCACCACTTTCATGAAATTCTAAATTAATATTATTATCAATTTAAAAACATGGGTTAGTCGTTACACAATTTCATCCTCTTTCATGATTTTGCTTGAACCTGCCTACCATAAAAGCCAAAGCCGTTATGAAATGAACCATCAAATGAACCATCATTTGTTTGCATTGCATTCACATCCCTTGAAGCAACCATGTGTGCTTGTGTATACATACACAACTGTTACAAAGTTTCAATTTGCAGGTGGCTAATGTAAAACCATTCAAGAAAATTTCCTGAAAGTGGGCAAAGTTCCATTTTGATATTCACATGTATACACAGACTCATGTGTGAACACAAAACCTAAGAAGGGGCTCTGATCCACCCGGGCTATTGTAAAGAATACATAAAAACAAAATCATGTGCGAACACAAATCCTAAGAAGGGGCTCTGATCCGTGGGCGCTATTGTAAAGAATACATAAAAACAAAGTCATGTGTGATCACAAATCCTAAGAAGGGGCTCGTATCCACATGGGGTTATTGTAAAGAATTCATAAAATAATTTTCCCCTAAAATGTAGTGAGGTCGGTAAAGACCATGGGCCCATTTGGTCCAAATGTAAGATTTGTTATGAATCTCTCCCCTCCCCCCCCCCCCCCCCCCCCCCCCACCACCCCACCCCCCACAACAAAAAAGGTAGGCCTTTAGGGTGGTTTTTTTCCTCCCAACAGCCCCCCCCCCCCCACTTCACAACAGAACCCAACAA
>Ga0116227_10000745_pt1 | contig 66650 bp, 46 predicted proteins | sample S1TSphgellanicum_FD_89693 | JGI IMG/M metagenome (GOLD analysis project Ga0116227, IMG submission 89693) | Host-associated microbial communities from peat moss isolated from Minnesota, USA - S1T2_Fb - Sphagnum magellanicum MG | ecosystem: Host-associated > Plants > Peat moss > Unclassified...
CCCGGTGGGGACCCCAGCCAGCGAGGGAATGAGGAGGAGGGCGGGGTTTCTGGGGCAGGGGGGCGTCCGCCCCGACGCCAGCTTCCCACCCCGGCCCCCCCCCCCCCACCCTCCCTCCGCTCGATTCTCTCGTCGCTCGCGCATTTTTCTTCTCTCCTTTTTCTCCTAGACTCTCACGCTTTCTCTACCTTGCGTCCTGAGTTTTTTAGTCTCATAATTTGTGAAAGTCTCTTTGTATTTTTTCTCGATTTTTTTGCTCGCCTCTTCGTATTGTTGGTTCGCCTCGCTTGTATTCGGAGCGAGGGAGCGGCGTCGTCTTTTGCTCGGTTGTGTGTTGTTGTTGTTGTACTGGTGAGTTCCCCCCCCCCCACCCCTGGTGCTCATTTTTTGAAACACACACACATACACACACACACACACACACACACACAAAAGTGTGGTTTTCCTAGGGATTCTGGTAGCAAGGTGTGATTTTATACGACGTGTTTCTGGTTTTTTTTCCTCTTGTTTCTTTGATGGAGTTGGTGACAGATATGTTTTCTTTCTGCTTTTGTTCCTCTTCCCCCGAATCAGAGGGGGGTGATTCTCGACTTCTTTATGGTCCATGCATGATTCGCTTGTGCTCCGATTCCGCTTCTTCTACGTTCGGTAGGTGTCGTGTTCTTCCGTGTTGTATAGAGTCGGGAAGGTGAATGGCCGATTGCTTACGCCATGTCGATGATGTTTTCTCGAGTGCAGCAGCGACGGAAATACCTTCGGCTTTAGCATATGCGGGGGCTTTTAGTTAGTGAATTTTCTTTAGGCGTGGAAAACCTTTGGATTATGTCTTTTGAGTGAGAGGGCTGGTTGGTGAAGTTTTCCCGCATGAATGCAGAATTGTGGTTGTTCAGAGTTTGTATGTCATCTTTAGGTTGCAAATCTCTAGCAAATTGTATGTGCAAGAGGGGCTTTGCAGCTTAGCTTTGAGTGTCATGATGCCCTATTGTGTTGAAGATTATGGAGAAGGAGAATATTGATGTCCCTGAAAAGCTATGGCACATCATGGACTATGAAAAGGTTTTGGTACAGTAGGATATGCTTTTGTGCTCAGGCACTTGCAATTTGATCTTTTTTTCCCTTGTTGAATTGATCAAGTTGGCAATTTCAGCTCTACCTGCATGGTGAAAGGTGATTGTAGCCATGTATTTCAGATAACCTTTAGCGCATTTATATGGTGTTCTGAATCAGTTTTTGTTGTTGTAGCCTCTGTGACAGAACTCCTCCTTCTCATTTAGGTGCCAATAGGGTTTGGATGTCAACACATTTCTTGCCCTGTGATGAGATACTTCTGCAAACACTCTGTCAGTGCTCCATTATAGTCTGTTTTTGAACCAAGTCTTAGGATCTGGCAAGCAGTCTACAGATATTACCAGTTAGAGCATTTGCAGGAGCAGATATACAGTTATGGGTAGTTCACACCTTTGTCCTCTTTTGAGCTTGATGTTAAGAGGAAGTGCATTGTAGGTTCCTGATCAACCTGTTCTGGCTCATTCTGTTAATCATGAGTATGGAGATTTCTTGGTCCTCATGAGAGTTTATTTCCTGATCAGCTTCAGTAGGTTATGCTTATTGTTGGTAGGTCACATGTGGAATGGTTTAAATACTGAGTTTGATTGTTGTCGTTTGTAAGCAAAAACCATTAAACTTGTGACTGAATTGTAGGATTTCTGCACTGTATGTTTCCAGGGAAGTGGACACACTGACAGAAAAATGCGTCCAAAATCATATTCTGCAAACAAGGCTTTGGATGGAGGAAAGGAGCTTTCATGGATGGACCAGATGTGTCTGAAGATAGAGACATATTGTGAGCTAGGGGAGCCTGGCCGTGGACCCACTCTACTTATGCAGGTATGTTGATTAAGGGCCTATTGTTAAATATTGCATGCTGTTCAATCAATGTCTTGGTGTTGGTGCTGACATGCTGCACTTGTGCTGGTGACCTTGCACCTTGTGCTGCACAGTATCTTTTTATCTGTAGGAAGGGAGATGGAACTCTGGGGTTAGCTGTGGAGGTTTTAGGTCCTCTCCATTTTTGGGCTTGACATGGACCTCTGTACACTGGTATAGTAACCAAAGACCTTTTGATGCTCAGGATGACTTTGTATGTGTTGCCTCCTGGTCCCATGAGCAGGAAATGGAGATGCAATTTAATTCATTAGGTTCTGGCTTGCGCAAGCTTGCAAATGAAGCTAATGATTTTGTGCAAGAGCTGCTGATGCCACCAACCTTCTTGAATGACAATGGTGAAGCCACTGAGAAAGGAGTAGACTTGAAGAAGCAGTGCAATGTGGGAATTGTGCATGGTCAGAAGAAGAATGTTGAGCAGCCAACTGCAGCACCCCTCAATTTTGTTGATGGAGCCTGCATTGAAATTTCTGCTCATGGTAAGATGGTGTTCAGGTTCAGCTTGGATTTATGTGGTTTTCTTTGTTGACTGGTTAAATTTTGAATTAATGTGGTGGTTATGTTCATGGTCCTGCACTCAAGCTCATTTAATGTGGGGATTGTCGTTGGACAACCCAGCTGAACAAGTTTAGGTTGCCTTCTTAAATATCACATGGCTTTTGGGAATGAATCCACTTCTGCTAGGACCAGGTGTGTAGACTTTGTTGTCCTCCTCAGTTGGTCATTGCCGACACTTTTCTAATGGGACTCTTTCTAGTGTAAGATATCTGCTACAGTGGGTGGCACTCTGAAGCCACCGTTCTCTTTACCGTGGTGGACAGTTCAAGGAACCTCAATAGTATAGTGCACATGTGATACAACAACTAATCTGTTGTGTATCTGCAGCTGAGGTGAAGGAAGACAGCTGTCATTCGGGGATGTTGAACTTGGCAAGTGTGGAGGAGCAGTCATCCCTACATTCAGAAGGCTCTTTTGAGGTGACATGGGATTGGCCACAGGAACCATTTGAGCTGTCTCAAGAAGCTGAGACTGAACAACAACTTCTGCAGGATGTGGGAGAAGCCAGCTGCTCTTCAGTACAGCTTCCTGAGGCTGCACTGGAGGCTTCTAGAAGTGTCAAGGTTTGCATATTTCCATCTTCTTCTGCACTGATTGCTTGGTTTGCAAATTTTTAAGGAAGAGTAGCTGCCATATCCTCAGACTTGGTAGTGCGACATACAGACTGAGGAAGAGATATGTTTTAGTTAAATGCAAGTGCATTTATCAGTGCTAGGACTTTGATTTTTTTCACATCGTGAAGCAGGGAACCTCACGAAGGCATGCATTTTGGTTATAAGTGTCATGGAGATGGTGATAGGACTGTAATGACACCTGACAATCTATGAATCCTGATTTTGAGAAGGAAAACATAGCCATAACTCTTGTCTTTGAAATTGCTTGCAGGATGAGTCCTCTACAGATGCTAAAGATATCCAAGATCCAAATGAGATGGTGGAAGGTGAGGAGCAATTAGCAATCAGGTTAAGCAAGAAAGAAGAGCCTAAGAAACTCAGGCAGCCAAGCATGTCATCGTCATCTTTGGATGGTTGGGAGTCCAGCGATGTCCTCATTTGTGAGGAAATTATTGAGCCAGATAGCTGGCATGATTGGGAGCTCTTGTAAATACTTTCTCCACCTTCTTGCAAGAAGTATGTGGCATAGAAGCCTGGGCAGCCATCACTTGCAATAAGTGTCCATAAAGTAATGGCTGCAATTAGTATATAATGTGCAGACATGCCACTCTCATCCATCCTCACAATTGTAGATCCTCATAATTAGATTCTGTAGATTGATAGTACCTCTGTAAGGAAAAATTCACCCTATTTCAATAGCCTTGGCCTGCCAGTCCTTTGTGGAGTTTCTCCATGAGTCGATTGATCGATAATGAGTCTGGTGATGAATTTCACAAGTTTCATCTCAATCCAAAGGATCTGTTCAAATAATCTGTCTATAAAACTGGTCATTGGCTTCTACAGGGCTCTCACTTCTTCCCCACCATGTATGAATTTTGTGGCTGAACTTTCTATGGGATTCTTAAAATGTGAGCCTTAGTTTAGGTTATTTTTGTTTATCATGCTTTTGCTGAAGTTGCTGAAGTTAACTGTGGCTGAAAGGAAGTTTTGCCTTGTGCCTGTATGGATGTGCTGCGCATCAGCTCCTTCAACATGGATTCAAAAGTTGGCTGACAGGTTCCAACTGCATAAAACCAGGTTGTTACAACCTCGACACACTCAGAGGATGAATCCAAGAGTACTTTGTACTACAGGATAATTACATAGTCAATCAGGATTTGCAATTGTAGAGACACCATGCACAGCAATTCCTTCTGACATCTCCATAGATGCTTTGATGGCACCAACTAAGGTGGGTTGCTTGCTAAGCAAGTTGTGGACCCCCTCCGGTCAAACATGTTTCTTGAGTTGCATGTGTAGACATATCATGTCACCAATGCAGTAGCATTTGTATTTGAAGAGGTCAAGTGCACTACACTTGATTGACCTGCTGCCTGGTGATTGAAATCCTTTGATGATAAGCTGAATGTTATTTGCACACTTTGCTGGAAGCATATCTTGGCCATCATTCGAGTGTAACATATATGTTGCTGTTCTCATGGTTTGCAGTCATTTCCATTGCATGCCATCTATGATTATGACAGAAACTGAATGTTGTACACAGGAGGAATTGATGCTGCAGAACCATCCCCATGAGACTGCATTTTGAGTGTACACTTATTGTCCAGGGCAATGAGGTTCATTGCAAGCTCCCAAGCACCAGGAGAGATGCTGCAGACCGAAAATTCATTAACTGTACGTGCTTTTGCTCCTGAGATAAAAGGCAATTGTTGCACAGAAGATGAGTAAGAAAGCACACAAGATGGATAGTCAAACTAATGTTCTACATTTCTGAGCTTTGTTTTTGGAGAGTGAGTTGCTTGGTTTGCCGTGGACCTCAATGAGCTTTATGTGTGGAAAGCACATTGCTTGGTACATTGCTTTGGTAAATCTCTTGTTTTTCTCACACGATACACCGCTCATGACACATGTGTGTGGTAAACTTTGTGTATAAAGGAATTGTCATCAATATCATTTGATAGCCTTTGGGGGTGTCTTATTGTTCTAACATTGACCAACAAGCACCATATTTGAGTTCATGGATCTACCCTTTTTTTAAAAATGCAATATGTTCAACATGTTTACGTTAGATGAAAACCACAATCTCATTGTGCTTTCAATTCTTGTGCCATTGTCAAATTCCATGATTCCTCTTCTCACCATTCCATTCTTGCAACCTTTTTCAAAACATCATTCATTTGTGAAACACATTGAGTTCATCATTTCAAACTAATGTTTGTGATTATGTTTATGTTAAAGGAAAAAATTTAAAACGAAATGATTGAATGATGAGAGAGCTTGGGTTTTGTAACTTATCAATTATCACATGGAGGTGATAAGTTACCAATAGTGAAAAGATAGTAATCTTCATCTTTTGAAGATTTTGTTGATGAAAAAATTACTTGTCAATAAAGATAAAGCTAAAAGTAAAGAGCCATGTAGGTAGAATACAACATTAGTTACCACAAAAATGTGAATAATTGTAACTATTTATCACACTAATCATCAAGCTAACCCCTTGTGTTAATGGTTTTAGTACTTACAAACCTAAACCCTAAACCCTAAACCCTTTCTAAAACAGGATATTAAAAAGGTGTTGAAAAAATTTCAACTATTGGTATAAGAAAATTTTCTGTTTTAATAATTGTATTTCCTAATAATTATGGAATATATTATAAGAAAAGTGGAGCCTTTTTTAAAAAGTATGAGTTGGTCATGAATTCATGTGAATCTTTGTGAATATGTGAAGTTGGTTTTAGCTCCAATTGCAATTAATTATTTTTTTGTTTTGTTAGTTTCAAATAAACAAAAATCTTTTATGATAAACATCAATTCATCTTGATTTTGAAGCTCTTCCCCTTTCATCTTCTCATGGAGAACTCATGAACATGCGATAAATTTTGATAATTCACATAATTAAAAATTTCCATCAATACCACTTATAAGTTTTCGGGGTGTGTCACTTGATATTTTATAATTAAAATGCAATAAACATTACCATGGGTGATGTGGAGGGGGAAAATGGTGCAGAGTAGTCATATGAAGGGTATAAAAAATTGTATACTTTTAAATTTCATTACCCGCATCCTTCAAGAATTGGGGGAATGAGGTCTTGAGAATGGGCATGTAAAAATCAAAAGCTTTACATTGAGCTCATCTTTTTTATGGTCATGAAATATCCCAAGTGCAAATTTTTAAATATTGTGATAGCAAGGCGAGAGGGGGAAAATATGCATGTACATATTCCATTACCATCTTCCGAAAAGAGGTGGGAATTGTTGAAATTCATATCATTCTCACATACATTGTCACAATGTGTAAGTTTTTTATTCTTAACAATTCTTGACCAATATTGAGCTATTATAAAAAAATATGAATAAACCCTTGGTGAATATCAAGGCCATTTTCAAGGCTAATAACCACAATTTTCAAACAACCAAAGAACCATATCTATTATGTAACTTTGATTCTCAAAAAAATTGAAAAAATAAAAAATTGATTGTATAATCAATTTTTAATCAAATATTTCACAAAAATTATTGATGTTTTTTAGGTTTTTGAAATAATCAACATTGACAATTTTTTAATTTTGATTTTTTCACAAAAAATTAGAACCAACAAGTTTTTTGATTGGGAAATGTTAGAGAAACAAAAATCAAAGGTTTCTTTTACATTCAAATAATTGCACAAAGTATTCTTGGCCCATTCTAAAATGGTGTAATAATAAATTGAAGGCTTGTCATGTTGAACACTAATTATTTTTTATACATATTGACTTTGGTTTAATATGTATCCAATGTTAAGGTGATGGTAGGCACACTTTAACAAAATATTGATTCCTCTTGTTTTCTAGAACCATAATAGGTTCCCGAGATAATAGATGAAATTGATAAAATTTTCAAATAATTTAAAATTTTAATAAAAGCGTTTCAAAATATGATCATTGATGTTATTTGAGAAGTGGTAGTTGGCTAGCGATCAATGTAAATGGTTCTATAATGGCTTGATTAGACAATTAAAATTTATGCATGACTTGATCACATAGAAGACATTGATAAATTATATGAAATTGATGAGACTAATTAAACTTACAACATAGATGTTGATCATATAGATGAATTTGAAATGATAATTTTGATTCAATTTACTTAGATGTGCAAGTTTTCACATGTATAAAAATAATGACATTGAATGATGTGATTATACGAACAAAATTCATGGTTCATATGATATTGATTGCATGAATGAAACAAGATCATTAGGTGGGGGGTGTCTATGTTTTTGAAATCTTCCAACTTCAATGCTAATTCAAGTCAACAAAAACCTCCAAACAACCAATCAAATGAAATTAACAAGAGAAAACCTTTGAACACGCCGATTGCATATTGCACAATTATCCTCCTAATTTTGTTTGAAGCATGGTAAGAGATATGTACATTACCTTTCAACTATCAAGATGAAATCATTTAGGTTCGACAATAAAATCTTTTAGATTTAGGTTTTTGTATCTCAACTCCTTATTTCTTAGTTTTTTCAAAAAACTTCTCTTTCATTTTAGTTTCATATACTTTTTGTTTGTCTCTTCAAACACAATGCCTTATAACAATGTGAAAATGTTTACTTTGTGAAAGCAATCACAAAGCAAATATGCCTCTCTTCTAATACTATGCAAGCTTTCAACACTAAATTTATGTGTGTTACAAGCTCTTTGCTCCTCTCTCATTCCATACCCTAAAACCCTTAAATTTATGTAATAACTTTTCATTTTTTCCCCAAGTTATGTAAATTACAAAAATGTGAAATGCGAAATTGGACAAAGGAGGAGCTTTCAAGATCACCATTGATTGAAAAAAGTTTGTTATGTTGAAATGCAACTTCCACATGATCTTTGTAGTGTCACCATCCCTTCATCATCGATTCAAATCGACATTGAAGTAGGAAGATAAATGTAGGTCCAAAACCCACTATTGAATGAAGTTGATGACATCGATGAGATTGATAACACCCTATTGTTGAACTTCATCCTACAAATGAATTCATGATTGTACAATGATATCTTTTCAATAAATGAAATTAAAACATATGGATGAATTTGATACCATGGTCGATAATATTGATATAGAATGGACATTGATATGAATGGTCCCATTGAAATCTAACACATGGATGGAATTATGTATATGTTAAAATTCAATAAATTTGATGAAAGTTCATTACGTGGTTGAATTTGAAACTAAGTTGAATGTTGAAATTGATCACATTAATTTGCCATGGCCCTATGTTTTCATTTACCTATGTTAAAGCCATGTTGAATTTTTCCCATATCATCAATTGCATTTGGGTTGTTGAATTCATTCAAGTGTTATTGCATTTCATCCTTATTGTACCTTCTCTTGCATGTTGACAATTTCATCCATGTGATCATGTGATTCTCATTTTCATCTATGCCAAATCTTTTCCATAAAGTCAATTGCACATGTGTGGTAGATTTCATCCGTGAACATAGTAAATAAAATCATGAACAATACAATTCATTTACATTTATAATTTCATCCCTAATTATAAATACATTTAAAAAAAGATTAAGTTGACTAATATATGGTCACATTTCATCCATTTGTATTGCCCAACTTCATGTGTTGCTGAATCATCAACCAAAAACAACAATTTATCCATGTGAAAATGATTTATTAATTTAATTTAATTTGTTTTGGTATTCAATCATGCTCTCAAATCTCATTTACTCAACAATATTCCTTCCTTTTTTATTTTTTATTTTTAAATTTTTTTCCCTCTTTGCCCTCCACATCCCTTTTCCTTTCCTCCTGGACCTTTTTCCCTTCTGCCCTAGTCCCCATTCCCCCAAACTCCCTTGATTTTGAGAGGTTATGCTGCCATCTCAGTTTGGCCAGAAACACTTAACCACAATGGAAATGGCCCCCCAGTGTGAAACTAGCTTTTTCAGAGCCAAATTCTGGTAGCACACTAAGGGAAGACTGTTGTAGACTTCTGCCCCAAATTCCCCATTCCCACAATTTCCCTTGATTTCAGAGGTCAAGCTGCCATCTCAGCTTGGCCAGAAACAGTTGACCATAATGGAAATGGTCCGCTGGTTCACGTAGTGTGAAATTAGCTTTTTGAGAGCCATGTTCTTCTAGTCGCGTGCACACTGTATCGCACGCGGAGGGAACAAGAAGACTATCGGAGAGTTCCGGGAAAGCGAGGAGGAAGAGAATGTCGCCTTGATGGAGCTTCGTGTTTTTGGGAAATTACCACCTCACTCTTGCCGATGATGACGCTGCAATTCGCCAAAAAAATGTCTCATGATTTCATAATCAAGTTGACACCTTGAAATTGTGTTCTGGGATGCTTAGATCGTCGGAATCACCATCGTTTTGTGCTGTGAATTCGCACAGACCCATTTGCAGAAGCTGCCTGCAATGCTCCAGAGCATCACGCATTCTCCTCTTCCAAGCTTTTCCAGAGGCACCCAATGTGGAGTCAATGAGAGAGAGAGAGAGAGATCGGTCGGAAATTTCAGAATTTTTTTTTTCATTTGGATGAACTGTGTGTAGTAGTCACAAAGGACAAAGGGGAACTGATGAGACCACCCAAACATAGAGTGTTCTTGAGTCACAGTGGGTTGCAAAAGGATTTTGTAGAGCAGCTTTGTGTGGATCTGGAAAGAGTGCACCACTTCCCCTTTTTCGACAAGCGGACTGACAGCTTACCAAGAGGAGAGATATTCCCACCTCTCATCTTCCAAGCTGCACAGCAATGTTATGTGGCTGTTCTGGTGTTGTCTCCTGAGTACTTCACGCGGTCGAAATGGCCTATGCTGGAGCTGTCTGCATTTGTGGATGCCCAAAGCTCTAGTAACCCTAATCTCAAGCTTTTGCCCCTCTTCTTCAAGCTTTCCTGCAGCAAATTCAATGATGCGGCATCGCGCAGTCAGTGGTTGCAAGTATGGGAGGCATGGGCAGCCACTGATCATAGAATTGACATACCCAAATGGCAGAAGGCCATTAGGGTTGTGGGTTCTGCTAATGGTATGGAGCTTTCTCAATTCCAGGGAGAGGTTCCATATCGTTTGGCTGTTGTTGACAGCATTTGCAAATTGTTGCCTCCAAACATCAGATTTGATGATTCACACATTCAAGGACAGGAAAGACTTTGCCAGGTAAAACAATTTCTCACTTCTGAACAGAATCTCATGCAGAGAATCTCTCTTTCATCTAAAAGACTACAAGTCTGACTCACCTCAAGACTGAGGATGAAGGGTTTAGGGTTCACTTGATGTTGTTGAAGTGGTGTCTTTTTTATGTGTTGTGTGCATCAACAGGCAATTCTACCATTTTTTGAGGAAGAGGTTGTTGAAAGTGCTGTGCAATGGCCAGCTCGAGTGGTGGGCATGCATGGGATTGGTGGCAAAGGAAAAACAACGATCTGCAAGGTGATGTGCAACTATTTTCACTCAAGCTTCCATGGGAAGGTTTGCCATGTGGAGCTTGGGAAGATGAGCCTGATAGAACTGCAGAAGAAGGTGCTGAGAGAGTTGACGGAGGCAGGTGACGTGCTCTTGCAAAGAGTCGAAGATGCTGGCCAGGTGATTGCTCTGGCATTCTGACTCTCAGCATCTGTTTTTATTCCTATGAATTTGTGATGTCTTGGCCTTGAGTATACAACGTCCATTTATGATTGATGATAAGCATCTGGTGTGTCAATGAGGAAGCTCCATTAACATGGGAAGTGGAGTTCTGAAGCAGGGTCAAGAGCTGCTGAAGGACCGATTACACCAGCACCAAGTGTTTTTGGCTCTTGACAATGTGGAAGACTGCCAAGAATCTATTGAACAGGCACAGTTGTTTCTGAAGGCAGGATTCAGTCCAGACAGCAAGGTGCTGGTGACAGCCCGGGGATTAAGTGTTCTGCAACGTCTGCTTGGTAGGAATGGCCGTTTCATGCATGTTCCAGACTTGGAAAGACAAGAGGCCATTGGCATCTTCCTTGATCATGCAACACCAAATCTGCCATTCTCATCATTCTCAGTTGAAAGTCAGGGCATCATCAATGACTGTGTTATGCAATGTTTCAACTATCACCCATTAGCTCTGAAAGCTTTGGGTGCCCAGTTGAGCATCACAAGCAGTCAGGGTTTTTTGGAGTGGAGAGAGAGACTTAGCAAAATAGATTTCAAACGCTCCCGAGATGCTACCCATCCTATCTTCTCTATCCTGAGAACAGGTTATGATGCATTGCCTTCTGACATGGACAAGCTCTTGTTCCTGGATGTGGCTCTTTATGCTCCACGTAGCAAGCTCAAATCTGTGAACACTCTCTGCCAGTGGCTCAGTGATGTACATGGAAAAGACCCACATGATATTATGGACATGGTCAGTGTTGAAAGACCAAGTTCTGCCAGTTGATTTAGTGGGAATATATTCAATGTTGGCTGCTGAAGAATGTTGTTGTTGTGTAAGGATGATGCTCAGCAAATGGCTGGATTAATCGGCATTGTCATCTGGTTGAGTTGTAATCAAGTCTACCATGCTAATGCCATTTCTGATCAAACTCAAAAAATTGTTGTATGGCAGTTGAATGGACTACGGATCAAAACACTTCTTGAGGATTGGGTGGATTTGACATCACCTGTTCGTATGCATGAGCTCTATAGGGAATTTGCAGAACTAGAAGCCAGTGCAGGCGACATGAAGAGGTGGTGTATTTTCCAAGAAGCTGCAATGCGAGTGCCTGTGAATCTTCAAAAGAGTCAAGAGTATGACTTGCTGCGAGTCAATTTACCATTGGGCACTTTTGCAAGCATACCAAGGAGGTTGCTGAAAGAGTGGTTCAACCTTGGAGTGTTAGAGTTGCCATATTGTTATCAACTCACACAACTTGATTTGCGAGGAATGAGGAACTTGCACACTGTGGGGTTGCGGGATTGCAACAAACTGGTGGAGATACATTGCTCAAACAGTATTGGGAAGTTTGACCAACTTTTATTGAAGCTGAAATGCACCAACTTGGAAATTCTGTCAGAGAAATTTGGGTACCTTGCTGCTCTTCAAATTTTGGACATCAAAGATTGTGCAAGCTTGACAAAAGCACCAGACCTGGGCCTCTGCATCAATCTACAGGAACTCAATATGTCCAATTGCTACCGCCTGACCACACCACCAGATCTCAGCAGGTGTGTCAACCTTGTGAAGCTCAACATGTCAAAATGCCATCGTCTAAAACACCCACCAAAACTGGATAGGTGCATCAAACTCCAAGAGCTCAACATGTATGGCAACTCAGATCTCACTCAACTCCCAAGGTTTCACAAGCTATCTGCCCTTGAAAAGTTGGAATTCAGCAACTGTGAAAATGTTACAAAAGTGGTAGGCCTCCACTCACTGTCAAACTTGCAGGATCTTCGACTGGCATGCACTGAAGTTAGAAAGCTTCAGGGTCTGGGTTGCTTAACGGCCTTAAGAAGGCTCAATCTTATAGGCTGCACCCGTATGAAGCATATTGAAGATATGAGTGCACTAACAAACTTGCAAGAGATATGGTTACAAGGTAGTGGTTTATGTAAGCTTCCTGGGCTTGGTAAGTTGAATACCCTAGAGATGCTTGATCTCCGGTGTGATGTTCTCAACAATTTCCCAGATTTAAGCCCTTTTGCACGCTTGCGACAGCTGTGGATTGGCAGCAGTCAAGTTACGGCAGTGTTGGGCATTGACAAACTCTTGCAGCTAGAAGAAATTGAATTCACAAACTGTAAGCTACTCACCCAAATCCCAGATTTGCGGGAATTGCCCAACTTGAGTTTTGTATGGTTGATCAACTGCAGTTGTGTGGGTAATCTTCTTCAGTTGCCAGAATCATGTATCTTACGTGAGTGTTTACCAGAAGAGGGTAATTTGCGGACTTCGAAGACTTATAATGGCCGTGTTGAACCCATTTCTGATATATTAGTATGTTAGGACATCTCCACCAGTAGTAGTATAATAGCCTGTACTTTGGATGAAGTGCAACCTTTAAATAATGTGAAACCGAGTTTGGACCTGTAAATATGCATGGGATACAATGATCTCCAAAAGAGTAAGGAAAAGAAAATGATTGCTTTTGATTGGTTGGCCGTACTGATTAGCCCATATTGGGCATTTAAATGATCCCCCACTTTATATTGTCCAATTTTTCATGTTAATGGGTGGGGATTGAGAAAGTTAGCACTCTATGTTGGATGTGGTAAACAATGGCAGAGGCCCAAATAGGAAGTGTGGGTGGAGATGCTTTAAGTAATTAAGGTAATGTGTCTCAACTGTTGATGCAATTCTTTCCAAAAAGTTCTGAATAATGGTGTAAAATATAGATAGGGGATATCATGATATTTACATAGCATAGGTTGGAAACAAATTTGCTTCAACAATACACAGAAGAGTTCAACACAATTGGCTATGGAACAAAGTTTGCTTCTTTCTATGACATTCATGTCTTTATGGAGTTTTCAATATGTTGCTAAACAACAATATGATACATGAGTGATTGGCCTTGTTCAAAGATAGATAAGAATTTATGGCATATGTTACATTTAATAGTTAAACAAATAGCCAATGAGCCATTTGTTGCAATGTGCATAAATGGGACCTGGTGGTCTGTCCACAATTCAAGTTGATACATTTTTTTGAAGGTAGATCAAGATGAGCTTGAAGATCTCTGTCAATCCCACCATCATCCCCCACATTAGATGCCCTTTTCAGTTATGAAACTTTGGAGAGCATAACTTGTGCACGTGTTGTTGATATATTCACTGGTACAGTAGCTTATACATCAACAAGCTCTGTAGAAAGTTTGCTAAAAAGTTGGTTTTGAGCTTTGAATTCCATCAATGTGTTCTCTGGGGTTGCATTATGTCTCCTAATGAAAACAACAAATGGGTCTACACGAGGGATGTTGAGAGGTACCCAACCCCATTATTATTTATTTCGTAATGGAAGACGCTTGATTTTCTTGAAATGCAATTAACACTTGTTGTTTAATGAAAGTGATCTTGATTCAGATATCAAGGGGATCATCTGGACCTTTGGCATTGTAGTCTTTGGTGGCATATCTTCAGTAAAAGTCATCCACTTGTTTGTACAAACAACCACCTTTTCTTGTTGTCCATTGCATCCAAAGTTGCAATGCTAGTGTGAAGATTGAACAAGGAAAAGTCTTCCCATACTTGCATTATCTAATTCATTCATGGCTTGATTCTTTTGGTGTTCATTTCATTTGTCATGAGTATATGATGGTTATTGCATTGTGTGAATTCAAGAATTTGGCAATTGTTTTGGAGCTATTAGAATAAGGGTTTTCTTGTAGTGTAGCAACATGTTCTACTTTTGACAAAACTTTGGAGGTTGGAGTTTTACACATGAATCAACGGTTGACATTCGCAAACTTGCCTTGTTTGTGTTTCTCAACCTCCCTTTGCTTCTTTCTTTTTTATGTATTTTCTTGAGTTGGAGGAAAAATGGCATTAATAGTGTCACAAAAGGACATATGTTGTCTAACTTCTTCAAATCCAGTAGAAATGTCCAAGACATTTTCCCTCTTGTGATCCCTCGTAAACCTAAACTGATCCCATTTTATGCAATAAGTTCAAGTGGCAACAAGGTTGAGTCAAATAATGACTTCAATTGTAGTAATCTTGTTGTGCAGTTTGTTTGTCATGGTGGATTGCCCACTCATGTTGCCCATGTGGTAGATTTATCAAAGATTCATGTTATTACAAAAGAAGAGGAATTGGAAGTGCCACCACCTTAGAAACCTAAAAAGAATTATGAAATTTCACACAAGTGTTGAGATGTGTGGGCTACTCAATTCCCATGGCCAAAGATGTTGAGAAGTGAAATTGGAGAAGTTCATTGTGTGAAATGCAAGGTATGTTCATTTGTGAAGGGCAAAGATGTGATCCTAAGGCTAAAGGTTGACACTCTTGAAAAGCATGCGAGGAAGGCAAGGGTTGTTCAAAACATGTTGCATTTGTGCAAGAAATAAGGAGAATGGTATGTTAACAAAAAGTGCAATCATGCAAAGAATGAAATTGTTTATTCTAAGAGGAGTCACATCACAATTGCGGAATAAGTTCAAGGAGGGGTTAAGGGGGAGCAAAGTAGAAAGCAATAAACAATTTGCTATAATTTGAACTTACTACAACAAGGCCAACCCATGCTTGAGTTTGAGGCCTTGAAGTCTTTCTTTTCTTTTCTAAAATTTAAATGTTCCCCTATTGCCAAAATATCATTGGAGTGATTCAACCAGACGGGTTATGGCTGAATGTATGCATAAGCAAGTCATTAAGAAAATAAAAGAAGTTATTACAAGTTCAAATTACCTTACACTATCTTGTGATGAGGTAACCATGGTTGATAACCAATCGTGGAAACCTATCCATTCTAATAATGTTCAAGATTGGTGTCACATACCTATATTCATTTATTTAGAACATGTTATTGCAAGGGGGGGTGCATATAATTTGACCAAGGTTTTTATGGGTGCTTTCAAAGAACATGGTGGTTTTTTTTAATGTGGATTTTGTTGCAAAATTGATTTCCTTTGGGGTTGATGGAGTGAATGTTTTCCAAGGGGTGCATAGTGGTGTTATTTGCCAAATGCAAGATAATTATTCCCCCCATTTGGAAGGCATTCATTGCATGGCACATCGCACTAATATGGTTGTGCAAACTTTGTTTCAAATCCCTATTGTGAAATCTATAAAAGATTTATTGCAATCCTTGTATTCATTCTTCTTTCATAGCTTGAAAATGTACATTGAATTTTTCAAGCTTGAAGAATTGATGAAAGAAAAAAGGAAGAAAATTTTGTGGAATGTTGAAACATGTTGGATCAACATGCTCAGTCCAACAAAAAAGGTGATGGCAGTGTATACGCCATTATTGGCAAAGATGGGTAAAGACACTCCATCAATCATGTTTGCCAAAATGAACTTTGAGTTTTTTTGTGACATAAATTTGCTCATCTCTCTTTCTTATTTGTTTGCCCATGTTGAAAGTTGTCCATGCATTGATAAAGTTTGAACAAAAGAAAGACTTCTTTGTATTTGATTATGTTGTAACTATAAAGATCTACCATGGTTAGTTATATTCTCATTATGTGGATCCAACAATGAAATATATTTTTGACATTTTCAAAGACTTCCAAGGTATGATTGTTTGTAATCATAACAATTTGCATCTGAAATGAAGACCACTTTACTAGACTTCAATACCCCTAACGATGAGTATTTGGCTTTTGATTCATCAAGTTACACATTTTGGGTTACATGCATAAATGGCATTTGTGAAAAGGTTCAATTGACCTAACATGTTTTCATTAATCTAACAGAAGATGCAAAATCATCATGCTTAGTTTTTTTGTCTCCCATTCTCCTTGTCTTTATGTTTTTGTGTTGTTTATTGTTTATTTGTTTATTTTTCCTATGAATTTTTTCCCCCTTTTGTTTATTTTTGATTTTGTGAACTTGTGACATTCCTTGCAGTTGTAGCCATTTTTTTCATTTGAGAGTTCATTGTAAGGTTTCCAACATTCCATTTGTTGGATGTTATGGGCATTTGTTATTCGAATATTGGCTTTAGGGCAATGCTGAAAAGAACTTTAATCAACATTTAATTGATTTTAAGGCACATTATTGTTTTGAAAAGCTCTTGGAACTTGTCAAAACCTCAAATGCAAGTTTACCTCTAATCGTAGCCAAGATTTGTTTGGCAATTTTGTTTGTAATTGCTCTTGACATGTAATCTAGTGCTTTTAAAATCATTATGTAATTTAATGTTGCTACTATTATGGAGGCACCATTTCATGTTAATCCTTTAACTTGACTTTGGTGGTCTAAGGAGGTTTTTCACATTTTACAACATTTTTTTCTCGAGTTTTCAAATTGGTAGATATTATAGTAATACAAATGTTGGGATTATTGGAAGATGAACAAACATTTTTCACCTTTTTTTTCATGAAATCTAAATTGAGGAATCGTCGCAATGAACACTTGAATATTGTTGTGGGAATGTATTCTCAAACTTTTTATAGTTTGAATATTTTCTCATACAACGCATGTTTTGAAGATTAGAAGGAGCAAAAGCCCATGCGAACATTGGATTAGACTCCATTGTTGGGATTGGGGTTGGGTTTGTTGTTCCAATACCATCATCAATGGGCCATTATCTCAAATTCTCAATGATGACATCTAATGACTGAAGTTGGGTCATTTTTTCACTTAGAAATTAATATTTAGGAATTGTCATGGTTGTTCAATGTTATATCTTTTTGTGTGTGTTAGTTTTGTAATTTGTTGGGCTAGTCTTATGGGTTGATCAAACCTCTATTGGTGGCTAGTGTCCATTGTCAAGTTTATTTTTTGTGTAATGTGTAGTGTTCCCTATCAAGTTTGAAATGTAAAGTTAAAACAAACTTAAGATAGATTGTAATTTAATTAAGCTTTATGTCAAAATGTCTTTGTCAGACATCTTTGTTTTGATGTTTTGTCTAATGTCAAGCTCTATCTCTCTCTACCTTAACCTCTTTTCAGCTTTTGTCTATCTTCCTTTGATTCTATGTATTTGCTTTTTGTCTGTTTTCCAAATTCCTTTGATTCCTTTGTTTGTCTTCTTTCAATTCCTTAGTGTCTACTTCTATTTGTCTTCCTTTGATTCTTTGATTGCTTTTGTTTGCCTATGTTTGTCTTTATCGGTCTATTTGCTTCTAAGTTTGTGAACTAAGTTCTGTTTATCTTCCTTTCATTCTTTGTTTACCTTAGTCTTCCAAAGTTTAGTGTTTAATATTTATCTTCCTTTGAATATGCCCATAGTTTATGTTTGTTTTCTTTTGATTTTTTCTCTACCAACTTCCAAGTACCTTTGTATGTTTTCTTTTGATTCATTAATTCTCTATCTATCTCAACTCTCTAATCAAATTGTGTATGTTTTTGTTTCCATGTGTCTTGTATGTTGGGTCTATTAGGATATGTTTTTGTGTTTGTAAATTGTTATGTCTGGGGTGTGTGTAATTACTAATGTGTATTTTAGTGTTGTTTGCAAGTGTGTATTGTCTAATGTCTTATGTGTTCTTGACTTTGATTGTGATAGAATCACCCAACAATGACCAAGCCTCAAGGCCACACACAATAGTGGTTCCATACATGTTTGAAAAAAATTCATGGCCAAATTAGGTGCATTGTCAATTAGCAACATGGTTCAAAAGTTGTGTAGCAATATGTGCTTTCATTTTATAATTAGTGCCAGATTTTGCTACTATAAAGTTGGACATTTTGCCAACATTTTATGAAATGTTTATTTTCAGCTTACACAGCCAATTTTCAATTTATTGAAGCTTTAGATCACAATAGATTGCATTGTTGAACATTTAAATATTACCAAATATGCACAAAATTTAGCTTAATAGAAGCCACCTGTTAGAAATTTCAAAAACCTTAAAAAAAAGGCTGGTGGATTCTGGTAGAGGCCCGCAAACTGGCATGGGTGGATCTGATCTTGCAGTGCAAAACCAGAAGCTGAAAAAGTCAAGGAGAACACCAAGTTCAGATATCCATGTACTACTCCTTTGCCAAACTCCTTTGTAAGAAACTACATGTATCTGATCTTGAAATAACTTCTCTCCTCATTGAATTTGGATTTGAATTCTGCCAGGAAAATTTTCCAATGGTCTGGAACATTACAATCTTGGTGGACAGTCCCAGCTGATGATCTGCATCAATCTCTAAATTGATAAAAACTTTGGTTATGTCTCAGATAATCCAAGCACAATTGTCTACAGTGAGCACATTTCGTTGTGGAGTGATTGAAATTTCCTGCTGCATCAAAGAAACAAATTTTCCTGAATAAAATCTGTAATCTGTAATCAGACACTGAGCAATGGGTAGAGATACTCAGCATCCTGCATTAATAATTTATTGGATTCACAATAAGGAGAGAGGGTTTTGGTAACCAACAGTGTAATGCAATACCAAAGTTGAAACTCCCGAACCTAGACTGCAAGCTGCAGACAAACCCACTGCTGAGAAATACTAGATACTTGATGATGAGCCTGATTTCAGATATGAAAGCCTCATAGCTGCTGCTACACTTGATCTTAAGACAAAAACAATTACAACATAGAAGTTCCTGATGCACTGACTTTCTAATTCAATTTTCCATTCATGTGACAGCTCAGGATCATCATTGAGAAAGGTGTCTCAGAAGTCTATGAACTCTGCAGATTGGGTGAAGGGCCACACGCTGATTCTGGAGCATACTAGTTTCTGTTGGTTGAAAGTAGACACAGAAGAGTTGAAACCTGGCATAGCTGCTTCAGATTCTACCTGTTTAGAAGAAAATAAGAAAGGGGAAAAAAGTATTCACCTGAAGTTATTGTGATGCTCCAAATGACCTTCATATCAATAACCACAATTTCCTCCATAGTTACAGCCAGCATGGCTAATCCACACAACTATACATTTTCCCAAAAATATGGGGGAAGTGGGCCCAGCCCAAAGTATACCATGAGTATATCTTACAAAAACTATTGAACAATATAGGCCACCTGCAAGAAAAGATATGAGGAAATAACTAAATCAATTCCAAGCTAAGCCCCGATCATTCACTGGTTGTGGCCGTCCTCTTGTTGGTGTAGGAGGCCTCTGCACATTCAGTTCCTAATATACATACCCACACACACAGAACACCTTGTCAAAATGAGGAAACAGGCCCAAAAAAAACATGGCAAGGGCTTCAAGCTAGGGAATTGTGGCATGCAACAAGAAGCAAATACACAACCTAGCCATCTGGATATGTAGCACCAGTAAATCTCATTTACTAAAGAGGCCAGAAGACCAGTGCAAAAGAACCATGAAAGAAATACCTGCATCCATGTGTCTTCAAGGTTGTGCTCAGGTGATGACTCAGGGGAAGTGAAGGCAGGTGGGATGGGATGGATTAATTTGGGCACCACCACCAAGTCCCTTCCAAGGACCAAGATTGCTCCTGCATTATTGGCAGTTCCTTCACCCACCAAAAGCTTCTCTTGTTACTTGACTGCAACTGTACTCTGGACTACATTAACAAAAGAATTGAGATGATTGCTTGGACAGAGAACAAACTATATACAAATTCAGATATTTCGCCTTTCCAGTTCAAGTCCAAGGTTCAAAGCACTTTCTTGAACTTCACACAATTGCATGTGGACAGACACAGCTATTTACTACTAGACATATGACTTCTGAGGCAATAGGAACAAAACCAGACAATGGGGTGAAACGGTCCAGTACATACCACAATAATTTGTAGCAGAAAACAATGTGATTAGGTGACCTTGAGCAAAACGCTCAAAACCATCCATCACACACTCATGTGCTCTGATTATAAGCTGGAGATCATTATTCTTGCAAAAATCCATGACCCGGTCTGGCTGCAAAAGCCACATGGAAAAAGGTTCCATAGAGATCAATACACCATGCTTTCCACCTGTGTAGCAGGAAAAAAGACAAATCTATCCCAAAAAATGTCACAATACTTCTCTTGCAAGGAAGGACTACATACTGATAATACTCTTACCCCAAAAGTTACCAAGCCTGGACCACGGGCATTTGGACGCAGACCCTCAACACTGTCATTTTCTGTTGGGTCAGACCTGCACAAAGTTCTAACTTGGTTAACAAAGAGCAGGAAGATACTGAGACACCTTCTTTGACACACTTTGTCCCTCATGTCTGATTGTACCTCAAATTGAACCTAAAGCAGCAGCAGCAGCAACAAAATCTGTACCAGAGAAGGTCCATGAGCACAACAGAGCCGGCCTCCATTGTTATGGGGCGTTGCAAAGCTTCAATTTGTTGTACATGATTGATTGACCTTCCAATTCCACCATGCATGCAGATGATCTTTTTCTCTATCAGAGCAGCAAGTGGCAACCAATTGAAAAGTTGATTGATGCGTTGCCATGCCCATATGCCATCACGTTCCCCCTGTAGACCCATTTCATAAGCCAAATCTTGAATATATGTAGTCACAACAGAAGCCAATGTTTATGTTACAATGACATATCAATTCTGAGAATGGTAAACATAACACAAAGAAAAGCTTTGCAAAGAGGAAAGCACAGACCAGGCGTTCAATGCACTCAATTCGGAACCCAAAAAGTGCGTTGATGTCTGCAGCTTCATGGTTGCCACGGATCAAGTGCACATTCATTGGATATTCAATCTGCCAACAGAACAAGCTAACTTCAGCACCAAGAAATCCTATGACAAGGGCAACACCAAATGAAGAATCTCTGAGTTGCACAGGTTATGGTGAAAGCTGTGCAAGGGGCATGCCCTGAACTCTAACTCTAGATTCTACTTATTGCCATGATAGGACAAAGTTGCCCTTGTTACTAGATCTGTCAAGCCCTATCCTAAAAGGGTGCAAGCCACAATTACCTTGAGTGCAAGTAGTAAACTGATGGTTTCAAGACTGTGCTGTCCTCGATCCACATAATCCCCCAGGAAAAGATAGTCAATATACCTGCACAATTTGCAATCAAAGTTAGAAACTACCACTGTTGATATCAGAGTTTATCCTTCAACTCAAATCATGCATTCAGACATGAACTTGAATGAATGCTTCTGCTCTGCACCCCCCAGATACATGCATTATTCCCATGATCATGAAGGAGCTTAGTTCACTCTGAGAAACTCTACCAGAATGTACAAGGACCTACAATCAAGCCAGAATGTACATGAGTCCCTAAGTATCATGTGTGTTGGTGTCTTCTGCATTTCCAAAAATGGGATGTGTCATATGGAACAAAAAGACGCTGAAATGGTGACGGTAGGGGGTTCAGATACTTCTGTCGTACTGGAGCATTCCATATTTGTCGGGATAATCCACATGACACCAGAAACTTACGTGATGTCGCCTGCTGTTGAAGGAGACCCGTATTCATCAAACAAGCGCATCAAATCACCAAATTGTCCATGAAGGTCACCAAAAATCTTGACAGGGGCCCTGATTTGCAGTACACTTGATTCTCGTGCAAATAAACGCTCTGAAGCATCACAAAGCTCAGCAATCTCATTGCAATCCAAAAAGAATTGACGCTTCACAGGCGGTTTCCAGCCTCTTGGCTTTAACAAATATGACAGGACCTGCAAGCACCACTCCAAGCTTTCCTTATGTAAGCTGCACTACAGAATAAAGGACCATCTCAACAGACACCAGCTTGTTTCCATCTGCTTGTCAGCATAACAAGCATACCATTTTGGATAGTTGTAATAGTTGGACCATCAAATTGTTTGAGCTCACAAAATGACAAGGGATGGGTGTTAAGAGCACAATGTGGCCCAGAACACAGAATAAACACCTTCTTCTGCACACCACTTATGGACATCTGACGGTCAAGAAGCCGTCTTGCTTGAGAGGTACTATCTGGAGTTCCATAACTGACACGTCGGCCCTCATTTTCAAATTGGTCAATGGAAAGTTGCCTCACCAAGCCACCTGAGGCACCCCCAGATTCTGCTGCTACAACCACCTGCACTCTCCACAGTAGAGCTTTCACTATCTACTGTCACAACAAAATTATCTGTACCCTTTGAATGTTTGAGAACACAAGAATAGAGGATGCATCCATTGACTATTTGGATCTGGGTGTAATGCATTACACTCCAATTACATGCTGAGAGACATCTTGAAACTTCAAATATTTGAGTCTCCAAACAATGCAACCCAAAAAAAATTGGCTGGATGAGCAAGTGATGCTGAAAGCGTTGTGAAGTGATTCAATGAGTTCAGCTAATGAACCAAACAAAAGGAGATAGCATTCATGTAGAGGCTTTTCTATAGCTGATTATGAAGCAGGTTCAAACTGCATACCACTCTATGATGCAGCCTGACACCGGTTGGAAGAGGATGATTCAAAGGACTGGCATTGGAAGTTCTGTTGAGTGCAATGAGAGCTGCCGAGGATGGAGATGCAGGGGGCTTTCCACTAGAAGTTGCATCAGCCCCACGATCCCTGTCTCTACTATACTTCTGATCTGCTTCCCCTGTGCTCTCACGAGCTGCTGCTGCTCTTGCTTCTGCTGCTGCAAGTGCTGCACTCATTGCTTCTGCTTCTGCAGCAGAGGCCTGTACCAGTGCCTCCACCCCCTTTGCATTCCTGCCAACCACCCACTTCAGTGTTGCTACTTACTGACCAAATGTACAAAAGAATCAATGCAACTCTGCAAGTCAGAGGATTCAAAACATTCTCAGCCTAACTTCGAACTGATCTATCTGTAAGCTCAAGAAATGCCCAGCATGAGTAGCACATACCCATGTCCATAAGAACGAGTGTATTCAGTGCTGACATCCATGTTTGAGTCACCATTTGCATGCACTGCTACTGGGTCAGTCATGACCACAGCCCTATCTGGTGTTGTCACCTCTGACTGAGCTTGCTTGTTCCCTTCCTGCAGCTTGGCCCCTGGACTGCTTGCTCTGGCTAATGATTGATTTGCAGCAGTGGGATGAGACAAAGCTGATGTAGTCTCAGCAGACCCTGAATCCTCAGCTACCAACAGATCATCCAACAAAACTCCTGTCCACATTGATACAACCTAAGTAGTCAGCTAAGTGAAAACAAGTTGTCTTTCATGGGCTTCTCATCATGGATCTAGCACGTTCTGACACAGGCAATTCACATATGAGAATTCTCTCTTTATGAAAAAGAAGGGAAGACTGAAGCACAAGACATGTGACATCAGACCTTACCTCCCCTCAGCCCACCGTATATAAAAATGAGATCAGCTACAGCAGCAGCAGCATGACGGCACCGTCTAGTGAGCTCTACAGATGGCTCCCCTCCTGCTGCATCATTACTGTACCTTCCTGTTCGTGGGCTTGTTACAACCCCCTTCCTATCACACCAAACCCCTGCAGCTGTATCCAGAACTGCAGCACCAAACAGCCAGCTGTGTCTCAGAAATAAAGTATTATGCCAACAAATGCAGTGTACCCAACAGCCACATTGACACAAATACTACAAGGGTGTAGAGAGTTGCCACATACAACTCCTAGGCCACATATGATCACAATTGTATCTGGAACTTCTCTGCCCTGAGAGGCCAGAACCCTGGCAAAGGTTGACTATGACATAGGGAGGTCATGCAACCAAACTCTGTGTACTGAAACTCAGTAGGAAAAAGTACAAACAGCACCAGATCAGGTGAGGGATATGCAACTCCTAGGGTTAAGGCTGGGTTTAGACCTGCAACACTGGAAGCATCCTCAACCATACGACCACCTCCAAGAGCTCCTCCTGAAACATGCAGTCTTGCATTCACAAATACCTGCACAGAAACATTTCAAAACATATGATTTTCCAAAAACAGAGTAACCTGTCATATACAAATACCTGAACAGAATTGTTTTAAAATATAGCTTGAAATGATTTCAAAGCAAAGTCACAAAGGAATCAACAAAAGCTGGTTCAGTTACAGAAACATATGGAATTCTTCAGAAAAAATGCTTACAGCTGCATGTTGATATCTGGCAGAAGGTGAAATTCCTGGAGCAACTGCCCACTCCCAACGTCCATCTCGATGCTTTGCAAGCCCATATGCACAATCAAGTGGCTATAGCACAGCAAACACATACCCACCCAAGGCAATTTGTTAATGCAATGAGGTAAATTACTGCTTACCCCAAAGAAAGCATTCTTTCCCTGTAACTTGCTTGGAAAAGTATGCACTTTGAACATGGAAAAAATACAAGAGCAGTCTGAAATTGGTTAGCGTCAGGAACATCCATGAGCCTCCTGAAGGTGCAATGAAAGCAATCAGCTCTGTATATTCCTTCTAAGATGGTTCACTGAAACATACCACACTCCCAGCATCTCTTCCACCAGAAAGAAGCAGCAGACCATCTGATCGTGCACATGCTGTTGCATACCTGCAGTCAACTAGAGCAGATTTCTGTATCATAAGAGTACCAACTACTGGACACAGTCCTGGTTAGACAATTAAAAAAAACGAACAAATTGGTATACTGAAGCTCTCAGCTACCTCACTAACTCTAAGATAAAGATTCTTCCCTCTTTTCTAAGATCTCTGAAGCTTAAGGTTGCAAGGAACATTGGCATTGTCCTGTCTCACAAAGTAAATGCTACAACACAGCAGCAGCAAGGAAAATTTCCACACCAAAACTTTTCTGAAACAACAATCATGTGTCAATCAATAGAGGGGTTCTTGAAGTAAGACATACATGCAAGGGGGTGGTCCATCTCCTTCTGGTTCCAGCTTTCTCCATTCATAGGGTTTGGCAGCTGTATCTAGAGCCCACACATCTGCCAATGGACGCTTGCCTGGAAAAACCTATCATGTCAGCAGTAGCACAAAAATTACAAAACTTCTTGGAGCAGATGGGGAACTGTGGCTTGGTTACTCACCATCATTACCACTGATTGATAGAAGAAACCGTTGCCCAACCAGCGACATGACATGCCCATATCTTGGACCTGGCCCTGCCCCTTGCACAACCACCCTGCCACCCTTATGCTGATCAGCATCTTTCATCAGGTAAAAATATATCATCCAATTAAGAAGTTACAGGGAATTGTTTGCTGGGAAAATTGCATGCCTACAGGAGAATACACTACTTTCTTAAAACAGTTGTATACAGTCTAGTGAAACAGTCTACCATTTAGACAGGTCAACCTGCCTGGACTTTGAGCAAAGTCAGGAGTAAAATTGGCAATGAAAGCCTGTCTAAGAAATAGGGCCATATCTGTTGTGGTGAGATTCCCAGTGTCCACAAGTTTTCAGCTTATGTGCTCCCCAAGTGATTGCTTTCCAAATCCCAAATCATGCCATACAAGCAGAAGCAGCTAAATATCATACCACAAACATACCCACCTATGCCATCTTGGCTTGGTTTGAGTCAGGTCCAGGACATGAAGGTCATCAGTTGACAGCCCAGCTGGTCCTATACCTCCCTGTTGATCCCGACCGTCATTATATCAGTCAGGACACACCAGCCGTGCCAACTTTCAATTGTAGATAATTTTCTACAATAGCAATTTTAGCCCAATGATATTAGTTCACACTTGTGAGAGTAGTAGATGCACCTGAATGACAACCATTGTTCCCACAGCTGTTGCTGCATGTGCCGCACGTGGAGAAGGCGGGTCTCCAACAGGAGCAAGCCTACATTCACATGCAAAACAACTTGCTGAATCAAAGTGTCAATGAACTAACACTGAAATGGATGTCATCAGCACAACCCATGCATAATTTCCATGGAGACAGCTTCCCATCACCACCAGTTAGAAGAACCCAGAAACCTAACCCTAATAGGCTGCAAAACCCTCTCCTTAAAAGCTCAGGAAAAAAAGCTAAGAATGCCTGCAAACATTGCACTCAAATAGACACTCTACAAACCTAGCATACCCACCTATGCCATTGTCACTGCAAACCAGAAGAACTGAGTTACCATCTCTGTCATGGGAAGAAGACTTAGAAGTATTCAAAGATCAAACCATCTGAACAAACATCAGGCTCAAAGATTCAGACCCTTGTGTGCTTCAAGATCAACTGAATGCTAAGAGATTTTACCTTGACCATTTATTGGTGTGTACGTCATAGCAATGCACATCTGCAGTAGCCCCTGCTAATCCTGACACCCATTACATGACTGAAGATTGTCAAATCTCTCTTCCCACCCACAAATGTAGAGCAGCAACAAGCCTTGATAGGAACAGAACCCTAGGAGCAGCAGATACCAATCTCTGTGGCGATGGAGCTCAGAGGAGGTTCTAGGGGACTAGAGACACATAAACCCTAGCTGACTGAGATGTCCATGATCCAGTTTTTGAGCTGTGGTTGTTCTTGTAAGCTTTATCATCAACCCTAGCTGAGTCCTGAGTTCCTCTAATATCAACAAACAAGTTTCGAAGTAGAAGAAGCACATACTGATGCCGGCACCGGCAGATGCCGCTGCCTGTGGACCTGCAGCAGCAGAATTTCCTTCCAGTGCTGTGGCACCTCCGAAGAGGATGAGTCTCGGTCCCACATAGTTTGGACTACCTTCGTCCCCCACGGCCGCTACTGCCGTCAATGTATGTCCGCAACGAGGACCGGGTCCGTCGTCCCTCTTTTCGCAGATTGTGGTCTGTACACTGTACGTAGGCGCTGGCCTCGGTACCCCTACCCCTACCACTCCATGCTGCTGTGCTTGTTGTGCAGATTGTGATACATAAGCTTGTTGCTGCACAGCCTGTTGTTGCGTTTCCTCTAGTGTCGCCGGCATCCCTTCTTGTGGCTTCTGTTGCTGCTGCTGTTGCTCAAGCTCATCTGCCATACCCGTATCCTCATCGTCCATATCACCCAAAGCTCAAGCTCCAAGCTCAAGCCAGAGAACCCCTAAAATTTCCAACCTATAAGCCATCGCAGCTCCATCATCCCCATCGCGTCCACCACCGCTCCCTGCTATTATTATTATTTTTATTAGTCTGCTCCTCCATCTCCAAACAAGATCATTTCTCTACCTCTTCCTCTTCTTCCCTGCTCCTCCTCCTCCTTCTTCTCCAATCTCCCATTTTGCCGCCACTTGCCAACGAAGAAGAAGCTCCAGCTTCCTCCCACAACCCATTTTCAAAAAATTCTTTTTCCAAAACACGCAAAAACCCATCAAAACGAATCATATGAGCTGGCTCATCACGCAATCGCCTGACCAATTGCAACTGCTCCTCCAGAGTGCTCCTTCACGTCGACGAAAGACGGAAGCGCACACACGCGCGACACAGCGACGACGCTCTCTGCCGCCAGCCTCCCTCGCTTCGTCTCTCTCCAAACCAAGCTCCCTCTCATCACGTTCCCAATCTGCTCCCATAATGTTCCCCATCACGTTCTCACCATGTTCCTACCATGTTCTCACATTCTCCTACCATGTTTCCTTCACGTTCCCAAAATGCTCCAACTATGTTCCCACCATGCCCCCACCATGATGTATGCTAATTGCACGTGCAAAGACTAACTCATGTTCCCACCGTGCTCCCAATAAGTTCTCCACACCCCGTTTCACTTTCCCATCAGGGTTGTTTAAATTTATTAATAATAAATTTATAAAATTCATAATAATTTTTTTGTGATATCAAAAAAATTGGTGAATTTTTCCACACAAAAAAAAATTAGCTGCAAATTAGAATAGGAGATATTCTTCAACATACATCTCCTATTGCTAATTTGCAAGCTTCGAGCTTGTTTGTTCCCATGTACTCATGATCCCACCATTGTGTTTGAACCCATGTTCTCCACCATCTCCTATGCTAATTTGCAAGCTTCGAGCTTGTTTGTTCCCATGTACTCATGATCCCACCCTTGTGTTTGAACCCATGTTCTCCACCATCTCCTATGCTAATTTGCAAGCTTCAAGCTTGTTTGTTCCCATGTACTCATGATCCCACCATTGTGTTTGAACCCATGTTCTCCACCATCTCCTAAGTAGCATTCTCTAGTAGAAAGGTCTATAGGGCAGGTCATTATGTAGCATCGGCCAAGTTGGAAATGGTTGAATTGGCCATGGACCCAAGCCAACTAGGTATGTCTTTTTTGACATGGCCGATTTAACCATTCCTGACCTTCTTAAAAACCTGCCAAATTGACCAACAATTTGGCAGGTACAGAGCTTGAACATAATAATATATCTTACACTTTGTACATGTGAAAGAATTTTTTTGTTGTGTACTTGGAGGGCACGTCACCGTTAGTAGAATTTTTGTGGAATGTGTGGTGTGTGGCTCCTTCTCAAATGAGCCACAATTAATTAAAATTCGACTAGATGTTTATTCCGAGTAAGGAGAAAGGGACCTCAAAACCAGTCTGTTCAAGAAATTCAGGTCCCACCCTCACCTCGTGCTTTGCCTTGGGCCCCTTATTCCCAGAATGGCCCCTCTTCAAGGTTCCATAGTCCTTACCCTACACTTAACACTCTTCACTAAAAGTAGTGAGTCACAAGTAAAAGATAATGTCAAGATTCCACTTTCAATTGTACATTAGATAAGAGGAAAAGTCCTATGAAGGGATTATTGAGCACCAATATGTGAGTTGATCAAATTCAGTTTGCATTCAAGTTACCTAATCATGTCACACCGTGTCACTAATTTGGTTCGAACTTGCCCATAATTACCTAACCATGTTAGACTAGTTTCATTGATTTGGTTCAAGCTTGCCATAATTATGTAACCGTGTTAATTTGGGTTTCATTGATTTTGGTTAGAACTTGCCATAATTATGTAACCATGTTAATTTGGGTTTCATTGATTTTGGTTAGAACTTGCCATAATTACCTAACCATGTTAATTTGGGTTTCATTGATTTGGTTCAAGCTTTGCATAACCAGCAGAGCCATTATGCCATGAGCTGTTTGTTGGCCTTGCCTACCAAGGCAAGGATATTGTGTTTAGATTCATTATAGAGTATAGTAGCTTAAGGGATTTTGACCCCTAGGTAATAGGTCTATTTTTATGTAGGGATTTTTGAAAGATGATATTTTGGCTTGTGTTGAAACTTGAGATTAGTTATAGAGTTATAATATCTGAAGGATATTGGTTTCTTTTAGAGGGTATTTTTGAGAATTATATTTTTGCATGGTGAAATATTTGAGTTTCCACAATTCTTCTTTTACCTTATGATACTTTTTAATGTAAATGGCAAGGCCACAATGTGACACACCCTTTGTTTCTTGTTGGGAACTGTATAGTTTTTTTGGTGTTTCTCATGTTGGAGGTGACATAACTGGGTTTGAAGAGGAAGTTTCTTTGAGCACTCTAATTGCAAAGCCCTAGAAAAGCCAATGTGGGTGTGGTGTGGTGGGGTGGGGATCCAATCCAATCCAATCCAATGCTGGCGTGGAATGTTGTCACCGACTTCATTTTTTTCAACAAGTATGATGATGATAATGCCACCTTTTCTTCTCCTTTCAGAATCTTGTCTTTGGTAGGACTCTTGATTCTCCAGGTCTGATGAAACCCTGCCAATCGTAAATAAAGCAAAGCACCCAAAAAAAGGGGGAATATAAGGAACAAAATAGGACCCACATTCAAGAAAACAAAAGAATCACCCAAGAGGGTGAACCACAAGCGGAACACCAAATTCTTGAACCCTCTCTTGTCGTGAGAAGCATATCAAATAATGAAAGGGGAGGACCTCTTGAAAGGACTCTTAGTGTACAAGAACTCTCATCTATTATAACAATACATTTCAAAATAAAGATCCCCTAAAAAAACTGTAACACCACTAACATCCTCTTTATATAAAATGTGTGCAAAATTAAGAGAGGAGAGCTTTCAATGTGCATCACTCTCCACACCATGTTAACACATCAATGAAAGAACTCATCCACCTGCTGACACAGACATCCAAAAACCTCTTCAAGTGCTCAAGTACTTCAAATGAGTTCAAAGTTCACACCAAAAGGTGGGTATCAAAGTTCTCATACTTTCAATGTTGGTGTAGTAGTAAAATCTAGTGTATTATATGTGAGTCTGGTCTTGGCATGCAGGTCTCTGCCAAAATGAAAATACTGAAATGAAACACTCTATATTGCGCCCCTCAAAGAGAAAAAGAGATTATGTATAGGAGAAGGGCCTGAGTAGAGACCCATCCAGATTTAATGCTGTCATCACAAGGCCAGTAGTCCGAGTGGAAGGGCAAAAAATCCCTTTTGGAGGAGGAGACTAAAGACATGCACCAAGACAGTGTCCACCTCAATTGCAGTCTAATCATGGTTGATAGAATATGTATATATGGATTTGATAGAGTTATCTGGAAAGTGACTGAAACTGGGGATACTAGACCCCTAGTTTTGCCAAATATGGGGACTATATCATAAGTTACAATGAGAAAACATTACACAAAGGAAAACTTAGAGTGTGGACCAAACTAGTTTTCTCACCTAAATTGATCCTCACAGGAGAGTTTCATCCCCAGTTTTGAATTTGCCTTACTTGCACCTTCCCTGTTTGCTCATACTGTTCATTGCATCAAACCTTGTCAGAACAAAATCAAATAAATCTTGTGAATTCATACCCAGTTTCATTAAGTGGTACACAGTGTCACTCAAATTGGAGATGAAACAGGGATTCCAGGGTCAAACTAAGGTCCAAAGAGAGGGTGACCTTAAGGATAACTTTATTGTGTATAAAATACAAACCCAAACTACACATTGAGATGTAAAGGAGTGTGGGGATTGCGGAAGTGATCAAGTCCATTGGTTGGAGAATTAAGCTACCATAAAAGGTCAGAACCTGATGATTCAGCGGGTATTTAAGCATTCCTAAATGGCAGAATTGGCCATGGCAGCTCATTGTTGTCATTTCCTACCTACATATCCCTTGTTTGACTAACCTAACTTATAGCTTACCTACAGACCTTTACACTGGAGAAGGTGTCCCTGGGTCACATTCTGACACCTCTTTCATCCCTAGAGCTTGGCCTACCAGTATCACTGTAGTGAATTGCAAAGAGGCAGAATGCACCCCAGGGGCACATTATTCTCTGGTACATAACCAGCTGTTGTGGATGGTTCTTACACATCCCTTGGCAGATTAAGAACCTGATCGTGAGACCAAGTTCTTGACATTGCTATATGATCAGACCAAGCGGTTCAATGACAAAGAAGCCATCAAGAATAGTACCCATCTACTCAGCTGTCCCATATGACTTGCAGGAAGAGTAATCGCACGTCCTTCCCTTCCATCTTTCTCCTTGAATAGAAACCAGAATAGCCAGTGTAAAGGATCATCAAAGTGTCAGGTAGGATGTACCCTAGAGGTTTCTCAGGATGTTTCCAGATCCCACATTTTGTTGAAGAACTGACTCATTCCTGCTTAATCAGTGTAATAAGAGTATTCCTTCACCCACAACCAATGTTGGCAATGTGCACGCACCCACTTTCAACAGGGTGGTATACGAATGTAGTGTTCTTGGAAAAACCTGTTTCATGTTCACTGGCATGTGATGCATATCCTTGTACATGTGTACCAGCCACCTCCATCTGTATGAAGATTTCTCCTGATGGAGTAGCATGCCATTTGATGCCAGCTTTCAAGAGATTTTTTGAATCCTTGTTGGCTTACTTGTAAAGAAGTCTCCACTACCAATAAATGGCAGGATACACTAAAATGTAGACCACATGTAGTAGTGATCTAAGTTTCCTTTCAAAATGTGTTTAATCTGAGACTCTCCCCCTATGATCATCACAACATGACTGGATGCTGGCGTTGAAACACAGCTGCCCTGTCTCCTCTAACCATGAATCTCAGTTCCACATCTTAAAACCCTGTAAAGCATGACTCATCTGACAACTCCCAGACTTGTTCCCTGGTGATCTCATTCAGATCTGCACCTTGGTTCCTCTGGAACATTTCCTTAGCAGCTCTAGGAAAATTGCCAGGCACCTCTGTTGAGTCAAGTATGTTTTTGCAGCATGCTCACCAGATCTGCAAAAGAATGCAAGCATAGGCAATGTTCCTGAATTCCCTACTTCAGCTTAAAATGGGCCCTGAGTGTGTGATACGACTCCAGAAGCTGCCTGAACTTGACTTCAGCAACCTGTTTATTCCCTTGGTTTTGGTCTGGGTGATACTCCAGGGCTTTGGTTCGGAAAGCTGCTTTGATTTCTGTCTCTGTGTATGGTTGAGGTCGACTTGCATCTAGACCTAGCACAGAAAAATGATGGGCAACTCTGGCCCGTTTCAATAAATCATAGCTAGATGAATTCTTCCTTTCTTCATTTCTTTTCCACTCCTGCTCTTCTTCTGCCTGCCGGCGCTGCTCCTCACCTTTCCATTCCCATCGATTGCCCTCCCATCGCCATTCCCATGTGTCACCATGGCGCTCACGCCATGCATCATACGTTTTAGTGTATGTACCCCTCTCCCTGGCAAATGCCTCCTGCATGCGTCGTATACGCTCCTGGCACATCATCCCCACGAAGACCATTCTGTTACCAGTTCTGGGCAAAGCTAACAAGCAATCTGCATTTCCAAGAAGAATTGACATGTCCTCTGGAGCTAGGACAGGGCAAGGGCAAGCAAAGGAGGGCCTACCCTTTGTTGCAGTTCTTCTATGTGTGCTTGCCACTGCTGCTGTGATTCTTGGGCACTAGTCTGTCTGGAATACTGTTGACTACCACCTGTTCTTTGATTTGGGCCAGAGCTGCCAAAGCCACCACTAGCCTGTGACCTGTGGCCCTTCCATCCCCAAAGAAGGCAGTTTGCTTTATTAGCTGGACATAACCTACAGCCTGGTACACACCTACCCCTACCTTGGCCTGCTCACAATAACCATGAAAATAAGCTGACTTGGCTGTCCCTCTGTATCTAGAAGCTTCACAGTAGACCCTAGTTAAGGGTGGGAATGCATCCACAATGTATTCAATCATCAATGCATAAAGTTGGAAAACACTTCCATAGAAAAAAGGTTGAATTCTGATACCTGTCCAAATTCTCGTTCAATGTTCAGAAGACGCCTGCGAAGAGAAAACACATTCCCAAGCTGCAAAAGTCACAGCCAAACCACATGCTTAGCAAATAGACTTCAATAGAGAATGGATTTCTTCAGAAGAGATGGACAGACATCTCATGTATTGCAAATAAACTCCATTTCCAAACTAGAAAGATTGAGAAAATGAAATCAGGAGCGAGACAACCAAACCCATACGTGTACAACATTGTACTCCAAGAGGTGGAGGATACTCTGTCAAAGACCTAGTTGCATCCTGGTCTCCAGAGAGGAAATGAAAAAGAGATACACCTCATGACCTAAGATGCACAGGAATCTACAACATGAGCAAAAGAGAATAACTGGATGCACACAGCCCAAACAGCTTGCATCAAGCTGCAGGACAACAAAATCGTAGTTAGTGGAATTGAACCCTAAACCAATTCACTATGCTTGCCCCTTCAAGAAAGTTCAAGAAGGTTCAATAAGTCCTCAAGAACCTTCTTGCTGGCTTCTTTCGTCGATCTCATATGCTTACTGCTACTTATTGCATCATCAGACACCAGAGAGTGTGGGTGCAGACAATGGAAGAGTTGCAAGAAAAATGGTCATAATACAAAATCACAGTTGTTATTTTGAACCCTAAACCAATTTGCTGTGCTCGGCACTGTAAGTCTTCAAGAAAATTGCTGTCTTCTTTCACAGATCTCATTTGCTTACGGTTACTTATTGCATCATCAGAAACCAAAGAGTGTAGCTGCAGACAATGGAAGAGATGCAAGCGAAATGGACATAAGAATACATACAGCAGCGGCACCGAGCATGAACACCATCCAAAACCCTGCACGTCGCATCATCTGGTCGCTGTCCTTATCAGGCTGCTCGCTCCTCTTGTCTCTCATCTTCCTTTGCCGCTCTTGCTCTCTATCCCTGCCAACATCCGTCCACATCTTGGCACACAAGAGCGCTCATGCCATCGCCAACAAAAGCAATCCACCGCAACTGCTCCTTCACAACGGAAGAAGCTCTCATAAAAATTTCTTCTCGTCGTCGTTCTCTTCTTCTTCTTCTGCTATTCTCTTCTTTCGCTTCCTGCTGCAACGATTGTGAAAAGTCGCTCTGCAAAAAAAATTGATCTTCTCTTCCACTTGCGATTTCCTTGTAGCGCCACCACACGCAGTCCTGTGGAGCCGCTCCTCGTGGAAAGAAAGCAAGAAAAGGAAGGAAGATCCTGCAGGGAGCCACAGCCACCCGCGCGCGGCAATGGGCGAGCTGCAGCTGCTTCTTCTTCTTCTACACTGCGGTGCTTACACTTGGGCAACCGCGCGGCAATTGGCACCAAACCCTAATCAGGCCGAACAGTACCTACATATAACCGTCGGGTCTTTACCCTGATCCGACGAGTAGGTTTGTTTTTGTTTTTGGTTTTTCGGTGTTGGTCTTTTTAAAAAAAAATTCCCCAAAATAGACCAGGGCAGGGGTTTTTATGGTGAAATTGAAAATTTTGGCGAAACATTCCAAATTGGGAAAAAAATGGAAGAAATTAGCAAAAATTATCAAAATTGCAACCGCCCTTTTTAAAAAAAAGGGGCTTTATGACCAATCGTTTATTTTGGAGAACATAGATTTTATTTTTTTGGGGGGTTTAAAAACATTTCAAACTTTATTCTAGGAAATAACATAATGTTACATAGTGAAGATTATAATTTTTGCATGGTGAAATATTTGAGTTTCCATAATTCTCCTTTTGCTTTAAGATACTTGTTAATGTAAATGGCAAGGCCACAGTGTGACACACCCCCTCATGCAAAACAAAAGGAAACAACAACGCTAGTCATTTAAACAATACAACATTCACAAAGTATCCCATCATCGAGGAAACATGTGTAGTTTCCACGACTCCCCATTGAGTTCATCAGCTCTCAATGGTTGTGTGATTAGAATGTATGATGATAACCTTTTGTGGTAAAACAATTATACGAAAATCTAGGTCTTGATTTTTGGTTAGAACTCTGGGGTGCAACTAGAAAATTCAGTCAAGGTGTGCAAAGCATTTGAAATTTTTTAATGCAATGTGATTTTGCAAGCACAGAAAACACACCAGATTGATGTGTTGGCATGCGCCAAATCTTAGAACAAAATCTGCAAAGCTGCTCAATTGGTGGGTTAGAATTGCTAAGAAATATGTTGTGTGAAGGCGTGCAAAGTATTTGAAATTGTTAATGCAAGTGTTTTGGAAGTGCAAAAAACACACTAGATTGATGTGTTGGCATGAATCAGATCTTGAACCAAATCTACAAGGTGCCTCCCCACAATGGGCTAGAAATGCGAAGAAATATGTTGTGTGAAGGTGTGTGCAAAGTATTTGAAATTGTTATTGCAAGTGGTTTGCAAGTGCAAAAAACACACCAGATTGATGTGTTAGCATGCATCAGATCTTGAACCAAATCTGCAAGGCCTCCCCACAATGGGCTAGAAATGCGAAGAAATATGTTGTGTGAAGGTGTGTCCAAAGTATTTGAAATTATTATTGCAAGTGTTTTGCAAGTTCAAAAACCACACCAAATTGATGTGTTGGCATGCATTAGATCTTGAACCAAATCTGCAAGGCCTCCCCACAATGGGCTAGAAATGCGAAGAAATATGTTGTGTGAAGGTGTGTGCAAAGTAATTGAAATTGTTATTGCAAATGCTTTGCAAGTGCAAAAAACACACTAGATTGATGTGTTAGCATTTATCAGATCTTGAACCAAATCTGCAAGGCCTCCCCACAATGGGCTAGAAATGTGAAGAAATATGTTGTGTGAAGGTGTGCAAAGTATTCTAAATTTGTTAATGCAAGTGCTTTGCAAGTGCACAAAACACACCGGATTGATGTGTTGGCATGCATCAGATCTTGAATCAAATCTCCAAGGCTTCGCAATGGGCTAGAAATGACAAAAAATTATGTTGTGCCAAGGTTTGCAAAACATTTGAAATTCTTAATGCAAGTGTTTTGCAAGTGCAATAACACATGTCATATGAATAATGTCTGTTGGCATGCATGAGAGCTTGAACAAAATTTGCAAGGTCTGCAGTGGGTTAAATTGCCATGGAGTATGTCATGTGCCAACAAATCAAAGAACCAATTATTATTATAACCTCCTATTAAACCTTAAGTTTATTTTATTTTTGAGAACAAAAATTCATCCTCTGTATAATGTAAGTTAAAAGGTTGTCCCAAATTCAATAAGTCTAACAAAGGATTGGAAATCAAAGGTTCTTGGTCATTCTAGGTTGGTTAATGTGACAGGGATTTTTGTTCTTTTCCCTTTCTCTTGTTTGGTTTCCACCTTAAAAAATTCTTCAAATATTAGTCGCCTCTATCCATCCATTTAGTTTGAGAGCACATATGAATGCCTTCCATCCTGATGTCCTCTAAAGCAATCATTTGCTATGCAAGACCTCCTACAACTTCTTGTAAATAAGGGTGGTGAACATCATTATATATATAATTTAATGTAGAATTCCACTTTTGCTTAGCCATCAATTCTTCCTTCTTGAACTCTATTGCCTTGTTTTCCCATTGTACATAATTCTTTACAAAACTTGATTACTTTATGCATCTTTGCAAAGAAGGACCTCTCTTTGCCTTCTCCTACCCATATTCACATGAATTGATCTTCTACCTAGTCAAAAAAAAAATGGAAAATTAGGTATTCATTTTCCAATAAGATTTTTTAGGAGGTGAATTTCACAACTCTATTTCAACAAAATTTGGGTAATGATTAGATCTTACATTGTCTCCATGAATGGCATATTTATAAGCTTTGAAAGTTGGCCTTATGTCACTTGTAGCGGCAAAATATATTTGATCTTGGTGCACCAAGCAACAATCCACCTACTTCACATGATTATCCCATGAAAACTTTAAGCTATTTAGAGAGCACTCAATTTTCAAGGATTCTTTGGCCAAATTTTTAGTTTTTAGTAGTCACTACTTGCACATGTACAATTTGTCTATTGGGATTTCCACCATGTTGAAATCACTGCACATAAGCCATGTACAATTGTATGCCAACACCTTAAAGAGATATTGCGATAGTTTATAGTGATTTAGAGAGTCATTGGGTGCATACTACATAGACATTCAAGATGCTTTACATCCCCTCCTAGCAAGCCCCTCACTTGCAACCATCAGTTTGACCCACTTGTTCTCCATGAGAATACAAGTACTACTTCATCCAACACTTTGATCACTTGATTGATTCCCATATTTAAGAGACATTACAATGATCCAAGTGAAAGCTTCTCACCAAACCAACTTGCCTAAGTTAGCTCTGAGCTTGTATTATTGCATCAAAACAATGTTCACTGGAGGCATTAGCCCTTGGAAGTAAAGCCTAAGTTTGTGTTCCTCATCGACAAGGTTTAGTCCTCACACATTGTATGAAACTAGATGCAACTACATGGCTTTACATTTTGACAGGGGGAAGGACCACATTGTCTTGTGGTCCTTACACATTAAGATCTCATGGTATGATTCCTACAACCCCAAATGCCAGACAAGGTTTGTTGGATGTTAAGTTCTTCACTTGAGGGTGAAGATGTCATCCACCTTTGGTTGCTCCTTTGGTTTCACACATGCTATTCTTTCTTCCATTCCATGCTGAACATTTTGTTTCACATGTTGAAAAATTTACAAACCCTCTTGCTTTGCACATTGTGAAATCCACAAACCCTCTTGCTCTTCACATTTATGAAAACTTGGAATCCTTAAATGCTTAGATGATATTGGCCAAATCTCTAACCATGGGGATACTAATCAAATGCCAAATTTTTTATTTATGATCATTCTTATAATGTATTCGGATGATACAAACATAATGCAAAAATTGTGGAGGAGCCAAGAACATCACATGCTATAAGGGTAAATAGGAAGAGTTTTGGGCGCTATTAGGAGGCCCTTGGGGTGCAGATAACATAATTTGTGACTTTGCTATCAGGCCATGGGCATCCATTGTGAGCTTGACTCCCTTTTGTGTGGGTGTTTGAAAAAAGAAGTGCAAAAAGTGAGAGATTTGGGTCCAGTTGGGTACCAGTGTGAACTAAGAACTGGTAGCTCCATACGGTTGCACAATGCAGGTAGCCAACCACATGGTGTGAATCCCCAATGAGATTCTCTCTGGAGCACAAGGTTATTATTTTGTGAAGCTTGCTTTGAAGAAGACAAAGGAAAACAGTTGGGAGTGGGGAGAGGGGGTTGACTCACATGGGGGCATTAACAAATGCCCAAGAATTAAATGCAAGTTGTTTGCTTGTAGTTAGTATCTGTACTAGTATCATGACAAAGAAGGCAATAATTGTTTAAATAGAAAATAAAATTTTGTACTCTAAACCTTTCAGACAAAGGCTTTATATAAAAACCAGTCAACTATCACTTCAATGCCCACTTATTATCTAGTAGTGGTACTTGCAACAAAGCCTCTAGAGTCCATTTCACTCTCAGTTCTGTGTTTATTTTTATCAAACTTGTGCTTGTTAAATGACCAATGGCATATCTACTTCTCTACCACCAAGGACAAATAATGGTAAAGGCCTTGGGGAATATATGATAAGGTTTCATGTTATATATAACCTTCATTTAATCTAGAGCTGGGTAAAAAGACTAAAGACTTTAAAGACTCACCAACAAACCTACAATGAAAACCTCAAACCACATTACACAATGAACTAGGATATCATATTGAGAATGTCCCATGAGGAAAACATGTCAAGGCAAGCATTGAATAAAAGAGTAAATTATTTTATTAGTGTTTTAGTGACGTCCTGGATTGTTATGTTCTTTCGTGACATGTGTGTTCTCGTGCTTTGATTTGCCTTGTACTTCTTGTGGATGGGTTTCCTTTAAAAAATATATATGTACAGAGTTTTTCTTCTAGTAAAAGAATTCATTTTGATTCTTAGGTGCACAACAGTGGTGATAGGTTTTGGGCATTGGGTAAGTTCAAGTCCAGGTTTTAGGTTAACTGTTAGGGTATCTATCCAGATTGGAGGTTTAGATTTTTGTTAAATTACTTTGTGGTCCACTTCTTGAAGAATGTAAACACTATGTGTCCTCCTCCTCTCAGAGGATATGATACTTGTTGGCATGTGAAATAGGGAAAAGTCTGATCGACAAGTTATTCCAATAAAGCTTGAGTTAACACAATTGAGAAGTAGAAAGATGAGATTATGAAGAAAAAACTTAGCCTTGTTGGGCCAAAGCAAGGACCATCCACTATCATACCATGTAGTGGAAATTTTCATTGTATTCTTGTCCCATGGCTAACCACAATGATTAGTTATGTGTTAACTTATGTTAAGTGATTACCTGCTTTGGTGGGTAAGAAACATTGGTTCTAGTTAGTAGAATCGTAACATGAACTGGAACCTAGTTTTATTTTCTTAAAGAACTAGACCCAGAACTGAGTTCTTGGTTTGATTTAGGTGTGGGACCAAATCCAAAACCAAGGTCTAAAACAAAAATGGACTAGAACTGGGAGTTAATTGGTAGTTAATGCTGATTGTGATTTATGTTTATTGTTGATTTTTTTTTAATGAAGAAGCAGATCCAGATTGCTGGTTCCATTTTATGTGCAAAACTAGAACCGAAAGCCAGGTAATTTTATTTTATTTCTCATAAGTAAAACACGAGGTTCTTCATAGAAATAAACAACAACCCAACAATGGTATTTCCCACATGCATCTATTTACCTATGAGCCACCAAGTGCCTTACATTCTGACTTAGAGCATCTCCAGTGGTGCTTGGAATGCGAACCTGCACAGTAAAATTGGATGAAGAAAATCCAAAGTATGCCGGTTTGGCCTAGTAAAGTAGTTTTGGCACTGCATAATTGATCACATTGCTCTGGCTAGTGACAAGCACAGCAGCCCTGTGCACCTGCAGAAAAGAGTGTAATAAACATGATCTACCTATTGCTCAGTGTTTCTGATTGGCCCATCATAATGATTCGTCCAGGTGGTTTGCTATTAGTAGTCCCCCACCTATTTGCTGTCCCAGTTTCAGTTTTATGGGTGGGGTTGCAAAACAGTATATACTTAACTAAACTTGGATGTGAAAAATATTTTTGCAGGGTCACATACTGAGCACCCCTGGAGATGCTCTTATACTCATCATACCTACATAGTAAATACTTGCATTCCCTGCGTCCTCACCTAAAATCCTTACCCACTGACATAAGAAGTTTACATATGTAATGAGAGTGGGTCCTAAAGAGAGTTCCAGGATAAGTTAACTCTGTTTTGGATGAATGTGATTCATTCACAACTGAATCATAATGGTGCACTGGTAAGTGCTGAGTCACATGACCCACCTTATTGCTCAGTGGGGGACATCTGTTGTAAAGGTGCCAAGTACATCATCCCACTTTTTTATTGATTAGTGAGCTTGCAATGTAAGTGGCTCTCTCAAAGTGTACCATCCTCTGATGAAACAACTTGATACCTATCAGAAGTCAGGTGAGAATCATGAGACATGTTGGAACTTAAGCATATATAATAGAAATTATAAATCCATAGATCCATTAGTAGGTCCATTCAAAGCAGGCACAGAAAGGTTCCAGAAATGTTTCTGTTGTTGTTGTTGTTGTTGTTGTTGGTGGTGCTTACAAATCTAAAATCTGAAGATCATGGGACAGATTTGTGCAACCATTAGACTTTTGAGAACAACCTTCTTCTCCCATGGCCTGGAGCATGTGGTTCCAAGTTAAATAAAGGGGTGTGTCACACTGTGGCCTTGCCATTTACATTAAAACTTATCTTAAGGCAAAAGAAGAATTAAGGAAACTCAAATGTTTCACCATTCAAAAATATAATCTTCAAAAAATCCTTTAATAGAAACCAAAATCCTTCAAGATATTATAACTCTATAACTAATCTCAAGTTTCAACACAAGCCAAAATATAATCTTTCAAAATCCACATATAAAAATAGACCTATGACCTCGGGGCCAACATCCCTTAAGCTACTATACTCTGTAATGAATCTAAACACAATATCAGGCTTGCCTTGGTAGGCAAGGCCAATAAAACATGTGTCACAATGTAAGCTAAGATTGTTGTCAACCAAATTATGGAATAATGTGTAGGGTAAGGCCCTCAAATGAAGGCATAACCATAGGTCAGGGACACTTGAGGTGGCTGCCCTTATCCCTGAACTAGCTATAGGATCCAAGGAAATGGAAGATCCATCCAAAATTTGAAAAGTTCCTTAAAATGAGAAGATCCCTCCAAACAATGGAAGAATGCAACACTGGGAAACAAATTTTTTTTTGGGCACCTTAAATGCCTTTTTAGAAAATGTGCTCCCCTTAACACTAGAATGTGTTTGCCTTAACTCTGGGAATTTTTTAGCCAGTCTGGAATAGTGTTGGGTGGGTACCCAGATTGTTGGGTAAGAATAGGTGGTTTTGGTTCCCATTCTTAATAACCTACTTGGAACTGGGTGGAACTGGACCCAAGTTGAGAATGGCAAGTTCTAGAACAAGGTGGGAATTAACCCTCAGTTTTGAGGTTGAATGTAATAGGAACTGCATTTGGTTCCAAAGTGGTAAGAAAATGAGAACTAGATCAAACTGTTTACAAAAATTTGGTTTCGATTCTAATTCAAAGGCTTTTGGATTTTTATGGTTTAAAGTTTATAATTCAATGGTTTTTTTTTTTGGTTTGTTTTGTTTTCTTTGTGTTGTGTGCATGCTCTAGCTCCAAAGCTCACGGCATTTGTTTTTTTTTTTTTTCAAAGCTTATGCTCCAAACAAAACTCAAGAACGAGCTTCAAAGTTGATAAGTTTTTCAGTAAGCTTGTTTCTTGATTGTGTTTGTTTGTTGGTGTTTTTCATGGCCTGGTTGTGCTCTTTTGCTAGTGCTTTTTCTGATCTCAAGCAAATTGATTTTCTTTTTTCTTTGTGGTAGTGGTCATCATGGCAATGGTGGGTGTCATTCTTCAATATGTTGGTCTTTGGTGCTATTCGTGGTTTTGATCATGCTCTTTTGTTGGTGCTCTTTGTTGCTTTGGTTATGTTTTATTTCTAGTGTTTTTATAGCTTTGGTTGCACTTTTTTACTAATGTTTTTTTGTTGCTTTGGTTGTGCTCTTCTATTGGTGATTTTGTTGTTTTGGTCATGTTCTTATGTTGGTGTTCCTCATGGGCATGGTCATACATTTTTATTGGTGCTTTTCGTTGTGTTGATCGTGATCTTTTGTCAATGTTTTTGTGCTCTTGGTCACACTCTTTTACTAGTGTTTTTGTTTTCTATTGGTGCTATTTGTGGCCTTGGTCACATTTTTTTATTAGTGTTTTTTTGTTATTTTGGTCATATTTTTGTACTAATGTTTTTGGTTGTGTTCTCCATTTTATGCTTTTTGTAACCTTGGTCACACTCTTTTGTTTTGTTGATGTTTTTTATGTCTTTGGTCGTGCCTTTCTATTGGTGTTCATATGCTAGTGCAATAATGTTTTTCATTTCTCATTGTTTTTGGTAATGTTTTAAATTTTGGAACCTAACTAGAGGTTATTCGAAACCTAATGTACTTTAGAATTGGGAATTGCGTTATGTTGCAAAAGAAAGAAAAAAAAAACAAAACACCCCTTAATTAAAAAGTTGAAACAAAACCATGTCCCATATTTGAAAAAAACACCCAAACTTAATCATAACCAAAACCTTAAATTTTAAAAAAAGAATGGAACCAAAGATTATTCCTATACTTTAGGAAATGCCCAACATGAGTTTGTTGTTTGTGTGTGACCTCACCAATGCACCATCCATTGGAAACCCATTATAACTAAGTTATGTGTTAACCTTGCAAAACTTTATTAATAAACACACCACAAATCTAAAAAATATACAAAGGAAAAATAAAATGAAAAAGATTAATTTACAAGACGTGTAACTAACACAAACTAGATGTCAAAATCTCTTTGTCTCAACAATTGACTGCTTTAAAAGGGTTAGTTGTGATGATTGGGGGGTGTGTCTTGAAGGGGTGGAAATTGGGAAGTATCTAGACCTACTACTACCACCTGACTTAAGATGGAGGATGCTTACATCCTTTGTAATGTAATTGAGATTTTTTTATAGAAAAAGATAACCAAGATAGAAATAAGAAGGCATTTTGGCCCTTTGAAATTCCACATGGCATTAGCACAATTGTGTAAGAACACATCAACTTGTTTGTTTAAACATCCAAACACTTCAAGTACTAAAAAGAAGAGATGATTAATGGGGTGTCAATTGCAATAATTCCTTTCTTTGGTTTGAATTGCTTCATAAGCAATAAATCCTTAGGTTACACAAGATCAACAAAATAAATCTGCTCGTGTTGGATTGACAATGATAACATCAGCTACGGTGCAAGTTCTATCTTCGATGAACAAAATGTTGATTTGTCTACGAGAGAAGTGGAATGTGGTTGAAGGAAGCACGTGTAAGCCCACATCTGTTCATGTCCCACATGGAAGCCAACATCTTATGCAATGGTAGTAAAAGTGTCATGAACTGCATCATGGGTGCTTATGTGTTCATTGGCATGGGCGCAACAAAAAGGTGGACACTTGTAACATAAATGGGATGTGTGCATACGTAATGAAAGATATTTGCAATTGAAAGATGTGGTAATCCAAGTTGTGTTTGAAACGTTGTGGAAAAAGATGGGGAAGATAATTGAAAGGCTAGGAAAATTGATCAAGTTTTAAACCAAACACTTACCCTAGGGCCAGAACATGATAAGATTTGAGCATAATGGGTTTTAAATATCTTGTTGGAAAGCATGCTGGAAAGGGTATGATGGTGCAAATGTTCCAAGACGAAATTTTGAAATCAAACCATTTGTTGCCCAATGAATTATTCAAAGGGAAGAAAACATGTGTGTTGGGGGTGGTGGGAGATTGCAAGGTGTTTTGAAGTGTTGTTGTTGACTCATGTTAAGGCTTCAAGAAAGAAAAAACATTGATAAATCATAAACCTGCTAGCTATGATGGAAATTATAAAGGCCCAATTCCTTAAATAGGTTGTTGGGGCAATGGTGCTTGTTAATATGAAGCCAATGCTGCCAAAAGCTATTGGAAGAAAGGCTTGTTTATAGGCTAAGGGTCCCTTTCAGCTATTAAAGGGTCTTGTATCCAAAAGGTGCCCAAACACTTGAAGGAGGGAGGAGTTGAAAGAAGCAAAAGATTATATGAAAATGGAAGATGGAGGTATGTATTGTAATAGATGGGCAAGCCCATCCTTGGGTGGTACCACTAGGAATGTAACACCTTGATTTTCCTAGACCCATCGAACTTTGAAAAATCATAGGTTACACTTAAATGAACATTTCTATAATTTTTTTTTTGAATACATTTATTAGGTTCCATAGATTTTGAAATCTCAATAATATCAAGAATATTGTGTATTTGATGTTCCTCATTAGTGCATTTAAAAAAAATCTCAAGAACGTATCGCTTGTTTTTTTCCTTGAACATTTTAGTCAGGAACACAAATTTGGAACATGATTTATGTATTTTTTAATGAATTTTTTCCTAAGGTAATTTGGAAGTTATTTTATTTTTATGTTTTTATTTGGAAATTAATTGATTCAATATGATTTAGTTATGAATTTCCAAAGTTGAGGCTGTCGATGTTTTATGGGGCCATTTTAATTAAAAATATAAAATTTTAAAATTCCCAAATAAACTTCCAGACATATCTTAAAACATGAAATTGATAAACATGAAAAAAAATTAGAATTATGAAAACATTTAACGAAAAGGCCTAAAAAAAATGATTTGGTCGTTTTTGGTTCTTTGACCATTCTTTGAAGTGGTTCCTAATGGTACCACCCAAGAATGGATTCATCCAAATATAATGGTCGTTGCACAAAACAATGAGTTAGAATTACAAAGGTTATTTGAACATCGCCCAATCTAAGGAAAAAATCAAAATGTCAAAGATCTTCCAATAAAACATTTTTGATGAAAAATGATGTGAAAAATCAAGTACCCAATGGAACCTTAAGACCCTAATTCCTTTTGATGGGGTATTAAATAGGGATGGGGTGTCAAAGTTAAGTAGCATACCATAGGGGGACCATGTTGCACATTTTTTAGGTTTGATTAAAAAACCTATCCCATGGATTTGAATTTGGAAATGCTCATATGCAAATGATACAATTGAGGGGGGGGCTTATGATGTGAATGTCATCTGTAATAGATGGACATAGACAAGAGGGGAAATGGTTAGTTATAAAACATAAAGTTCTAAAATGAATTAAAGCAAATAGAACCCCTCCCAAGGGATCACCTTGACGAATTCCCATGGTAGATGGGATGACCATGACCTCACTTTCACAATTATAGTGACTGTAAAATAAGGGAGATTCAAATGCATAAAATGCATAAATAAAGGGGATGAGTTGTATGATGTCCCCACCTACTACACAAAGTTTTTGAAATATGATTATTCTTGACACCGAATTGAAAGTATTTGCCACGTCATGTTGAAAAACCACCCAATCCGGGTGAAGGTCTAAAGTGCATTTATGACGCACTCCCAAGCTCCTTGATAGATTCAAATGTGAGTCCAAGGTGAAAAAAACTGAAGTATAAAGAGTTGGGGCATGTTCTTTGGCTTGTAACACTTCAGGGGAAAAGGGGTGTGCTGGAGTTCCGGGATGGAGACTAAGATGATTAACAAGTGGATCAATTATTCACACAGACCTACACAAATTAAACAACAAGTTGGTTAGTGCATAATTGGAACATTTTTGGTGCACGGACGAACCACGGGCAGACACGGACTCACAAGACTCACCATGGCTCGGATTTGGGGGAAGCCACCACCTTCCCCCTTATAGTATTCTCTGTGCCTAGCCATGAAGCCTACACCCAAATGTCATTTTGTCCCGGGATTCCCAAGTTGGGACTCCCACGACTTTTGAGGCCAATAACTTCTTGTGCAGACTTTCGATTAAAGTGAGGTTTAAAGCAAAGTTGTAGCCCTCATTGAGAGCTTTCCAAAAATATGTAGCTCGCCACCTGAACATAAGTAAATCGGGGCAATTCTTGACCTTTAATGATCAAGAATCAAATTGGCAATTTGATTCCCAACCCTTCTTTTGGCCATAAGATATATTTTAAGTATCCAAATGGGTCATGCAAGCTCATTTTAGACATCTACATTCCAAGAGATTTCCAATGATATAAGGAACTTTCCAATCTAATGAATTTTGACCCCTACAATCGCCTTCTAAAGATTTGGGAGTACATTGGGATTCCAATTCCCAGAGTGGGAGTTCATTTGGGAATGTGAGGGTTCATACCCTCACACTATCCTACATTCCTAGGAACATGAAATGTGGCTCCTAGGCTTCATTATTGCCCCACACCTTTGTAAGCCGTTACTTTAGTCGCGAGCCCAAAACTAGGGTTGCGATAATTTAATACCCTAGATCATAACTTCACATCCGCACTTGGTTACAATTCCAAATTGGTGCGAGGAAAAATGTGTTATAAAAACATCATGAAATTAAAAGCATAAAGTGTGGCTTGTGAATTAATACAATGTTTCCCCCATGGCAATGGGACAAATTCCATCTAAGTGTTTGGTCATGGCTAAAAAGCAAGTTGCTCCAAGGATATGTGCAATTCAACATGGGATGTGACCTTGCACGATATGGGAACAAAATTTAAACAACAATGGGAATCCACTTGCAGAATGTTTCGATTGAAAACAATTTCGAAGGTGTTTAAAAACCATTTTTAAAAGGCCACTTGCGAATAAATGTGGTTTGTGTTGGAATGCCAATTTGAAATAATCAAATGAAAGCTTGAGGTTTTGGTTTGGTTTGTAATCTTTTAAAAAAAGTGGGAGGAAACCATCTAATTAAGGATGTAAAGCAAAAAAAACCAAGGTGGTGTTAGAGGATGTGGGTGTGAGCATTACGAAACAGCACAAGGAGTTAAACAAACATTACAAAACATAATGGTGCAGAAGCACAAGCTATTTGAGAATATTTCCTTGCATGTCCAACGATTAAACTATCGAGAAGGCATTTATGAGCTGGAAGATCATGTTGGGGAGGAGGCACTAAGTTCAAACTTGTCATTAGAGTTAAGGCCCATAAAAAGAATTCCTCTTATAGGTTTTTTAATTGTTTACTAGAAAACACGTGAGTTGAATTCATGTTTCCTTATGCCATGTTGCCCTTCCATGAAAGGGTAAATCAAAATAATTTGCCACAACTTTGGACACAATCATCTATACTTTATTGTGTTTGACATACCTATACACCTTTGAAAACTATTGTGCAAAGATTAAGGGTTCAAAACTTCTAGTTTTTATTCTTTTGATTATCCAATGAAAGTGACATCCAACTTCAATAATATAAAAAACACCCTTGACTTAATCCTTTGCTCAAAAGAATGCCTTAAAGAAAACATATGATTAGTCAATAACTAGTCATTATGTATTCACATGTTCACACCTACAACACAGTCTTTGATTTCTTTTTTTTCTTTTTCCTTTGGTATTTCTTTAAAACTATAACAAAAACTAAAGAAAACCAAGACCATGGAAGAATCATTCACTTTGTGGTAGAAACCATCTATTGTGCTTAATTGGTAAGTAATAACTAGATTCTTGGTGATTAAAAACTTTTTGAACTTGATGAAAACATAAAGGAAAAAAAAAGACCCGCCACAAAACAAAACCCAAAAAGAAAAAGTTACACAATACCCACCTTCCCTTGGCCTTTTCACCTTTGTTGTTGGGGTGCCTGTTGATGTTGGTATCATCATCACCCTCCTCCTTTGTCCTAGAAAGTGATTGTTTTCATATGTTTTGTTATGCCTTCATAATTTAGCAACGACTTACAACCAGTCCGCTTTTAATGAAAATTGGAATTGAACATGAGTCTTGGAATCATATTTCCTTTTTCTTGATTGCCCCCACTACAAATTTTTCCTCTTTGTCCCTCTTTCTTTCTTCTCTTTTAATGTGGTGCTAACTATTAAGCACATAAAAAACAATGGTAGTATTGATGCCAAGTTGTTGCTAGCATTGCCATCATCACTCGTGCTCCAAAGACTCGATGAATAGCAAACTATGATAACAAACTAGTCCTCCAACCCTAAGTTAATGTTCAACTAATTTTTCATCTTCATAGCCTATATTATAAACCCTCTTACTTCCCCCACCCTACCTCAATAATTACCTATGTAAGTGGGTAAATACCATAAATAAGTAAGTTGAAAAATATAAGTGACTAGCATTTAGAAAGGTATGTAGAGAGATAAGTAAGGAGGGCCCTTGGATGCTACTAGGTAGGTAGATGAATGTTGATGATTAGTAGTTAGTACATAGTTCACCATCATGATTAGCTATTGGACATGTTTATATTGAAAAAAGTGCTTCCTATCCACACACACCATCCACCTTGCATGATTTGAAGTTAGATTGGATGCCTAGGTCCAATAACAATTAACAACCATGGGGAATGTGGGATGCATTGAGCACGATGAGGATTGTTACGAAAGGCACCACTTGTTGTTACATGGTTCCTCTTGTATTTCCCTTATGTTCCTTCAACATTCTTTTCAAGAATTAGTTAGATATTCTCGAGCAAACTTTCTCTAGCAAGATCTCCAGCATTTTGGGCACTTCTTTAATAGTCTATTAGCATTATCAGCATGCACTAAACTTTGGCTTAGTGAATGCGATTGATTGAAATTGGAATCTATAGTATTAAATTTGGAGGGAGCATTGAACATTGGGACAACCTTCAACAATGTCTTCAGGGATATCATATATTCAAATACATGTTCATCTGTTTATTTGTTTGGTTGGATGTGATCATGTTGTAAGTTCTTGTAACCCGCCCAAACCAGGGGACACCTTGATTCGTCTTTGATATCACAAGAAAGCCCTCAACAAGATGGTGTGAACATTTTGCAAGTTTTAGATCAACAAAGAAAAAGTTATTGAATTTAGAATGAAGTCTACTCCTGGCCATCAATTTAAAAATTTAAAATAATGTTTTCACAAAAACTCTGAAATTAATCTTACTTAGGATCCCTCTTTCCATAGGTTGCAATGATTGCAGCATCTTCTTAGGTGAATGTGATCACAACAGCCTAATGAAAAGTCATTGAAATGGAGCCCTGTTTTTTATTGCATAGACAAGCACTTTTCATTGAAGAATCAATTTAGGGCTGTTGTTATTTGGTGAGCAAAGACCTTCATTAAAGAGGTAACTAAAACATTTCCCAATGTAGGCAAACAGATAATTCAATAGGTACAAAGGACTTATTTTATTTTATCTGAAAGAATGGTCAGAATTTCTTGTAGTGTATGTCAAGGTTGCCTTATTGTTGTACCTGGATCCCCTTTGGTGTTCTTCATGCTTTCATCTTTGTTGGTGTGCCTCGCTAAACACTTACATTACCTACACATAGTAAATCATGTGTTGGTGAGTTTCAACATTCAGACTCATCTCATAACCTAGGGCTAACCTTGACCTCTGGATGGGTGGGCCTAAACTTGCTCTGGACTTCCCAAGTGGTCCAAGACCTTCATAGTCGGGATTATCATCTTTCAGCTTCCAGCCTAATTGTAGATTTGTTTAGCTCAAGATTTTATACATCACGAATATCTCCTCAGCCTCCTTCCCCAAACTCTCATTCGTTGGCACCTATGTGACTCATGAGTGCTGTCAAACTGGGACTGAAACCCAGCCCGACAATTAGACTTGTAAATCTCACTTCAGAGTCTGCCTGGAAGCGCATGTCACTTACCCTCTGTAAAATCTCTCCAGGGATTGCACCTTTCGAAGACCCATACTTGTAAAATGCCTCCTCTCCAGACTCCTCTGAAATGAAGCACAGCTGTTGGCTTATAAAGCAAAAATTCTACCCGCTCTTTACGTGCGTAAGGGGCTCAAAATGGGGCTGTTCTGAGAATACGGGTCCTGCCTGAGGCAGGATAAGGCTGTTCTGATAATTTGGGTCCTACATTGGCTCCTGCCTCTCATGGGGTGCTCATTCCGAGAAGAGACCCCTTCTTGTTCCTTACTCTACAGATTATGCCAGGCATGTGCCCTCCTTTAATCCTTCCACTTTCATTGCCCGTACATCTCAGAGAAAGCACCGATTGATGACAAAAACTTATCAATTGAGTTCAGAAGGCATAGGCTATTTAGGAAGACAATTTTTAGATATGCATTCGGTCCTTATTGTCGGCTTCTTTTTTTTTTCCTTGACTGCCATCGGCCCAATCCATCTTTTTGAGAAAAAGATTGATGGTGCCCAAAAACAAAATTTGGGTCTCATGTTATACATGTTTTATTTTGGGTGTATAATGGACAGCACATGGCATAATATGCTTCCTCATGTCCATTACAAGCTCAAAGCAATGTATAATAAGACACAAATTTTTGTGTTTGGGCAGCACTAAGATTTGTTGGGAAAGTGGGCAGTCATGGGAAAAAAAAGAAAAGCAGACTTGTACTTTTGTACTGTCTGCAATAAGGACCCATTATTGATTTACCGTCCTGCACAGACTTGGCAATCAGGATTCAGAACGACAAAAGCTGAGGCCACATGGGTCTACCAATTCCAGCCCACTTATAATAAGATTTCTGGCACTTGTGTTTGAAGCAATTGAGGACTGAAGCAATTCACTACACAATCAGTCTTGATGGGTGCCAGAATCACCCTAAACCGTAGGTACCCATCTTGTTATCTATGGCCTTGTATTAAGGCCCCAATGCGGAAAAAAAAGGTACCATTGAATTTGGGAAGCCAATTTGCAACCCTTGGGATCAATGTTTCAGCATTTATTAATATTTTGACATCAATGTTCTAGCATTTAGTAGTGATTTGGGGGCCAAATAATAAGCTGAAAATGCTCAAAGTTGGCCCCAAGTTTTTTCATCCCTGACTCCTAGTGTAATGCGGGCCTAAGAGGTGTTGGGGTTTTTTCTGAGGTTAAAACATGATGAACAGAAAAAATCACACCACATGATTCTATGCAAAATCACACAAGGCATAAAAAAGGCACAAAAAGACAAAAGCCCAAAAATGTGCCAAAGAGAGAGAGCTTGTTTCAGGGCTAATTAACATCTCCTAAGCAAATAGGCCATATTTGGCCTCCAAATCATGTCACATGGAAACGTGCATTTTCCTCCTTAGGGATAACATGCCCTGTACATCTACTGAGAAATTTTGCAGGTCAAAGCAACCGATGTTTCCCTGCGCATTATTATATCGACTTATGTTGGTTCCCAGTGAAAGATGTCTCTTGCTAGTTGAGTACTGTATGCACTATATGGCCTGGTCCACTTACTCGGAATTGATTGAGCCCAGTACAGTGAAATGCTGTTCTCAAGTGAAGTGGTAACAGGTCCATCAAGGACTATTTCAGTTGGTAACAGTTAGTCCCAAATCAATGATTCAAGTGGAACTGGCAAAACCAAAAGTAGAATAAGTCAGGTGGTAACAGGTCTATGTAGGACTATTTCAGAGTGTAGGCATTGGTCCTTATCCTTGATTCACACCACAAGTGGAACTGGTAGAACCACAAGTAGAACTAGTAGATGGCCACCCGTCGGACCTAGCAAAAGCTAGGTATTTTGATGCAGGTCATGTGTACTGGTTTTAGGAAAAACCCTAAAAAACCCATAACCCAAAACCCAAGTTGCCTGGTCAGGTGTTGTTTTGCAGGTACCTTGATGGGCAGAACGAACAATGCCTGAACATAAACCCTAAAGAAGTTCCTATAAGTAAAGCAAAAAATAATGAGCCTGAACACTAGTCAAGTAGATCAGAGGTTTGGATGTTGTACTATGTGGAATTGGCCTGGTGGGGCTTGTTCCACCTAGGAACATGTAGGCCCACATTGGGAGCCACCATTCTCTTAGGTGGGTTCTACCAGGCGTGTTCTAGAGTGTAACCAGTTTCCCCTACCAATTTGATTCACATTACACGTGAAACTGACCACATCAAAAGTAGAGCCCGACCACATGGCTGCCTTGTCCCACTTAGGAACAAGCCTGAAAAAGCCATCTAAATAGGACACCCAAAACCCATTACGTACGGTGGAATGAGCCCAGTAGGGCCCATTTTACTTAGAAATGTGACAAGCTCTCAATGTGGGGGAGCTGCCATTCCGTTAGATGGTAATGGGTTTTGCCAGGGCCTATTCCACAATGTACCCAGTTTCTAGCCTATGATTCTAATTTCCGGCCCGTATTTTAGTAGTTGATTCATTAATTTGTCACTATGGTTTATCGCATCTAAATAATTCATGATTTATACATGTCTTTTGATGTAACAAAGGCCTATGGCACAATCAAAATCTCCTTCTCGCACACCACTTTACTAAATGAGAATGTTTTGTTAATGGTTATGCTTTAAATGATTTCCGGTAGGAACTATTATGTTCCCTTGGCTCTTACCACACTCTTAGTGAGTCTATTAAGTTCATAAACTATGCAAAATATGAAGGCCCTTTCTTACATTGTGAAGAGTTTCGAAATGTGACTTTTCAAATTTTGGTTATCATTAAAATTAAATATAAAATCTAAGCTTTTGAGATTGATTAACAAAATAAAAAAGGAAAAACTAAAGTTGAGTTGAATTGAATGAGTTTCCAATCTTGAAATAACATAAGTGCAAGGAAAGCCCAGAACTCCAAAAGGCAACTTAGAGGCAAAGAGTTCTGCTATAACCAAAAGTTAGAAATTATCTATTGCCTGAGCACAAGGTTACCCAACCCATTTTGGTTGCAGATCTTTGATTCTTCTTTTCTCTTTATAATATTTTGATTGATGCTCTTGATTGTGTGGTCTTCATGTTGCTTTGGCCTTATATCATAGCACCTTTTCAGGTTCAGCACTCAGGTGTTGAATAATTATTCTATTTTTTAAAAAATTCACTTTGGAAATAAAAAAATAGTTTATGAAAATTTGGCAATAAATATAGGCAGCTTCTTTGGTAACGTTCTCTTGACTTTGTATCTCTAACATGACAAGACTTTTTACAACATTTTTTATTGGTTTTTTTTTTGGGGCGAAAGTGAGGAGACATAACATTCCACCAAATTATAGGGTAGAGGAATGTTGTCAATTATTGGATATGCACTTTGGAAGGGTGAATTGACTTGAAGATAAAAACTCCTAGGTTTTCACCAATTTTTTTATTTTGCCTTCCCTTGTAATTTTCTTAAATTTCTGAAATTTGAAGAAAATAATTTATTTTAAAAAATTCACCATTTCTAAAAATAATTTAATTACTGCCGAACCTGAAAAGGTACTATGGTATTTGTTCCCATTTTTTCATGTTTAAAATTCCTTTCATTGCATAGGCTAAGATTCTTGCTTGCAATTATTTGGAGAATGGCAAATTCCACACTTTCACACTCTTTTTTTTTAATGTTATGCATTTGTTGGCAAAATTATCGCCCTTTCAATAATGGCAATCTTACTGGCCTACACAAACCAAAATGAAGCTGCCTCCAAGTCTCAAAGGCCCGTTTTAAACATGTTCATTTTGCTATGCCATAAATAAAGAGCCTTGCATACACATCCAGATGGACCCAGCCACATTATTCTGTCAATGACATGACATTTAGTTCTTCAATAGCTATTCCTATTCCGAGTGAACTTTGCAATTCCGACCCAATTCCCAACCAAAGTCCTAACCCCAAATGTGCTTGGAGCGCATCCTCCTCAAATATGGTAAGTAGTGGGACCTCTCCATCCATCCTTGCCCATTGCAAACCTATTTGTGCAAAAACTTTCTGGCATGATATGCCCATATTATGTGGTTGATGATTAATTAATGGCTATTTTATGAAGTTGTTGATGACCTATATCTTACCCCATAGAGATTGTGAAGGTACCGCTTTCCCATGACATATATTCCATACTATAGCGAACCCAAATTACAATAGTGGGCATAGTTACTTGAAACCATTTATTTTGTGGCCAAAATTTTCTGTTTTACGAAAAAAAATTGTAAAAAAAATTTGAAAAACAAATCATGTTTCTCTAGAGAAAAATTTGTTTTCCAACAAAAAAAAAAATGACCACTTTTGCTAAATTTGAAAGGTAAAAGACTGGTTATCTAATGCAAAAATTGTTATCTTGACTGAACTTACAATTAAATGTGCAATAAGGTTTGGTAGGTTTGTGAGAATTTTATTGAAGCAATGGAAATGCTAGAAAGAGATCATTATTTTCAATGTTCAGCAGAATAGGGTTATGCATAAGCCTGATTTATTTTTTTTCAGGCCAATGAGATTGCTGTATTCGATCGTCTAAAATTTTCTTGGCAGGGCCATCTCGTGACACACGCCTTGTTTATAAATGTGAAGTGGAAATTAAGAGGATAGGCCAGGGGGCCATTGTGGTTTCACACCTACCTATATCCGGTTCAATACCCAATTTGTGGCCACTACCGACGTCACTCTAGGCTACCGGTTAGCCGCTGCCAATTGAGGGCCCGGAATACAGAATCGAGGGTCCGAAAATTGGAGTGAGGATCCCAAATTAGCCACGTCAGGTCCTGGAGACCGCCAACCGGATTGGTAGGTGAGCTTTTCCACAGATATTGGCGATTCTTAACTGTCCTGTTTTCTTTACCGATTTTGTCGAGCTGGTGGCTCAAATCACCGTTCGATCACTTCCTGACGACCGATCTCAGCTGTCAGGACGAAAAGTCGAGACAATACGCAAAAGAAATAGCGTGGGCTAGCTGGGCTTTTCTAGCTTGTGGCGTTTTGTTCTCGTGGGGTCGTCGCTGGTGGCGTCGTGCTTGTTTCTCGTTGCAAGGCGGCGCTCTCGTGCTCCTCTCTCGAGTCTCCAGAGGCGTCTTCTGTCGCTTCTTCGCCGATCGCTCCGACTTCCGCGCCATGAAGTCTTATTACATGGCAGCGACGTCTGCCTCGCGTCCGCCTGATCTTCCGGGAGTTTTTTTTTCTCGTAAGAAACGGCTTCATTTTTGCTCAAGATCATGTATGTTGTCAATTTTTCTTACAGATCTGCTTGATTCATTGTGTTCTCTCATTGCATGGTTCAAATCCGTTTGGAATCACTCCTGGTTCCTTGTTTTGTGTGGAACATAAGCGTGAAGACTCGAATTAGTATGTACTTTTGCCGTGCGTTTTGGTGTCATGTTACAGTCTCTTTATATGTCGCACACAAGATGTTCGTCGTTCCTGTCCACAATCGAGAGCGCAAGTTGACAACGTGATTGACTGCTGGATGTGTTGGCAGAGCTTTTTTATTTCGAGATGAGGCCGATCGCAATAAAATGAGGAGAAACGGGATCGGAGACGATCAGTCCTGGTGCTGTTCTACCGCGAGGACGATTGCTTCGTAATGACCTCGAGAAAGCAGCGTGCATGATCTATCGTAATTTGACGTGCACGTCCTTTCAGTAGTTTTGTTTTCAGATCGGTTTAAAAGAACTTGTTCTACGTGCACTGGAAGCGGCATTGCTGCTGCTGCCAGTGCAATGGAGAGCCCCGAGGTCGAAGTTTCGACAACGGAGATAGAGCTCTATGACTGCTTCAAACCGTTGGAGATAATGAGCCCTGCAGCAATGGATCATGATCTCACCCCCGGTCGTAGAAACCTCATGAACAAGTATCTTTCCTTGAAGGAAAACGAACCATGGCCTCTATTGGCAGAGTATTTCGGTGTCGCATTGGCGTTTGCAGCATTAGGTGCGCTAATCCGTGGCTTGAAGTACGGATCCAAGGGATCATCAACAGAAGCTGCGGAGTCGGTAAAACTGAGCCTCAAACTCCAGAGAATAGCTTTGCAGGCAATGTTGAAAGGAGCTATGGAAAGATTGCAATGCCTGGCGCAGAATGCGCAAGATCTGAAACAGAGGTTGAAAGAAAGCACAGATGCGAGAACGGAAGAAAGAACAGCTTGGGAGATAGACAAAACGAATCTGCTGCAGAAGATTGCGGATGCGAAGATGGACGTTGCGGAGATGAAACGGAGAAGAGAAGAAGACGCGAAGGCGAACGAAAAAGTTGTACAGATTTATGCAAGCCAAGAGCAGAACTGGAGGAGCGAGAGCAAGAAGCTTCGACATGAGATTGATCTATTGAGGAACGACTTGCTAAAGAAAGAGGTAAGCGGATTTTTCGTAAATCCTAGATCATCGACTCCTGCAGCAGGTACTAGGAGCAGCGCCAGATGTTGTGAAGAGTGCAAAGCGAAGGCCAAGCACCTGAAAGAACTAGAAGAGACACTGAGCGAGAAAGAATTCCTCATGATGAGAGCCATAGAGGAAGCGCAATCGGAGGAGCAAGAGCGGAATGAACTTGCAGGAAAACTTGTGAAGGCGGAAGCGATTGCCGCCGAGTTGCGCGAAAGGATTGCGACCGACGACGGTAACAAACGTCAACAGCAGCAGGCCTTCATGGCTCAAATCGCAGCTAAGCAGCAAGAGACGGAACGCAAGCTGGAAGCGGCGTTGGAACAACTGGAGAAAGCGAAAGCAGATATATTAGCTGTGACACAGAACCGCGATGCAACCATTGCAAAACTTTTGCTCGATCTAGCAACTCTCCAAAAAGACCTAGATGATAAAGAAGAAGTGATACGAGTCATGTTGCTTAGAGCGAGTATCGAGAGAGAGGAGAAGGAGGAACTTGCCAGAGAAGTCTCACAGTCAAAAGCCCTAAGAAAACAGGCGGAGAGTGAGAAGGAGAGATGGAAGAGACTAGCGGAGGAAAGGGGCCGCTGCACAAGCAGCTCCAGTAGTAGCAGTTGTAGTGGTAGTAGTGGGAAGCAGGATGCTGCGGTGCGTCCTTCCCGACGCAGCTTAGGAAGCAGAACCGATTTAGATAAACTTGTAGACCTACGCAAAGCGCATGCTGAAGAGCTGCAGAGCATGCAATCTCTGTATGGTAGGCAAATAGAGGCGCTAGACTCCGAAATAGAAATGTACAAAACAAAGATACTGCAGCTGGAGGAGGTTGTTGTTGAGCTACAACACACTGACGTGCAGGAGCAAGAGAGGAAAAGATCAGAGAGGCAGCTCCCAGAGCCTCATGCAGAAAGTTCTACCCCGGTACAGCGCAGCTGGAGAGCATCTAACTTCGAAGGTAATATGAGACCCATATCTCTCATTTCTTTTGCCTGTTTCTCTAGTGTGTTATCTGCTTTGTCAATTGTGTTGGATGCAGTATAAAGATCTTAATGTATCATTGTCTGAACAGATCAAGTGCGGACCAATATATTTGTTCTGATTTTTTTGGAATGCAGTACAGAGATCTCAATGTATTGTTGTCTGAACAGAACAAGTGCAGACCAATCCATTTGTTCTGATTTTTTTGGGGTGCCGTACAGAGATCTCAATGTATCATTTTCTAAAGAGATCATGTGCAGACCAGACTGATCCATTTGTTCTGATTTCTTTTATGATATTTTATCTTTGCTTGAACTTAGAGCCTATGAAGGACCCTGCTTTCAAAGAGTGGCTGGAGGTTGTAAAGGGCCGGCATACTGCACACCTTGAGGACAGACATTGGCATGAGGTTCAAGCTTTTGAAAGGCAGATGCGAGTGAAAGATGAGAAAATTGGGGTCTTTCGATCCCAGTTGTTGGCTATGGAAGCTGAAACCAAGAAATTGAAGTCCGAGTTGGAGACACTGAGAGGCCAATCAAGCACAAAGGATAAATGCAGAAGTGAGGTGACTGATGAAAAAAACAACCAAACAACTTTGTCTATGAAGAAATGTGTGAGGAGTCTTGATGGAGACTATGGCCCAAATGTGGTGGTCAATACAGAAGTATCATCCGATGTCAAGCTAGAACAAGATATGGTGGAATTGCTGAATCTTGAAATTGCAGGGGCCATGTAAGAGAAGCTACTATGGAACCTAACATGTTGAGAGTGAACTGCTTTCATCTAGTGTGTCAACCCCCCCCGCCCCCCCACCCCGCCTCCAGTGGCATAGCAGAATTTACTGTCAGTTGAAGATTGTGTCTGTTGAATGCTTGCCAACCTCATGACAGCATCTTCCTGTTGCTTTCAAAGATGTGATAGAAACTCAGGATGCAGGTTCTCGTAAAAACATGTGCACAAAATATTGAGCAGATTGCTGTTAGCTTATCTACATCCACCATCAGGAGCTCATAAAGTCAGTGGGGAGTAATGGCAGATAGTCCTGCCATTCATATGATTAAGGACCTCAGTGATGGTCTGACACCTTGTGAATGACACTTGCAAGGTTATGACTGGACTCATTTCTTGTTGTGTTTGTTTTAGGTTGGATCTGAAACCATGGTTACCATGAAAGCATCATTTCAGAGTTTTCTCTGCAGTCCCATAGATATGTACTCCAACTCTGTTCTCTTGTCTGACACCCAGAGAGATGATCTTCTGAGGCACTGCTTTCTATTTACTATCTGTGAGATTTGTCCTTTCTGATTCAATTTATAACAATTATGTGTGGTTTTGACAAAAAATTTGTGCAACATTGCTCTCAGGAAGAAATTGGAAGAGAAAGATATGGAGCATCAGGCCAATCTCTTGAAAATGGCAGAAAATGCAGAAGCAGAGCTACAGCAGAAAGATATTCAACTAGCTGTGGTGGAAGCAGAGTTATGCCAGATGCAAAAACGGTTTGAGGAGAGGAGTTCTGGTTTAAAGGCCTCAACAGGCATCTGCCAAGAGAAAGTAATGTCAACTTGCAATTCTGAATCTTTCTCTATGAATGGTGTGATGTTCTACATTCGACGAATACTCTCTTCTGCATGAGCTTGCTCTATGACTGATGTCCATGATTATAATCTATCTTTATTCTCTGTGTGCAGATCATCATGACGAAAAACAACCATGATCAAGAGTCACTATTTGAGAAAGTTCAATTCAGTAGCACTGGAGGTGAAAACCAAACTCAACCAAATGGTGACAGTGAGAATAAAGCAGAGGGGCTTGTTCATCCACCAGCTGGCACATTTAACTCCCACAGGTTGCTCTCTGCAGATTCACTTTTAGAAGAAGAAAAAGCCACAATTCTGTCTCATGCAGATGTGGCTACCAATGATATTCTGCATTTACAGGATCACAATGTGTTGTCAGATGACCAGGAAACCACCGGCAGCCCATTGCAAGTTGTTGCTCTGGAAAAAGTTGGAAAGACAAATATAGTTCCTGCAGAGCTCTCCCACACTGTGCTCATAGAAAAACATCCAAAATCTCTTTCAAGATTGCACAAGAAGACAATCCTTGCAGCTGATTTACAAACCAAAGGGGGAAAAAGCCTGACCAAACAACCTTCTAGTCCATTTCGAGCTGCAGATCACTTTCCAACTTCAAGGAAAAAAATGTACAGCTCCAGCTTGGTACAGGTATGACCAACAACAGCTTTGAAAAATTGTTGGTTTATAGCTGAACTGCTGCATCAGTATGCCAGAAACAAAAATTATCCTAGTTCTCTGTGAGCCTGCCATCATGCCAAAGCTTCAAGATGAAGTCAGCTGATTTTTTAAAGTAGTGGATTCTGCTTGCAGAAATGTTGGCTTTTGCACTCTCATGCAAGAGAAAGCTGATTCTTTGTCATGACATGTACTTAACAGTAGAGTGCTGCCTTTGATGGTGTTGCAGGCTCCTCATCTTCAAAGCTTCAAGCCCATTAGAAAAGACCTGTTTCAGAGTTTGGAGAAGAAGAAATTGCCTGACAAACATCGACCTCAACCCAACCTTTCCAAGGATCGACAGACCCATTTATCTCCAAGAACCAAGAGTGCCATTATCAAAAGGTCAGTGTTCCCAGAACTGCATTGTGTATATGCAAGCTCAATGCATCCAAAGAATAAGCAGTTTATGCAGAGGTCCAAAACCATTTTATAGAATGGCCCTTGGGACATTTGCACTCACTACTCTGGAGTCTGGATATGTATCCACAGAAAAGACTCTCAGACAAGAGAGGAGATCCAACTCTTGGGTCTTGCTTTGGAAGTGAGAAAGATTGAGCAGCAGCTCGCCATGATGAACAAAGCTCCAGCAACTTGCAAGACAGAGGCACACCATAAACCACTCAAAGTCCAAGGTAGATTGCAGACAAAAGCTGTTACTCCAAGGAAGAAAACAAGGCAATATGCAGCTCTTGCAGGGAAAGTTAATCAGCTGGCCAAACAAATCGTGAGTTGCCCATTTTCACTATATCATGTCTGCAGTAGACTGCTGTTGAGATGCTGTTGAAGCTGCATCTTGTCCTCAAGAACCCATCAGTTGCTTATCAACAGAAACTGAACCCATCTCTGATAAACTTTCAAGACCTTGCAATTGCAAGTCCTGTATGCATATATTGTGGTTTGCCATTACTAAACAATTTTGAACGGTCCATGCATTGCATCTAAAGTTATGTTTTCTTCATCTCATATGGCATCACAAGCTGGCTGTCCATTTGTGTGGTTGTGGAGGGACTCGTTGCCATTAGAAGTCCTAATGCTAATTAAATGTTCACAATGTTGGATGGTTGGTAGGGCTTGACAAATGAGAGCCTGGAGGCAACAATGAATAGTCCAGAAGAGCAAGATCCTTTGACAACAGAACTATATTTACCCAAGAATCATCTATTTACACAAGAACCTTCATCTTCAGAGCTTATCCTTTTGCAGCAGAGGGCTGAGGCTGTGAGTGAGAGTCTTGCAGCAATTCAAGCTAAATTTTCCAATGAAAGCAGTGCAAATGTTTTTGCAAAAGATGCTGCCCCTTCAATTTGCAAAGGACCATTGGTGGACACTGTGAGGGCCCATCTCTCACAAGTTCAGCTAGCACTCAGCCTGAAACTGGCTCGCAATGTCACTGTGCCAGGACTTACTTATCTGGACAAGACTCATCAGGTACTCATTGAGGTGCTGATGTGTACAAAGGAACTTGCTTAACCAGAACAAACTGGAGGTCTTGAAAGGTTCATTTGGTCAGAGAACTTCAGACTACTCCACTATTGGTGCTTCTGCTTGCACAGGGAACCATCTAAATGCCATGTTTGAAGCACAATGTCATTTGAATCTTCCTGTGTCTTCACTGGTCTACCGGAGCATGTCTCATCAACAGCATACTCTAGCAGTTAACCCTATTCTAAGACAAACTGAAAGATTATGGCTTATGTTTTGCGTTGCTGGATCAGGTCCATGCAGGCTGCTTCCAGGAAGACCTCCAAGGGGTGGCTCGTTTTGACAGGCAGGATTCAAAACTATCAAAGTACGTTCCCATCACTAATTGATGCCATGTGCTTTTTACATTGTGCTTGCAACCACCAGGAGGTACTTAAGAGGAACTAACATTTCAATCAGCAAAATATTCTAGGATTCTATCTTGATCTCTCCTTAGTTTCCATAAGGTCTTCTCACACATATTGTGGCATAATCTTATGATCAAATGTGTGACCTTCTCAAATGCAGACAAGAAGCCCACAGCCAATCAGTAATAGGAAAGCAAGCTCGAGCAATCCTTCACCGACAGGAGCCTACAGTCGAGATGCAGAGATAAGAGCAGGCAGCTGACCACAGGGATCATTGATGTGGAACTGCAGGCCTTGCTGATTGGACCTCCGAGTAGACGTACTGGACTGGCTGCCATACAAAACTTGACATATCAATGGGTCCTGGAAGAAGAATATCTGTAGGTTGAGCCTACTTTTGGAATGGGCAGCCATTTGATCAAGTCCTTTCCAATAACTCACACCAGTGCATCAGCCTGGTGAAACAGCTTGTTGATATGCAGAAACAGGGCAAAACATACACTGACACTGGAGGAGTGACAACATACAGTTTCTTGCGTACCAGCTCCCTTGTTCAACAGTATTCCAAGACCTCTATGATACCATCACATTTTTACCAGAGCTGCATCAAATCTACATTCAAGTATCATTGGAGCGTTCATGTTATTGCCATCTGCAAAGCCCAAGACTGGACCAGGTAAACTAATGTCAGCCTCTACCATAAAATCTGCCAGACTCTTGCTGCAGTGGCAAAACACCTATTGATATAGGTCTGGTAGTAGCCATAGTGGTTCACAGTTGCATAGTTACAATAAGTGAAATGTATTATAGAATTTTCACTCGCAGTCTACAGACTGACACTCTTTTACCACGTTGCACACAACAGACTCAATTGTGGGTGGCTACTGTAAAACTTCTTGCTCACAGTTACCTATGTTGCAACAGCACTACTGCTGCACAATTTAGAATAAGGGGCAAAAGAACTGAGCTCATAGACCTTCTTGATGTCTCAAAGCTTGCCACACAACAAACAAAACATTCATGAAATAAAGTATTATGGTGTTATGTAGTTCCTTTCATTGTTGATTATGTTTCCAGCTTATATTTTCAAGTCAGGATCGTATTGGGAGCACTAGCATGGATTTGTGAAAGTCAAAAGAAAACTGTGTAGCAAGTTCTAAGGATAAGGAGTCATCATCGCACATTCCGAGGATTGTTCACCCAAGTGTTACTGTGAACTTTGAGTTCTATTTTTGGGTGAGCTTCATGGAACACTTCCTGTTTTAACTATTGCTAGTTTGAACTTGAAGCTTCCATAGCATTTTTGCCATCAAACAAATGCATAGCGATAATTCTATATGTGTCGAAAGCAAGAATGCTTCTATGGCAAGGTGATGAGCTGATTAGCATCATACTGAACAACAAGAGTGATACTCAATTGTAATGTAATATTTGGTCCATATTGATGTGGAGGAAGTCACAAACATCAAGTTGCAATTTTGACGAAGTTCATTTGCTGGAGGTCTTGTGTCTTGTTGGAGGGTCCAACAAGGCAATGAAAAGGAAAGAAGGTGATAGGAGTACAATAGAAGTGTTGAGATATAATGTCAATGTGTTTCCTAATCAATTCACAGACCAATGTTGATGGCCAAAGTTGTATAATAAATTACTACAAGAGACCATCGTGGGTCGGGTGCCTTCGTTGCAAGGTGCACACCTTGCCCTAGCTTCCAATGTCAGTATTGTGTGTGCATGAGAGGAGGGGACATGCAAGAGTCAACCAAACGATGACTTTCTGAACATAAGTACAAAGGATGCAACAATGGTCCAATTGATTCATTGTTCAAGTCTAAGTTTCCAAATACAACCTATTGCCCATCTATCCAAGAAATTAAAATGCAAGATGAAGAATCTACTAAAGTTGGGTAGATGTATCCATGGAACCTCAATATATACATTGGTACTAGTCCTAGTATCAAAAAATCAACTAGACTTGTGTAACCTTGCTATAATACTCCTATGATACCTCATTATTACATATAGTGATCTAATGATACCTTTGTAAATATGCAACATGCATTGGTACATAATTTTTAAATATGCATGTTAAGATCAATACTGTTCTTTTTGTTGCAACCTTAACATAGGTGCTTGACTAATTTTTGTGATGGGCAACCAAGTGTTTTTGATATTAAATGAAATTGAAGGCTTGCAAATTTGGGATCAAGCTGCACAAGTGGTTGAGATTTTAAATGATTATAAGAGTTACATTCCCACATGAAAAACCTAAACCATAGATTGTAGACCTTATACCATATGCCATAGACCCTAATGAACTATGATAAGAAGACATGTAAAAATGTGTATGAGTAAATGATTGAGCAATGTGTTCTGCTTATAATTGTCAAATTTTAATGTTCATGTTAATCATTTCACAAGTGGACACAATAAAATGGAATTGGAACCCTTTTCACAACTTTTTCATAACAATTGTTTGTTCTTGGTTTTCCTTGGGCACACATCAAGAAAAAACAATACACATATGATTTAGTATTAATGATGAAAATGTGCATTATGATTTAACTTATATTGTGAATTGCATTATTTTCTGAAGTCGTACATGTTTGTTGTACCTCCTATTAACACACCTTGTATTTGTAAGTTGTTAAAGCAATTACACAAAGTGAATTTATTAAAGGGTGCATTTTTGGTTGGGGTACCACAATAAGAACCATGACACCCTTTTGTCAAGTGTTTTGAGTCCCGAAACAAAATCAATATTCTAAGATGCTAAACAATGAAAGGGGGATATGTATGTTTAGATTTTCAACCAATAAGTGTTATAGTGAATGATTCAAATCAATTGAAAAAAAAAATTAATGTCATGTTCAAATATAAACCCAAAAAAATTGCAAGACTTGAAAACATTTCAAAAATAACATACTCTCATTTGGAGTGCCAAAACCTTATTGAAAACATCAAATAATGTCCTTTTTTTGCACCCATGTCTCCTATACTTGTTTCTAAACCCTTGGAATGTAATTTTGTAATCAACAAAATTAATTTGATTATATTTATTAACGCAACCCTTTTCATTAAAAAATCCAAGATTCTACCCTATGAACAAAGGCCAAAGAAATAAGAAGCAAGTTTTTTTTTTTCCTAGCCTAGCACGTCCGGCTGATCATTCCACTGGCATCTTTCATTTGCGATATTTTTTGTTTAACTGGCACCTAAGAATGTAGTTGGAAATACACCAAGGGTTAGCTCTAGTTATCTTCTTTTACAACATGTTGTTGTTGTCATCATATTCTATATGTCGATTAGTCGTATCTGTTTTGCCGCGGGTCTCTGCAGCACCTCCTTTTCGAAGGAGTTCATTTGGTGACTTCACAGTCGCCCTCTAAACGATCAAAATAAGGTAAAGCTTGAAGGTATGTTTTATATTCAATTAATTTTTTTGTGCCTCTAGTCAGGTAGGTGTCGGTCTTTTGGCCAAAAACCCCCATAAGAACCATACGTGCAAGTCTCCTCGCATACAGCTCACGCCATTGGTTACAGGTGGCCCAACATTCAGAAAGAGGACTGAGGCCTGCAATCAATATATATATATATGTTGCACCCTGCGGCCCTTTTGGTAGCTCAGAAATGCGCATGCATCATTTTGAAATTGCTTGTTTCTTTTAGTTTATGCAATTCTATGAAGTGCAGACAACACTGTCTATCATATTGTCAACCAACGGCCTTGGCCCTATGGCCTTAGAATCCAACCACAGTGGGGTCAGGCTACCTATTATCATTTCCTCTTCTAGTTCTTATTCGAACCTTTCCATTTCCGTTAAATGACCTGGCCTCCCTAACTTGACCTTCCAGTTATGCTCTTGCAGCTCTACCGATTCCCCTCGGTTTCCTTGTTGTTGGAATTTTCCTGTATGCTTTCGACACAAGCCTTATTCCAGCATGTGTCTTTGCTAGATAGTATTTGCTAGTAGTGCCATCCTACCCGACCTGATATTTTGGCTTGTCCTTTATGGTTAGCCTACCCATTTCAAGAACAAATTAAAGTTGAAATGAGACCTCAGGCCGGTTACACGTTCTGCTATGCCAAGATGCAAAGAAGGCTGGTCGTGATAATCACCCCGGAGGAATACGCGTGCATCCTTGACAAGCACTCCAAGACCCGCTGACGCATTCTCGTTTCTTAGAAACCCCAGTAATTGGCTTCTGAATCAACCACAGTAGAGGACTGAAGTCCCCTTATTCATCTATGTTGAAACCTCCAGTGTGGATAACAAGGCCACCTTCACAACCTTCCTCCTTCTTTCCCCTAGGCAATTTGCCTCACTTGAGTTGCACGACAAACTACCTTTTGCCTGGTGCTTATGACGCGAAAGTTGCCTCCACACGCCACCCGTGCCAAGGAACAAGCAAGACATAGCTAGCAGCATAGGATACACCGACTCAGCATCAGTGGCTTCATGTCGCACTGAAGTAATCCGATATGCGGTTCTGCACGTTCTACAACTTCCCCATTCATTTCTAATACTAATCGTAAAACACCATGAGTAGCAAGATGTTGAGCTCCAAAATTTAAAGTAAAATTCTTGATTTGTTTGGTTCTAGCCATATCTAATCATTTTTTCTTTCCACAGAGCCTACGACCAGACTTGAATCGGAGACCTTTCCCTTACCATGGGAATGTTCTACCATCTGAGCTACGCGGGCCAATATATAACTACTGTTTTTGTTACTAAGAAAAAACACCATAATTCAAGTCAAGAG
>Ga0116227_10000746_pt1 | contig 66624 bp, 54 predicted proteins | sample S1TSphgellanicum_FD_89693 | JGI IMG/M metagenome (GOLD analysis project Ga0116227, IMG submission 89693) | Host-associated microbial communities from peat moss isolated from Minnesota, USA - S1T2_Fb - Sphagnum magellanicum MG | ecosystem: Host-associated > Plants > Peat moss > Unclassified...
AAAAAAAATAAAATTGTATGAGAACACAAAAAAAAAAAAAAAATACAATAAAAACAGATTTGAAAAAAAGAAAGAGGGGGGGGGGGAGAAAAGGGATTTGGGTGGATCTTATGTTAAAAAGAAAAAGACCACATTTGTAATGCAAATTCAGGTTAGCACTCAGGCATGGTTTGGCTCATGTAAGGTGACATGCACATGAGAAGAAGTGAGATTCGAAAAAGTTATGATTGCTATGTGTGGCAAGAATCTAGTTAGATTAGTCATTTAAGGTTAAATTCTATAACTAGGCCTTGATCCAAATCTATTGTACAAATAGTGAACATGTTGATTTGGGTGTGCAGTTTCAAATAGGGCATTTAATTGCATTGATAAATCTTTCCAAAGAGGAAATTGTTACAACATGTATGATATCAAGGATTGGTAGGCAGGTATGTCTCCACCATGGCACCCCTATTGAAGATGGGTGGTTTCGGGTGCAACTTATTGAGATTGTGGAGAGCAAAAGCTTCATTCTATTACTAGTCACAAATGAAAATGATCATCCATCACAGTTGATTTTGAGAGATGTAATGGATAGTAATTTGGTATGGAAATGCCAATTTTTGCAAAAAAACAAGTGAGGATGTAAAATATTTTCCTTGCTTCTAGGGATTTTTTTGTTGGGTTTCATACTAATGTAAAGGAATTTTGGTGTATTTCACCCATCACAGGGAGTTAGCTTGGATGATTGAAATATTTTTTCTTTTCAAGTACATTTTATTAGCCTTAAGACCTAGTTGGCCATATGCATTTTGTTTTTTATTTAGGTTGAGGCTTCACTAATGAGATAATATATATTCAATCAATTTAGTTTACACTCAATGCCTTTTCTAATTCCATCTTATTTTGAAATTTGTGATTAGCAACTGTAGTTAGCACTAGCTATCAACCCGTGGACTAACTATTGGTGGTCCATGCACAAGCTATTATGGGAATAGCCTATTTTCTCTAATATTGTCAAAGATGGTAATCCTTATTCTTTTATAAAGATTGATGTAGTTTCAAAGGTGTTGGTGCATGATGAGCAAGGCTTAGTCAAGAGTGGTGGACAATCTAGTGCATCTATGGTTGGTGTAAAGGTCCCAATCTTCAATTCTTAATGGGAGCCCTTGCATCAATTTGTTGTAATTATTGCAAATGATTTTTTTAAACTATGCCTTGAATACATAGTTAATGCAAAACATGGAATTGTTGGAGGCTTCACCCCAAGTCAACATTGATGGTGGTGAATTTTATCTTCATGTTAGCCATTTCAATTGGACAATTATGATGCACTTTATGATGGAATAGGACATAGCTTAACATGGACATGTGTCGGTTCAACTAGTAATAACAATATTATTAATGCTTGTGATATTGAAATTGTAACTCCAAATTTTGTTGGCATGTTTGTCATATCATAGTGCTTGGTTGATTAGTTGGTTCTGACATATTCTTGGGTTTGTGCAACAAAGGGTAGATTTGTAAAATTGGGTGAAACCACACTACGAAGGGGTCAAAAATGTTCTCACATTGTATTATTTTCTATAGGTGTCTATGTTTGAACTTCAACCATGGTAATATTGGAGCATATTTTCCAATGTTTTGGCATAATATGGTAGATTATAACACAAAAAATTCAATAACAAAGAAAATTCCTTTTTCCAACTTATATTGTGAGGTTCCAAAGTATATTTGTGGCAAAAAAATGTAAGTCATTGTGTATTAAAAAATGCAAATATATTCAAAAAATGATTGAAATTTTTTAATCTTTATGAAATTTGTACTATTTATTAAACATTGTGATTCCATATGATTGGAATAAATTTGTGAGCCATGTGGAAAGTTTGATAATTATCACATAACAAATGGGTGTTTTTGGGGGTTATGACCATAAATATGTGGTAAATTAACGTTTTGATGAACTATCATTTTCAAATGGAAGATGACAAGATATGTGAGGTGCATAATTTTTTTAATTTTCATTTTAGACATTTTTTGGTTGACTAATTCAAACCCAAACCTAGTGCAATCCAAAATAGAAATAGGCTCTATTATACTATATTTACCATAAATATATTCAATATTATTTGAATTTAAGCTATTACAATTTTTTTTCAAATAATATTAGATATCATTAATTTGTGAAAATCAAAATATCAAGCCCAAACACCAAAAATGAAACCCAAAATTAAATGCAATATGTTTAGCAGAAATATACTTTACATACATGTTGCCAAAGTGCCCAAAGTCTCCCCCCCCCATAGTGTGCTTTCACCCAACCCTCCTTATCCAAAAAAAGAATTAACATATCTAGTATTAACAATTGCTTGGGTCCAAATGATAATTGAGTGTTGGATTTGGGTCAATATTTAAGGTACAAAAGTCCAACACATATCCATGCCATAACCATGTTTTGACTAATGTTTTGATTAATAGTGCAACAAGTCACTTGTGATGTCAAAATCATTTTTGACACAACTAACTACATATCATTTTGATCACCTCAACGAAATTGCAACATGCCTTCAATTTAAGGTGCCAATTCCCATTTGCCATACTTATGACCCAACTATTAGTTTAGGCTACATTGTGAACATTGTTATTTGTTTTTTGGTAATAGATTTGAACATTTGAAACCTTGGGTGATGGTATGGTATTGAGCAATCCATGGAAAGCTAGTGGAAGGTGTGGCAAGCCACAATGATGACATTGTTTTGCCCAAGTCGATTGATTTCCTAACTTGTTGTAAACCTTGAGATTTAAAACAATAAATTTTCAGGGATGTTGAAGATTGTATACCAATTACATGTATCACAATTAAAAGTTATGGGTATTGAATTTACATGGGTTGAAACTAGGAATTTGGATTAAGTAATTGACACTAACGTGATATATTGTTAAGTTGCTAACTTTGGGTGATTCGAATTGTATTAAAATTGATGGCTACACCCTTATTGGATAATTACATATTTGAGTTGAGGATTGCACTCATTGGGCTATGTGGTGATAAATTTTATACCTATTTAATGTTGCTTATTTATATTATTTTCAATCCAATTCTGAAAATGTATCTTGTTGGATTGTAAAATCTAACTAAGGCTGATGGAGACTTCATAGTCAAAGATGGCAAAGAAATTGTGCCATGTTGAATCTACATAACAATACATCTTGGGTTTTACGATTGGGCTTTGTGACTACGTCCTAATTAGGAAGGACATATGCAACTAGTCACTCATGAATTGTTAAACCCATGTCGTTTCACCCATTTAGTTGCAAAGCTCAATCATTTTATTGATCATGATTATTTTATTTTGGTTTAATATTGAAATTCCATGTCATCAATGACTTTGGTATGATGTCTAAAATGCATGCCATCTCAACTTAATTGATTTATTCAACTAAGTGTTACAAAAGACGCCTTACTAGATGGATGACATGGGTCAAAAATCTATAAACACATTATGAGTCACCAAAAGTCACATGACCAAAAGTTAACTTAGTTTAGCCCATGTAATTAGCGTAGCCAAAAGTCAACCAAACTTAACCTAGCTAGGCTAGTTACCTATGTTAAGCAACCTAGGCTACCTAACTTAGGCTAGGTGGCCTAGATTAAAAACAAATGTCAAACTCCTAGCCCAAGAAGCCTAAAATAGGTTACTTAATTTAAGCCAAGTGACCTAGGTATCATAAGTTGCAAGAGTGAGGACTTGAACCCCTCACTTTCATTTTGGGGTTCAAGTCATCATCCATTGCACTATCACATTTTGTTATACCAATTATATTTAACACAAAGTTATAAAATTCAAAATTTTTAGCCCTGAATTAACTTTGGTTACCCTAGGTTGATTAACCTACCTACTACCTACCAACTTCACATATACCTATACCTCCTTAGGTTGATTTAAGATGAACTAATTTGTCAACTTATACTATTTACTAACCTAACCTAGGTTAACCTACGCATTCTTAGGCTAAAAAAATAATTTGGGATAATTATTTCACATCTAATCACATTATAGTCACATTTAATCGCATCATAATTGCATCTAGTCGCATCATAGTTGCATATAGTCACATATAGTCACCTCATAACATTTAGTGGCATCTAGTCGCATAATAGTTGCATTTTGTTACATCTAGTCACATCATAGTCACATCTAGTTGCACAAACTTGAGGTGGTTACAAACTTCATAAAATATCTTTTAATGAAACTACCTAGGTTGACTTGGAAAAAAACCTAAAGCTAAGAACCTAAGCAAGCTTAGCTAGGTTAACCTATTAGTAGGGTAACCTATGTTAGGTATATTCAAACATACTAGATGTATTAAATTTATTATGTCTAGTTAAATAACTTACAAAGTAGCCTACATACATAGGTTAATTTAATAGGTATGTTAACCTAAGCTAGTGTGTTAAACAATTAAAAAATCAAGGAGTTATGTGTTACCTTTTTCAAAATGATTATTAATATTGTAATCATAATTATAATTAACAATAGATTGTTTAGTACACATACCCATGCATGTGAATTCATGATTTTAAAAACCTCATGGCGCACAAAAAAATATGGCATGCCATGACAAATATTGGTGCCATAATTCAAAACACACAAAAACTTATGGTGTCACAAAAAATTATGGGTTGTCATGAAAATTTGTGACACCTTGTTACCAAATGGTTCTACATTGCTATAAGGGGTAATAAATGTAAAATGCAAATTATGGGATTATGATTTTAGGTGGGTAGGAAGAAACCATGATTGGGCATTATTTCAAAAAATTGAAATTGGCAAAATGATAATGAGTGGAACATTCTTGCTTTACAAATTGATAAGTGATGTTGCTTACCCAATGCGCCCTTAGTTTTATTCCCCATTCAAAGGTGAAAAAAATGGAATGTTTTAAAAGAAGGCCCATTGTAATTTCATATAGTTTAATATTCGAATGGTTGGGTGAAAACATGGTAAAATATACAATAAAAATAGTTCAAAAAGGATAGTAAAAAAAATGGTCCAATTTTTGACACAAGTAGATGAAAGTATATCAAAAATAATTGAAAATAATATAATAAAAGCTTGATGTTTTTCTTTGAGTTTATAGTGAGATGATTACAATATTTGAAAAACTTTGGGATAATATAGTTAGATAATAAGTATGTTTGAAAATGGCTAATCAAATTGAGTTTAAACATATTTTTCCAATAAAAGTTTGATGTATTTTACTATAATATTTAAACATTGTAAATTTACACTTGTACATTTTAAAGGTACATTATGTTGAGAATGGATAATATTCAATAATTCATCTATTTTCACCTATTTGTACAAGTTTGGACAACCTAAAATGTAGGAAAAGAAATAGTTATTTAAAAAAATCTATTTGAATGCATATTAGATATGTGATTAAACAACATCATTTTGATAGAATTAAAGATTATTCTCATGTTGATAATTAAATAATAATAACAAATTACTTCCAATACATTAAAACTTGTTTATGGCCATTTGTTTTTTATTTATGATAAGGAGTGATAATTGTTTATTTTACTTTCCTAACATTTGACTATAGAAATAACATTTGGAATATTGAAAGGTAGATGGAGGATCTTACTAAAGAGGATTGATATGCCACTTTACCATCTACTAGACATTGTTATCATAACTTTTTATTTACACAACTTGTGTATAATACACAATGATGCATTCAACATGGATTGGGCAAGAAAAGCTAAAATGGAAATGCAAATAGAAGCAAACGGCAAACTTAGAGATTTTCAAAACAAAAACATATTCCACATTGCATGTAATGCCATAAAACAAATGAAAGGATTGCAAACAACTATGATCATAGAAGATGTAGAAGACAATCCATTAAATTCAAATGACAATGAAGGGGTGGATGGAGGAGCACAAAACAAAAAGGGGAACGAAGAAAAAATTAAAAAAAGTTGTGCGAAGTTAGAAGAACCCATAAATTAGTTGCCAAAACCTTTTACATGGCCAAATTGAAGAAGGAGTCCAAGACAATTTTTAAAAAATCAAGCTCAAATTCTAGATAAGACATAAAATTTTAAGATGGACCTACTATAGCTTGTTGATTAAGTGATCAATATGAATGTCAACTTTTTTTAATAAAAAATGGTTTGTTGAAAATTCTTCATCTTCATAAAATTATTTTCCACCACCTTGACAAACATTGCAAGAGTTTGGTCATAAAATTTTTGTTTACCTTTTTGAGTAGATTGTGGTGTAATTGCCTCAATTTCAGTCTCAATGTGATACCCATTCTCCACTTGTTCCATGCTTTCATGTTGTAAATCCATATCATTGGTAGAAGCTAAAAACATGTTTGAAAACAACTCCTACTTGGCTCCACCAAAAGTCCATGGAGTCGTAAAATTTGCATTCATGATGATTATTGCCTGAACTTCATTTTTCATCTTGTCCTTTTTATATTGTTTGAAAATGATGTTGAATTTCTTTTTACAAGAAATGGCTGTTTTTGAGAATAAAAAATCAAAGCCAAAAAATCGCACATGAAGTGTTGCTCACATATCCACCCCTATTGAAAAGGAAAACAAGATTGCATGAAGATGGAAATGGATGGATTCAAAGTGAAACAACAAGTTAACCTCTTTGGCCTCTTTGCAAAAAACTTCATAACTTCTTGTCAATTTATTTAATTGACCTCAAATCTTCAAACAAAATTGCATCATGAAGTGATGCACCATATTCAATTTACAAAACTCAAAAAAAAAATCAAAACAAAAAAGTTATGTTATTCTAAAATAGAAGGGCTTAAATTGAACAAACATGGGTAAATCCTCTTTAGCCTCTTTGAAATAAACTTCATAACTTTTTGTCATTTTATTCAATTGACCTCAAATCTTCAAGCAAAGTTGTAGCATGAAGTGATGCACCATATCCAACTTAGAAAACTTAAAACAAAATCAAAACAAAAAAGATATAAAGACTTGAAGCATGATTTACAAGTCTTATTATGAATGTTTAATAGGTTTAGGGTTTTTAACTCTAACCTTGTTCTTTGCCATTCTTCATAAATTCTAGATCCATTTCCCACGAAGAGCAACGAGGGTCTCAACATCTCCATCAACCCAATTTTTCCTATCTTTTTCTTTTTTAACTTCTACTTTGATTTTCTTGGGTGTCTTTTTGTTGAAGCTGTTTTTTTTTTAATGGAACATTTTCCAACATTTGAAGAGCCTCACCATCTTCATCTTCTTCAACTCAATCCCCTCGTTTTCTTCTCAACAATTTTGTTTTCCCACTTCCTCCTCTGCTTGTCCAATTTGTACCTACAAGAATCATGCTAGGGTCATAAAATGGTGAATGCAACGATGATGGTAGAAATACACCCCTTCCAATGCAAAAATCCTTGCATCGTTTACACACAATGCAACAAAAAAAACAAGATTGTTCTGATTCTAGAAGCACACAAGAAGTGATATACATGAAAGAAGAAAAATTTGCAACATTTCTAGGTTCCCAATTCACTCCATCTCTGAAAATGAAATTTTTGATCCAATATCTATGATGGTAAAAAAACTAATAAATTTTTTAATAAACATCTTGGGCCCAAGGGAGGAAATTGGATTTCCATCCCAAGAGTATTCCTTTTGTTATCTTGGGCCCAATTGACGCCATAATGTGTGCCATGTAAAATGACATGTCATTTTAATGATTTTAGACTCGAATCCCACGTAAAATCACTTGGGCCCCATTTTAAGTTCTTAACCAGTAGGATTCTTCTATTCCGATTTCAAATTGGACCTAAGCCCTCATGTAAACCGGGCCTTAAATTATAGGGCGGAATATGCCACCACTGTGGGCTCATCACGTTACGGGCGGAAAGAGATCTACTGAACGTGGTCTCTCCCGGACCACTTGTACTAGTTCCCACGGGGATGAGGATATTTTCGAATAACAAAAACAGAACAAAATCGAGGGCCGGACGAAACGTGTGATTGAGAGGACGCGGAAAACTCGAGAATTATCGTGGAGAGAGAGAGGCTCGGGCCATCGTGGCCTGAGCAAACAGGAAATCCGTCGCCGTTGTGGAATCGAAGGTTTGATCAACGAGGCTGAGTAAGAAGTTGTGATTTGGAAAATCGAGGAATTTTGGCTGTTCTAGGGCACAAGGAAGGAAGGAACCAAGGAAGGACGGCAGAGGATCGAGTGTGGTTTGCGACAAAGGGGAAGTACACACTGCAAGAGTGGTGTCGGAGAGTGCGGGTAAATAGGAATACGCAATTCGTAGTAGGTGTGTATTCCTCATTGCGGAAGGCTACTCATTTATTGTGAGCGAAAGGACCCCATATTAATTCCTTACGGTTTTTGCCTTTGTGTGAAAGAGAGACAAAGAGAGCTGTGTGAGCTTTTGAGTGTAATTACTCACCGTTCGCGAAAAAATCCACACCTTTTTCACAAGTGCTTTGTTTTTGGCGACAAAGGTGCCCTTTTGTGGAGCTGTATAGCAGTCGGAGATTATGGCGTCCGGAGTGCTGTCGAGCAGGCAGGTCTGCACTGCTGGTGTGGCAGCAGCTGCATCTTCCTCCTTGCCACACATTGCCAGTCGCTCTTTTCGCGCGCCACTCGGTGAGTGTTTTTTTGCACTGCAGTCTAATTAGCTTAGGAAGGGGTGGTGAGTTTCGAGTTGCGTTAGGTGGGTGTCAGACAAAGAACCCTCTTGTGATGGGAGTCATTCGGTGGACCAACTATGGAAACCAGGCGCCTTGGAAGTCCTTGAGAGAAGAAATATTCGAGCAACTTATTACCGTGGTAATCAAGCGTTCTGGGTTGAGAACGTCGTGAGACAGTTCGAGAAGGAGCCTGTAGCCCTGAGGGGTGAAGGCTCTTCATCCGTCCGCGCAAAAGAATTTATTTTCCTGACAGATGCAAAGAGAAGACTGCGCATTCCCTGTTGACCTTACAGGCTTTAGTTGGTGTGAGAATGCCATTGATTTCTGCAAAGTTGACCTCTCGTATTGTCTTTAACGCCAAGTCAGACTGCTTTCCTTCTGCTTTCCTTCCCTGAATATTCTTTGAAGGTCGTCCATGCTTTAGTATTTAGTGATGGCAGATTGCGGCAAGAAAAGATTTTGTATATTGTGTGTTGACTCTAGCTCATTGGAGGATGTGCATCTGGAGACCACATTTAAGTAGGGTTGCCTCTTAGATTTTCAACCAGTTTGCAGCAGCATAGTTCATGCAACCCTATTTGTGAGCAGCCCTAATCTCCTTTTAGTCATAAATTACACACGCAATCATGTTGCAGTGCAGTTTCAAACACTGTACTATTATGTTGCATGGTGGTCCAAAATACTACAATGTTAGTTTCAAATTGTCTCTGCAATGCTGTGGACATGTCCAAGTTGATGCAGGAGGTCTCTGCAATTCTTTAAGTGGTTGATCTATTACAGATTTCAACTTCTCTTCAAGAAATTTGTTGCAACCCTTCCACTTGATCTAGAAATCTGAGCTTGAATCAACAGATTGTAGCATTATAGGTTAAAATGCAAATAAGAATTTGAAACTAGTAGAGTCAAGAAAAACTGGAGACTAATTCTAAAGGCTGAGCCATTGGATACTTGAAGTATTATTTAAGCACCACAGTCTTGATGGGGGTTTGTTTGGGAATGGGTTCCAGTGTCAGGGTTTCATGGGTCAAAGCTAGTTGTAACCCATAAAGACGAGCGGCAAAAGAAATCCCAACAGATAGTAGCACAACAGAGCATGTCAGGGAAGGCATATGCCACAGCAGTTATCAATGAAGAACTGCAACAGTAAGATCTTGCTGATGTATTCTTGAATTTTGCTGTAACATGCGTGCATGTCTAGTATTGCTGGTATACTTATCAAGCTCTATGTCTGAGAATCAAGTCAATTTCTTGGTGCTATCTTGCAGTAAACATGGGACTTAGGATTTGTTTCACCCAATTGTGATATTCCACTGCAGTTCATTCAGATATATCTTCTAGGAAACTTGCTGTGATTGGCAGCTCAGTGAAAATCTGCTAAAGGATTTGCAATATCATTGTTCGGGACCACCTCTGTGACAAAAGAGTAGAACATGGCCACAATGGTATTGTTGAATGGAAGAAGATATGGGACAGGTACATGTTGCCGACATGGGCAGACTTTGAAATGGGGTCTTCTCCAGTATATTGGGAAACTACAACAGGCCGAGCACCTGCATCAGTATGTGTTTTTCTTCTGGCCTTCAGTGTTTGGAAGTAACCATTTCATGTCTTCTATGTAAATGAGGTTAGAGACTAGAACCAACGCTAGAAAAATCATGACAAACTTTATGCAGACAAGATTCAGTGATTCATAGCTGCTCTCATCTGATGTTTAGATCAATGAGGTTGGAGCTACACTATGAGGGGGTCAATTGTCTCAATGCTTGTTTGTGATTAGCATTCATACACAAAATTCCAGGTTTGAAGAAAATAGGACAATAATCTCATAACTCTGCAGGTACAAAATGTGATTGGTTGTAACTTTTACTCTCTGGAGATCTTTATTTGCACTATGTATGTCACAATCACTGTCCCTGCTCACAGTTGAGGTGGGATATGGCAGGGTCAACCACTAACTATTTATTTTAATCCTGCTCCTACCAAGCTTGTGCCTAACCCAGAGTTTGGCATTGGCTTTAATGGTTTGTCTTTCCTTCTCTCTTCATCTTTCATTCTATGAATCTGGAATGCTTATTTCCTCATAACAGGTTGTATCTAGTTAAGCTGTATTCTTGGGGAAAATATTTACAAGAGTATCTAAGGCATCTCCACAGTCTACTTTTACTGCCAGTTAAAAGTTTTAGTGGGATCACGATAGATACTGAACACTATTAGGTTATTATTATAATAGTGTCCCAGCACATGAGCTGTTATTCTCTTTTGCTATAGTGACAGATGTTCTGATGAGGTCATCCATATGTATTTAACTAGAATCCTATCTGGTTAATTTGGGAATGTAAATACAGGAGGATTCAATCAACCAATCATGTGCGGAGGTGAACCTCGAGTCATGACAAGAAAAGATCGGGGCAGCCAGTGCCAACCATTCTACACCATTAAAATCAATGTCCCTTTCCATGGTATGTTATCTGGTGTGAAAAGACTCATATTGACCTCTGCATGCAGAACTTCCAAAACCTTGTTGGCTGGTAAAGAAAAAGATGTCAGGTGGTAGGAGGGGCTTTCAGTTCTGTATGCAATACCAACCTGAAATTGAAGTGAACTACTAAAACTAAGCCTACATAATTCTTTCTTCCCTCCGTTCATGATTTTATTATCATCAGTTTGTTTTACATCTGGATGGGAGCTCTTGTGTACTGTGGGTAGAGTTTGCACCTAGTCACACCTGATCAAACCTCAGTTGAATCACCTTGCAATGTAAAGTTATTATTGCAGCTGCAAGGTCAAGTTCTCAATTAATTAATTAATTAATTTCTATTTTTTTGTGTGCTACAGGTTGTCCTTTTCTTGCTCTTGTCTCATTTTTGATAATGTGATTCTTACCTGTTTGGTTTGATTGTTAGTTGACTTATTCTTTCCTTCTGGACATGTTTTACAAGTGTTTGTCTTGCGTGATGACAAGTGCAGCTGGAATGTGGTGAAGATGACACATTTTCTCTTTTGTGTCTGAGCAGCTGTCTCTTTGGAATTTTCTTTTACGGATGGGAGCAATTGGGATGGGCCCTATAAGCTGAAATTTGAGATCCCTGGAAAATGGTGGAATATGCCTATCTCCTTCTTCAATGAGGTATGAAATTTTTGCTACTGGAACCTTTCTATAGTAGGAGGTTCATTCTTTAGGCCACGTGTATCAAATGCAAAGTTGCTGTGTTAACAAAGGCAATTGAATGAAGTATGCTATTTGGCCCGTCCCTTAATGTGCTTATCATTGAGATTACTTTTTATAACTAAAATGTGAAGGGACTGGCAAAGGAACTGGAACTTGATGGAGCCTGTGATAATGCCATATACCCAGACGCAGTGTTTGTGCAGGATCGATGTCATTTCCCTGCAGGAAGTTTAATTCATGAAGGGGTAAACACTGTACTCATCCTCATTATTTGTGCTGTTACTGCAGCAGGTTTTAGCATGTGGGTTTGACATTTCATTATGTGGTATGAAAAGAATAGTAGCTTTTCAATGATAGACAAGTTTTCCTGTGAAAAGGGTATGCAGGAAGTTGAATTGTTCAGATCTTTGTGGGGCTATTTTGGGCTTCAGAATGTAGCTCGCTTACTGTGTTTGGTTCTAGTGTAGGCAGCTTCCATTCATTGATGCAAAGGTTAAGAAATTCCTGTATAAGAAAATAGGAGATTTTCCTTTGTGGCTAGTATGCATGTAGTTCCCAAAGTCAAGTGAGCAGCTACAACTGATGCTTCTGCATGTTTTTGCAGGGAAACCGCTGCGACCTTGATTTAGTGCCTGGATGCACAGACCCAGAGTCACCATTCTATGATCCATTAGCCAATGTGGATGATGGATGCCCTTATGTTAGTGATGGTGAAGAATAGCTCTTGGCAATGTGCCTTACAATTGTTGTTGAAGATGTATTCTCAAGTGTCTATTTTGTAACAAAATTATAAGAATGATGACTCAAAAATTTGTATATTAGTATGTGAATTCTGTTCATGTGTATCACATTGGAGTAGCATGTGGTAACTGCATAAACAAGGGCAGCCATTTCCATCACTAATCCATTACAAACTACAAGCAGAGGCAAGTAGAGTGCTAGGAAAGTTGGGCATGTTGTAAGAGCCTCCTCAAATAGTCACCATCTTAATGATCATGTGTTCTTCAGGAACCCAAAGGATTTGAAGCTTTAGAGCACAATGCCATGTGTCAGAAGTTACAGTTATTCTTTGTGGAACCAATGATTTCATTTCTGCCCAATCACATGCAAATGTTCCTTTCCTATTTGTGCATGTCTGGTTCTATGCCTGGCTGCAATGCAGTGAGAATTTTGATGTACTTTGATGGCCACATATGACCTATTGGCTTACTTCATACATGAATGGTTGGCATCTGCAGTCCATGCACGCTTCCCATTCTGTCAATTTTGAAATGCTGAGTTTCCGTGAACAAAGAATAAAACGTGGTATGGAAATATTGCACTGGTCATGAAGTGAATTGGAATTAGCCATAACAGACCTTGCATATGATAGGAGAAGGCTTTTCTGTATGGTGAGGAGGGTACCTTTGCGTAAATGAACCATCAATATCTTGCCTTATTGGACTTGTCTTGGGTGAGAACTTCGCAGGGAAATCTGATGTGTGTTTTGGTCTGTGATGGCATATACCAATACTGGTTCAGAGCCGGCATTTGGGGAGAGCAAGAAGCCTGGGGTATATTGAGGTGGTGGCATCACATGGTTGGAAGGAAAAGTTTTTGCCTTTGCAATTTGATCGTAAAGTTTCTGCTGTGATACCACTAGATGACCAGATGGACCTTGAGGCCTTGGCAGATGCAGAAAGCCAAGTTTGCTTTTTGGCAATCAGGTGGGAATGGCTTTGCTGGTGTTCTTCATGGACTTGCTGAAAATGAACTTAAGAGAAATTAGCTGTGTTGCCAATGGAGTCTTTGTACCCACCTCTCATCCTGCTTCGACTTTTCTACTCCAATTGCTTCAAAGAGGTCCATAGCATATCAACATCTTCATATACAGGCACTGGGTTCTGTCAGATGCCTTGACACGCAGCTAGGTGAAAGAGCAATGTGACATGAGAGAAGCTTAGTTAGCTCTTGTAAATCTTTCTTTACACTTTCATGCTGTTCGTGTCCCTCTTTTTCTAAAATTGATGACTCCTAACATACTATGGAACAAGCCTTTTCCACCCTCACAAGCCTGACAGGGCAGCCGCCATTCTGTTAAGTGGCAATGGGCTCTTTCAAGACCTATTTCCAAAGTGTAAACTGATTAAAAACAAAGAAGTCACATTTCAATCACATTAGGAGTTGTCAGTTTAAAAAATGGGTCACTCACTTCACAAAAAATTATACTAGTAGAGGGCTACCTGTCTCACCGAAGAAAACTCCCAAAAGAGAACTGAATGCACCACCATAACATGAAAACGTTGGCAATGTTTTCTAGCGTATTTTGAGGGTTGTATTTGTATTATGCCCCAGAGCATAGTATGTCGTACCTAAGAGGTGGGCATCTTGGAAAATGAAATGCTCTCAGGAGTTTCCTTGAAAAGAAGCAGGCAGTTTGTTCTTTGAAATGCCTGTCATCATTTTTTTCATTTTTACCCATGATACCTGCTGGTATCATGTGAATTTAAAAAAATAAAATAAAATTTGCATCAGTTTTTATGCTTGGTAATGGCCTCAAAATGGGGGAGTTGATTTTGCACTCAGTGACACCCTTGAAGTGGGGGAGTTCCAAAAGTAAACACCCTTGAAGTGGGGGATTTCCAAAAGTAAACACCCTTTAGTTTTGCCTTGCGTAGGTGGTTACTTTTGAAACTCCTAACTCCTCGAGCATTACCCTACATGTAAAAACCTACTGGGTTTTTTTAGTGTATTGATAGGATCCCTTACATAGGGTTTTTAGCCAACATGCTTTTCAAAATGTGTAGTCCCTGTGGAAGTAGGCATTTCAGTTTTTGAAAATCGCCCATTGACTTTTTTTACTTGTTTCCCACAATACATAGCATGTATTCAACAACTACCCACTAGGTATCAGGAAATTTTTTTATCATGTGCAAAGCCTATGGACTAGGGCTTTACAGAAATTCAAGAGTCTTTTGGCTCTTGCCCAGGGTCCATTACATGATTACATGATTGAGATATGAATTCTCAAATCTGAAGCTGATTAGGTTTGAATAAGTCCTGGAAGAACCTGTTGCTAGCTAATGGAATGAAAAGTTTCAATGAGCTCATTGAGGAAGTTTCAATGCAAGCTTGAACAAAATCAGAAAGTAGATCAAAGGGGTTCCAAAGAATGATGAAATGATGATGCTACTAAAACTTAGAGCAAAGCCAAAAAGCAGATTGAAGGTGTTGCGAAAAACGACATTGCAAAACTTAGACCAAAACCAGAGAGTTGATTGAAAATCTCCTGAAAATGATAATGTTACAAAACCTCAAAGCAAAGCAAGAAATGATGATGCTGCAAAGTGAAGTGAGAAATGACGATGTAACTAGCTTGAGCTATGAAATGAAGATGAAGCAACTTTCCAAGGAACTATGGTGATACCTCTTTCGACTGCTAACAAAAGAGACTACATCCTGAATAGGGCTTGTTTGACAAAACAAACTTTAATTGAGTAACCTAACTTTAACCCCATGTGTGAACAAAGATAAAATAGGACTAATACTCATAGGATAGATAGTGTCGAATTAGGGTTAACAGCTTAACAGCTATAATCGTACGAGCTACTTTCGAGTTAGGGCCTTTCATTGTGACAACCTATCCTTAAGCGTGAATTTTGAGTTAGGGCCTATCATTGTGACAACCTATCCCTAAATGTGAATCAATCCCAAGTGAGAAAAACCTGTTAGTCCAACGTACATAGGCAATGACGTCCTTTTTAGGGGATGACTTGGACCAGAGGAGGTTCTATTAGGTGGCAGGGGTACAAACCACTGAGTTGAAACGACCGTTTTGAGGGCTGCTATGAAAAAAACTGGCTTTTTAACACTTTTTTGAGATGTTGCTCATACGTGTGTAGTTCTTAAACATAGCAGTGAAAATTTGTGCTCAAACAATGCACCAGAGCTTGAGAAGTCAAGACTAATATCCAAAGCCTTCAATCAACTGAGAATTTACAACAACAGAAGTAACAATCAGAAGAAAACACCCTCAAAGAAGATGCACAAGAGCTTGGGAAGTTATGACTAGAATTTAAAACCTTCAATGGGCTGAGAATTGACAACAGAAGTAAAAATCTGAAGAAAGCAAACGCTTCCAAAGTCACATGACACGTGAAAACAATGACTGACCTCTCAGCACTCTAACCTTACCAACCAAGGGACAGCTAAACATCCAAGTGAGCATGGAATGATTAAATGCTCCAGTTACAAGCTGCCAACCTTTGTTGCCTAATCCCTCAGTTTCCTGGCAAAAATCAACTTGTATGATCTCTACATTCTGCATGAGACCAGGAGGAGCTAAGCAGACAGTTAGCAGATCTCCCATGCACTTAGATCCTTAAATATTGCCAAAATGCTCATCTCTGCTCCCACAATCATTGAGCCCTATCTGTGAACAAGGGGTAAGTAGCGTACTAAAGGATCCTATGAGCTCTTTGCATAAACTGTGCTAAATCATTTCCCTGCTCCATACAGGAAATTATCTTACACAAGTTTCTTCAAACTATCATCCTTGTAGAGTTACTGCACCCTTGTCCCATGTTTGCCAACTAAAGATTAACCATGAGCCGGTTCTTACCATTTCTCAGAACCCAAGGACTTCAAAGCCCATATGAAGCTGCAACTGACTGGTTGGCCATGTCATCCTTCAGGGGCTCAGAATTCCATGGGTTCCCACAATATGCAGCAAGCTGATGCTTTGATTCCAACTGCCCTAACTGCATGTCAACCAAATTGGCCATGATCTCTTGCACCAAGGACAGGGAATCGACCTGGGTATCACACAATTTAGAGGTCTGCCCACGAAACCATGCATTCTTATTCTGGAGTTGCAGTTTTAAGCGCTGCTGAATCTGAAGAAGAGAAACCATGAACAGCCTGCAACACTGGGTCATGCTGCTGGAACACCAGCACTGATGCTCGGATCTGTGGGTCAACAAGTGCATCACCGATAGGACCCAACTCAGAGCAGTGCGCATGCCGATGGAGAAGTCGTGCCACAATTGGGGTTGGCCTTCGAGATCGTCCGACAAGAACAAGATCAAAAGCATTTGTCTTGCTGGTGAGACGGGTGAAGATTGCTTCAAGAGGCTCCACAACATCACTGATCTCTTCATAAGTGATTTTCTTCACACCAAACCCGTTTTCCTTGTTCTCTACACCCTTTAACTCACAGCCTTGCACAAGAGCTATTGCTTCATTGTCCAGCTGTCGTTGCTGCTCCTGCTCTTTTGACCCCAGAGTAATAAAGTCACTGAAGGGTCGACTGGTGCTAGCCAATCCATTTGTGAGTTCAGAAAGGTGCTCACCAAGTGATATTGAATGCATATTGATCCCAATGTGATCGTGGGCAGTAATGCTGGAGGAAGCAGTCTGATGTGAATCAATTGTGCTGGGAAGAATGAAATGTATGACATGTAGTTTGACCCCAGGATGCTCAGCCATGCGACGGCCATAGGCAAGAGCTTCACGGTCATCGGCACCACCAAAGAACAGGACGACAACACTATGGTCAACGCTGCTGGAAGCCAACTGTGATGAGCCACCCAGGCCACGGTCAACAAGGATGGCAACGGAGCATGGTGCATGCTGTAGGACTTTGTGGTTCACATTTCTGAAGCCTGGGGTCGTGGTCTCAAATGTGCCGTCAAGTCTCTGGTTCTTGTGGAATGGCAATATGATGATGACGACGCGCTTGTCTGCTGCTGCTGTGCAAATGTCCTCATGCATGTCCTCAAATCCAGAGATGACCGTCATGGGCCGCACAGTCACCTGATGATTACCAACATATCAGACACTCTTTCCAGTTCTAATTTCTATGATGACTTGGAACTGTACTCTTGACTCAAACCCAACTGGTGATCCAAGACCTAAGAAATTGCATGGCAGGAGATGGCTGGCTGGAGGCACTCATCTTCTTACAGATAATTTGGTAACTCTCCTATCCATCCATGAAGAGGATGGTCTATTCATGAACTTCCTTAGTGTCCTATATTTTCTATTTATTTAAAAAAAAAAAACATTCCTTGATGTCTTCCTGGACCTTAGCAGTCCAAGGTTTCTACCCTTCCTTCTCTGCAGCTATTGACGTTGTACTGGTTTCAGGTACCATTTCTGACCCTTCACAACTACCCTGAATGTGTATGGAAGAAAAACTAAAAGAAGATTTCAAACCCTGAAAGTTGACAGGCAAATGCCATTTCCTCCAATTGCCTACCAAGGCCCTATCATAGACAAAGGATGTGGACTTTTGTCCACATATGGATTGCTGCTGGCTTTGCAACTGGAACACTTATTGCATCACAAATTAGTTTGGTCATAAATTGCTTAGTGGTCAAAGAGTGAAAGAACTTGACAAGTTCACTAGCAGGGTTGACATTGATCTGTGAATTGATCAATGACCATGCACTTATCTCCTTAATAGGTTCACTAGTTCTTTGAACGTTATCTATTATATGAAGAAAAGGCATTCAGTTATCTATTGTTCATCAGAAGGAAGACAACAATGTAAGGTGTGGTTCACTCACTTTGCTTAGCTGTCCATAAGCTTCAAATGCCACCACAACCTGATCCCTGCTGTCAGGGTTGGCCTCATTGACGAAAGGGCGCCCATCTCGTCGTGCACGCTGCACCATCATAATGGCTGATGTTCGTTCTGACAGCTCCATCAAATGCAGGATGTAGAGCCGAAGGCCATGCTTGCAAATTCCTCGAGTTGTTTCCATGAGATTGATCATTGTCGGTACATTCTTCATCCCATGCACACAGGACAGGATGCGGAGGTCATTCTTTGGATCATCCTGCATGTCCAGCTTCCGGCGCGTGTATGGGATTGGATTTCTTGCAGGCTTGTACAGTGCCATCACCAGAGGTGTTGTGATGAATGTTGTAAAGAGTGCCATTAGGACCATGATTGCAAATGTCTCCTCATTCAGAACCTGCTCATAATTCACAAGATCACCATAAGAACTTGTAACTGATGGGCTCATAAAAGAATCATAAGCAGAGCTCAACTGTGCAGGAGCAGAGTTCAGAAAAAAAGGAATGGATCTACAAGCTCAAATTAACTTGTCTCCTACTGATCTCTTTCGCCTCAGGGCCCCTGCCTCCTTGCAGACCATGGTAAGTTACTAAATATCTCAAATGAGGTTACTCCAAAAAAGACTTCAGAAGCTCCTAGGAGCCCACAATTGGATGGCTGGTTACAAGTTACAGTTCACTTTGCTGTAAAGGGTACTGGGTAACATCCAGAGTCTGCACCTCGAGGGATTTGAGATCTAATAGCAAGGTTGCCGCAAGCTTTACCACAACGCGACTGGCTTGGTGCCAGGAAGACATCTTGCGTACAGAAGCTCAACTGTGGAAGTCCACAGAAAATATCAGGGAGGATCGGAGATATTATCTTACCCCTCGAGACCTCCCAATGTTGAGTACAATGAGTTCAACCAATCCTTTGGTATTCATCAACACCCCAAGAGTTAGGGATTTGTTGAAGGTCAAATTGGTGGCCTTGGCTGCAAGGAATGTGCCTGTGACCTTGCCAAGGCAGGCGACAGTGATGACCAGCACGAGCAAGCCTCCTGCTGTGGCACCGTGAATGCTGCCGACGTTTGTCTTCAACCCGCTGATGGCGAAGTACAGCGGTAACAAGAGAATGGACACGAAATCTTCCAGCTTTTCTACGAGAAGCCCTGCAAACGGTCCGTCCTTCGGGATTACTAGACCTAAAAGAAATGCACCAAAAATTGAGTGGATTCCGATCGCGTCCGTGCAGAATCCGGCCACCAGAACTCCAGCCAGAGTGACGCAGATGTACATTTCCTTCACGGGCTCATTGGTGGTACAGTGGAGAGCAATCCAAGTCATTACGGGCCGGACTGCGACGATCATGAAGATGACAAAGGCGATACCGCATAGTAGCACCCAAAGGACAATCGTCGGACTCTTCCCGGATCCCGAGAGCGCCACAGCGAGCGCAAGAAGCACCCACGCGACCACGTCGTTCACTGCAGCCGCCGACATTGCGAGCTGTCCCACATCGGTTGTCAAAAGCTTGCGTTCCGCTAAAATGCGCGCGAGCACCGGAAACGCCGTGATCGACATCGCTACGCCCATGAACACAAGAAACGGCCCGAATTTTACGTCTTGGGCGATCGTCTGCTTCAGCACAAAAGAGACACCAACTCCTGCAGTGAACGGCAACGTGATTCCTGCAGCAGCAATCGCTAATGCCTGCCTACCCGTTTTGCGGATTTGTTTCAGGTCGAGCTCTAGGCCCACCATGAACAGGAAGAAGAGGAGGCCCATGTCCGCGAATGTTTCTAGCGTCGTCACGCTTTGCGGTGGGAAAATTTTCGCCATGTAGAGTGCATTCTTGCCCAATGCTGACGGCCCCAGTAGAACGCCTCCCTGCGCATTCCACAATAATATCATCATAAGCACCCGAAGCAATTCTAACGGGGAATCACAGCATATAATTCCATGTTCAAGATGAGGAAGCAGTGCAAGGTTGACGTTGGTAGTCTGGTTACAAGGATAATGTTCTTTAGGGTTCAAGATGGCAAATAAGTACGTAGCGAGAAACAATGTCTACATCTTAATCCATTCAGACATCCACCTGCATGCGAATACGTAACTGCACTCAACGCACATTGCAATGGAGTCTTCCATTTGCACGATCGCGAACCGCAATCGACGAACCAAAATCTCAAAATAAGGAACGTCGTACAGGCTGGAAATTCAGCTCTGGAACACGGATTCCGAAACCAAGGGAACTTTACATCTTCCTCGGTTCCGAGTAAATTTGCTCAAAGCAAGGTGGAGGGGATGAACTTACGATAATCTCCGCAATGACTCGTGGCTGATGGAAGGGCTTCACGAGCAAGCCGAGCGCCCTTGTAACGACTACAACGAGAGTGATCTGAACGATAAGTAACGGGAGCGAGAAGTGAATGGGGTTGTCGCCTTGCCACACGCCATTCGACGTGACTGCCATCGGCATTATGCACGTCGCTGCTGTCCCATTTGACGAAACCATCTCAACGGCCTCTCAAACGTGACAGCCTCGACAATGTTCAGCCGACTCCCAAAGACCACAGTTCACAAGAGTTGCAGTAATTTCTCACCCGTAAACACAGAACACAAAATTCTCAGCTCGTCTTCACCAAACTGCCCAAAAAGGGATCGCCAACAATCTCATCTCGCATCTCCACTACAATCGTCGCAATCAAATCCATACCACGACCAGCTCAAGTCCTTTCACAGGACTCGCTTTTTCAATCTCTCGCCACAGAGACAGACGCTCAACGGGCACAATACAGTTGAACAATACCCGCAACCAAGAATCCACCCAAAACCAAAGAAAAAAGTCTCAATCACGCATCACCTGGACACCCATCAACTCCCAAACAGAATCAGTAAACTACTTCAAAATCCACTTAAAGAGCGCTCCGCCCACTGATCACCTATAGCGCTCCCATTCCCAAACGAACCCACACGCCGCCCACTGTCCATGGTGAACAATGAAAGAACCAGACCCGAAAGCTTTCAAGGGACGAGAGAAAACGAGAACTCTCAATCAAGCATCTGCGTTTGTCTGCAAGACCGGGTAAGAAAATTGACCAAGACCACAACCGAAGAAACACAAGGGCAAAGACTCACAAGGAAGGAAAGAACAGTAAGTTGCAAAAGCAATGTAAACGGCGGCATCGTGTCAGACTGAGTTAGCGAATTCGACAGCGAAGGAAATGTATGTTGGTGCAACAACAATGCCGACTGACGACGGCGGCAGATCGGGTGTCAATATATAATACAGCGGCGTAGACAGTAGGGAGTCAAGAATTCTGGACCCACCTAACTAGCTTCCCGCTTTTATCTCCTCTATAAATGTCAAACCTCCTTTCGCCCCTTTGGAGCAGGAGAGGTATTAACGGGATTGTGAGGCAAGCAGGCTCATGCGCCGCGATTTGCGCTTGACTTCCTGAAATTGCTCCACTATATCATGCAAAGCTCTGACACAGGTTTACTCGATCCAAGCGCTGAAGATAAATTGATGACTGAGAGATCAACAGATGACGCCATCGTCGCATAGATTCGTAAATTTCGCTTCTATCTACCATGAGCGCAGCAGGAATCTAGGTGGAGAAGAGGTCATTTTGGCTCTTGCATTGTTGACACACCACATTAATGATACTGGACTGCCATCAATCAAGATTTCAGAGTTGAAATTCATTGCACCTGCCGATTAATGATAAGAATACTGCTGGCATAGCTGAGATGCTGGCATTTGTCGAGTTTTATCTGTAGATGCACTACCCCATACTAACAGATATACTAACAAGTATCCAGCACACAAGCCCATAATAAGCAGATATGAACTTCATCGCGTACAATAACACCACAGTACTCTCTATGTAATTTGGATGAACACACATGGAAAGCACTAAAAAAGGCTGACATCCTCTAGTAGAACCAAACTATACTTGCAAAATGAGTTACAAGAGTTCAATTCCATGGCTTATCCTCAGATCCAACACTGAGTATTGAAACTTCGTCGTCTAACAATCCACTGTAAGAGCATCGCGCCATCGACCCAATGGCCTGTACAGTGTACATGCTATTTTCGATGAAGTACAGCTTTCAAATAGTGTGAAAGTCAGATTGGGCTTAGAAATTTAGCCAGGAAATGGTGACCTCCAAGAGGCCTAGTGAAAGGAAATGACTATTTTTGATTGGTCCATCTTGTGACATTTTGATACTCTTACTTTCTATTATCCACTTTTTCATGTGTGTGGGTGGTGATGAGGGAGTACGAACACTCTATTGGATGCTCTAAACACTGACAAAGGCTCAAGTAGGAGGTATGAGAGTAGAGATGCTCCAACTTCCAAGTCACGCACACTATCTTCTTTCATCACCCATCATATTGTTTGGGCACAATTCTCTTAATGCTTGGGTCTTGAGTTTTGACTCGTGTTGGGTGGGTATCCAAAAAGTCAGGTTATACTGGTAGTTCTGGTTTTGGATCTTCATACCTTACCTTGCTTTAAATACCCAAGTATATATCCTAACTTAAGACCTGCCTTGTTACAAGATTTGTGTTTAACCTGGAACTTAATGACCATTGTTTCTCCAAACTTGTGCAAACCTTGCCTCAACATGGTGTCTAGCTTTTGTATGATGAATTAGCTCTTCTTAGTTAGAGTTAGGGGGTTTTTCTAGGGTTAAAGGAATTTTATTTTGGTAGTTTGCACTTCAAACTTTGTAGCAATGATGTCATGGCCCTTTTTCCTCTATTACTCAAATTTTCATTTTTTGTGAGCCTTCCCTCTCTCCAACTTTCCCTTTCTTTTTTTTTCTAATTTCTCTTTTCCATTTTTGTCTAGCTTGGCTTTCTCTTTTCTCCATTGTTGTTGTGGTGATTGATGCAAGTGAATAAGTTTTCGTCTTCAAGATTTTCATTTTTTAAGTTTTGTTGTAGAATGTTGTTGTTGCATGATGGTCATCGTTAACTTTTCAACACACTAGAGGTAAATTGAAGCTTTGTTCTATGTCGCATTTTTTGTTTTTCTTTTGTGTGCCAACAACTATCAATGATTCTTAGAGTAAGACATTTCTAATTTTTAAAGTAGTTGTTGCAAGCTTAGAACATGATCTTGCAACAATACCTTTTTTTAAATAATCATCACAACAAGATGGATAAGGATGAGTGGGCAAGTTTCATTTTTGGTCTATTAAAATGTGCTACAAAGTCCTTGTGAATGACTTGTATATTCACCAAATGTGATTATCTTTGGTGAAAAACATTTATGCACAAACCATATTGTTTGACTAGTGAATGTTTTTGTATGTAGCTTTTTTTAATTGACTTCCAAGCATATGTAAGCATGTAAATGAATCTGTCATTCAAAAAACATTTATTTTCTATTTTATGTTGATATACAATTGAGTTTAACTATAGTGGGAGTTGATTGGTTGTTAATGGCTCTAGTGTCAAGTGAGTTCATCTCCACCATTTTGTCTTTTCCATGTTTTTATAATTTCAAGGAGTGGAAAAGTGTTCCCTAATTTATCAAGTACATGTGTGCATGATTTCAACCTCATCTCTTTATTTTCTATTGTGAACATTCTAGAGCAAAATAGTTTAGTTGGTGTCGCCTGAATAACAATAACAATGCAAAAAAACAAATTTTGCCACATTTCACTTCCTTTAGTTTGTTCTATGCAAGAGCCCATATATTAAATTCAAGTGTTTTGTTCATCTATTGTTTTGGTATGATGATCAATTAACAAATCAACATAATGCTTATTATTGTCCATAATTCTCCTCCCATTGTGATGTTTATGTGATTATAGTATAAACTTCTTCAATTTGCTTTGGATCAAATGCAAAATACTTGGCACTTAACTACAACATGTGAACTTTACATATTTGAGATAAACCCACAACCAATCATGTAGAGATTTCAATCATTCATTTGAAATATCAAAACCTCCAAAGCAATGCCCAAAAAATAGAAAAAGTGATTCCCCTTCCCCAAAGGACATATCGTCATATTCACCTTGGTATGCACTTATATTACAAAAATGTTATATGATGATGAACACAGACATTAATGGACCCTTCACTTTTGTCATCTATATTGAACCAAAAAATTATGAAATGAGGATTGTACATATCAATTGTGACATGAAGGTCCATCATTGTGTTTCACTCAAGATAGTAGTAGCCCTAGATCATGAAAACTAAATCAAATACTAGCACACATTTTATTTTCAAGAATTTTGAAATGTGTTTTCTATTTTGCCTAATGATTCAATAAATGATATTCTTCTCCTTTTGAAAACAAAAAGGGCCCATCATGCTCCAACCAAGTTGAACAAAAGGGAACCACAAGTGTAACCTTTCAAATGTATGCTTCAATGTTTCATAAATTGGGAGGTACATAGGGACAAGGTCATGATGCTCCATTTCACCCATAAGCTAATGAATGTGATGACAAACTTTTGAGCATAGAATTTGCTTGCCTATTAAAATCCCCTTGTGGAGGCAAGGATTTGTTGTTGATAATTATGGAATTTTTTTGTGTTCCTTTGGATTCCTTGGAATAAATGGTTTTTTTTATGTTTTTGTTTCTAAAAATAAAAAATATTATATGGAGTGGATGGGGTTGCATATGGTTTTCATTATGGTTCCAATGTCTTGATTTCCTTTCCAATATAATGTAACACAAAGTGGAAAGACCTTAAGAAATTGATTTGGTAGACTTTAGAACAATCAAACATCATTTTGAAATCCAACTATTTTTTTTTGTTTGTCTATTTTGTTAATGTTTGTTCTTTTCCCTCTTCAACTTTCAACCTCACTTACTCATGTTTATTGTAGGCAAAAATGAAAGACCAGATGTTGACAATGGAATCCACAAGTGCCATATAACCTATAATAACAAATTTGATGATGAAAAATGCAACATTGATTTTGTTTCCTAATCTGACTTGAGCTTGGATCATAAAACATGTGCAATGTTGAAGTAGATGTAACTTGGGGAATTATCGCTTCAAAGCTAAAGGCTAATCAAAATTAATGGTCTCCTTTTTATAAGTCATTAGTTTATTAGGCTCTTTTTGTGGTGAATAATGGTGCATTAACAAACATTTGTAACCTATGGATGATATGGTGTGTTGTGTGTCACCTTATAGGTTGGAAAATGAAGCCCAAAGAAAATATAAAAGGCTTGTGAACTATAACAAAAACCATGGCACAAGTATTTTGTTAAAAAATGTTTGTCATGAACATTTGAATTTCTACAAGAAATGGGGGTTTTTGTTTTGCAAAAGGTTGCAAAACCCAAAAATGACAAACAAGCTACAAAGAAGAGGAAAATTGGGCCATCTTTGCGTATCACAGTTTGTTTTGGTAGCCATCGCTCTTACAACAAATCAAATCCTACACAACAAATCAAAATTTTAAAAAACTTAGTGTTATATGTTGTGAAGGGTTATTAGTTCCATTTTCTTCTATTGAAAATCTATGGTTGAAATGTTATTTTGCAACAATGTGGGCATGTGTAGTTTCCATCTTGGCACCAAATGGTGATTGAAATGTTCCCAAATATGGTGGACAAGACCAAGGAAAAATATGTCATCCTTTCCATTGTATTTTGTGTTACTTGTACATGTTCATTTGACTTTTGGATGTTTCATGCTAATTATGATAGATTTCCATTGTTATTAGTTTCATCAATAGCTCATAAACCCATCCATCATCCAAGTGATTATTGGCCTTTTTGAAGTGCATGACACAATAAGTGCAACCATGGCAAATTAGGTAAAAGCTTTTTTAGATTCCTTTAATTTATTTAACAAAATAGTTGCACATGTCAAAGATGAGGGGTCTAATTTAAGCACATTAACATCTGCATTGACATTTGTGATATCTTGTTATACCTTTTAGCTAGCATGCCCACTTGTAGAGTCTTGTTTGGCCATGTTATGTCAAAGGCAACTCGATACATTATTGATAATATTAAAATTTGTGTTGGATTTTCAGAAGTTAGCTTGAAAGAAATTCAATCATCATTGCAAAAAAATCATTACCTAGACAAAAAAAAATTGGGAAAAGGAGGCATTGGAAGGAATCTTGTATCATTGTTGGGTTGTTCACTAAAATGTTGAGAATTCCAATGGAAACATGGTTTATTTCTCAAAACATCTTATTCCAAAAACCATTGGAATATCAAACTGTTATCTCCATTTGCTACGGATGGCATCAAATTTTACATTTATTTTCTACAATGCCAACATTTCAAACTTGGGCTATTGCTCAAAAAATTAGATATATGTTACATGTTATTGTGAAAATTTGTGTTTTGAACCAAAGCCAAAGCTATTAGTTGTTATTGGATGCATTTTTTTATACTTTCACCTTATGCATTGCCATGAAAGCTAATGTGGATAGGATTCAAACTTTACATTAATCAATAATTTGTGGGGATTTTGATTCAAAATTGTAAGATTCAAATTGAAGATGATGATATAACTCATCAATATTCTAATTCCATTCTTGGCATTTGCTTCAACTTATAATCAAGCCAAGGTTCATAACATGTTAGCTATTATGTTCAACCTTCATTTCAAAAATATGAAAGTTATACAAGATTTCATGGGCAATGTTCTTGCCATCCAAATTGTGGTAGATTATGACATTAATATTGTGTAATTTTTTTAATTATAAGTGTTTTATCATTTGAACTATGTTAGGCAACAATAAAACTAATAACAATTGAAAATGATGACATGTTTTTTGGTTGGATTTTCATGGATGTGAATGCCATGGGGTTCATTCATTTGAATGTTCATCCATGACTTATAATAAATTTGTATCTAATTTTTTGTTTAATTTCAGTTCACTCTTAATTAGCTTTCAGTTAAATTTTAGTTCATTTCCACTAGACTCATAGTTCATTTTAATTCAGTTTTAGTCTATTTCTGGTTAACTTTTATTTTAGTTTTAATTAAGTCCTAGTTCACTTTTAATTAACTTTTAGTTCATTTTTAATTAAGTCATAATTCACATCTTGTTAACTCTTAATTCATTTCTAATTAATTCTTAGTTCACTTTTAATTAAGTTTTAGTTCACTTTTAGTTAACTATTAATTCATTTTTAGTTTACTTCCAATTAACCTTTAGTTCACTTTTAATTAAGTCTAAATTCGTTCTTAGTTGGGTTTTCATTCACTCTCAATTGAATTTTACTTCATTCATAGTTCACACATGGGTGCACATTAACGCACATGAGTTTAAAGTTTTGGGTTTTGGGTGCACAATGGGTGTAAATTGAAAGCTCCTTAAGAAACTTCTTAGAGTTAGATGCCCAAGGGGTATAAATAAAGGTATAATTCTCCATTATTTTTAAAATGTTCAATATCAATTTTGAGTATGTTTTCTTGTCATAACCTTGTTTTGTTTTTATTTCTTCCTTGTAATAAAATCTTGTGGATTATCGTTTTGTGTGTGTCATATTCTTATTCTTGTTTTCTTGTTTCACAATCTAGATTTGAGATGTTAGACCTACTTTTGTTTTCATCTTGGTTTAAAAAATCTCGTAATCTTGGTTGTTTTCATGCCCGTGACATAGATTGTATCAAGTGATGATGTAATCATGTCCACCTTGAAAAATGAATTGCAATTTTATTAATGGTTGTTCATGTGGCCATTAAAAATGGAAACCCCACTTATTTGGTGGGCAAGTCATGGGGTGCAATTTCCCCATGTTTCCTTCTTGGCTCATCAAGTCCTTGGCATTGTGGGATCATAAATTGAAATAGAGTGGATTTTTAATGTTGCGAATGTCACCATTAATTTGAAACAAGTGAAACTTGGGATTGAGAATTTGGATCTACTCATTTTGTCATCAAGAATTGGCCCAACGATGTCTATGTTGGGTATGATGGATCATTGAAGTCTAAAAACATGGCTGAATTTTTGACATTTGAGACAATTTTGGTGGAACAACACAAGAAAATGTTTGAAGAATGAGATTTGTTTGAAAAAGATTCAAGCTTCACTTTCATGTGATCACACTTCCAATTTCAAGTTCTAATTTCCCAATGTTTTTTTTTAATATTTTGGTCTCAATTGTTTGTGTGAATAATCTTACTTTGTTACTTTCTTAGTGCATTTGTAAGGGTTTTGTAGTGTTGGTTGAAGTTGTGTTGTTGTATTGAAGTTGACAACTTGCACAACATTACAATCTTGGGTATTTCCTCACCTCACATTTGTTGGTATTTTCTTGTGATGAAATCAGTGGAACCTAACATTAAACTTATGGTCTTCAATTACAATTCAATTAGGGCTGGATGTTGTTGTAAATTGTTGTTGGAATCATATGCTTATGGTTGAAGTCATTTATGTAGTCTATGTCATGTGTTGGAACTACTATCCTTTGTTGGAGTCATATGTTAAAGCCTTAGATGTATTGCATTGTGGGTCAATTTGTGACTGGATGACTCTTTGGATTTTGGATTCAAATGTGATTGGAGTTGGAGGTCAGATTTGGTTTAAATTTGAGGTTAGATGTGGTTTTGATTTTGAGTTCAAATTTGTTCAGAGTTTGAACTTATATTTGGTTAGAATTTGAGGTCAAATGTGACAAAATTTTGGGATTATATTTGGCTAGATATTGAATTCAAATGTGGTTGGAGTTCTAGGTCAGATTTGATTTGGCTGAAATTTGAAACATATGTGGGTGCATTGTTTTGGTCATTTTTTAGGTTAAATGTGTCTAGACTTTGATGTCAGTCTAAGGTCAAGTTTAGTTCAACTGATGGTGCATAACTTCAACAATATCTTTGCATGAAATAATCATCCACAATTGGAATGACTTTTGAAAAATGTTAAAAGATTAAGTTAGTTTTTGTTTATTTGTTTGATGTATTATTTTTTGGGGATTTTATAAGAGGGCAGTCCTTTCAAGTCTCTTAAGATCAAATGTGCCCAAAAGCTCAATTATGAGAAAACATTTTGCATATTCAAGACTACGAATAGTACATAAACATGTAATTATTACGAGTAAAAATTTCACATTGATAGACTTCATTGTTTTTAAATTGATACACATGCAAATTTTTGAAAATAGACATATTTGGTTAAATTGTAATCATCAATTTTTTTAAAAAATTCACAAACTTAACCCTAACCCTAAACTGTAACTATTATTTGGACGAACCTTTGGTCATAAAATTAAAACCCTAATACTTGAGAACCCTCATGTTTGGGTTACCTTAGCTGGAGGTTCTGAATGTTAAGAAATATCCAAAACCTTATTGGAAGGGTCTCTCAAAAAATAATAATAATAGGAAAGAACTAACCTGGAAGGTTCCCCAAAAAATTAAAAACCACCCTACATTGGTCTTGACCAAGGTTTTCTTTCAAACTCCTTAAGTAGATCCACTAGCCACGATCCCTAGCATTAATTAGCATTAAACGATGATTGTCCTAGGTGGGATGTAGCATTTTTAGAAAAGTGCTACTACAAGTGAGGACCTAAGAAATGCCTAAGTCTAGATGTGATTAATTTAATCATTTTTATTTCAAAAAATGACTCAAAAATCCCTATGACTCCTTGCCAATGTTGGGTGGTTCTTTGAATTTTTAAAGAATTACAGTCATAGTTTTTTTTAAATCCATCATGAGTAGTTCCAGATATCAAAAAAAAGAAAAAATAAGTTCTAAATATGTTCAATTGTAGGTTTTTCATATTTTAATTTATTAAAGTTCATTACAGAACCTGTTATTTCGTGATCTAAAAATGAATGGTTATAAAGGAGGGTTCTTGTGCCTAAAGAATAATGTGATGGGTCCTAGTATCGATTGGTTTTTTAAATTTGTGAATGTATCCAAATTGTTGACAAAGCTATGTATATGTCTGTCAATGAAAAATTAAAATATGCAACTTCATGATACGTACATTGGGAAAATGAACAATATGAATAAGAAAGATGGAAAAATTCTTTAACATTTGACGTAATTTCTCCCCATAAATGTATTTACTGAAACAACACATTTATGTGCGTTTATCTAATAAACACATTTGCATGGGCATTCCACACTTCTCAAGGAGACGACATTTTCCTTTATAGCTGTGCATAGTGCAAACTTTTCGTACTAGAAATGGTACGTGTGGCAGCAGTGGTGGATTTTGCTCGAGTAAGCATGCCTTGGGTGAGCATGGGGTCCACACTCCACACTTGACACAATCCGTCATCTACAGCCCGCTCTTTGGCGTTAAAGGCAAGGGAGGCCATTGGAGCACTGGAGAATGCGAGAGGAACCATGCAGAATGTGCTGGTCACAAAATCGGCAAGCTGCGCTGATTCTACAACAATAACTTGAGTCCAGAAAAGGGCCAAACCAGCAAGCCCTGACTTTAATGTGATGGCTGACTTTATTATGACGTTTTGCATTTTGGACAATTTGCTACTTTCTCTTGGGAAGTGCATTATTTTAGCATTGAAGATAATAATTGGACATAAATGTAGTTCCTTCAAACATAGCCCCTGCACAGAAGGTGAAAGAACGGGAACCAGATTTCCTCTCAACAAACCTAATATGAGCTCATAAAAAATAATTCATGCGATAGAGCCATCGTCAATTCTTTGCTCCCCCAGGTTCTTTCAAATGTTTTGCCAACAACTCTGAAGATTCCTTGGATCTCCAGTTCTTTAACAAAAATTATACCCTTCAGTTAAGTGAATGTACACTCAAATATAGAGCCAACAGATTTTTTTATTTTTTTTCCTGCCAATCAAAAATAAACCAAAGCACCCAAAAAAGGGGGAATACAAGGAATAAAATGGAAGGACCCACATCCAAGAAGACAAAAGAACCACCGAAGAGGGTGAACCACAAATCTATTTTGATTTAAGAAGGACCACCCCACAATGATAAAAACCCTGAATTTTGTTCCGTCACTTCTAATCATGGTTCCTATCCCCTCCTAAGATTAAACCAGGGTCTCTGAGTCAAAATTTAGCATTTCCTAGGTTAAATATGGCCACTAGGCTAAAAGGCATCACTCAAGAAGGTGAAGGTACTAGTGTAGATGCTGGTCAACACTGGCCATCAAAGTGGTATGTGAAATAATGAAAGTTAAAATGGTAAATTGAAGACTTTGGTTGCAAGGTGTTTTTTAATGGACCCTTAAATCATCTGCAACATTCAGAACTACATGAAAGAATAGAGTGAACTATGAGCAGAGTTCCAACAATTTCTTTCCATATGAAGTCATTTTGCATGAAATGGATACAGCTTTTGGACAAAGGCAGAAACTGTGAGATGAATTTTCATTAAGTCCTAGGCTCTAAAGAAGCATATAGGTCTAGGTTGAGAACTTCAGGTACTTTTGCAATTTTAAATATTTGAAATCAAGCACCAAGAAGTACTCACAAGACAAGTAAAAAATTGTTGAATTTTATTTTTATTTTTTCATATTGGAAATCAAAACTTCAATCTGATCCAAATGATTATGTATATGAGAGGGTCTATCAGCAGACCCTTCCGGATTTGAGATCCCCTTGAGTCTGGTAGGTCAAGGGGGGTCAAAAATTCAAAAGGGTCTGCTTATAGACCTTTTTCAGAGGTAAAGCAACATCATGATAGCGACATTGCAAAGGGACAATGTTGTAGTGACAAGGATAGTGAGGAAGGATAGGTGGATGAAAATTACTTTGGCAGATTGGAGAGTACCTTTCAAATTGTGAAAGTTATTGTTTTTGTGATATCATTGTGATGTCAGCGAACATGATTTTTTCAGCCTATTGAAGGACTAAAATATACAAAAAAAAATTGTGACAGTGCCCATATTGTTAGTTGTAAATGATGTGTGTGAAAAAATGTGGTGGTGCCTAATTGTTAGTTGTAAATGATGTGTGGAAGGCAACTTATTCATGAGCTGACGTCTCGTGGAATTGAGGAACAAAATGTAAATTACAATGTGAACATTATTTTTGACAATATCTAGAAATGACGGGCTGAAATTCTTAGAATAATAAAGTACGCAGAAATTTCAAAATCTCATTTTTCCCTAAAAGTTTCCCTTTTGTTTTAATTGTTTTGGGATGCCTTTCTCATTTGTCTTTTAACTTTTTCATAGTTGTTTCATCAATCTTTTCTCTAGGCATTTCACCAATTTACTTTGAGGAAATGGAATGAAGGAACACCATTTCATCTTCTTGCTTTCACACATTATCAAAAACTTTGAATGTTCTTTCAATTTTTAAGTTTTTTTTTAACAAAATTGGTTTCCCAATATATCTTAGGGCCAAATCAAGGACATGACTTCACCCCCATTGAATTCATCAATGAGTTAAGATTTGAAGTCAACATCTCAAGCAATTGCAAGGGCATGAATCAATATGTAGAAAAAAATGACAAGAATATCATGTAATGAGGCTTTCATGGGCAGAATAATTGATATGGGACCTTGCCCAACCAATCATTAAAGCTTGAACCATAATCAACTAATAAAAAAATATAAAAAATCTTAGGTTGTGATGAGGACATCACCTTTCTCTTAGTGGGGTATTGTAGTGTAAGACATAAAACAATTCACTAAGTTGAGTTGCATAGAAATAGAATTAAAGACTTTCAAGAGTATTTGTTGTGAGCATTTTAGATTGATATTTAGAAATAGTAGTTGAAGTGACATGTGATAAATCAAACTACCTTGTGTACATTAAAACCAAAATTGAACTTGGCCTTTGGCTCTAGGGACAACTTTGATATTGAAAAAAATGATAAATAAATTGAGCTTGTGATGAAGTGAAAGTGTTTGAATTGTATCCCAAATGGCTGGTTGGTCGGTCGTAATGCCCAACACTAAACATCATGATACTTGTCAGGTATTCTAATCATACATCTTATGGATAAGAATTCATAATGAAATTATATTGTTGTTTCTTACACCTTAGTATGGATACTTTTTATCAAGCTTGATTGTTAGGATCAAGGTGTGGGTGGAAAGAAGAGTTGATTTCCATTCATCAATTGAGTCCTAAAATTTAAATACAATGCAAAAGTACAAAATAGATTAGAAGAGGACATGAATTCATAGTTTTACAAACCAATCTAGTGAAACCCCCTCTGTCATTGTTTTGAAATTTGATCTTACTTCTCTCAAATAGGTCATGTTGAACATGACTGGGGATTACAGAGAGCTCAAACATGTTCCTAATTGCAAGTTATATTTTCCAGGCATGAAAACTATTTAACATCTGGAGATATTAACCTTTCTGTTGTTCCCCTCAGCCTCCCACTTGATGAAGTGTCTCTTTGTTCCTATTTGTCCATCTCCTACAGTGATTCTAAAATGGCAATAAGATTCTAGTAGTGATTCATACACATCTACATCTTTGATAAAATACAACACTTGAGATTGCTAATGCTTTTGAAGTTCCATACATTCCAGCTTGAAGAATGGCATCTTGAATTAGAGCCATGGACATTGGCTGCTTGTAATCGTCCTACAATTTTTCATACTAATATGTGAGATTTGTGAAGTACTCTGAAATTGGATTATTGTTTTTAGCTCTGCTAATCTCTAAAGGTAAATTCTTTTGATGAAGAGCTGGAGGAACTCAAGATCCAAATGAAACACCAAGTGTTGGATGTCCTACTTTATATTTTTTTTGCATGAACTTGATAGGAAAAAAGGGTCGTAATGTATTGACTTTGATGTTGGATCTTAGGTTTGGGATCATATGATTGGTCAGCAGTTATGTAGGTCACAAGAATGCTTCCATGTTGGTTGGTGAGTATGACAATTGCTATTGTTGCCCTTACTAGTGGAGTATTACAAGTTCCTGATGCCCAATGTGGTTGAAGGGATTAAGTGCAAGCAAAGACCTTGTATCAAGAAACTTTGTTGGATTCCACCACTATTTTATTGCTGTAGACAAATGTACATGTGCCTTAACTTGGTGCATACAAGATCACAAACTTCCCCACCATTGTTATAGCTCGAAAACAGATTTTTGGCATTCTAGCTAGTCAAATTGAGACACAAAATTTTTTCATTGTTGGGTCCTCACTGCACTTTGCAGATGTCATCTTCAAAATGAAAATCTAGACAAATACATATATTTGTTCAAAAAAATTGCCCATATTGCATCAGGTGCTTCAGGCCCTTTGAATTTGCAAGTACATGTGAGACCAAATTATTTTTGACAAGTAACTAATTGTTGAATTCTATGAACTGGAGAAAGAAGAATTTCCAAGAATTTATTATATGTTGCTTGTCCAGCTTGTCATTAGGGATTTGGGTAGCTAACATGAGAGCAATATGATCAACAAGCACAGTACAAAAAAATTGTAATCAATAAATGAATTTATTGTGTGGCATGTGGTGTCATTTGATGCCATAGTTGGTTGAGAAATTTGTTTCATAATTGTTGCAAGGTCTATGTGACAAATCAATAATGTAGAATGTTAGTACATCTTTTGGTGTGCAAGAAGTTGTTCTGGGTGTTCCTTGCGATTCTAAAACTGACAACAATTTCAAAGACAAAGCACTTGTAGGTGTAACATATTACATCACTTATTATTACTCTGATTGGGTGCAATCATGAGTTAATGAGAAAATTTGTTTATTTTGTTTCGAAGGACTATAGCCCTTTTGTCAAAAAAAACCTTTTCATAGAAAGGAATTTTTAACAAAATATTTTATTATTATTATTTTTACTTATTATAATTTTCCCAATATATCACATGTTCATTGTTAATCATTTTTCAACAAATATGATTTTTTTAAATGTAAAATTTTGCACTATTTTTTTGTTTTGTTTTGAAAAATGATGACAATTTCAAATCATGCCAAACATGTTGATTACTTTTAAGTTTATTCTTTTGTATTATATGCTACAAATTTGTTTTAAACATCATTTATATTGCATTACATTTACATGTCATAAAAAAATTATGAATATCAAATAAACCCAATTTTTTTTTTTTTTTTAAAAACATCAAATTATAAATTCCTGATATTTTGAGTGCTTTTTATGTGTGTCTCATAATCTCCTATTAATACAAAACAATTCATCATCAAAAAGTTTGTATATTATGAAAATCAAAAGCCTCTTTGTGAAACTAATAATATTTGATAAAACACTTGCTCAACTTTAAAGGTCCTTGTTCAAATCAAAACTCAAAATCAAAATATTCAATAGTTCAATTTAAATTTCTTAACATATATATTAATCATAAAGCATTAATTGCTATGATTAACATGCCATTAAAGGGCACCACATAAACATATATATATATATATATATATATATATATATATATATATAAGTTCAGTTTTGAACATGATTTGACATAGTTTTTAGCTTGTTTTGTGATTTACCCAATTTGCTTGTGTCTGACAGTGTTTTCTTCATCACATTCTAGTCAAGATTTTAGTCAAGATTTCATGTTTACTTTCTCACTGCACAGCTTTGCCTTCAGAACTGGTTTTCAAAACTTGATTGTTAATCATATGCCTAGAGGCTGATTATGTGCAAGGCCCCTTTATTGACCCCTTTGCACAACCATCATAACATCAACCATTTCTCAAATTGTTTGCAAAACAGACAATTCCAAACACTAGCCATTTCTCAGGAACTAATCATACTTTCACAAAGAACATTTCAGTTGTAATTCACAAAGTACCACAACACCAGAGATTAAGAATTTTCAAAAATAAATCATCTTGCAGTCATCCACAATGATCAATCACCTTGAGTGCTTCTGCAACTGTTTGCAGCTAATTAATGCAGTTTTGCAAGGATGATACACTTCCTGCAGATCAAGAAGAGCATCATTTTTGAAGTGCCACATTGCAGATAAGAATCAAACACAAAAGAAAAACCACTCAAGAAGTCCCATCTTTTTCTAGGTGTCACTTTGGAGATAAGAATCAAACACAAAACAACAAACCACTCCACTCTTAGTTGGGTGCCTTCACTCCTCTCCATACCCACACACAACTGGTCTTGTCCATCAACAGATCTTTTGGTCATGGAAATGATTGACATGGGCATATAGGAAGCATTTTGTTTAATGCATTTTGGTCATACGCAGCAGATACTTCCGTAAAACTGTATCATCCACCACCAATTTGGCAGCCTATGATTGGAAAAAAAAAACATCAAAATGTTGAATTGCAACCAATCAGATCTACAAACCTGATTTTAGCAAGTCTCTAAAATATGGATTGCTTGTTCGTGCATCACATGAACTTAGTGAGGGACAAGAAGGGAAGGCAATCATTGATCTGAAGAAGTGCAGGCATGGGTGTGCCTGGCAGCACTAGTGCAAGCAAAGGCAATGTAGAGTGCACATCTGATGCTGAAAAGGCTGGGAATCCTGGCAGCTCATGAGCCAAATGCTGAAGAGCACTGGTCACCAATTGAGGCCTTGGGATTCCATACCAACATAAGTAACATGCAAATAGCAACCTTTGGATCCTCTTGTCTTCTGCACTGTTGAACGGCCATTGCCATGTATCCAAGTAAGATATTAGCTCTGAAGTGTGGGTCTTGGATTTAGAGTTGTGGATGTCAGAGGTGAGGATATGTGGGTTGCTCAGAACATCATCAACTCGCTTTGCCAAAGCTGCTAAAAAAGTGCGTTGAACTAATGATCCACCTGCATCCTGGCCTGCCACATCACTGTATGCCATCGCTAGCTGTTGAACCAAAAACCCCAATGTCAAACTTTAAGCACCATCTCAAAGCTGGCAGGCCCTCTTTTACTACTCAACACTGTATAATGTCCAGTTGTGTTACACATGTAATCAAATCCACCCCACACTCTTGACCTTGCCACCACTCACTCTTAAGGTCATCCAATGGTTACCAGTATGGAACTTAAAATCCAAGATCAATAATGGGTATAGTATTGACCAACCTTGAGACTATAGAGGGAGAGAGAATCACTGCATATACCACTTATGCTGGTACCTCGACCAGTAGCCCTGTCTATTAACGCCTCCACTGCTGTGTACAGAGCTAGATATGTCTATTCCCAACAAATAAAAATAAATGTCAGCGCCTATACTAGACACAGTGCAGTCTTACATGCTCTTCCCTTAGCTAGGATGCAAGAAGACTGATAGATCACAAGGGTTGAAATGAGAATTTTAGACTAACCTCTGACACAGCTTCAACATAAAAGAAAGAACATGGCTTTGAAGCAGAGGAGAGAATGGGGTCTCAAATGTTATACTTTCATACTTAGTCAATCTGAAAAGAATTATGAGATGACCTTATAATAAGGAAATGGACCTAAATGGATCCCTAAATGTAGGAAAGTCAACTGCCAACCATGAATTGACATATGGTATCACTGCTCATAAGCTTGTCCCATTTCAGATGTACCCATAGTGCTGCTTAAGAAAGCCTTGGTGCACAGTGGGCAGTAAAGAACTATCTGCCCCATTCTACACTCTTGCAAGTACCATGGGTTCAAATGTCAGTCCTACAGAAACTATGTTAGTTGCATAATTAGCATTTGTTGTCAACTTGTAGAAACTGAACCTTAAAGGGGCTCAGAAGGCAAGAGACCTGAAGCAAAGCTGGACGGTCTGTGCTGACACATTCAAAAAGAGCTAACAAGCAGAAATCCTCAAACTTGCCTTGAAACCTGTCAAAGTGCACATATTCCAGTTTATCTGAACATGTTAAGCACTGTTCCTGCAAACAAAGATAGAAGCTATGCCATCTGATCTTAGCTCAATTTGCTATGCTATCCAGATCTATGGTGTGTAGAGGCTCAAAACTAAATGACCAAGTCCTCCTGTGTTAGTATGGTGACCAGCTCTCAAAAGATGAAAGTCATGAGAATCATTTCCTGTGCAACCAATAAGAGAACCATAACACTTTGGGGGGATCCTTCCAAGATTCAATTTATGCATACTCAGAACATTCTGTCTATGAACTATCTGGAGAGGGGTCACACCTGAAGATCAGCCTCACAACGTGGCTTAGAACCGACACAAACAAGGTAAAGTGGGAAAGAACTGGAGAAAAATCCCACTCTGTTGGTTGTAGACTTACTTGCTGTTTTGAGAACAGTGACAAAAGAGCTGTGCAAATGCCAGCATGCTAGGATCAGCAGAAAAAGTGCTGATGAGCTGGTCCATTTTGGAGTGTCGACCTTCACCCATTGCTATTCCTGAAATTTCTAGATTTGCATTTTCACCATCCTGCAACCAAATCAATGCATGTTAAGTGCTGCAGTGCAAACACAACTCCCATCCACAGTTTCCATCAGGTACCATATATACATACTGACTTATGCTAAACCTAAACCTTAACTTGCTTGAAAAATTCAAGATTGGAAAGTAGTTCAAGTGATCCACCAAAAACATGTGCCTTTTCAGCCCTTCAAAATTTGACAGCATAGGAAAGCAATGCCATCATCAGTGGTGCTATTAAAAAACTCTTACAGAAGAGTGTCAAACCTTATGGAGCGCCCGAGATAGCAAAGAGCGACAACCAATTGGATCATCTGCATAAGAGCGTGCCCCAACTTTCCGCTTTACATAAAGGATACCACCATGAAAAGGGCCACGTTCTGCAGCACCTGGTTCCCACCAGGGTTGGTCTGTTGCACCAAAACAAGAACCCAGAAATCACCTCAGCATATTCACGAGGCAGTATGCACATTGCTTGTTCTTAACCCTTGCATGATATACTCCTCACTTACATACCTAACAGATGTACTGTCATGATGAATCATTGCAACACTATGTTTGGATACAAAATAACATGGTGCCCCATAGTTATGGGACAATGAATATGTAGATTACAGACAAGAAATGCTTGAAACTCATTTTCTGAGGGTTTGTGGCTCTGAAATTTAGGGCTTGCCTAAGCATGGCAACTCAATGTCTTGTGGCCAATACCGGGGACCACAAACTCTCACACGCATTAGCTGCAACTCAGCAAGACACAAGTAAAATACAATCACCCAACAATAGGTATACAAAGAAAATGGGATTCATGAAGTCCTAGAACTGGAGTTAAAAAAACGCAGTTGTGAATGCAGTAGAAGTGAAACAGACATACAGAGCACCGCTCAGGTAGAATACATGGAGTGACACGGCAGAATGTAGTTTCACTGTAGAAAGCTGACTCCTTGATAGTCATTTCAATTGGGGCATATACAGGTAAGCCTGTGTCCACATCCACTGTTTGTAAACAGCGTGCCTCTGTGGCCAAGACATATAGGTGCCTGAATGCCTAACACAAAAACACAGACCATGTAAGGCATGGGACCCTGTATACACAAGTGCAAGCTGGTTACTTTTAGACAACAGTGCAAAAAGTTTGCCAATGGGGGAAGAATGTAAGTGAGCCAGCTAGAGCAGCAAATGTGCCTCAGCAGTTGAGGAGACATGTGATGCTTATCTGCAGAAAGGTACATGACATATGCTCTCAGGTTGGAACCCCTGAATGGAATCAAGTCAGACATCTGTACTGTTGAAACAACATTCCAGCTCTGGCTGTTGGTTAGTACCTGAAGATGACAGCGATGGTCATTCGGAGCAGTTGGGAAGCGGGGATACAAGGCAATCAGCAATGCTGCCACTGCACCATTGTTTGTTGCAAAAGTAAGGCAACCTCCACCCAAGAACAAAAATCCAATAGACATGCTGATCTGCATCCAAAATCCATGAAACCACTCAAACCAAAGCTCCTACTCTGATGTAAAACATGTCCTGTTTTCAGACTTAAGGTTACAAACAGAAGAGATGGAAACAAGAAAACAAGAAACCGATACCAAAGAACATAGAGATGATTGAGCCGAGTGGCCCTACTCAGCACAGCAGCTTCAGTTGTATGGTTAAGCATAATAAGTAGGACTACAAAATTAGGTGATTTTCTTCAGGAGCTCCACATTCAAAGGTAACTGTGAATATTGTGATGATATGCTTTGAAAGGTTTGCTGAAATCACAATGAATCCATGCAGGTTAACTGGAAGTATAACACAATTTGAGGCTGAATGCAAACATAGAGAAAATCATGCAGCAGACTACATAGAAACAGATCCAAACCATATAAGACAGACCATTACCGCCATGTGATTGCCAAAGCTGATTGCTCCCTCTGAATCATTTCGGCGTCGGAGGTATCGCAAAACCCTAAATGTCTCCAAATGCCCAGTGCCAGCCATTACCTGCAAGACAGATGCAACCCAGTGATGAGAATAGCCTTGGAACTCTCCTAGCTTGTCTGCAGGTGTTAAGGTGCATCTGAAAGACTACTGACCAAGTTTAAGGAAAGAACACCAACATTAAGGCATGTCTCAAAGAGTACTGACCAAGCTTAAGGAAAGAACGGCAACATCAAGGCATGTCTCAAGAGTGCCTCGGTCAACATAGTGGCGCCGAGCATTGGGTCCAGAGGCTCCAATATGTGGCACTGTCAATCGCTTCTGCACATGTCAAATCACTCACATCAAAATGAACGCTATAACACAGATTCAGCTAAGAGATCTAAATCTAAGTGGAGAAACTAAGAGAGAAAAGAAAAGAAATAATTTGACAGGATCCCTCTGCATCACAGTTGTCAAGAATATGTCATGAAATGACATGGTTTTATCGCCAACCTCATTCAGGAAATATAAAGCATAGTGGCGCAATATTTGTTGTGCTTCTTCACTTGCTGTCCCAGCATATCGAAGGCCTGCAAGAAAAATGAAACTTGAGTTGGTGACTAAACCTATGTCAGCAAAGTCCTGTCGGCAACCAGATCTTCAATATCCAGTGAAGGTCCCACCAACAATAATGAATCATCAATGTAATTTCGAGACCCTCGCTGCTGGGAACAGATTGAGTGTAAAACTTCACTTGGGATGCTCTTTCTGTGCTTCTTCTTGGCTAACTGAATTTCAGGACAGCTAGATCTTCATCTTTCAATTCAAGAGATTTTAAGCTAACTCATTTTGCTTACCAATAGAGAGGCAAGCGCCAGCAAGGATGTTGACATGTGCTTGAGCAAGAGCCTCCATATCTGCATCAGCATTCATTGGTGTTTCAGAGGCTCCAAACCCTTGAGAAGAAACAGATATCGCCTCCTTCACAATACCAGGCACTTGAGCTTGAATCCATTCTTCTGTTGCCTGTACACTGAGCATGGACAAAGTAAATATGCACAAATTGTGATCAGTGATATCTGTCAGTGTTTGAATACCAACCAATGGTTTGAATATAAGTCTCTATTACTCCAAATCAAATAGACATCTACTGTCTTCAGGTTTGTCTGATCTCAGTAAGAGATATCTTTCTTGAGTAAATTTCTTATTTACTCCTTCAAGATCAAAAGGCTCAAACTCTGCAGCAGCAAAGGCTACAACCAAAAATGTTGCCCATTTTCCCACAAAATCACCTCACAGTAATATAGTAGTATATTTTCCAGGGGTATTTTGAGAGTTGAGACTTGGAAAGCTGCCAGAATATGCAAAATTTTGAGAACAAATCAGGGGCATGCATGACTTGCCATGTACCCAAAATTTATGTACAGTATCTGATTACAGTTCAGAGTTAGTGCAGCAGGCTAATGCCAACAAATACCTGTCCCACAAAATGAGGCTTCGAGCAACAACTCGGAGTAGGATGAAGTCAGGGCGCACATATTCAAGAGCAAAGTGTGTGTCTGGAATAGCAAGCCTTGCTGCCACTATTTTACAGTTGGTCTGCAGCCAAAAGAGGAATTATTATTCTTTAATCCCCATGTTGCCAAACCATCATAGGCTGCTCCACATATCTGATAAGAAATCTGAGGGATCTATTTCTCCCATCAACACCAACATGTTCACACTATGCCAAAATTACCAGTACATGTCCAAGTCATGATGCCTTCCTTCCTCTGACCAAAGTTCATTTGAGCTTCTGAAAGAGGAAAGTTTGCTAAGAGCGAAAAGTATACATGTATCAGATTGCAGAGAAGTCTCCACAGTAAGCCTTTTGAAGGTAACCATTCCAGCAAAACCAAAATGAATACGAAAGAGTGAAATAAAAAGAAAAAAGAAAAAAAATGAGAAATTAACAGCCACAGCACAACATGCCTTGAGAAACATGAGTGCCAAAGCCAGTGTTGCTCCTGGTGCCGTTACATCCAAATTGACCATAGAACCTTCCATAACCTAAAGATCCACAGACAAATATTACCAGATAAGATTCATGATGGTTTACCCCATCAGCACACAAGTTAACCATGCTATCCATCAGCCCATTGAAATATCCTCTAGAAGGATACCAACAACCCAGGTGGAATTATTCTGTGATAATCGGTGAGTTCATGCCCTTTTTCGCTGAATGTCAGTCAATAAATGACAATGTGCAGCTGTCACTATGCTTACTTGACCACCTGCTTGGGATTGATCTTCTGAGCTCCTTGATGTCGAGGGTAGAGAATTGGTTGATATTGTTCCATCAAATCTTTTCTGCCGTTCCTGTAGACTCAACAACCAATGATGTGGAAGTGCATTATTGCATTGAGTTCTCCAACAAACTCCCCTAAGCCTAAAGTCTATCAAGTACAGATGTAACATGGGAGAGACCTTCACAAATTTCTGGTTAAGAAATAACACATACATCAGTAGGCTCACTGCCACCAGACATGTAGTGTCGTAAGCGATCTTCAATGTGGAGATCTGCCAGACCCCAAGCATCTCTTCCACGGCCTGTTGAGGCTATTGCATTAGGCACTTAGATTGGCATCGTTAAAAAATCTACAAAATGGATAGACAGACTGACATGGCTGATTGGCACTTAATGCTTAACTATTTGGCTTAGGAGCTTAACAGCTTTGAGCTGGCACAATACATTACCTAGAGTGACAAGACCCAATGCAAGGCCAGCTGCCAATGCATAACCTTCTCTGTCTAAGGCATTATCTCCTCCTGGTTTGCGCCCAATCTCTGCCTGCATGTACCAGCCACCAAACTTCAGTTGCTAATAGAAGAAAGATGATTACTGAAAATAACACTTCAAGGAAACATTGTAAGTTTGCAGTGAGGCAGATGCATTTACAAGAAGAATCTCAGTTGTTAGGCGGTGTGCTGACCCTTGATACAAAAGTCCCACTGCCATCAAGGCTGCAGACTGTGCCAAGTATCCACCAAATGCAATTAATATCAAGCATTGACCACCAAAAAACCAATTGAAGAAACAGGAGTATAAACAAGACAGTGACAGTGTTCAGCATCATGTGGAAGGAAGACTTCATAATGGTTGTCTATGTCCACAACAAGAATTGCAGATCCAAACAGATTTACAGGTGTAATATTTGGGTAAATAGGAACACATACCTGCATAAGGGTTGGAAGTTCCAGCTCAGGAAACGAGGGAGGGTGGCGGGCAGGAATATGGAGATATAGCATCTATACACATATCAAGTGATTCAGATGACCTTCTCCAGAATTCTAAGAAAATACACAACAAAGGGGGAGCTTAAACAGTGCTGATGACCTTGGAAATAGCAGGATCCATGGTGCCCCGATGAGCAGCTGCCATCCCTAACAGTACTCCAACTGTTGTTGCCTCATGTTCCTGAACCACAAGACTATAAATGCTAAGGCATGGTCCATCCTTTAAGTTTATCAAGGAACACACAAGTAAATATCATTTCCTGAAACAGATGCCAAATCATGCACACTCATGACATGTTGAAAGCAGGACTGAAGACTGGCTTGCAGACAAATCTTTATGCAGGGACTACACATCATGAAGTCTGAATTATGTAAATGCTGAAAGTGTGAAGGAAACTACCCCTCAAACTATGGGGTTCCATTTCAGGAAACAAAAAATTGAGATCATGGTTTCCTTTCCCACCCATGCACACATCCACCATCTCTTTATAACTATCAACCATACACCTACAGAAGCTGAGGATACACCAGAATGAAACAAAATTTTCAAACCTGTGCAAGGTAACGATAGACATCAGTGGCCGCAAGGACGCCAAGATGCTTATGTAACCCTAAGGCCATGAGCAAACCAGCATGTGAGAAATTAGGATCATCAGGTTTATTGTACACTATCCATGTCCTTGTGATCTTTGCCTGCATATCAACAAAAGAGTTTTTTAAGAGTCCTGTTTCAGGTGATAAACCTGCAGCATATTCCATTACAGCAAGAATACAATACAGGAACAGAATCCTGAAGGTGATCTTTCCCATGCACATATCAAAGCATCAGTTTGACTGCATACAAATCTGGATTGGTTGCACCTATGTTCTTAAAGTGATCCCTACATCATGATTTTCAGTCCTACCTGACCAGGAGCCAATCGTAGGCCAGCAGCAACACCATTGTGGAATTCGGGCCAAGAAGTGACATCAGTTAGGTTGCCTGTTGCTGCATCCAGGTTCACCTGTCACATTTAAAAAGCCACTTCATTTCTGATCACCTTCAAGTAAACTGCAAATGCAGCTCTCAGGCTTATAGGTTGCTCAGGTGAAAAGTTTTGCCACATTTCCACCTAGTCAAGGAGTTGCTTGCTTGTATTTACTTCCTGAAACTGACTCTGAGTCCTTTTCATTCCAATCTTGTCTCTTGTGGGGCCTAGAAGTCTGGTGCTTAGAAGCCAATTCATAGACAGGTTGCATGATTCATCTTTGAAAGCAGAAGCATAATTGCTAGTGACATTGCTACTATCACTTGAAACTTACAGTTGCATCATGTTGAGAAGGTAAGCGGCCAGCCAATACTAGTTTTGGAATTGGAAGGGCCTGCAAAAAAGCAAACCATCAGAATAAGAGTTCTATAGTGTCAACATGGCACCAGAGCCACTCTAAAGAGACCAACACTTACTCAACCATGACCAAGGTACGGACCCACATTCTAGAAATACAGAAATGGAATGTGACACATGAACGTGCTGCACCTCAGTCAACATGGGCCGTGATGTGGCAAGAGTGAAAGCCCCTCGCCCAAACGGGATCGCAGTCGTTCGTTGGGCTAGCTGCCAGAGCTGGGCCTGTCCATTGACAACATTGGTACCTCAGGTATTGTAGATGCGACAGATGCAGTAAGCCTGCTCCTTCCTTTCTGAAGGAGCAGAGCTGTACTCTGAAACATTGTTGGTCCCTGAGGACACATTTTGTTGCAGACAATTTCAGTTCACATAAAATATGTACTACAAGGAAGAAACACTGCAGGAAAATATCCCAGATTTGTACCTGCTGCTGGGCAACAATGTCAGGATCACTGACATCTGGAGAATTTGCAGTTCGGACAGCCACAGGTTTTGAAGACCCCAGCAACCGTCTCACCTGAAGTCACATAGAAAGCCAAAAACAGCAGTTATGTTGAGAATGAGCCCTCTCCAGAGTCCTCAAGTCTTTGATCACTGACAGGGAATAAGAAGATAAATCTAATGAGCATCAAGAAATCTCCATACTCACAATGAAGAAAGCCAGAATAGGGAAGAAGAAATAAGGAGATGTGAACAGAACAACAGTTTAGGACATGCATCAAAAGACTAAAGAACTTGCAGGAAGAAACAGACCACAGAAGAACCATGATATCTGGAACAAAAGAGAACTTGGCACTTTCAGAATACCTCATTGAGGCGAAGGTCACGACCAAACCGCAATGGTGCTGATGTGGTGAAGACATGTTCCATGCCATCTATCATTTGTGGCTCTATGCCTCCTGCAGCCTGCAAGTAGTGTGATGACACTGAGAACCAGAAAATATGTGAAGAGACATTAAACTGCAAACTGCAAATAAAGCCTATATTCATTCAACCTGTCTGAAGTGCCAATCTATGAACCAACATGTTCAGAATCAAAACCTTACTTACATTCCAAAATGAGGCATACATAGATCTACAAAAAGTACATACCTGGACAACCAGGTCTCTAAGCTCAGAACCATCACTGGAGATAGCCAGGATGGGTACAGGCCGAAGATGGAGCATATATGGGGCTGCCATCCACACATCATCCACATGTGTGTTTGGAGAAACTGCATCACCACTTCGTGGTACTGACCTATTGCCCCCAGACCAGGATAGATGTGTGGAGGCTAAATCCTCACGTCCAACCAAAACATACGCATGGGCTGGCCAATCTGCTGGGGGTGATTCACGGCACCTGTTCAAAACCTATATCACAAACCCAAACTTTGTAAGAAACTGTCAATCCTGATGAGCAAACACAATGCTTTGGAAGTCCAACAGCTCTGGAAAGGTCTGAAAAAGTTGCAGCATGAAGCAGCACACAAAGAGAAATCAAATCAAATGTAATCTACTGGAAGCCCGAGAAGATTGCAATCTGGAAATAAAGCAACTACAAAATGTTGTCTGAAGAACCAGGAAACCAGCACACCTAACCTTGGCCCTTATAGCCAAAACTATGGATAATAATATTCTCAAGAAGGCCCAAGTGTTAGCAAGAAAATTGTAGACCTATGGCATCCAATATCAACATGAGAATGACAGTCTAGACATGAAGGGCACACGGACTGTGTGACTGGCACATGATTTTGTAACTATTCAAAAGCACTAGAGATTTGAAAGGACGATTGCATACATGTCGCAAGGGAAGTGAGACACCAGGAGGTAAGCGATCCAAATCAGGTAACCCAAAGCCTTCTGCCACCATAGCCAGAACTGCTCTTTGCTCAGGAACATTAACAGTGCCTTTGGCAACACTTATATGTACTCCTGATGGGAGTTGCCTTCCATTCAATTTACTGCCTGTCAGCAATTCAAAAAATCCCACCACCTTTCGAGACCAATCAACACAGTTAGTGCCAATTTTTGTGAGCAAAACTGGCAGCTTCATAACATTTTCAGCAGACTCTTTTCCTTTCAAACAGTCTTCTAGCCACTGAAAAAGATTGGGAGGAGCTCTTCCTTTGTTTCTTAAGTTTGTGGGTTCCACAAGGTTTGGCATGGATGGAACTGCTGTTGGGAAATCACGAGTGTAGTGATCAACATAATTCATCTCCCCTGCTGCTGCTGCCAAGCTGCTCAATGAATTTGCAAGCTGCCAAAGTTCTCTGCATCACAACACTGCGTGTCTCATCAAAGTGCAATTGTGTAGTTCTAGGGTTCTAACAGAGACTGCCAAAGTCCTTCACAAATGAAGGGTCTAAATGAGTAATTCCTTCGAATCTAATCAACTTCAGAGGAGAGAAGCAATTTTTTAAACTACTGATGGCTGTGGGGATTGATGTCAATGGAAGCACATTGAGAACCTATGGAAAAAATGGGTTGCAGAAAAATACCTCCATCGTAAAGTATCAAGCTTGCAGTCTTCATAAACTGCATGGAGAACTTCCAATATTTCAACCATCACTGAGAAATATACAGCGGTTTCAGCATTGCTGTGCTCAGCTACAGTTGGACCAGGCAAAGGAAGTGTCTCCTGAACACCTAATGCTTCTGGTAGATGGAGTGCTGGGTACCGTAGGTTTGCCAAGTTGCTCTGATGCACAGAACTTTTGAGCAAGAAATCCCATGGTGAGAAAGAATCTTCAGTACTTTTGGCAGTCACAGATTTTTTTTGTACAGGTACCTCAACAGGCATGTCTCGGATGATCTCTGTTATGAGGCCTGAAAAGGAGACCCACTCCATATCGGGTTTTCCATCCATTTTTGCTGTGCAAATATGAAAGGCTTCAGAGTTTGCAAACTCGCGCTCCAAAAGACGGGATAAAAGGTAGCGGTAAAGTGCAGGGCGCAAGCCTTGTGCCAAAGCATTCATACACAAAATTGTAATTGCTGATGAAGGAAATAAACCCACCGCACAACGGTACATCTGCATCAGTGTTAGGTGTTATATAATGGATTATGGTAACATATTGAGATGCTAACAGAATCCATCCATTGTTTCTGGATTAATCACTGCAGAGAAATCTCACCACAATGGCTTTGTAGTCTTATCTGTATACCCCAACAATGGCTTTAATCAAACAAACATAAGATGCTGCCAGTTTTAAGTCTCACTTCAAGTGAATACATTCAATTTTACATACAAGCAGTTACTTGTCGCAGTGGACAGTGTGGCCTGCAAGAGCCAGAAGGCTGCTGACACTACAGATTTCCCAAGTTCAAAAAAAGAAAAGAAACGCCCCAGAAAACCAACCTTTCCAGATGCACTAACTAAGTTGACACGGCCTTGCACTGCATCTCGGAGACCAACCACCCTCTCTGCTTCATCACATTGACCACCTGTAGAGTCTCCAGGGGGTGCAGGCACCTGCTCTAATATGTCATGAGCACCTAATCTGCTGAGACTCTGGATGGCAGACACTGGTAAGTAGTAGTGGCACACAAGATACCGTCCTGTCTGTCACCACACAATTGCCTTAGTGAACTGCAAGAGAAACAATTGATGAGTAAATAAACTGCTCAAGTATGCAGCAAATGTGAAAGACTTTGTCACACAGTTTAATCTTCTTTACCCTAACTGTCAGAGGAAGATGATAGGAATCCAGCCTTACATAAAGTGACAGAGTGCCATCCACTGTCAATGCAAGTATGTCAAGGTATGGCAACCCACTATTCTTGACCCTGCTTCAGAAAACCAAACAAGCAATTCAAAAACCTGTGGAAGGGAGTAGTGTTATTCATGATCACTCTTGCCATCTGCCATGCAGTGATGCATAAAATTGGGAATGTACAGACCTTGGATGTGTTGCAACCACAGGTGCAGCTGATATAGCAGGAATAGTCCATGCAACCTCCAGTTTCGGCTTGGAATTCAAATCCTTCACAATTTCTTGGTTGTGCAAATGGAATGAGAGCAGTTGCTGTGATTCCTCCAACACAAGACAAAGGAGTGCCACCCCATCTTCATCGCTTGCCAAGAACACCTAGCAAAAGATAGAAAAAACAGTTCACTCCTGAACTTCTATGCTGCAGTCAGAGGGAAGAAATGGAGTTCCAAAGCCCTAGTGGAAAAAGAGTTGCTCAGATGAGTGGAGACCTGAGTGGTCTGCTGTTGTCCACCTTTCTTTACCCAAACACGCTGAAGGCAGACAGTTCCAGAGTTTTCCCATGCATGCCCTTGCATTAATGTGGGCTCAGAATGAGAATTCATTTCAAGGTCTGGAGATGCAGCTTTCACTTGCCAAACTGAGTGTTGCCTCCTTCCTGTTGTTCAAAAGAAGTAGACATTAAAGTCATCTCAGGTGAAAGGGGAAAGTAAAGGAAGAACTGGACAATGGACAACAGAAAAAATTAACCCACTTCTCAAAGGAAGCAGTTGTCCTCCTATCATAGCTAAATATCATCATAGAACCCCTCACCATTCCTACGTGTACTTCATACAATTTTTCATTAGCATCCCTTATCTCCAGCAACTTACAATTTGCATTTGGCACAAGTATATGACACCACAAGGATGGCACTTTATTCCTGGAATCAAGGACTGTGGATCGGTAGCACACCCAGCTGAATATATGGAAGTCACTGGGTTATAGTTACAGGGTGGCATTTGGCAACAAGTCAGCATGCTTACAAACATGGAGGGAGTAGATGATGGTGATAAAAATGGACCTGAATAGCATCGGCATCTAAACTTATAACATACCAGTGTGATATGTAGCAATATATGGAGCTGAACAGCTACTCCAAATGATTTTTTCTTCCATGTCAGTGAGGACCTTCAACTTTCCGCCATCTTCCACTTGGACTGCCTGTGAGGCACACAAAAAAGATAGTTAAGACAGTCTAGGATACTGTCAAATCTGCACAATTAAAGTGCAAAGCCAACATGCCCCTGTCAAGATGGAAAACTCTGAAGCTAATCTTGAACCTAAGCCTGTGATTCTGAAATGTATGTCCCTGAATTCTCAAATGTCAGCAGATTGGTAGCTCTTTACCTGAGGTTCCTCAAGAGGATGTTGGAGGGTAAAAAGTGCGGAAACAGGTGCAGGTGGCAATGGGGATGGAAGACTGGATCGACGAGAAATTGAGCCTGCAAAAGAGTTATGAAGCCCAGGGGAAATAAAGCCTCCTGATCCCAAGAAGGCACTTTCTCGCAACCCATCACAAGACCAATCATGGACAGGCAATGGAGAGACCATTGCATGTTTTGCCTCAGAACTCACATGAGGACTACTGTCTTCTGCACACTGAAGCAATAACCCACAAGGGAGTGGCCAGATTGATGCCACAGTGTACTGCAATGGCACTGAGTTCATTTCCCCTGAGTACATAGCAAGCATTTCATCACTCTTTAGTCAGTTGGAAAGGAAAATTTCCAGAGCCTTTTGACAGTATTTTTCCCTATCCATGCAGGACTTTGAAATATTACAAGGAACAGAAGCAAGAACCTTAAACCCTAAACCCCCACCAAACCTTACCAGATGGAGTGCATGTGGTTAATGAATCTGAGTGTAGCAAGCACAGAAGAGGTTCCTTGATGCCATCCAGTCGGCACCATTTCGCCTGAAATATTTCACCACGCTTTTGTTACTCCGGATCACGACCTTTGCATCAGGAGAGCTCTTACAGATCCTTTTAAATTCATGAGTCCTTGTGGTCTTAAAACTACAGGAAGCACATCTTTGAATTTCCAGGGCCATCAAGTGCCAAGATGTGGATGAAAACCGCGAACCTGAATTATAGCGGTTGCTGAGCTGAATCGTTTCCGGACCTGATGTCCCGCACTCCAAACAACCCTGTGCAAGAATTGGAGAAGCATACATTCTTACACCAAGGCCAGATAAGGTAGCTTGCGAGACTCTTGATAGAGAGTACACTAGAAGATCAATCCACATCCTTCAAGAGTCATGCTGTCCTATCGCATTGTGCAATGAAAGCACTCGAAGTGAACCATGCGACCTCTGAAAAAGAATGGAGAAAATGAAGCCACCACGCAGGTCCAGCACACGATTCTCTCAGACCGCGTTAATAACAAGGGGATAGGAAGGAAGCCTCACATGTTGTCGCGCAAGTACAGCTCTTCATCATGGTCCCAATATGCAGGCGAGACACCCTCCAAGCTACCCCCTTGTTCCCGTATGGACTCTGCATCGAACAGGCAGTAGCTTTCACCTAGAGGAGTTGGGTCTTGGCGCAGTGGCTCCACGGACTCTCCGAAGGGTCGAAACAGGCCGATCAGACACACGGGCTTCCTGGACTTGGGCATTGCATCGGTCACCCAAAGTCACAGCATTCTGTTACAAAAGACTAGTAGCCTTCTGCAACAATCTAGTATTTCAGTAGGTTCTTCACGGTCTGCCACTATAGTCTAATACGTGTATCATCATCGTGAAATGCAATCCCTATGCAGAAAATGTGGACTCGTCAGCTTTTGAGGTTTAGGGTTTAGGAGCAGGTTTAGGTTTTGGAAGTCCTGGGTTTGATGTCTGTGCCATGTGGACTCCGCACAATTGGCGGAGCAATTCTGTGATCGGTAGTGAGGGAAGGCCTCCATTCTGCCCCATCGATATCATTACCACGAAGAAGTCCTAACTCCTAGCAAAAATTGTTGTCCTTGTTGTAACTGCCGAGCTTTAGGCGATTCTGTCTAGATCTGGAGGGATTCCCCAAGGATTTGCGTGGTCGCATGCAGACGAGTTGCGGAACTGGGCAAGTCATCTTTCTGGTTCAAACTCGAGGTTGAAACCTCAGGAGGCGTTTGCGGTTGTTATGGTGAATCTACACACCATATGGTCATTATTTCCGGGTACTTGCTTAGAGTCTCCGTTTTCTTACCTGTAAAAAGTCTTATCTCCTCTCAAGTTTCTTGTTTTGTGGAAGTTTTTAAGAGAGGAGAAAGAGAGATTGGCGAGGCGAAGGTATGATGATCAACGTACCTTCTAGGATAGCTCCCTTGATATATCTGGATACTGATTCATTTTATGTACCTTTAAGTATTCTTGGATTTCTTACTAGCAGAAGGTATTAGCGCCTCTCATGGTTTTCGTTTCCTGGAAGCTTTCAAGAAAGGAGAACGAGAGATTGGCGAGACGAAAGTATGTTGACCAACCTTTCTAGGAGAGCTACCTTGACACATCTGGTTCCTGATTCCTTTGTTGTCACTTTTAGTATTCTCTTGATCATGGACCCCTGCTAAGAGCTCCCTTGATACATCCGAATCCTTATTTGTGCCTTATGCTATTTTAATACTGAACCCTGCTGAGCATCAATGTGTGGAATCAGGCAATTGGCTCCTTAACCTGCAGATTGCAACTGGGAAATTGTACCTTTGTTGTGTCATGTCATGATTTTGTGTTGCAAGGTGGACAGTGTTTTTGTGGTCAAATATTTCAGCAAATTTTGTTGCAATTTTTGTCTCCTTTGTTTCTCTTTAGTATTCTCAGCCACAGACCCTTTCTAAGAGCTCATTTGACACATCTGAATTCTTATTTGTGCCTTCTGCTATTTTGGTCCCTTTACTATGCATTTTTGTGTGGAATCAAGTAACTGGCTACCTAACCTGCAGATGTGCAAAGTGGGAAACTTGTGCCTTCACTCTATGAGGTTTTGATTTTGTCTTGCGAGTTTGCATCACATGAACAGTCTGGTCATGGTCAATTGTTTCACCTTTGTTTGTTGAAATTTTTGTTCTGTGTAATTTTGCTTTTGTTTGTTTGGAAAAGAGATGACAAGAGAGAGACAAAAAGTCCTTACTCTTAGGTCATATTTGCTGGCAGTGTGTAGGTGGGACTGAGAGTGCAAGAACATGTGTTTTGAAAGTGGACTTTTCAAGGTTGGATAGACCTAGAAAAGGGTGTGATGTAGATAGCACATTGTCTAGATGTGGCGATGGTGGTGGAGGGGGGTAGTACTTAGGAGGGAAGTCCAAAATGGACCAGATGCACTAGAAGAGTTGGTGGAGCGTCATGTTGGACAAGGAAAACTCCAACATGCCAGGGTTGGCTTGACAACACACAGGCAGGTAGTGCTTAGGAGGGGAGTCCACAATGGACCAGACACACTAGAAGAGTTGGTGGAGCGTCATGTTGCACGAGGAAAACCTCAACATGCCAGCACTGGCTTGACAACACACAGGCGAGAAGCCCTGTCCTTGTATCGTGAGATTTTACGAGCAAGCCAGCTTTTCATCTGGACTAACGAACAAGGAGTGCCATGGTGAGTGTGACTTGAACCCTCTTGTGATTTGCCGACTCTTTGAAAGGATGAATTGGAAACTTGCTCTGAGATGGGAACAGCTTCTGGTAGGGAGAAATAGAGGATTGCAATAACAGGGTTAGGATGTGGATGTGCTGTCTCCTTCAATAGCTATTGCCTCAGCTCTGAAATGTGTGGAAGGTTGCATTCAGATTGAAACAGCCCATATCTGTGGGAGTGGTGAAGTGTGTCTTGCCAGAGTATTTGGTCCAAACATCCCTTCAAATATTCACAGATGCAGAATATGTGGCCTCATTTGAGCTGATTTTGTTTGTGGAAGATGAATGGCTTTCATCCTGATTCTTTTTACAGGAGAGATTTGTTGTGTGAGAGCGCACGGCATGAATTTGAACAAGCTCGCAATGAGAAGGACCCTGAAGTGGTAAACTTTGCCATCCCCGTCATGTAGCTTGACTCTTGTATGCTCTGAAGTGGAGTTGTGCACAACTAAATTTTGAGTGCACAGTGGTTGACACAGTAGTTTTGGATTCAGAGGAGTAAAACTATTGGTGGGATGTGAGGGGTTGCAGATTGCAAGGCTGCTGGTTGTTGGAAGGGATGCAGTGCACAGGACTCTTGAGAAAGTATGCTGCCCTCCTTTCTCTACATAATTATGAGACAACAAATTCAGTGCTTCCTTTTATTTTCCCTGCTGATAAAGGTTGCAGGGTTTGGATTTGGCCCAGCATTCATAGATGGCAGTTGATTGTGGCTAAAATTTGTGCAGTTTTTAATTTTCCTTTCCCATCTTGATGTATTTTTGAGATTTCTGGACTGCTTGCTGCAGCAGCCATCTGTTTCCAGAGTTGCATCTTGACTATCCCAATTCAAGCACATGTCATAAAAATTGGTTAGGACTTGGCCTTTTTTAGTCAATACTTCCCTCAACATTGATCTATCAGATAACCCAAGCACAGCTTGCTAGCAGGAGCATCCCTACTCACTATCACAGAATTTGCTTGTGATTCAACTGTGCTTGAGTGGAGAGTTCAGGGCAAGCATGATGGTAGAGCTGATTGAGAAATTCCATATGCTGTTTAACTTGGAGTGTACATTGAGGTGGTGTGTGCTGGTTTGATGCTCTGTGATAGTTTGCATCCAAGCAAGATGAGGTGCTTAAGGCAAGACCCCAGTTAGGAGGAGAGCCAACAAGACCCGGCAGGTGGAACTGAAGCAGCACCATTTTGAATGGAATCACCACACCTTATTACTATGTGAATACCTTTTGTGAGGCTTACGGTGTAACCAAAGTTTAGAACTAGCATTGCAGTGATGTCCTATCATGAACATCACATTAGAAGTAACTCTGAATGTTGGAAAGTGAGTGCAGTTGAGATATCCCCTACCACTATTTGGGGCAGACTAAAGTTTTTAGATATTCAAGGTTGTATGAAGTGAGTAACAGTGGGCCCCATGCCCTTAGATTGTTGCACATTTTCAACACATTTATAGTTCTCACCTTTTGGTCATGTATAGAAGGTTACCTAAAGAGAAACTAAGAGAAACCATGATATGCACATCCTTTTATGTACCTTTTTGTGCGGACTATGTTGATTATATAGAAGATGTTCAACTCCATTCCAAAATAAAGATGTAGACTTATCCCATTATGTGCATATGACATATTAGTCATTTGAGGTGACTAAACACTTTGTGTTAAGAGCTTTGTGTGATAATAAGGTGCAATGCCATGGTATGAGACCTGGTATGAGATCCTATGAGGAGAGGTCCCTTTTGAGATTCCAGTGATGAGAGGATCAAGGAACTGGTATATAGGCTGTTTTCTGGAATCTATCATATTGTTGTCCATGTGTAAATTCTGAATGATATATTTGTCATGTACATTCCAGAATTCTGCAGAAAGCAGTTGAGACAATTTCTTGAACTGTCTCTTCATTCTCCTCTCTTTTCTTGCTGGATCTCAAAGCGTTTCCATATTTTATGAAGTTTTTGCAAAAAATTGTGCTAGAAATTTGGTGATTTTGAAGGTGGTTGTAGCCAAACAGTTTCCTACTCTGGAGATTCCTATATTGTGGAAGTAAGAGGAGTAGAAGGTTGATTCATCATTTAGTTGGCCTCTTCCTCCTGTTCAGTTGTGTTTGTGATTTTTGCAAACCCTTGATTTTTCTCTTTCATCCTGTAAGATAGTTTCTGCCATTAGGTTTTCAGTGAGAGGTGGTTGTGGTAAAAGCACAGAGCCATGGCAGTTCTTTAGGGTTTCAGTCATGCGTGTTCAGTCACAGGCCCCACAAATTGGACAAGTTCTGGCTCCCTCTCTTCTTGTGCTATTAACTTACATTTGTGAATTTGCATTTTGTCATTGCACTCACTACAAGTAAACAAACAATGTTTTCTGCCCTCCACAATTTTTCATATGTTGTAGAATTATGGTTGCAAATAATTGCATCACAGGCAACCTGCATCCCAGTTTCTGTTGCAAATCCTTACATGCAAGTGAGGAACATGGGTGCAGCTTTCAAACAATGTTTGATGCTGTGTAAGTACCATGGAAGGGATGTATCATGCAAGGATCAGAATACAGCATTTTGTTCACTGTTCCTACAAATCAAATTTTGTTGGTCCTAGGCAACAACCAGACATTTTCTTTGTCTTGAGATTGCTATCTGTCTCCCTGTCCTTACTTTGTAGAGGATTCTCCTGCCCACTTGAAATTTTTTCCAAGATTGACAGTTCAATTTTTGGTATTTTGCTATGTTCTTTAGGCCACTGGATGGGATGTATCAATGAAGCTTTGAGATGCTTTGAGATTTAGTAGTCCAAGTGAGTTGTAAAACAGTCCTTCAGCTATGTGCAGAGTGGATCATACATGGTAGTTAAAAATTATGCGGGTCTGGTTTGTAAAGATTAGCATGCTTACAAGAGCCATTACATGCAGGTTGTTTAGAAGTGGAACAGTAAGAGGATGAAGGTAGAAACCATTCTGTCTTGAGGCAGAAACTCAATACAATGCAGAGCTTATGAAGTTAGTAGGATGTTAAGGTGGCTGGTGTTACTGTTGAGGGTCACTGAAAATGTGTCTATTGCCTATTGTTGAAATAGGTGATATATTGTTAACCTTATCCAAGAGAACACACATCTAAGAGATCAACTGCTCACCTGGGAATGCTTGATGTCAGCAACAGAGTAGGTATATTGAGCTCCTCATACACAAGTCAAAAAACATCTTGGTTCTTGAAGGTTCTTTTCATAAAAGCCAAAACTGAAGGACACAAATGGTGTAAACTCAAATTTTTAAAAAGTCTTACACAGATGGTAGGCTCAAATTGATGTGTCAATCTAGTGCAATGTGATATGGCTGGTAGAAAAGTTTGTAACCTAGCATCATTTATTTGTGCAGGAATCAACTTATGAAAAGACCCAGAAGTACAAAGAGGACAAATTCATTCGAGTGTTAAGCTTGTCATCCAATGTGTGGAAACTTTGAACTTCAGCGAGATGTCCAAAGTTCTTCCATGACCTGGGTCACCATGTACAGGCCAGCATAAATCACATAGAAAGATGTCTTCTGCGTCTTATATAGCTGTTGTGATTCTGAGATTTGGTGTGGAGTTCACTTACAATCTGATCTGTTTGTCCTCTAAACAACAGGCTATCAAAATCTGATCTGCATCAGGAATATATGCTTGGTTTTGATCTGCTTCCTGAAACACCTTTGGCTGTCTAAATGCAGTGCATGATCATATTCACAAAAACACCACAATCCGTCATTAGCAGGGGATCTACAATCAAGTATCCACATGAATGGTCTGAGCTTGTGGACTATGAATCAGGTGTGCCCCATCCTTCATGTTAATTTTTTTGTTATACTTGGATTCTTAAGTCCTTGAGATAAGAGCTTTTTATGCCTTTTATGTCTTTCTCAGAGCTTGCAGTGATCATCAACAGTCACAGAATCTGGAAGGAAAATGCGCTGAACCACATTTTAAGATTACAGCACTGGGCTGTACAGACTGTTTTGGAGGAATGCATTGCAAGCAGAGCAACTGAGGGTGTTGAAGGTGGAAAATGGTGGAGATAAGCTACAAACAATTCCAAAAAGCTTTCACATCAAATTTGAGAGGCCATAGTGCTGCTGGAAAAGCCACATGGAACTGTTTCCTTATTTTTCCTTCATCATTTTCATGCCTAATATCTGGTGTACTATTTCCCAGTTTATTGCTACTTTTGCCTATTCATGCCTTACTTTTGATACCCTGAGATTCCTTATCTGTGCAGGAGAACAAAAACCTCGGACAATTCACGGCTACATTACATCATTTGAACCCCAGGCACATCTTGAAATTGACCATCCAAAACCAAAGATAGAGCAAGGGATCTACTAAAATTTGAATACAAAGTGGGGCTTTCCAATGTGTGTGGAGTAGCTGGATGGATGAACATTTGCAAATTTTTAAACAGTTTTGATTCCTGACACAAGTTTTTGGAGTTATTGTGGATGTTGTGTTTGTAGGAGGTTTGCGGGCATGTTATCCAAGTAAGATTCATCCCAAATGTCAGGCATCCCAGCACCTGGGGAATACACAATCTTTGAAATTAATTGTGACCTTAGTAAGTCAATCTTGGTTCTCATATCCATCAGAACTGTTGGTCTAAGCCCCCCCCTTTTTGTGTCACTTGGAAAGTCTCGTCCTCTACTTTTGACCCATTAAAGTGGTGGTAAACACAATGCTTACACAATTGCCATGTCTTTCTCTCTTGGCCTGCAGTGACAACCAAGGATGATGACCACAAAACTGCCCAAGACTCCTATAACAAGTTTTTGGTGCAGAAGAACCTTCAAGTGATCATTATTTCTACTTCATTTTGCTTTTGTTTATTCCTAGAAGGTTAGGTTTAAGAGTACCTACTCAAAGCTTTTATTTCATTGTTAGATTTAAGAATACATGCTCCTTGAAGCTCCATTCATACATGGGCATATTGAAGCTCTCATTCATTGTCATTGTCCTTTTGATTTCTAATTGTCAAAATGAACATTCTCTCCATGTGTTTTTGCTTGTCAAAGCTTGCATTGTTTTGGCTTCTACTTGTCATGCTCATTGAAGCTTACATTGTTTTCTATTTTTTTGCTTCATGCTTATCAACACATGCATTCTCTTTGGCATGCAAATTCTTTGTGATGCATACTTTTTTTGCATGCGCATTTTCTCTAGTATTTTTTTTTCCAATTGAAGTTGTTGGGCATGTTGAAGTTCTCATTCTTTGTCAATGGTATCTAATGGTTTCTACTCACCACAGTGCACATTCTCTTCACATGTTCTTGCTCGCCCTTAAGCTTGCATTATTTTCTATGTTATTTGTTTCCTATTGGTCAATAATTGACCCATGCATTCTCTTCAAGACACATTTTTTTCAATAGACATTCTCTCCACATACGAATTTCTTTGCATGTCTTTTTGTTTATTTAGTTTCTACTTGTTGAAGCTTTCAGGTTTTTTTTTTGTGTTTCTTGTTGTTTGTTGTTCCTTTGTTTTGATTTTTTTTGTGCAAGTTTGTTGCAATGTTGAAGTAGGCATTTTGTTGACTTTTTTTTCTTCTTTGATGCCAAATTATTTCATTGCAAACACAACATGTTTTTCTTTTTTTATTTGTGTAACCTTACATATTCTTTTTAAGTTGCTTGACATCTCTTTGCGAATTTCCATGTTTTTCCATTTATTATACTATGGATTTTCAACACAACTTCCAAGGATGTTTTCTTACATTGAATTTTTTTGTATATTTTTGTTTCTTTTCATTCTCTTTGTTATTTTGTTTGATTCTACTTCTCAATGTCCTTTGTCAATTGGCTTCAAAAAAGTTTTGTAATGACTTTTTGACATACAAAATTTTTTTTTAAATTAAAAGCTTGGAAAATTTAACATTTAGTTAATTTTTGGATCTTGAAGTTTCTAGATTAGGAATTTTTACACTATCCACAATTTCTTGTAATTTTGTAAGTGCTAGCCTTTTTTGATTTGATGATGGATCAAAATTTGCAGTTGCCTTCCTCTCTCTTCATCTCCATGAAGAAAATGTCAATGTTGTGTTATTTGCAAGATTTCACAACTATGTAGTTTCTTTGGATGTTGACAATTTTGAGTTTCATTTTGCAATTGATGGTTATGGTAATCATGTTCTTTGTCCCCACTTCAACATTGTCATTATAATAGATTATTATGTGGTTCTTGACATCTATTTATGAAGGAAGGTAGTTTGTTTTGTTTTGTTTTGTTTTGTTTTGTTTTGTAGTTATGAGATCCACCGAAGATGCTTCAATTCATGTTCTTGATACCTTTGGAAAGATTTTGATAAAAAGGGGTGCATGGGCTTGGTTCCATGACATTTGGACTTGTGGTGCAAAAGTTCTTGAATATTGAATGATTTTTTTAATGAAAATTAAACTAAATCATAGCTAAAAATTTTAGAGGAATTGGAATGTGCCTTTGGTGTTGTTGGAAAGATCTTGATGAGTAGGATTTAATGGAATTTATTTGGTAAGATTTGGATTCAAAATGTGGGAGATATTGATTTTTAAGTGATTTCCACCGCTGAAAATTCAAATAAATTCCAAAAAACCAGGTTTTGGAAGGAAAAATCAGTTGAAAACGCGGTAACACTTGGGCCAACAACACATGCCACACTAATTAATGATGAATTTGAGGAGGCATTTCCAATATTCTGGTTTTTTTATGTTGATGAAAAAAAGTTAAATAAAGTTAACAAGGGATGTTGTAAAGCCAACAAAGTACATGTTGAGGTTGGGCTAAGAATGCATTTGATGAATGGTGGAAGTTTTGGGGTTATAATATAAAAAGATCCATTACATATCTTTATGTAAAAGTGAAGATATTGTAATGGGACTCGTGAACATATTGTCATTATTTGTTCTTAATAAATTGCAAAAAAAAATGGAAGTTTGTACACTCCAATGAAGTAAGAATTTTTGCTTTGTTATTCTTATGTTTTGTCCTACCATTTTGCGATTTTGTGTTTTCATTATTTTATGCCATTTATTATGTTTTATTCTAATTTTTTTTGTTATATGCACTACTCCAAAACATGTCTTTTATGTTGTCTCTTATTACTAAGTTTTAATCATATCAAACAACCAAACTAATTGATTGTATAATCAAAACAAACTAGTCATTTACAACAAGCAAATCAAACAACAACTAGCAACTTAGTCATTTTGACAATGACCAAGTGGATGGTATAGTCTAGCATGTCATGTTTGATATGATTAAGAATTGATAGTGTGCTAACTAACATGTCAAACAAGTTGCATGCTTGAATTGACTAAAAACTAGTAGTATTAGCTAATGTGGATGCCAAGTGGCTTGTCTAAACTAACTAAAAACTAGTAGTGTTAACTGATGTGGATGCCAAGTGGCTTGTTTGAATTAACTAAAAAATAGTAGTGTTAGCTAATGTGGATGCCAAGTTGCTTGTTTGATGTGACTAAAAACTAATATAATATGAGCTAACATGCAATGACACATGTCATGTTTGTTGTGAATAAATTATCTAATGCTATTAGTTGCATGTTGTGACATGTGCCATGTCTATTATGACTAGAATGTCAAATGTGCTTGTTGCATGTCGTGAGATGTGTCATGCCTACTATGACTAGAATGTCTAATGTGCTTGTTCCATGTTGTGACATGTGTGATGTCTATTGTGACTACATTGTCATATGGTGTGACATGTTTCATTTTCTATATGGCCCATTATTGTTTATATGGCATTTCTTATATGCAAACCATTTTTTTATTTTGTCTATTTGCTAACTATATGTACATGTTGCCTATCTATCCACTAAGTACATTAGTTATACAAAGTCCTACATATTACCATTTAGGGTATTTCTGCAACACCAAGGTTTCATGGGTTTTCTAATGTGTGATGTTTACATAACTCACAACACTTACACACACATTTAAAACAAATGCAATCCTAATCTAGTAAACTAAAACAGTTCGTTGGTCACAACATTCCTCATATTACACACACACCACTAGGTTGACAAAACAATACAAATATAGCATAAAGGCAATCTACTACATGAACCTAAAGCTTGAACATAAAGCCTAAAGTTAAACTTGGAATGGTAAAATGTTTTTTCCCCTATACACATTATGGGATTTGTTGCATTTGGGCTTGAAGTTCATCCCACTTTAATTTATTTTTTTTCACTCACTCAAGGGTTTTTTTCTCATTCCATTTTTGCCTTGCATGTGGGGTGTTCAAAATATGAACATTCATAAAATCGTGATCTTATTGCTTAGCTCCCTCAAAGATGAGTACATGGACGCCCTGATTTCCCGGCTTGCATTCGAAGGGAGTGTGGTCGCTCCAAGTGCTGACAAAACAACCATTTGGCCACATAAGAACTAGTGCATGCATCCACCTTGCAAAACCATTTTGAGAGCCTTTGTGAACCTATTTTCTATCCTCCATTGCATCTCCATGTTCATCTTGAATTGAAGGAGGAACCTTTTGAGGTGCAAGATCTAGTACAACTAATGACAATATTACATATGGGCTAGCCATCACACATGAAACAAGATGAGGGTATTGCATTAAAGCAACGTACATAGTGTGAAATTACACTTAGGCCATGCACCACAATGGCAAAAAATGAAGGTATTACACTAAATCAACATACATAGTGAGGAATACATCTAGGCCAACCACCACAATGTCAACAATATGAGGGTATTACATTAAATCATAACCTTAAATAAAAAATGATGAAAGTATTGTGAACCAAAAACAAGGTAGTATTCTATTATGTGAAAAAAACTTGATAAGAACGTTCATGTATTGCAACAAAAAAAATTGAAAGAAAAAAACCCATCCTTATTCTCACATGGACAATAAGGATGGGTTCTAATGTGGCCATATGGAAATTCAAAATGCACTTCTCACAACATACCTTGAGAAGGTGGGGTTGCATATATGACAATTGTTTGTTCTTCATTTGGCACCAATTGCTTTTCGATTATATTTGGCATCTTTCGTGCCTTTCGTGCACATTTCCTTTGAAGAGCCATCCAAAAACAAAACTTCAAATTTTGTTTAAAAAAAACTAAAAGACCTTCAAAGGAAAAAAAATCATTGAATTTTTAAAAAAAAACTAAAATATCTTCTTTTTTTTATTACAATTAATTTAATTTATATTATAATAAGATTACATTTCATTTGTTCATTATAATTAATTTTAAATTCATATATATTATTATATCATTATACTTCATTAATTACTTATATTAACTATATTCATTTGATCAAAATTAATTTGTATGATAATTAATTAGTTATATTAATTATTAACTTGATACATGTTGCCTATTTGTTCAACAACGCAAAAAAACAATGACGAGCTTGGTCGACTCATCGTTTTTTCTGGGTGCACAGAAACAAAAAAAAACAATGATGAGTCAGTGTTCGTTGTTGTCATCTTCTTTGGGTGCACAAAAACAAAACAAAAAAGATGATGACGAGTGCTGATTCATTGTTGTCTTTTTTAGGTGCATAAAAACAAAAGAAAAAAGATGATGATGAGTGTTGGTTTGTTGTTATTGTTTTCTTTGGGTGCACATAAACAAAACAAAAAAAAGATGATGATGAACGTTGGCTCGTCGTCATCTTCTATGGGTGCATAGAAACAAAACAAAAAAAGAAGACGACGAGCTTGCTCATTTTCGTATTCTTTGGATGCACAAAAAGGAAAAAAAAAACAATGACAAACATCAACTTGTCTTCATCTTTTCTAGGTGCACAAAAATAGAACAAATAAAAGATGACAATGAGTGTTGGCACATCGTCATCTTCTACAGGTACTGAAAAAAAAATTGACGACAATGAACCCTCAATTCATTGTCATCGTCTGCAAATAATGCACAAAACTCAAGAAGACAATGATAGGCCAAAGTTTGTCATCATCTTCTACAAGAGAAGACGAGGAGGAGCCTCAAGTCCGTCATTGTGTTCTGCAACTAATGAGAAAGGGAGAAGATGATGATGAGCCCCAACTTGTTGTTGTCTTCTCCTTTTTTCATTAGCAACAAAACACGATGATGAGTCGAAAGCTCATTGTCTTTTAATCATGACACAAAATAAATTCCTAATCAAGACACAAAATAAATCAGAAACAACAAGCTAGCTTGTTGTCATCTTCTACAAGCGTAGCAAAAAAAAACACTAGTAAAAATAGCCTAGGAAAAAAATCTACATGCACCCCAACAAATATGATCGATGTTGTGTTCTAGCAACAATCATTCCAGCAAACATTGTCGCTCTAGCAAACACAGTCATTCGAACAAGTTCTCCTTTGCCTTGTTGATGAACTTTGAAAGCAAGCAAAACTAAGGTCTCATAAACCTAAACTCAAATTGAAAATGTAGAGAAACCTAGTAGTGCAGAAAAAAAATGTAGAAGGTGTAGTTGTTTTGGTGTCTTCTTGCAGCTCCTAGTTCTTCTTTGAACATCAGCGATGGCAACGAACAATGGCACCGTTGCAACAGTGACAACGATGACAAAAAAAAAAAGAGTTTTGAAAAAAAATTCATAACATAGGTAGAGGAGCGGGGTAGGTGAGAATTTTTTTTGGAACATGGTATTTGGGTGAGTAGGGTAGGTCCACATGTGAAAAAAAAAATCTCCTGAAGGGTGGGTGAAAAAAAAAGTGTGACTCAACCTATGTGACTACACCAGGTTTAGTAATTGGATGAACACTAGTTCATCCGAAACGGAACTGGTGCGGTCATGGGGGCTGGGTCACTCAGGCTCATGAAACCCTACATTTTACCTCTTTTACTAAGCGCTTATCATATGCACTATCATTTGGTTCCCAAGTAGTAATGGCCATACTCAAGACAAGCATGTTCAAAAGGATGATGAATTCATTGGTAATCTAGGTTCATGGGTTGTGTTGTTTAGTACTAGGAAGGTTGCTAGATGTGTTTGAAAGACATTAAATTCTAATTCAAAAACTCCAACAACATCTGCCTGAGTTGCTCCCTAATATTTCTAATGTACAAATTTCCAAGTAAAAAGAGACCATATAAAACTTGAGACGCTGGAGGCCACTACTACTTGGAACCCCAAATGCCTTAACAGTGGCCTCCATTGTCTCAAGTTTTATCTGGTCTCTTTTTACTTGGAAATTTGTACATTAGAAATATTGGGGAGCCACTCAGGCAGATGTTGTTGGAGTTTTTGAATTAAAATTTAATGTCTTTCAAACACATCTAGCAACCTTCCTAGTACTAAACAACACGACCCATGAACCTAGATTATCAATGAATTCATCATCCTTTTGAACATGCTTGTCTTGAGTATGTTCTCCAACCACAGTTTCCACATTTCATGCACATTTGTGGCGTTGATTTTGTTTGGGTAAGGAGAGACCGAGAGCTTGGGGATATTGGGTGTCTGTTTGGATTCGGAGCTCTGGATCTTTCGTTCTTAGTGTGTTTTCTGGGGGAACTTGTATCTAGATTCGTGTTTCGTGCTTCCAGGACTGGTTCAGGACTTTGTTCTGTCGGATGTTGTTTTATCGTGGGAGTTTCTGTTTTACGTGCTAATCTGAGATTGTGTTGGAACTTGGATTGTTGGTTGTATTGGATCCGTTTTGAATTTTTGTCTTTTTTTTCATTTTCAGTTTGATGTTGCCATATAGCACGGTTTAGGATGGCAGATTCAGTCCTGTTGCCTTTCTACTACATTTAGTTTGGCTGATCTCTGTTGGATTTCTAGTCTTCTTTGTTGCGGGGGATTTGATGTCGGACATTTTGTTGCGGATAGATCTTGTTTTGAGGTATCGACTGGATTTGGTTAGTGAAGGTTTGTTCCGAGTTTGTGTTTTTTTATGTGTATTGCACAGAGAGTAATACCAAGGTTTGTGCACGGGTGAAGGGAGGAGATGGCACGAACAAAAGTGGGGAAGGGCCTGCGATCGAGCGGAGGTAAGGCCATGCTCTTGATTGAGCTCAAGAACAGGATTCTAGCAGTGCTCAATAAGCTGGCAGATCGAGACACTCAGCAGCTGGCCGTGGAGGAGCTGGAGCGGCTCTCCGAGTCTCTGAGCTCCGAAGGATTGTCGATGTTTCTGTGCTGCCTCTACGAAACCGACGCCCAGCAGAAAAGTGCGCTAAGACGGTAATGTATCAAGCTGTTTGGAACGTTGGCGACATTGCACGGAGAGGCCCTGGGAGCCTACGCACCCAAGATTGTATCCAACGTTGTTCGCAGACTGAGGGATCCAGATTCGAATATACGCGATGTGTATGTTGAAGTCATGGGCGTTCTCGCATCTCAAATTGGAGGAACAGAAGCGGGAGCATCCCTTAACATCTTTGTGAAGCTTTTGCTTGAAGCTCTGGGTGAGCAGAACCTGGAACTTGCAGGTGGGCGCTTAGTTTGTGAACTTGTGCTGCTCATTGCTCTTGTGACCCAGGTTTCACCTGTCATTGAAGATCCTTTGGAATGCTCAAGAAGCATGCTCTGTTCTTCTATGCCTTTCTGTTGTGATACTAGAGAGCGAAACAAGCATGTGCAGGTGGGTGCTTCTCTATGCCTGGCAAGGGTAATTGAATCAACCAAGGATCCTCACACAGGCACTCTGCAACGGCTGTGTCCTCGCATTGTAAAGTTACTCAGCAGCCCCAGTTTCTTGGCCAATGCATCTTTACTTCCTGCCATTTGAGGGCTGGTCCAGGTATTCAGAACACTTGTTCAATTTGCCTTGAAGCTGAACTTGTTCACTTGTGCTAGCAATTTTCTTGGCACATACAACTTTGAATTGACAAGTCATGCAGATACCTGTTAAAGCACAACAACATGCTGTCAAGTTTAGCATGCCTGCAGTATCTATGTCAAAAATTCTGGTCAAGAGTTTTTCAGCTATGGTGCGTTGGGCAGATCTGTTCGTGCTTCTCAAGTTAATAAAATTATTCACTCTGGTTGTGCTTGTTCTCGTTTCCCTAATTTTGTTGATTCCCATCATGGTCATGTTATTTCTGCTAACCTTAATATCCTTTCAAGGCCCAGCCTAATTGAACTCTTTTCTAGAGGCACTAAGTTCAGAAGTGGCTTCTTGTCTTTGTTGTC
>Ga0116227_10000747_pt1 | contig 66613 bp, 59 predicted proteins | sample S1TSphgellanicum_FD_89693 | JGI IMG/M metagenome (GOLD analysis project Ga0116227, IMG submission 89693) | Host-associated microbial communities from peat moss isolated from Minnesota, USA - S1T2_Fb - Sphagnum magellanicum MG | ecosystem: Host-associated > Plants > Peat moss > Unclassified...
AGCTCGCTGACCGGCCAGATCAAGAACGTGCTGACCTCGACCACCTTCAACGGCGTGGCGCTGTTCTCGACGACCTCGGGCACCAACCTGACCTTCTCGATCCAGGCCGGTGCGAACCACAACACCGCCGACGTCGTCTCGATCTCCTCGGTGGGCATTGACGGTACGCAGCTGGCCAGCACGCTGACCGCCGCCGGCGGCAACGGCTTCCAGGTCAATGACACCAGCGGTGCGGCCAACACCGGCATCGCCAACGCCAACACCACCATCGACAACGTCGATGCGGTTCTGAAGCAGGTTGCCACGGTGAACGCGAACTTCGGCGCCGGCCAGAGCCAGCTGCAGTCGGCGGTCAACAACATGACCAACAATGTCACCAACCTCTCGGCCGCCCGCTCGCGCATCGAGGACACCGACTATTCGGCAGAATCGACCGCGATGGCCAAGGCCCAGATCCTCTCGCAGGCTTCGACCGCGATGATCGCCCAGGCCAACCAGAGCCAGCAGAACGTTCTGACGCTTCTGAAGTAAGCTCAGGCCAGACTGACAAACAGGGGAGGGCGCCCACCGCAAGGTGGGCGCCCTTTTCTGTGCCTATCAGGTATGGGCGATGCCGATCATCCCGTCGACATCGATGATCTTTTCGCGCGGGGCATTGCTGCGTGCGCGGGCCACTTCGGCGGCATCGATCTTCTGCCAGTCGCGGAAGGTGACGACATCCAGCCCGCGCTCGACCACCAGCGCATCGAAACCGTCACCGCCCGGCTTGGTCAGCGCGGCGCCAGCCAGATCCTGCGCGATGCGATCCACGATGGCGAAACCATCGGGCCGGTTGGTGCCGATGGTGCCCGAAGGCCCGCGCCGCGCCCAGCCGACGCAATAAAGGCCGGGCAGAATGCGCCCTTCCTCATTGGCAAAGCGCCCGCGCGTCTCGTCATAAGGCACGCCCGCGATGGGGCTGGTCTGATAGCCGATGCAGCTGACCACCAGATCGGCGGGCAGGCGGCGCATTTCGCCCGTGCCCACCGCCTTGCCATCGACCAGATGGGTGCGCTCGACCTCGATGGCGTGAACCTTGCCGGAAGCGTCGCCCACCAGCGCCCGAGGCGCGGTGTAGAAGGCGAAGTTCACCGGGAAGCCGACGCCTTCTTCCGGCGTCTCGCTGGCATATTTCCGTAGCAATTGCAGAGATTTGCGCAAGCCCGTGTCCAGCGCCGCATCCTCCTCCAGGGGCGGCAGATGCGCCGGGTCGACATGCGGCACGGCGCGGGCCAGATGGGCCAGCTCGCCCAGCTCCTTGGGGGTCATGCTGATCTGATGCGGGCCGCGGCGCCCCAGAATCGTCACGCTTTCAAGGCTGGAGGACGTCAGCGCCTCCAGCGCATGGCCGACGATGTCCGACCCGGCGAATTCATCCTGAGTCTTGGCCAGAATGCGCGCCACATCCAGCGCGACATTGCCATTGCCGATCACCACCGCATGCTTGCCCGACAGATCCGGCGCCAGCCCGGCGAATTCGGGATGGCCATTGTACCAGCCCACCAGCGCCGCCGAGCCGAAGACATTGCCCAGATCCGCGCCGGGCAGGTCGAGCTTCCGGTCGCCGGGGGCGCCGGTGGCCAGCACCACCGCGTCATACAGCCCCAGCAATTCCTCCACGCTGACATCGCGGCCCACCGCGACATGGCCGATAAAACGCACATGGCCCGACAGCGACACCGTCTCATAGCGGCGCGCCACGCCCTTGACCGACTGGTGATCGGGGGCGACGCCGCTGCGGATCAGCCCATAGGGCACCGGCATCCGGTCGAAGATGTCGATCCGGACGTTCTGCCCCCATTGTTTCTGCGCGGCCTCGGCGGTGTAATAGCCGGCCGGGCCCGATCCGATGATGGCGATCTGGGGTGTGGGTTGAGGCATGCTGCTTGCTCTCCCTTGACAGGGGCTCACCCCGGAAGGGTGGCTCCGTTAAGCGCATGCCCGCAAGGGCAGGCTTGCGCTGGCCAACAGAACACCCCTCCTGCCGCGACTTGGCAAGGGGCAATCGCCATGAGGCGGCATTTTCATGGGGCCGGGTGTTGACGATTTTACAATGCTTGCCCGCGCGGCTTAACTGATTGGAAAGTGCGCGCGGCGGATAGTCGGGCCATGCAGACCGGGCGTAGGGAAAGATTTATGGCGGCCGCGCGCGCCGCCGCGCAGGGCGCTGCCGATACGGCGGGCGAGGCCGAGGCCTTGCGCCCGGTACAGACCCAGCCGGAACCGCCCCCGCCGGTGGTGCAAACTGCACCATCGCCTGCGGCTCAGCCTTCCCCTCCGCTCGCGGCTGTGCCATCCCAGCCTTCACGCGGCCAAGGACGCGTCACCCCTTTACAGACCTCTCCTCCGGCTTCGGTGATGAACCCCAGCGCTCCTTCGACCATGCTTCCGCCTACCGCACGCCCGATGGGTGACCTGCCGGGGGAGGATGTCGACGTGTCGGGCCTGCGCCGCAAGGTGGCGGTGAAATCGATCGACCGCATGGCCGAACCCTATCCGGGCTATTTCCTGGTGCCTCAGGGCTGGGCGATGATGGCGCCGGCCATGGCGATTGCCTGCCTGCTGCTGGTGCTCGACCAGTTTTCGCTGCCGATCCAGCGCACGGTGATGCCCGCCACGGTGGCGGCGGTGATCTGCGCCTGCGCCAGCCTGTTCATCCGGGTGGAGCGCACCGAAGGCCGCTCGCTGGCGGTGCGCTATGGCGTGATGGCGCTGGCGATCCCGCTGCCGATGGGGCTGTTCGGGCTGGCCATGGCGCTGTGGCATCATGTCGAGCCCTTGCACTCCACGCTGGCGATTGTCGGCGCGCTGGCCACCGTGTCGCTGGTGGCATCGGTGGCGCTGTCGGGCCGGGCGCCTTCGCTGGTGGCGGGCTATCTGGCGCTGTGGGCCGCCCCCGCGCTGGAAATACGCAGCTTTGGCGCCACGGCGATCCTCGTGCTGGGCGGGCTGATCGGCATCGTCGCGGCGATCCGCCAGATTTCGCTCGATCGCGGGGCTCAGGCCGAGGCGCATTCGCTGCTGCGGCTGCAGAAGCGCGCCGAGGACATCCTTCACGATTACGAGCAGACCGGGCAGGGCTGGTTCTGGGAAACCGACCGCAAGGGCATCATCACCTATGTCTCGGCCCCCATTGGCCGGGTGCTGGGGGTGGAGGCCGACCAGTTGCTGGGCCACAGCCTGTCGGACCTGTTCATCCTCGACGACGCCAGCCGCGAGGGTGAGCGCACACTGGCCTTCCATATGAACGCGCGTTCCTCGTTTCAGGAGTTGCCGGTGCGTGCGGCGACCCGCCGCGAAGAGCGCTGGTGGTCGATCAACGGCCGCCCGATCTATGATGGCTTCAACAATTTTCTCGGCTTTCGCGGCTCGGGCAGCGATCTGACCGAAAAACGCCGCACCGAGCAGCATGCCACGCGGCTAGCCCATTTCGACTCGCTGACGGGTCTGGCCAACCGTTTCCAGATGAGCCAGACGCTTGAGAAGATCCTCAACGCGCCTCAGCCCGCGCATCGCATCTGCACCGTCTTCCTGCTCGATCTCGACCGCTTCAAGCAGGTCAACGACACGATGGGCCATCCGGCGGGCGACGCGCTGCTCAAACAGGTGGCGCAGCGTCTGGCGGGCACGGTGGGCGATCTGGGCCGCGTGGGCCGTCTGGGCGGCGACGAGTTCAAGGTCATCCTGCCGGGCCGCATCGACCGGGGCAGTCTGGCGGGCCTGGCCCAGCGCGTGATCGACAATCTCTCGCAGCCCTACACCATCGAGGGCGCGCGGGTGGTGATCGGCGCCAGCCTTGGCATTGCGCTCTCGCCCGACGATGGCGTGACCAGCGAGGCGATCATCCGAAACGCCGACCTTGCGCTCTATGCCGCCAAGGATCGCGGGCGCGGGGTCTATCACTTCTACGCCGCCGATCTGCACTCCGATGCCGAGGAGCGCCGCCAGCTCGAAGCCGATCTGCGCGATGCGCTGGTCCATGGCGGTCTGCGCCTCGCCTATCAGCCGGTGGTTCACACCAATTCCGAACGCATCACCGGTTTCGAGGCGCTGCTGCGCTGGAACCATCCGACGCGCGGCGATCTCTCGCCCGCTTTGTTTATCCCGATTGCCGAGGAAGCCGGGCTGATCGCCCAGATCGGCGAATGGGCGCTCCGCACCGCCTGCATGGATCTGGCCCAATGGCCCGAGAGCGTGCGCGTGGCAGTGAACGTCTCGCCGTTGCAATTCGCCAATCCGGCGCTGCCGGGCATCGTCACCAGCGCGCTGGCCTCGGCGCAGGTCAGCCCGGCGCGGCTGGAGCTGGAGATCACCGAAAGCGTCTTCCTCAACGACAGCGAGAGCACCGAGGCGATGTTTGCCGCGCTCAAGCGCGTCGGTGTGCGTCTGGCGCTTGACGATTTCGGCACGGGCTATTCCTCGCTGGGCTATCTGAAGAAGGCGCCCTTCGACAAGATCAAGATCGATCAGGGCTTCGTGCGCGGCGCCACCGAGCCCGACAGCCGCAATGGCGCGATCATCGCCTCGATCGTCAGCCTCGCCGAGGCGCTGAACATGGAAACTACGGCGGAGGGCGTCGAGACGCTCGACGAGCTGGACCTGATCCGCGATCTGGGTTGCAGCCATGTGCAGGGCTATATCTATGCCAAGCCGCTGGAGCTGGATCAGGCCAATGACCGCGTTTCGGGCGAGCTCTCGATGGAGGCCAAGGGGCCGCGTTCCTCGCGCGCGCCGCGCCGCACCATGCTGCGCCGGGTGACGATGGAGGCGCTGGGCGCCCGCTATCCGGTGACGATCCGCAACATGTCGGCGCGCGGCGTGATGATCGAGGGCGTGCTCGACGTCCCGCTGGGTGTGGAGTTGCTGCTGGAGATGGGCGACGATCTCGTCCTGCCCGGCATCGTGCGCTGGAGCCGTCAGGGCCGCACCGGCGTCGAATTCCTGACCCCCGTGGCCTTCGACGAGGCTGGCGGGGTGATCCCTCTGGCGCAGATGAGGGGCCCGGAAGGCAATCCGGTCGAAGCCTAGCCGGTCCGCGCGTCTGACGGCAGATCGTCGGGCAGCCGCCTGAGCAGAATATTCAGAAAGGCTTGAGCGGTGGGGCGCGGATGCTCGGGGTGGATGATCCACAGCCGGGTCATCACCGGCTCGCTGAGCGGGCGATAGACCACATTGTCCACCCGCAGCCGCATCAGCGAGCGCGGCAGCAAGGTGGCACCGAAGCCCGCCGCCACCAGCCCCAGCAGCGTGGCCAGCCCCGCCGCCTCGCTGGCGATGCGCAACGGCACGCCCGCCGCGCGGGTGCGGGCAAAGACATCCTCGTAATAGCTGGAGGCGCCCGCCGCCGTGGTGATCACCAGCGGATGTTCGGCGCATTCCAGCAGGCTGGGCGGATGGATCTGCGTGGCCAGCGGATGGTCGGCGCGCACCGCGACCATCATCTCCTCCTCGACAAGGCAGCGCGTGCACAGGCCGGCGGGCAGGGCCGGGGCGGCAGCGGCGCGCACCATGCCGATGTCGATCTCGTCGCGCCGCAGCATCTCGATCTGGTCGAAGGTGCCCAGCTCGCGCACCGTCAATTCGACTTCGGGATAATGGCGGCGATAGTCATGCAGCGTTTCCGACATCCGCGCCACATAAGGCCCCGATGAGGTGAAGCTGATCCGCAGCCGTCCGCGCTGACCATGCAGCGCCATGCGCGCCACCATGCGGGCATGGTCGGCCTGGGCCAGCGTGCGGCGCGCCTCGGGTTCGAACAGGCGGCCCGCCTCGGTGATCTGCACCCGGCGGCTGGAGCGTTCGAACAGCCGCACCCCCAGCTCATCCTCCAGCGCGCGGATCTGCTGGCTGAGCGGCGGCTGCGACATGCCCAGCCTTTCGGCGGCGCGGCCGAAATGCAGCTCCTCGGTCAGGCACAGAAAAGAGCGCAGCTGTTTGAGATCCATGCGAATGTATTAAGACGAATTTCAAATCAATCAATCCGCATTCCATATTGGACAGGAAAGGTCAGCTGGCGCAATCAGCCTTCACCGCAGGTTTCCCCCCCACTTGCGGTCTTCTGCCGTTTTATCAGCGCCGGGCGGCGCCATGTCGCTCCCCTTTGCGTGCCCTTCGTCGCTGAAAGTCGGTCAATAACTGCCTGTCTTCCCCCCTGGCCCCCTTGGGGGAGGGGCCGAATCCGGTAGAGATGCTTCGGCGGGCCCTGGTCCTTTTGCCCGGGTCCCACTTGACCGCATGCGCGGGCGGGATGTTGGAGTTGTTGATGCTGGATATCGTCAAGGTTGCGCTGCACCGCCCGCTGACCTTCATCGTCATGGCCATTCTGATTGCCATGGGCGGCACGCTGGCGGCCATGAACACCGCCGTCGATATTTTTCCCGAGATCCGCATCCCGGTGATCGCCGTTGCCTGGCAGTTTTCGGGCATGCCCGCCAAGGACATGTCGGACCGCATCACCACCCCCTATGAGCGCGTGCTGACCACCACGGTCAACGACATCGAACACCTCGAAAGCCAGTCGATGCTGGGTATTTCGGTGGTGAAGATCTTCTTCCAGCCCGGTGCCGACATCCGCATCGCCAATGCGCAGGTGACAGCCGTCTCGCAGAGCGTGCTCAAGCAGCTGCCGCCGGGCATCACCCCGCCGCTGATCCTGAATTACAACGCCTCCACAGTGCCGATCGTGCAGCTGGCGCTGTCGGGCAAGGGGCTGAACGAGCAGCAATTGTTCGACGTCGGCATGAACCAGATGCGCATCCGCATGATCACCGTGCCGGGTCTGGCCATGCCCTATCCGGCGGGCGGCAAGCAGCGCGAGGTGCAGATCGACCTCGATCCCTCGGCCATGCAGTCCAAGGGCCTGTCGGCCACCGATGTCGGCAATGCCATCGCCGCGCAGGACCAGCTGACGCCGGGCGGCTTCATCAAGATCGGCGATCTGCAATACAGCGTGAAGCTGAATAATGCGCCCGACCGCATCGACCAGTTCAACAATCTGCCGATCAAGGTGGTGAACGGCGCCACCGTCTATATGCGCGACGTGGCCCATGTGCGCGACGGCTATCCGCCGCAGCAGAATGTGGTGCATGTGGAAGGCCAGCGCTCGGTGCTGCTGACCGTGTTCAAGAATGGCGGGGTTTCCACGCTGTCGATCATCGACGGGGTGAAGCGCACGCTGGAGAAGATCCGCCCCGGCCTGCCCAGCGACCTCAAGGTCATGCTGGTGGGCGACCAGTCGATCTTCGTGAAGGCAGCGGTGACCGGCGTGATCCGCGAGGGCCTGATCGCGGCGGGCCTGACCAGCCTGATGATCCTGCTGTTCCTGGGCTCCTGGCGCTCGACGGTGATCGTCTCGACCTCGATTCCCTTGTCGGTGCTGGCGGCCATCGGCACGCTGTCGATCTTCGGCCAGACGCTCAACACCATGACGCTGGGCGGTCTGGCGCTGGCGGTCGGCATTCTGGTCGACGAGGCCACGGTGACCATCGAGAACATCAACTGGCATCTGGAGCAGGGCAAGCCGGTGATCCCCGCGATCATCGACGGCGCCTCGCAGATTGTGGTGCCGGCCTTCGTCTCGCTGCTGTGTATCTGTATCGTCTTCGTGCCGATGTTCTTCCTGCCGGGCGTGTCGGGTTATCTCTTCGTGCCGATGGCGCTGTCGGTGGTCTTCGCGATGATCGCCAGCTTCCTGCTGAGCCGGACGCTGGTGCCCACCATGGCGATGTATCTGCTCAAGCCCCATGCCCCCGGCGGCGTGGGTCATGAGGCGGGCGCGGAGAATTCGCGCAATGTCTTCATCCGCTTCCAGCGCGGCTTCGAGGAACGCTTCGAGGCCTTCCGCAAGCGCTACATCGGCCTGCTGCGCAGCGTGCTGTCGGTGCGCAAGCCTTTCATCATCACCTTCATGGTCGGCGTGCTGCTCTCCTTCGTGCTGCTGCCGTTCCTGGGCAGCAACTTCTTCCCCGATGTCGATTCCGGGCAGATCGCCATGCATGTGCGCCTGCCTTCGGGCACCCGCATCGAAAGCTCGGCGGCGCAGGTTCAGCTGGTCGACAAGGCCATCCGCGAGATGGTACCTGCCGAACAGTTGCAGTCGATCACCGACAACATCGGCCTGCCGGTCAGCGCGATCAACACGGTCTACAACAACAGCGGCACGCTGGGTTCGGGCGATGGCGACATGCTGATCACCCTGACCGAGGACCATCAGCCAACGGCCAAGATCATCGCCATGCTGCGCCGCGAACTGCCGCGCCGCTTCCCGGGCACGACCTTCTCCTTCCTGCCCGCCGACATCACCAGCCAGATCCTCAACTTCGGTTCGCCCGCGCCCATTGACGTGCAGGTGATCAGCAAGAGTCCCGAGGAGGCGCGCACCTATGCCGCCAAGCTGATGGCGAAGATGAGCAGCATCCCCGGCGTGGCCGATCTGCGCATCCAGCAGCCCGCGCATGCACCCGAGCTGAAGGTGGACGTCAACCGCACGCTGATCGGGCAGTATGGCCTGACCGAAAAGAACGTGACCGACAGTCTGGGCACCTCGCTGGCGGGCACGTCTCAGGTGGCGCCGCTCTATACGGTGAACCCGGAGAACCACGTCTCCTATGCGGTGGTGGCGCAGACGCCGGAGTACCGCGTCTCCAGCATGAACGATCTGGGCAACATCACCGTCACCGGCGGCGTGCCGGGCGTGCCCAGCCAGCTTCTGGGCGGCGTGGCCAAGCTGCAGCGTGGCGACACCGAACCGTTGATCACCCACTATGACATCCAGCCCACCATCGACATCTATGCCGCCACGCAGGGCCGTGACCTTGGCGCGGTGGCGGGCGATGTGCAGCATGCCATCCACCAGCTCGCCAAGGAACAGCCCAAGACGGTGACGGTGACCATTCGCGGCCAATACGCCACGATGAACACCGCCTTCTCGGGCCTTGGCTTCGGCCTGCTGGCGGCGATCGTGCTGATCTATCTGCTGATCGTGGTGAACTTCCAGAGCTGGACCGATCCGCTGGTGATCATCAGCGCGCTGCCCGCCGCTCTGGCCGGTATCGTCTGGATGCTGTTCATCACCGGCACCACGCTTTCGGTGCCGGCGCTGACCGGCGCGATCATGTGCATGGGCATTGCCACGGCCAACTCGATCCTGGTGATCAGCTTTGCCCGCGAACGGCTCCACGTTCTGGGCGATTCCACCAAGGCCGCGCTGGAGGCTGGCTTCGTGCGCTTCCGCCCGGTGTTGATGACGGCGCTGGCCATGGTGATCGGCATGCTGCCCATGGCGCTGGGCCTTGGCGACGGCGGCGAGCAGAACGCCCCGCTGGGCCGCGCGGTGATCGGCGGCCTGTCCTGCGCCACGCTGGCCACGCTGTTCTTCGTGCCCACGCTGTTTGCCATCGCCCATCGCAACTACAAGCCGGGCGACGAGCGCGGCCGCGCCGAGCGCGAGAGCGAGCAGGGCCACGCCCACCACGACAACGACCCTTCCATCGATCAGGCACCCCATCATGCATGAACAGTCCCTTCTTCCCGATGACGATCAACAGCCCGACACCGGCGGCCTGAAGCGGCTGGGTCTGGGTGTGGCGGTGGTGGCCCTGGTGGTTGCCGGCGTCGGCGTGGCCATCCGCCTGCATGCCACCAGCGGGCTGCACGGCGTTTCGGCCGAGGCGGCGATCCCCAATGTCTCGGTGATCATCCCGCGCACCGCCGATGGCGACGATGAGCTGGTGCTGCCGGGCAACCTGCAGGCTTTCAACTCGGCGGCGATCAATGCGCGCACCAGCGGCTATGTGAAGCGCTGGCTGGCCGACATCGGCGACAATGTGCATCAGGGGCAGGCGCTGGCCGTGCTGGACGCGCCCGATCTCGACCAGCAGCTGATTCAGGCTCAGGCCGATTACAATTCGGCGCTGGCCAATCAGCATCTGTCCGAAACCACCAACACCCGCTGGAAGGCGCTGCTCGCCAAGGATGCGGTCTCGCAGCAGGATGCCGACGAGAAATCGGGCGATCTGGCCGCCAAGGTGGCGCTGGCCCATTCGGCCCGCGCCAATGTGAACCGCCTGTCGGCGACGCAGGGCTTCAAGACGCTCTATGCGCCCTTCGACGGCGTGGTCACCAGCCGCGCCGCGCAGATCGGCGCGCTGGTGGTGGCGGGCAACATCGCCACCCAGCCGCTGTTCACCGTGTCGGACATGCATCGCATGCGCATCGATGTGCGCGTGCCTCAGGCCTATTCGGCGATGCTCCACAAGGGACTGAGCGCCACTTTGTCGATGCCCGAATATCCCGGTCGCAAGTTCACCGCCACGGTGACCCGCTCGGCCAATGCGGTGGATCAGAACTCGGGCTCGCTGCTGGTGCAGCTGGAGGCTGACAACGCCGATCACGCGCTCAAGCCGGGCGCCTATGCGCAGGTTCATTTCAACCTGGGCGGCAAGGCCAGCGGCGTGCCCGAAGTGGCCGTGCCGGGCAGCGCGATCCTCTATGGCGCCAATGGCCCGCAGGTCGCGGTGGTCGATGCGCAGGGCGTGGTGACCATGCACAATGTCACCATCGGCCGCGACAAGGGCAGCACCGTGCTGCTCTCGGCGGGCGTGAGCGCCACCGACCACGTCATCGACAGCCCGCCCGATGCGGTGCGCAACGGCGACCATGTCCGCGTGGCGCAGACCACGCAGATGCCCGCGCCCAAGCCGGAAGAACCCGCCAAGCCGGCGCCGGTTGCCGGTCCGACGACCAATCAGGCTCCGGCCAAGGATGCTGCGCATGGTGGCTAAGATGGGCCGGACTTTCGCGGCTCTGGCGCTGGCCGGCACGACGCTGGCCGGTTGCGACATGGCGCCCGCCTATCATCCGCAAACGCCTGCCGTGCCTGAGCAATTCGCCGAATTGCCCGGCTGGCAGGCCGCCGAGCCGATGGACGCCCTGCCGCGCGGCAAATGGTGGGAAGCCTTTGGCGACCCGCAGCTCAACGCGCTGGAAGAGCAGGCGGACAAGGCAAGCCCGACGCTGGCCGCCGCTCTGGCCCGCTATGACGCCGCCACCGCCGCCGCGCGGGTCAGCGCCGCCGCGCTGCTGCCCGAGGTGGATGCCGGTGGATCGGCGGAGCGCACCCGCGTCGCGCGTGACCGGCCCTCCGGCACCGGGCGTTCGGCCACCTATGACCTCTACAATCTGGGCGGTTCGCTCAGCTATGAGATCGATTTCTGGGGCCGCGTGCGCAACAGCGTGAAGGCCGCCCGTGCCGAGGCTCAGGCCAGCGCGGGGGATCTCTCCAGCGCGCGCCTCAGCCTGCAGGCCGAGGTGGCCGATGCCTATGTGCGGCTGCGCGGGCTCGATGCTCAGGCCGAGCTGCTGCAGCACACCGTCACCGCCTATCAGCGCGCCTGGCAGCTCAACCATGACCGGCATGAGGGCGGCGATGCCTCGGGCGTCGACGAAAATCGCGCTCTGTCGCAATTGGCCAGTGCCAAGGCGCAGGTCTCGGCCATTGCGGTGCAGCGCGCCACGGTGGAGCATGAAATCGCCGCCGCGGTGGGGACTGTCGCCTCCACCTTCCATCTGGCGCCCGATGCCAGGCAGCTGACCATGCCGAACATGCCCTCGGGCACGCCCGGCCAGGTGGTGCAGCGCCGCCCCGACATCGCCGCTGCCGAACGCCGCATGTTCGAGGCCAATGCCGGGATCGGCATGGCCAAGGCCGCGCGCTTCCCCACCGTCACGCTGGGCGGCAATGCCGGTTGGCAGGCGACGGGCGGGCATGATCTGCTGGCCGCGCCCAACACCGTCTGGGCGCTCGGGCCTTTGGCGGCCAGCCTGCCGATCTTCGATGCGGGCAAGCGGGCGGCTCAGGTGAGGCAGGCGCGCGCGCAGTTCGAGGAAGCGGCGGCCAGCTATCGCGGCGCGGTGGTCAATGCCTTCCAGCAGGTCGAGGATGCTCTGGCCGCCGAGCGTGACTATGCCACGCAGGCGCATGACCAGACCGAGGCGGCACAGGCGGCCAATCGCACCAACGATCTGGCCTTTATCCGCTATCGCGATGGCGCCACCGACTATCTGGAGGTGGTGACCGCCCAGACCGATGCGCTGACCGCCGAACGCACGCGCATTCAGGTGGAAACCCTTCGTCGTCAGGCCAGCATCGCGCTGGTCAAGGCGATTGGCGGCAGCGTGCCGGACGTGAAGTAAATTAAGGAACGCTGACAGGCGTGGACGGAAAGGGCGGCCCGGCGCAGGACGGGCCGCCCTTTTTCGTTGGGTCAGTCCATCGGCAGGCTTTGCTGCTGCCCCGAGGCTTGCGCGCGGCACACCCGGTCGCGCCCGCCTTGCTTGGCGGCATAGAGCGCTTCGTCAGCGCGCTGGAAATGATCGTCCAGATTGCCCGACGTCCAGCCGCACAGGCCGGCCGAGAAGCTGATGATGCGGCCCTCGACATCGCCGATGGGCGTCGCGCGCATTTGCGCCGCGATGCGTTCGAGCGCGGCGCAGGCTTCCTCCTCGGAGCAACTGTCGAAGAAGATGGCGAACTCCTCGCCGCCCCAGCGCGCCACCAGATCGGCGCGGCGCAACTGCCCCGCCAGCCGCGCGGCAAAGGCGCAGAGCACGCGGTCGCCCTCATCATGGCCGAGCTTGTCGTTGACGCTCTTGAAATGGTCGATGTCGACGATGGCGACGCAGCCCCGGCGCTGCTCCTCGGGCATGGTTTCCAGTTGAGCGAGGAAGCCGCGCCGGTTGGGAATGCCGGTCAGCGGGTCCTCATGCGCGGCGGAATCGAGTTCGTCGATGCGGGCCCGCGCATGGGCGGCGGAGCGCTGCACCCCGGCGTAAAGCGTGTGGATGATGTCGCCCACCTCGGGCACCAGCGGGGCGGGGGTGGTGTCGCGATGCAGCGCCTCGGCCAGCACCTGAATCGGACTGAGCAGCGCGCCGATGCCCACCAGCGCCAGCACCATGCCCACCACCGTCGCCAGCGTCAGCAGCAGGAATTCGCTGAGCGTGATGCGCCCGGTGGCAAAACCCCAGCCGCAATAGGTCAGCAGCGGCACATGCGTTGCGACAAAGCACAAGGCGAAGAGGCGCAAGCGTAGCGAACGCGGGAAGATGAAGGATGTTGCGAGATAGAAGTTCACCTTAGGCCTCGCCCTTATTTTGCATTGCAACAAAAAGTGCCCGAGGGATTTAAGTGTTCCTGAAAATTCAGGGTTAATACGTGGATGCGGGATCACCCGTGCCGGATGCATGGCGTATGGCGCCCGCGCGACACGCCACAGCCCGAAAGAACAAGGCGCAAGAAAAAGCGCGGCGGGCAAAAGCACCGCCGCGCTGAATGGAAACCGATATCGCTGCCGATCCGCCCTGCAAAAGGGAACCCGGCCGCGATGGATTAGCGGTGGCCGCCGTGGCCACCACCGCCGTGACCGCCGCCCCCACCATGGAAGCCACCGCCGCCTCCACCATGGAAACCTCCGCCGCCGCCATGGAAGCCGCCGCCCCCACCGTGGTAACCGCCACCGCCGTGCCAGCCACCACCACCGTGCCAGCCACCACCGTGGTAACCACCGCGATAGCCGCCATGCCAGCCGCGCGGGCCGCCGTGACCGCGCCAGCCATAGCCGCCACCCCAGCCATAGCCGCGGCGCCAGTTGTAGCCGCACCAGTACCAGCCAGCACCGCGCCACGCCGAATCATACCAGCAATAATTGCGGCCACCCCATATGAAGGGATCGACCCCGACGCCGATGGCGATGGGCTGGGCTTGTGCCTGGGTGGTGGCCAGCGGCGAAACCAGCGGCAGTCCGCCGGTCAACACCGTGGCGGACAGCACCAGCGCGAAAAGAGATTTCTTCACGGATTGTCCCTTTCTGGCCGGCGGGGGGAGCCGGCTTTTGTTTTTGCGCCCGAAAGCGGAAAGAAAATTACCTGTAGGTAAAAAGCCGATGCGTCCTGTCGGTTCCCTGAACCGCTGTGCCAGCATGCAGCAAGCGAATAAAGGCCATGCGCTGCAAGTATCTGGCTCTGCCCGATCTTTGCCCCTATCATGGCCAGCGCCGCCGGAGGAATGCGTGGACAAGATCGCCCAGGATACAGATCGCGATGCAGGCGGCGACTCGGATCGGCCAAGAGCGACCGGCGCGCGGCGCGTGGGTTGGCTGGTGCTGGGTCTGGTGCTGGTAGGGATCGGCATCGTCGGTATCTTTGTGCCGCTGCTGCCCACCACCGATTTCATGCTGCTGGCCTTGCCCTGTTTTGCGCGATCCTCTCCCCGGCTGGAGCGCTGGCTGGTCGAACATCCCGTTTTCGGACCGCCGATCCGGGCGTGGCAGCGCCATCGCGCCATTCCGCGCCATGCCAAGATGGCGGCTTGCGCGGGAATGGCGCTGGGCTTTGCGCTGTTCTGGTGGCTGGCGCATCCGCGTGGCTGGGTGCTGGTGGTGGTGGCGGGGCTTTTGCTCTCCTGCGCGGGGTGGATCGTGCGGCGGCCTTCGGTCGAGGCTTCGACCGGGCAGGAATGATGCACGGCTGCGGGCCGGGTGAGGGGCTGACGGGATAGGGCGGGGCGCATGCTCTTGCACCGGGCGGGCATCTGATGTTGAAGCGCTTGCACCGCAGCATTCGGGAGATCCGATGCCGGCGCGTTTCTGATGTCGGTCGCCCGTTTCAACCCGGAGGAGACGCCATCATGGCCCAGACTTTTTCGCCCGTTTCTTTTTCGCCGCAAACTTTGGGGTCGCCCAAGGTGCCGCTCCCGTTGCTGGTGGGCGCCTTGCGCTGCTGGCGCCATGCGCGCGACCGGGGCGAGGCGGTTCAGCCCTGCCTGACCAACCAGTTGCATCATCCGCAGAGCGAGTTGCTCGCCCCGGTCTTCGCCAGCCTGATGGATCTGTGCGAGGTGGCGCTGGCGCGTCCCTTGCGGGTGGGCGCCAGCGCCACACTCTCGCCGGATGAGGATATGGTGCTGGGGCTGGTCAATGGTTCGCTCAAGCGGCGGGCTTGCATCCATGGCAATGAGGAGGCCGCCAGCGCGCTGGATTGCGCCCTGTGCTCGACGCGGGTGATGGTGGCCCAGACGCTGGCGGATTAGGGTTCAGGCTTCCGCCTTGCGCACCGTGCCCAGCCAGCGTGAGGCGGCGGGCAGGTGAGGCAGCACCCAGCGCTCGAAGGGCAGCAGCACCAGCAGCGACAAGGTAAAAAGCGGCAGCCAGACCAGCAGAAAGAGCATCAGCGCTCCGCCTGCCAGACCTGCTGTGCCGCTGGGCCATGCCTGATGAGCGGAGCGGCGGGGCGCGCCCAATTCGCCCTGAGGCCGACGCTGCCACCACATGACCGTACCGCTGACGGCCAGCGTGATGAGCATCGCTGCCGTTGCCAGCCCGATCAGCTGGTTGATCCAGCCGAACAACTGCCCCTCATGCCAGGCAACGCCATAGGCTACGATTTTGTCGATGGGATGGCGGCTGGCCAGATCCTCGCGCGAGGTCAGCGTGCCATGGGCGTCGTAATGCAGCGTGACGCGCAGCGGGCGGTTTTGCGCATCGGAGCGCACCGACCAGCCTTGCGCCGGTTTGCCGCTGCCGCCCTCGCCAGAGGACATGCCGGGGGGCACCACCAGCACCGGGAAGGCGAGATGGGCGGCGTTTGCATTGCCGACCATCGTGTCGAGCAAAGCGTCGTCGCCCATCGGCATATCCATGGCGCCCATATCCATGCCGGGCATGTCCATACCTGCCATCATCGCGGCGTGGTCGTGTTCGGCATGGGGTGCGGGAGCGGGGCGTCCGCCGATGGTCCAGTCGGGCGTGCCCTGCATCCAGCCCATTTGCTGGCGCACGGCGAGGAAGGCGCTGCCCCAGGCATCGGCCCATGGCAGTCCGGTGAAGAGCAGCACCAGCGCCAGCCCGGAGACCCAAACGCCTGTCACCGCATGCAGGTCGCGCCAGAACACGCGGCCTTTCGCGGTGAGGCGGGGCCAGAGCGTGCCTGCCAGCCCCCTCCCGCGCGGCCCCCACAGATAGAGGCCGGTGACGATCAGCACGATGGCCCAGCTTGCCGCGAGTTCCACGATCCAGCTTCCGCGTTTGCCCAGCAGAAGCTGGCCATGGATGCTGCGGTCGATGGCGATGATGCGGCTGTCCGGGCGGATGGTGCCCAGCAGCTTGCCTTGCGGGCTGACGAAGGCGTCGGTCATGGTGCCGTCGCTCAGGGCGAGGTGGAGCATGGCGGCATCGCCCTCGCGCTCGGGCAGGCGGTAATAGGTCAGGTGAGCGCCGGGGAAGGCGGCCAATGCTGCGGCGACTTGCGCCGAGGGTGATGCGGCATTGTGTGTGGGCAGTTGGTGGAAGGCGCGTTCCTCCCAGCGCTCGACCTGCGGTTTGAACAGGAACAGCGCGCCCGAGAGCGAGAGCAGGATCACCAGCGGCACCACCAGCAGCCCGGCATAGAAATGCCAGCGCCATACGGTGCGGTAGAAGGTTGAGGTCATGGGTTTTTCCTCAAATATGCGCGCGCAGGCCGAAGGTGGCCCACAGCGGCATGGCCAGCGCGGGGATGGTGCTGCCCCGCACCGTGCTGCCATTGGTGGTGGTGACGCCATAACCCTGATCGAGGTAGCGCACATTGGTCAGATTCTGCGCCGAGGCGTAGAGTTCCAGCCCCTTCATCACCTGCCACGAGGCGCCCAGATCGAGCGTGGTCGCGCCATCGTTGCGCTGGGTGTGCGAGGTGCTGTTCCAATAGGAGGGGAAGCTCTTCACCGTGGCGTTCAGGCTGAACTTGCGGGTGATGCGCCATTGCGCGGAGGCATTGGCCGTCCATTCGGGCACTTGGCCCAGTTGCTGGTAGGTGGGGTCGGGGATCACGCCTGCCGAAGGCGTGGTGTAGCGCGAGGCGGTGAGATGGGCGTCGGTGTAGGTGAAGCCGCCCGTCAGGGAGAAGGGGCCCTGGCTCCATGATCCCAGCACTTCGAAGCCGCGCAGCACGGCATCGCCCGCATTCACATATTGGCTGACCGAGCCGCCGTTGATGCCTGCGATACCGGTGTTGCAATAAGTGTTGGTCGCCGAGCAACCTGATTGCACCGTGGCATAGTCGATAAAGTTCTTCAGCTTGTTGGTGTAGGCCGTGGCCGACAGCGTCAGCCCCGCCAGCAGTTTCGAACCATCGAGGTCGAAGCCCGCCTCGGCGCCCAGATTGGTCTGCGGTTTCAGATCGGGGTTGACCGTGGTGTAGCTGGAGCCGCCAATGAAGGAGCGGTACATCTGGTTCATCCCTGGGGCGGCGAAATTGCTGTAGCCAGCCGCCCGCAGGCTGAGCGCGCCCAGCTTCAGCTTGGCGCCGAGGCGCGGGTCGAAGCGGGCATAGCTCTGGTTGGCGATGTTTTGCGCCACCGGGGAGCCCTGATAGAAGCCGTTGAGGCTGCCGTTGGCGGTCTGCCAGAAGTCTCCGCGCAGGCCCAGCGTGATGGAGAGCGGCCCATCGCCGGGGACGAAGCTGGCCTGCGCGAAGACACCCTCGAACTGATGGCGCGCGTGCGACAGCAGATTGCCGGTGGCGCCGCCGGTGCCGAAGAAATTGACCGGATCGTTGGCGGTGATGGTGCGGCCATCGACGCCCAGCCTGATATCATGCAGCATGCCGATGCTGGCCTGCCACACCAAGGATCCGCCCAGATTGCTGTAGGTGGCATGCTCGGTCTGCGAGACGTAAGGCACGCCTGCGGATGGGTTGAAGATGCTGAAAGACGGCGTCTGACTGACGTTGGTGGTGTCCATCGCGCCGGTGCCGAACCAGCCGTTCAGCGACAGCTTGCCGGGGCCCACGCCTTTATCGCCGCCAAAGCTGAGGCGAAAGGTGTCCCAGCGGTTGCTGGTGCCCTGCCAGACGAGACCGCTCTGGCGCAGGCTGTGCCACAGGGCCGAAACGTAAAGATGCGCGTCGGGCGCGACATCGGCATGCAGGCTGCCGCCCAGATTGAGGTTCCGGGAACTGGTGGCGGTCATATAGGGGTTGCGATAGGCCTCGGGCGTCTTGTTGTAGCCATCGGTGGTGGTGTCCGAAGCGGTGATCCCTGCCACCACGCCCGGCGCGAGGCCGATCCCGGCATTGGCGGTGGCCGAATAGGTCTTGTAGCTGCCCGCGCTGATGTCCAGATCCATATGGCCTGCCTCGGGGCGCTTCGAGACGATGTTGACGATGCCGCCCATCGCCATATTGCCCCACAGGCTGGTAGCGCCGCCGCCACGAATCACCTCGATGCTCTCGATCTGGCCCTTGGCCACCTGATTCCAGTCGACGACGCGGAAATAGGGATCGTTCATCGGCATGCCGTCGAGCATGACCAGCGTGTTGACATTGGTGGTGGTGCCGAAACCGCGAATGCTGAAGGTGTCCCCGGTGGGGTGCAGCGCGGCGGCGGGCTGGTTCAGCGTGAAGATGCCGGGGATATGGTTGATGATCTGGTCGGTGGCGATGGCGGGGGCGGCCTGAACATCCTTGGCCGAGAGCACGCTAGCGGAAACGTCCATATCCTGCAGAGCGGTGCCGCGCGCGGCGGTGACGACGATGCCGGGGTTCTCGGCATCGTCAGCCATGGCGGGGAGGGCGCCGGCCAGCATGGCGGGCAGCGCGCCAGCCAGCAGGGCTGGCAGCGAAAAACAAGTGGTCTTCATGAAAAATCCTGTCCTGAACAAGGCGCATCGGGCTCGCCGCGCTTATGGGCGGCGGAGGATGCGAAACCCCGCGCATGCAGCGCGGGCCGTTGGGTCAGGAGAGGGGAGGTGGTCCGCGCAGGGGCGGGCGCAGGAAGGCGATGCGGCGCGGCGCGGGCGCCAGAACGGGCGCAAAGCCCAAAGCCAGAATAAACACCAGCGCCAGAGCCAGCAGCACCGGATCGGCGCCGCCCAGCATGGCATGGCCCAGCGCCGTAAAGTGGCAGGGGCTATCCGACCTGGCCTTCTCTTCGCCGGAGTGGCTTGAAGGCAGCACGATCTTCTGGGTGATCTGCTGGCCCAGCGCATCGGCGCAGATCTGCACCGTCAGCACATGCGTGTCGCCGCCCAGCATAAAACCGGCGGGCACCAGCGCCTTCATCGCCAGAGCCAGCGCGATCAGCAGCGCGGCCATACGGCGGTGATGGAGGAAAAAGGCGCGGAGGGCGGTCATGCTGGTGGCGTCTCTACAACAGGTCGCAAGCTTATACCATTGTCCCCATGGTCGATATGCAGGTTCTTGTTTGTCAATTTGGCGGCATATCCCTACCGGGGCGCTCGACAAAGGGGCGGGAGGCCCCATCGTGCTCAGTCCGGCCCCAAGATCACGGTGCTGGCCGGTAGAAAGACTTGATGATGGTTTCGACTGCTGTTTCCCGCAAGCTGGCTCTTTTGGCGACAGGCGCCGCGCTGGTTTTCCCTTTGGCCGCTTATGCCGAAGCCTCGCCCGATGCCGCCGAGCAGGCGCATGACACAGCCACGATCCGCGTCGTCGGCCACCCCGACCCCGAAGGGCTGCTGCCCGACCAGAACGCGCCCAAGGCGATCAGCGCCGTTTCCAGCGCCTTTATCGAGAAGCAGGCGCCCACCTTCAACGCCTTTCAGCTGGTGAACCTGCTGCCGGGCGCCAATGTCTCGATGAGCGATCCCTTCGGCCTGTCGACCAGTTCCAGCCTCACCCTGCGCGGGCTGGGTCAGGACCAGATCGGCGTGCTGATGGAGGGCGCCCCCCAGAATGATATCGGCTATTATTACGCCTATCCCTCGCAATTTGCTGACGCCGAGAATGTGAAGCAGGTGGCGCTGGGGCAGGGCGCGGTCGATCTCGATTCGCCCATCGTCAGCGGCGCGGGCGGGTTGCTGTCGCTCAGCCTCGATGATCCGCATCAGAAGATGGGCGCGCTGGTCGATGGCACGCTGGGGTCATACAATCTGCGGCGCTTCTTCGGGCGCTTCGACACCGGGCAGATCGGCAACAGCGGGCTGCGCGCCTTCATCTCCTACTCCAACACCTATGCCGACAACTGGCGCAACCCCGGCTATGAGCGCCGCCAGCACATCGACGCCAAGCTGCTGAAGGAATGGGGCGAGGAAAACCGCGCCAGCATTGCTTTCTCTTTCAACGATGCCCGCAACTCGACCTATGCCAACCCGACGCTGGCCGACTGGCAGACCTATGGCCGCTCCTATGGTTTTGACGCCACCTATGCGGCGGGCGGGGCGAACTATTGGCGGCTCTATCGCCAGCCGTTCCGCAACCAGTATGTCTCGGCCCCGGTGCATCTGAAGCTGAGCGACAATCTGCGCTTCGACAGCACCTTCTACCTGCAATATGGCTATGGCAACGCGCCCTATGGTACGGCACTGACCACCACCGGCAATTTCCTCGGCACGCAGGAGCTGGCGCAGCCCATCAATCTGCCCGGCGCGGTGGATGGCACGGCCACGGTGCTGGGCAATTACATCGGCAGCCAGTTCCGCACCGGTGACGTTGCCAAGCTGACCTACAGCGCGGGCCGCCACACGCTGACCGCCGGCCTGTGGTTCGATTACGGCAGCGACCATGACACGCAGAGCTTCACCAGCCTGAGCGACAATGGCACCCCGCTTGACCAGTGGGGCTATGACGACAATGCCATCCACACCGCCGACGGCCGCCTGCTGGCCATCGAGAACATCACGACCATCACCGTCACCAAGGGCTTCTTTCTGGCCGACAGCTTTGCGGTGACGCCGAAGCTGAAGGTGGATCTGGGCTTCAAAGGCGTGGATCTGCTGCACAACGGCCACAACTGGCTGCCCGGCAACCAGAGCGCCGTGCGCACCGACAATTTCGCCGCCCTGCCGCGCGCCTCGGTGCATTATCAGTTGGACGACCGTCAGCAGTTTTTCGCCAATGTGACGACCAACTTCCGCGCCCCCGATCAATACACAATGTATGATATGTATGACGGGCTGGGCGGCGTCGCCAGCCAGGGCAACACCGCGCTGAAGAACGAATATTCGATCAGCGAGGAGCTGGGCTATCGCTGGCAGGGGCGCAATCTGTCGGCCTCGGTCACGGCGTTCCATTACAACTTCCGCAACCGGCAGATTTCCACGCTGGCCAACATCAATGGCGCGCAGGTCTACACCACGATCAACGCCGGGCATCAGACCTCTTACGGCGTCGATGCCGAGATCGACTGGCGCCCGGTGGAAGGCGTCAGCTTCTACGCTTCGGGCGAGTGGCTGCATGCGCGGCTGGGCGATAACCTCCCCGTGGGCGACGATTTCCTGCCCACGCGCGGCAGGCAGGCCGTGCGGTCCCCCGCTGTGCAACTGGGCTTTGGCGGCACCTATGACGACAAGCGGCTGTTCGGCAGCTTTGCCCTGAAATATGTCGGCAAGCAGTACAGCACCTTGATGAATGACGAGAGCATCAAGGCCTATGCCACGCTCGACCTCTCGCTGGGCGTGCATCTGGCCGACTGGATCGACGGCAAGCGCACCGACCTGCGGGTGAATCTGATCAATTTGACCAATCCGCATGCGCTTTCGGGCGTATCGGGCATCGCCGCCAATGCGCAGGATACGCTGGGCACCAATGGCACGCTGATCGCCGGTTCGGCGCCGACCTATTACATCGGCAGCGGCCGGGCCTTCTCGGTGACTTTGGCCCGCGCCTTCTGAATGAGCGGCGACCCGCATCTGATCCACGGCATGGGCACCGGGCTGGAAGCACCCAGCTGGCCCGCGATCACGCCCGAAGAAGCGGAGGCGGTCCTGTCCCGCTTCCCACAGGCGGGGCAGTTGGAGGCGCTGGAATGGCATTCGCCGCGCCCCTTCTCCTCTGCCGCGCTGGCGCGGACGGATCGCGGAGAACTGTTCCTCAAACGCCATAGCCGCGGCCTACGCAGTCCCGAGGGATTGGCGCAGGAACATGCCTTTATCGCCCATCTGGCGGACAAGGGCCAGCCGGTGGCCGATCTGTTGGAGGCGGACAATGGCGCCACCGCTCTGGCGCAGGGCGATTGGACTTGGGAAATCCACCGCAAGGCTGGCGGGCTCGATCTCTACCGGGATCGTCAGTCATGGACGCCTTTCCTTGAGCCCGGCCATGCCTTTGCCGCAGGTGCCGCTCTGGCCCGGCTGCACCGCGCGGCGGAAGGTTTTGCCGCGCCCGCTCGCCCCGTGCAGCCGCTGGTCACCAGCCTGAGCATCCTGCCCGCGCCGGACCCTCTGGCCGCAGCGCGGGCCTATATCGCCGCCCGCCCGGCTCTGGCAGCCTATCTGGCCGACAAGCCTTGGCAGGCTGAACTGGCGCGTCTCTTCGCCGCGCTGGACCTGCCCACGCTGCAACCCCGGCTGGCCGCGCAACCCAGGCTGTGGACCCACAACGACTGGCACCCCTCCAACCTGCTGTGGAGCGCGGAAGGCGAGGTCGCCACGGTTCTCGATTTCGGCCTGTCAGACCGCACCTGCGCCCTCCACGATCTGGCCACCGCGCTGGAGCGCGTGGCGGTGCGCTGGCTGGAACTGGGGCCGGATGAAACCGCCATCACCGAGCCCACCGATGCGCTGGCCCTGCTCTCCGGCTATGCCAGCGTCATCCCGCTCACCGTTCAGGATCGTGACCTGCTCGCCCGCCTGCTGCCTCTGGTGCATGTGGAGTTCGCTCTGTCCGAAGCCGATTACTTCCATGGCGTGCTGGGCAAGGCGCAGGATGCCGATCTGGCGTGGCACGGCTTTCTGATCGGCCATGCCGAATGGTTTCTGAGCGCAGAGGGTCAGGACCTGCTGGCGCTTGTCCACAACGCCGCTTTGCCGCAAACGTGAAGCCGACCCACACAAAGGCCGCATGATGACGCTGTTTGGCATGTCCCTGTTCGAGATCGTCGCTGTCATCGTCAGCTTCGTCGGCATCTGGCTGACGGCGCGGCGCCATATGCTGTGCTGGCCGGTCTGCCTTGCGGCCTGCGCGCTCTATTTCAAGCTGTTCCGCGACGAGAAGCTCTATGCCGATATGGCGCTGCAACTGCTGTTCGGCCTCGGCATCGCTTATGGCTGGATCGCCTGGCGCGGCGACCGCGATGCCAGCGGCGAGGTCATCGTGCGCCCCCTGCCGCCGGTCGAGGGGCTGACCGGCCTGCTCGCCGGGGCCATCGGCGGTTTCGCCATCGGCTGGTTCACCAGCCATTACACCGATGCCGCGCTGCCATGGGTCGATTCCATGCTCACCAGCTTCAGCCTTGTGGCGCAGTGGTGGACCGCGCGGCGCCACCGCGCCAACTGGCTGCTGTGGATCGCGGTGGATGTGATCTATGTCGGCATGTTCGTCTTCAAGGGACTGTATCCGACGGCGGTGCTTTATGCCGCGATGGTCGGTCTGGCGGCGCTGGGCTATGTCGACTGGCGCAAGGCCGAAAGAGAACCCCTGACCGCCTAATCCTCCCGCAGCCACGCCAGCAGGCGCCGCAACAGCCCCTGCGGCTCGGCATAGGCGGTGCGGGCGGGGAGGGTGATCGCCGTTCTCAGCCCGACCTCGGCGCCATTGGAGATGGTGATCCGCCCCTGCATCTTGAGCACCCGCTCATGCAGGCCCAGCAGGCCGAAATGACCCTCGCGATAACCGGCTTCCAGCACAGAAGCATCCGCGCCCACGCCATCATCGGCAAAGCATAGCTCCAGCCGATCCCAACGGTAACCAATCGCCACCAGCATCTGCGAGGCTTGTGCATGGCGCAGCGCGTTGAACATCACTTCGCGCGCTATGCGTGACAGTTCATGCGTGGCCAGCGGTGAGAGACCGCAAGGCGTGCCCACCACCTCCATGCGGAACGGCAAGGCGTCGCGCAGCACCTCGCGGGCGATCTCCTGCAGTCGGCTTTGCAGATCGCCCGAGGTTTCGGGCTCCCGCAAGGTCTCCACCTTTTCGCGCAGATCGACCACCGCATCCTGCGCATTGTCCAGCGCATGCTCCAGCGCGGCGCGGGCCTTTTCGCGCGGCGGCAGATCCTGCGTCGCCGCCTCGACATGCAGGATCAGGCCCTGAATGGATTGCAGCAGCGTATCATGCAGCTCCCGCGCAATACGCTCGCGCTCGTCGTGACGTTCCTCAAGACGCAGGCGGACATGCGCCGCCACGGCGCGCATCCGCGCATGATAGGCCAGCCACAGCACCAGCAGCACACAGACCGCACACAGCAGCTTGAACGGCCAGTCCTGCACAAAGCTGGGGCGAATGGAGAAGCGCAGCACGCTCTCCGGCCCCCATCCGGTGTCGCCGCGCGCCGCCTGCACATGGAAGCGGTATTCGCCCGGCGCCAGATTGGTGTAGGTGGTGGCGCGACGGTTCTCGGCCTGCACCCAGCCCTCCTCGACACCATCCAGCCGGAAACGGAAGCGCAGGGTTTCGGGCGCCGCATCGCCGGGGCTGACATAAGCGAGGCGGATGGTCGAACTGCCCGGCGGCAGGACAGGCCCCTCGGGATCGCGAAACGTGGCGCCGCCCGCCTCCAGAGCACTGACCTGCACGGCAGGCGCTGCATCGGGCGCGGGCAGGGCCTGCGGATCGAGCATGGCCACGCCGCTCACCGTCGCCAGCCACAGCCGCCCGTCGCCACCCGCCACAGCCTGAGGGCCGATAAAGCCGGGATGCTGCATCGCCCCGGGGATGCCGTCGGTGGCGCCCAGCAGGCGGTGCGGCACCGGGCGTTGCGGATGGTCGAAACCCGCCGCCAGATCGCCGGGCTGCACCATCACCAGCCGACCCGGGCCATAGAACCAGCTTTCGCCATGGCTCCCGCGCTCCATCGTGCGCAGGCCTTGAAGCCACGGCTGGTCCTTCACCCGCAGCACGGCGATCTGCCCGCCGCGCAGCCGCACCAGCCCCATTTCCATCGTCAGCACAAAAGCATCGCCATCGGTGTCGATGCCGCGCAGCCGCCCCAGCTTGAGCGGCGCCAGCGCAATCCGGCGGAAGGCCGAGCCCGTCACCAAAGTCACCGCATCCAGCCCATCGGCGAAGGCGACGACGCCTTGCGTATCGCCGCGCAGGCCGGCGCCGGGCAGCAGCAGATTTTGCCCTTGCCCCGCCGGATGCCAGCCCGCGCGGTCCTGCCACCAGACCTTGTGATCCTCGCCCAGCACCCATGACCGGCCCTGCCGGTCGCGCAGGCAGTCGAAGGGCATATGCACCGGCAGGCGGGCGATATCGCGTTTGCTGCGCCCTTCCAGCCGGAACATGGCGTTGCTGTCGGCCAGCCACAGAGCGCCATCGCCCGCCTCGCACAGGGTGGTCTCGCGGGACAGGTGCAGGCGCAGGCGCGGCGGGGCATGGGGCGGCATATCGTAGAGATCGCCGTGATTGATGATATGCGCCGCGCCATCCCCGGTGCGCGACAAGGCAATGCCGTCGATCGGGCTGGTGCGGATCGCCGGAACGAGCGCGACGGCGGGCAGCGAGAAGCGGTCCAGCCCCTCCTCGGTGGCGATCCAGATGGTGCCGTGGCGATCCTCCAGCGTGATATGGGTCTGGTCGGAACTGAGCCCGCCTTGCGCATCGAGACGTTCGGCGCGGCTGGCCGGATCGGCGGTGGCCGCGATGTGCAGCAGGCCCTTGGTCCGCGTGGTGGTCCACAGGCCGCCATGGCTGTCGAAGGTGAGAGTGGGCAGGCCGGTGCCCGCCATAGCCGGCCATGAGGGTGACAGCGCTTTGCCATCCTTGTCCACCGGGCGGATCGCCTTGCGGTCGGAGACCCACAGACGGCCCTGCCGGTCCTCGGCAAGGGCGGGGTAGTCGAAACGTCCGGGGTGCCAGAGGAAGCGCGCGGCGCCGGGGCGCAATTCGGCGAGACCCGCGCCATCCTGCTCGGGGCTCATCACCGGCAGCCACAGCGAGCCGTCGCGGCGGCGGCGCATCTGCAGGCCATAGCCGGGCGGCAGGCCCAGCGCCTTGTCCATCAATGCCCAGCGACCCGCCGCGAAACGCCATAGCCGCTTGTCGATGCCGCCCCATTGCGCCCAGATCGCATCATCCAGGCCTTGGGTAAGATAGACGATTTGGGGGGGAGGATCGCTCAGCCCGGCATCCACCAATTGGCCGTGGCGCCAGACTGCGACCCCGCCGCTGGTGCCAAAGCCGACCCATAGCTCGCCTTGGCGTCAGACCAGCAGACTGCTGACCGGCGCCTCGGCAAAGCGGGCGCCGCGCGGGGGCGGGATGTGGTCGAAGGTGGTGCCGTCGAAGCGCCACAACCCGTCGCGCGCGCCCAGCCAGATCATGCCGTCCGGCCCTTGCGCCATGGCGCGGATGCCGGGAGGGGCGCCTTGCTGTGCGGTCAGCGTGGCATGGACAAAGCGGGAGAGGCTGGCCGAGGGTTGCTCTTGCGCGGTGCCCGCGCCCGCGATCAGCAGCATGCCCAGCGCGATGGCAACGCGCCATCGGCGTAAATGAGAAAAGCAGGGGCGCAGCATGGCGCCCTTATAGGCAGGGCTTTTGCGCGCGCCAGTGGATGAGTTTACGCTGCTTGACGTATCCGACCCCTCAGGGCGTCGACAGGTCGGCGATGGTGATGCTAGGCGGGGCAGGCCCCATTCCGATGCTTGCGGAGACATCCCCTCTTGCCTGTTTTCGCGCCTTCTCTTGCGCCCTCTCTCGCCGCGATCCGCGTGCTGATCGTCGACGATCATGTGTTTCTGCGCGATGGCATCCGCGCCATCATCCAGTCGCAGACCGACCTGACCGTGGTGGGCGAGGCCGAGGATGGCGATCAGGCTGTCGCGCAGTTTCAGGCCTTGCGCCCCGATGTGGTGCTGATGGACCTGCAGATGCCGCGCATGGGCGGGGTGGAGGCCATCGAGGCGATCATGGCGCTGGATGGCGATGCGCGCATTCTGGTGCTCACCACCTATGCCGGGGATGCTCAGGCCTTGCGGGCGCTCAAGGCCGGGGCTTCGGGCTATTTGCTGAAAAGCGCGCTGCGGCAGGAGCTGCTCGACACGATCCGCTCGGTGCGGCGGGGCGGGCGGCATGTCGATGCGCAGGTCGCCACCGGCATCGCCATCCATATCGTGCAGGACGCCCTGACCGAGCGCGAGATCCGCGTGCTGTCGCTGGCCGCCTCGGGTCACTCCAACCGCCAGATCGCGCAAAAGGTGGTGGTGGCCGAGGAGACGGTGAAGGGCTATATGAAGGCGATCTTTTCCAAGCTGGGCGCGCGGGATCGCACCCATGCGGTGACCCTTGCAGCCAAGCGGGGCATCATCGAAATCTGATTGTTCAGCCTTCATGCGGCCTGTTGGCGACGGGGTGCAGCGAGCAGGCGATCGTGCCTGCAAGGATCAGCGCTCCGGCCAGCAGCAGCGGGGGCACCAGCCCGCCTCGGGTCACCATCCATGCGCCCAAGGCGGCGCCCAGCAGAATGGCCAGCACGCTGGCGATGCGCCGCCCGGCATTGGGATTGCTGCCGCCCGCCAGCGCTGAATCGGCGGCGAGGCCGGTGAGCGTCAGGGTCAGCACGGTGGTGGTGAGGTCGGGCACTTTCAGCTGGCGGATCGTGGCGTTGCGAAAGCCCATCGCCAGCGCCGTCAGCGCGATGATGCCATAAAGCGCATGAGTAGGGCTCTGCGCCGCCATGTCGAAGTCCAGCGCCAGAGCGGCGGCGATCCACAGGGCCGCGGTCTCGAGCAGCGCCGCGCCGATCAGCCAGCGGCGTAAGGGGCGGTTGGTCATGGCCTTGCCGATGCGTCCGGCCAGCAGGGCGCCGCCCAGAAAGGCGCCGATGGCCACCACATAGGACAGCGGATGAAACCCCGGCGTGCCCACGGCGGCAAAGCCGAGGAAGACGATGTTGCCGGTCATGTTGGCGGTAAAGACCTTGCCCAGACCCAGCACGCTGATCGCGTCAATCAGCCCGGTGGTGACCGACAGCAGCAGCAACAGGCCCGGCAGCATCAGCGGTTTGGGTGCGGGAGGTGGGGGCATGGCAGGTCCTCTTCGCGTTACAGGCGGTAATTGGCCTCAAGGCCGAGCATATGGATGGTGCGGGCATAACCGGCCTCGCGCAGGAAGCCGCCGGTGCGGAACAGGGAGAGCGAGGCCGACAGAGTCAGCTCCTGCGTGGCGCGCCATTCCACCGAGGTTTCGGCCTGATTGCCGAGGAAGCGGCTGCTGCCCCCATGCGCAATGGCGTCGCTCGCCACCAGCAGATGGCCGGGAATGTCATACACGCCATCGGCCCGGCTCTGGCGCCAATAGGCTCCGGCAGCCAAGCTGAGCCCCACGCCCTTACCCAGATCGAAGCTGAGCAGCGGCTGGATGTTGACCAGATTGTAGGGCCCGATGGGCGACAGCTCGCCGAAATATTTGCCCTTGGGGAACAGGGCGTTGAAGGTGCCGAGGCGATGGTCGCCCGCGCCTTTGTCGCCGCTGGTCACATTGAAGCGCAGCGTGAGGTCGGGCTTGAGCGGGGCCTTGGCGAAGCTCACTCCGGCCTCGCTGCCCACAGACCATGCATGAATCGTCTGGTCGGCCAGATGGCCGGTTTGCAGCATGGCCTCCATGTTCCAATGGACTGTGGCGGCAGCGCTGGCGGCCGCCTTGCCGAACAGGCGCAGGCCCAGCGTATGGCGGATCTCGCGCCCGCTGGCGTTCTGGAATCGGGCCAGATCATTGCGATAGCCCAGCCAGTAGAGGTCCACCCCCGCAGGCCCGATCATCTGCGTGGCATAGGCACCCCACAGAGCCTTGGCCTGCGAGGTATGATCATCGAAGGTGCCTGTGCCCGGCTCGACGGGGCGCAGGTAGAAGCTGTTCACCGTCAGCCCGCTGCGATGGAGGATCGCCCGCCCGCCGTCGAAAGCCAGCGGCACATTGGGACCATAGCGCGTGCCGACCAGCCGCTCTGTGCCAAGGCCCACCATCTCGCGTCCGCCGCGCAGGCGCAGCGTGGTCTTGCCGTCCAAAGGGATCACCACATCGGCAAAGGCCTGAAGCGTATCGACACGCGTCTGGTCGATGGCGCTGGCCGATGGCGCGACGCCCGCCGCATAGGCGATGATCGGCTGGGCAAAGGCGCGGACCTCCACCTTGCCCAGACCCACATGCAGATCGGCATAGGGCAGCAGGCGCGTCCAAAGATAGCCATTGTTGGGCGCGGCCGCATTGCCCAGCGCGTTGTTCTCGTAATCCTCATTGCGCAGCCGCAGTTCGAGGCCGGTAGTGAGGTAATCGCGGCCCGTGTCGTCCAGCGGGATATATTTGAACTTGTCCGTCCAGTGGCCGCTGCGCTTGGCGGGATCGGCCAGATCGGACCAGTCCTCATTGTAGCGCTCGGTGGTCAGCACGGGGGGCTGCCAGGCCTCGGTGGGGGCGTCTGCCCGCGCGGTGCCGGGCAGACGCAGGGCCAGCAGCAGAGCCAGCAACAGAGTGGGGGCGAAGAGGCGGCGCATGGGTCAGTCCCGGCGCTCGGCGAGGATGGCGGTGAGGACGAAGCCGCCGACAAGGCCGAGATGCTCGAAGAAGGCGTTGGTGGCGCCGAAGCGCTCCGGGCCGGTCGGCATGGTCCAGAAGGCATTGGCGGTGATGGCCGCCAGCACGGTGAACACGCCCAGCATGCTGGCGCCCAGCCAGACAAGGCGGCCCGAGAGGATCAGCGCCGGGCCGATCAGCTCCACCGCGATGGTCAGGATCGCGAAGAGGGCGGGGTAGGGCATGCCGAAATGGGCCTGCTCGGCCACGGCGCCGGGGAAGTCGGTCAGCTTGACCAGACCGCCCAGCAGATAGGCGCCGGACAGCGCCAGCCGGGCGAGGAAGCCCGTTCCGCCCCAGCCAAGAATGGCTGAGGCGAAACGGGGCGTGCCTGCGCGGGGGGAAGCGGCACGCGGGAGGGAGGTGGTGTTCACGGTGCTTTCGCCTGATGGATCTCGGCGATGTAGCCGCCGGGGAAGCGGACGACGGCGCTCTGGCGGTCGGCACCGGCATGGGCGGCAACCAGCGTTTCGGCGCCTGCCGCAGTGGCCTTGGCCAGCGTGGCACTCAGATCGGCGACATTGTAGCCCGCCATATCGCGGCCATAGGGCCAGGGCAACTGGCCGTCCGAGACGATGACCAGCATCTTGCCATAGCCGCTCTCGATGGCGATGCGGCGGATGGTCTTGCCGGGCTGGCCGACTTCATCGCCGGGGGCATTGCGCTGGTCTGCGGTGATCTTGCCATGGGCATAGCCGGTCCAGCTTTTGACGAAAGCGTCGGCGGCATCCGGGGTGAGGTAGACGCGGTTCTCCGGCACGCTGGTCAGCGGCGTGTAGTTGGGCTTGGCGGTGTGCCAGTAGAGCTGCATGTTCACGCCGCCGGGCCATTGCACCACCACATCGCGGCCGATGGGGTCGGGGAAGCTGGTGATGAGCCGCGTCGCGCCATGCTTGCGCGCATCAGCCACGGCGGCGTCGAGGTCGGTGACCAGATAGCCGGTGCGCTCATCGCCGAAGGGGGTGGGGATCGGCGTCTTGAAGCCGAAGACCGAAACGGTCCCTGCGGGCGTCAGCACCAGTTGCGACTTGGTGAGGCTGGGGGTGGGGGTGACCTGAAACTCGCCCTGCTTGCTGGTGGTGCCGCCAAAGGTGGCCGAGAAGCTGGTGACGAAAGCGTCGAACTGATCGGCGGGCACATAGACATGGGTGGTGTCATACTGCGGGCCCACGGCATAGTCGGCAGAAGCAGCAGCGCCTGCGGGGGCGGCCATCACGGCAGGAGCGGCCAGCGTCAGGGCCGAAGCGGCGAGCAGGGTTTTGAGCAGTTTCATGGGGTTTTCCTTGTGGAGCAAAGAACGTGGGATTGGTGTCAGACGGCCCAGCAGCCGCAGCCAAGGGCGCCCCAGAAGCTCTGGGGATCGGCGGTGGGGGCCTGCGCGCCAAGGGCAGCGGCATGGTCATGGCCGTGGACGCCGCAGGAGGAAGCGCAGCCACAGGCCGAGGCGAGCTTCTGCTTGGTTTCCGGCGCGGTCCACGATCCGAAGGTGCCCACCGGCGACCAGTCGGGCATGGGCTTGGGCAGGTCGGGCGCATGCTTGGCATAGCTGCCATTGCCATGGACGACCTTGCCGCCAAGCACGGTCAGCACCGAGCGGATGTTGGTGATCTCATTGTCGGGCACGGTGAGGAAATCATCCGAGAGCAGCGCGAGATCGGCCAGTTGCCCGGCGACGATCTGGCCCTTCTTGCCCTGCTCGTTGGAGAACCAGGTGTTGGCCTGGGTCCACAGGCGCAGCGCGGTTTCGCGGTCCAGACGGTTGCGCGCGGGGTACAGCGACAGGCCCCCCACCGTGCGCCCGGTCACCAGCCATGAGAGCGAGACCCAGGGGTTGTAGCTGGCGACGCGGGTGGCGTCGGTGCCGGCGCCCACGGGGATGCCCGCTTCCATCATGCGCTTGATCGGCGGGGTGGCCTCGGCGGCCTTGGCGCCATAGCGCTCGACGAAATATTCGCCCTGAAAGGCCATGCGATGCTGCACCGCGATGCCGCCGCCCAGCGCAGCAATCCGGTCGATGTTGCGGTGGCTGATGGTCTCGGCATGGTCGAAGAACCAGTTGAGGCCATGGAGCGGAATGTCCCGGTTCACCTTCTCGAAGACATCGAGCGCGCGGCTGATCGTCTGGTCATAGGTGGCATGCATGCGCCAGGGCCAGCGGCGCTCGGCCAGCAGGCGGATGACGGGTTCGAGATCGCCTTCCATCTCGGGCGGCATATCGGGGCGGGCGACGCGGAAGTCCTCGAAATCGGCGGCGGAGTAGACCAGCATCTCGCCCGCGCCATTGTGGCGGTAGGTGTCGTCGCCGTCGCCGGGCTTGACCTGTTTGGACCAGTTGGTGAAGTCGGCCAGCTCCTCTTTCGGCTTCTGCGTGAAGAGGTTGTAGGCGACGCGCAGGGTCATCTCGCCGTCCTTGTGCAGCTTTTCGATGACCTCGTAATCGTCGGGATAGTTCTGCGAGCCGCCACCGGCATCGATGACCGAGGTGACGCCAAGCGAATTCAGTTCACGCATGAACTGGCGCGTGGAATTGAGCTGATACTCCTGCGGCAGCTTGGGGCCCTTGGCCAGCGTGGCGTAAAGGATCGTGGCGTTGGGCTGGGCCAGCAGCAGCCCGGTGGGGTTGCCTTGGGCATCGCGCACGATCTCGCCGCCAGGCGGGTTGGGCGTGTCCTTGGTGTAGCCAACGGCGCGCAGGGCGGCGGCGTTGAGCAGGGCGCGGTCATAGAGGTGCAGGATGAAGACCGGCGTATCGGGCGCCGCCTCGTTGATTTCCGCAATGGTGGGCAGGCGCTTTTCGGCGAACTGGTGTTCGGTGAAGCCGCCGACCACGCGCACCCATTGCGGGGCGGGGGTGTTCTGGGCCTGAGTTTTAAGCATCGCCATGGCGTCGGCCAGCGAGGGCACGCCTTCCCAGCGCAGCTCCATATTGTAGTTCAGACCGCCGCGGATGACATGGATATGGCTGTCGATCAGGCCGGGGATCAGGCGTCGGCCACCGGCATCGATGATGGTCGCCTGAGGGGCGGCGGCGCGGGCTTCGCCTTCCGAGCCTGCCACGAGGATCTTGCCGTCGCGGATCGCCACAGCTTCAGCGGTGGGGTTGCTGGGGTCCAGCGTGGTGACCTTGGCGTTGATGATGATGAGATCGGTCATGGGGAGGCTCCGGGGGCTTCAGGCGTTGTCGGTGGGGAGTTTGATGTGGTCGCCCAGCACGCGGTGGGCGGCGTGGGTCTTGACGAAGGCCAGCACCGGTTCCTTGCGCAGCATTTTTTGCACAATCGGCACAGCCTGTTCGCCCAGCAGCATGCCCAGCAGGCCGATCAGCGCGATGGTGGGGGGAGCGGGGGACTTGACGCCCAGCAGGGCATAGATTCCGCTGTTTAGTGAGCCGGCGCCCAGCGAGAGAAGATAGGGTTTCATGGCGAAGGGTTCCTTCCGCGCAACATGTCGGGGAAAGGGGCCGGAGCAGGTCCGGCCCCGGCACGGATCAGTGCGCGCCTTCGGAAGCGCCGAACATCGTCTTGGCGTAGGTGACGCCGATGCCGTAGGCACCGCCGAACTGCTTGGCGACGCCGGTGGTGAAGTCATAGGTTTCGCCGCGGGCCCAGTCGCGCTGCAGTTCGAGCAGATACTGGAGCGAGGTGACCGGACGGGCGCCAAGCTGGATCATGCGCTGGATGGCGCGCTCATGGGCTTCGTCCGAGATGTCGCCGCAGGCATCGGTGATGACATAGGCCTCAAAACCCTGGTCGATGGCCGAGGCGACCGGGCCGACGATGCAGACCGAGGTCCACAGGCCAGCGAACACGATACGCGGCTTGGCGATGCGGTTGATTTCCTCGATCACGGCGGCGTCTTCCCAGGTGTTCATGCTGGTGCGGTCGAGCAGCTTCTGGCCGGGGAAGGCATCGGTGATCTCGCTGAACATCGGGCCCGAGAAGCTCTTTTCGGCAACGGTGGTCAGGATGGTGGGGACGTTGAAACCGGCAGCAGCGCGCGAGATCAGCGCGGCATTGTTGCGCAGCAGAGTGGTGTCGATCGACTTGGTGGCGAAGGTCATCTGCGACTGGAAGTCGATCAGCACCAGCGCGTGATTGGTGGGGGAAAGCAGGGTCTGGCCGGGGGTCGGGGTGGCGGTGAGGGTCATGTCAGGTCTCCGTCAGGGTGGTATCGATGTCGCGTCAGTGCCGCGGTGAGCACTGGTTAGGCGAGGATGATCCTGCGGAGCAGTCAGATAAAAACGCTCAAGATGTTCGATAAAGTTGAATGTATGCGCCGCAGGTCGCCTTGGCCCGCATTATGGCCCCGCACCACGCATGGCGCATGCCCCACACGGGGGTGAGATCTTCACCCCTTTGAGGGAATGTACCGATTTCAGGGTTTAAGAACCGCAGGCGTGCCTCACAGCGCCAGCATCAGCGCGCCCGCCAGCGCCGAAATCACCGAGCCGCCCAGCACGCCGATCTTCACCGCATCCATCAGCGCAGGGTCGGCAAAGGCGAGGCCGCCGATAAACAGGCTCATGGTAAAACCGACGCCGCAGAGCAGGGCGGTGCCATAGGTCTGCCGCCAACTCGCGCCGCGCGGGCGCTGCGCCATGCCCAGCCGCGCGCAGAGCCAGAGCGCGCCCATCACGCCCAGTTGCTTGCCCAGAAACAGCCCCGCTGCAATGCCCAGCGGCAGGGGGGCGACCCATTGCTCCGGCCCCATGCCCGCCAGCGACACGCCCGCATTGGCAAAGCCGAACAGCGGTACGATGGCATAGGTGACCCATGGATGCAGCCCATGTTCCAGCCGCAACAGCGGCGAGGGGCGCGGGCCCTGTTTGCGCAGCGGGATGAAGCAGGCCGCCAGCACGCCCGCCAGCGTGGCATGCACGCCTGCCATCAGCACCGCCATCCACAGCAGGGCGGTCAGCAGCAGATAGGGCCAGAGCTTGTCCACCCCGCGCCAATTGAGCCCGGCCATGACCAGCAGGATCAGCCCTGCCGCCAGCAGGGGCAGGGCGTGGATGCTGGCGGTGTAGGCAATCGCGATGATCGCCACCGCGCCCATATCGTCGATGATCGCGATGCCGGTCAGCAGCATGCGCAGGGAGAGCGGCACGCGCTTGCCCAGCAGCGCCATCACCCCGATGGCAAAGGCGATGTCGGTGGAGGCGGGAATGGCCCAGCCACGCGCCAGCATCGGCTGATGGCGGGTGATCGCCAGATAGATCAGCGCGGGCGCCGCCATGCCGCCCAGCGCGGCCACCAGCGGCAGGATACGATCGGCGGGGCGGGCCAGTTGGCCGACCAGCATCTCGCGCTTGATTTCCAGTCCGACCAGCAGGAAGAACAGGGCCATCAGCCCGTCATTGATCCAGTGCAGCAGCGAGAGCGGGCCGAGATGCAGATGCAGTCCATGCTCATAGGCTGGCCGCAGCGCGCTGTTGGCCACCACCATCGCCAGAGCGGCCGCAGCCATCAGCACCAGCCCGCCAGCCGCCTCGGCCTTCAGGAAGCGGGCGAGAAAAGACTTTGGTTTCTGCTGCATGCCGCCGCGTCCTTGCAAGACTGTCGGCAGCCTTCATGGCACGCCGTCGGCAGATTGGCCATCGGAATGGCCAAGCGTGACGGGCGGTTTACTGGGCCAGCGTCTCGAGCGGGATCGTCAGGTCGATCACCAGCCCGTCGCTCTGCCATGTGCGGGTGATGATGCCGCCAAGGCCGCGTACCGACAGGCTTTCCAACCGGCTGCCGAAACCCTCGGTCATGGTGCCTTCGCCGCGGGGAATGCCGCTTTCGGTCCAGACCATATGAACGGTCTTCCCGTCGCTCTCCAGCGTGACCCGCAGCGCGCCTTCCGCCTTGCTGAGCGCGCCATATTTGGCGGCATTGGTGGTCAGCTCATGCAGCAGCAGCGCCACCGAGGGCAGGCTGCGCGCGCCGATCGGCGCATCATGGCCGCTGGCCTCGATCTGGGCGCCATGCTGGCCCTGATAGGGGCGCAGAATGGTGGTGAGCAGATCGCGCAGCGCGGTGGAGGTCAGCATCTGCGGGCGATGCGGGCCCGACAGGGTGATTTCATGCGCCTTGGCCAGCGCCACCAGCCGGGCCTGCAGATCGCTGGCCAGCGCTTCCTTGGTCTCGGCTTCGCGCGAACTGAGCGAGACAAGGCTGGTCGCCAGAGAGAACAGGTTTTTGATGCGGTGGTTCATCTCATGCAGGATGAGATTCTGCTCTTCGGCAAAGCGGCGGGACTGGGTGATGTCACGCGCCACCTTCGAGGCGCCCACCAGATTGCCGTCACGGTCGCGCACCGGCGAGACGGTCAGCGAGACATCGATCATCGTGCCATCCTTGCGGCGGCGCACCGTCTCGAAATGCTCGACGCGGCGCCCGGCCTTGATGCTCTCGATGATCGCATCTTCCTCGTGCAGGCGCTCTTCGGGAATGATGATGGTGATCGACTTGCCGATGGCTTCTTCCGGCGCATAGCCGAACAGCTTCTGCGCGCCCTCGTTCCAGCTCAGGATGATTCCGCCGAGCGTCTTGCTCAGGATCGCATCCTCGGAATTTTCCACGATGGCGGCCAGCCAGGCCGCAGGGTCGAGCGCCGGGGTTGCGGCCTGCGGATCAGGAAATGTCGACGGCGTGGCCTGAGTCATGTTTTCGGAGCGCCCGGCAAGCAACACACGATTCTCCTGCGAGCATCAGCTGTGCCACAATAGCGCTGCCCCGACGGGCAGCCGGGCCCGAAGACTCACAGCGTGTTAAGCCGCGTTACGCGCTTTGCCGGGGCCGCGCAACTGCCATGCGTCCAGTTTGCGCTACCTCTTGCGGGGGTGGAAGGGGTGGTTCAGGCGTCGGCATTGCGGCTGGCTTCATCGGCCAGATCCTCCAGCCGGTGCATCCGATCGAGCAGGGCGCGCCGGTCGAGCGACATGGCTTCGTGATCCGCCTGCTGCGCGAAGGAACCCTCCAGCCGCGCGATGATCTCCGCATTGAGCGACTGGTGGTTGGCCTGCGCGGCCTGCGCCAGCCGATCATGCAGCGCATCGGCGATGCGCAGGCTGATCTGGGGGAAATGAGCGAGGGGGTCGCTCATGACCGCTTGTCCTTATCCGATATGTCCTTTTGCAGATCATGCGGCTGGGTCGCGGGGCGCGGAGGCTCGTTGCTCTCCACCGGCGCGCGGATCATTTCATCCTCGACCTCGCGGTTGTGAGGGCGTTTTGGGTTGTGATGCTCGTCAAGCGCGTCGGTGTGCTGGTGGTCGCGCGGCGGAAGCTGGTGACGGGTCGCCATGGCAGGGCCTTTCGCAAAGTGGCGATGGCGCGGCAGGGGACTGACCCTGCCACGCCATGCCGGGTTTAGATGATCGGTGCGGGGGAGTGATAATATTCGGTGAGCGCCCGATCGTAATCGCGGTCATAGGCCGGAGTTTCCGCGCCATATCGCGGGGCGTCCTGAATCTGGTCGGGCGTAATATCGACCACATAGCCGCCGCGAATGGGCTCGTAGGTCAGTTTCTGCCATGGGATCGGGTAGAAATCGCTGCCGATCCCCAGAAATCCGCCGAATTGCAGCACGGCATAGTCGGTCTGGCCCGTTTTCTTGTCGACCATGAAATTGCGGATCGAACCGAGGTGCTCGCCATTGTTGCTGTAGACCGGCGTGCCGTTGACAAGGTCCGAGGCGATGAGACGCGAGGTCTCCTGAATGGGCAGGGTTGCGTTCATGATAGGCATCCTTCCAGTTTGGCTGGTGAGGGCGTCTTGTCTCGGGAGGCCCCTCCGGCATGGTTGCCGGCCCCGTTGCGGCGGTTTCAAAACCCGCCGTCGAACCATGGAACGCCCCGTGGCGCGCAAGGTGCCATGCTGACTTTACACTGGCCGCAGGGCAGGCCCGTTTCGTCGCCCCCCGGCAAAAAAGGCGAGGATCAAAGGCGCGGACAGCGCATTCCAAGCCCCATCAGCCACACAATGTCATACCGAGGAGAGCCAGGATGCCACGCGGTGACAAGAGCGCCTACACCGACAAACAGAAGCGCAAGGCCAGGCATATCGAGGAAAGCTACGAAAGCCGTGGCGTGCCCGAAGCCGAGGCCGAAAAGCGCGCCTGGGCCACGGTGAACAAGGAGTCAGGCGGCGGCAACAAGTCCGGCTCGGGGCGCGGCAAGCCCGACACGCATGTCTCTTCGTCACGCGGGGGGCGGGCGAACAAGTCCGGCTCTCCTGAACAGCGCAGCGCTGCCGCCCGCAAGGGTTGGGTGACGCGGCGCCAAAACCAGACCGCACACAGCCACGCAGCCTGATCCCGCAACTCCTGCAAGAGGATGTCGTCATGACCACTATGACCCTGAAAAAAGGCCTGTTCTTCGGACTGCTGAGCGCCGTGGGAAGCTGGCTCTATCTCAACCGCAACAAATATGCGCCGGTGCCCAAGGAGAATGATGGCACGCACCATCCCGCTCCCGCATTTGCCGGGCAGGGGGCGCATAAGGATTCGGCCAGTCAGGTCCGTGACGCGGGCCCCGACCATATGCGCGACAAGCCCAGGAAGTGGGACCACGTCGATCAGGCTTCCGATGAGAGCTTCCCGGCCAGCGACCCGCCCTCGACCTATTGAGCGGCATTCCCCGGAATGATCTGGCGCGGCCCGGTTTCAGCCGGTCCGCGCCTCTTCGTGCAGAGGAGCACAGCATGAGCGATGACACGATCGGCATGATCCATGAGGACACGCTGCCCGGCCATGAAATGGACCTTGAGCCCAAGCCCGCATGGCAGCCGCGCCACCCCGGTTCGGGGCGGCTGGCGGGGAAGGTGGCGATCGTCACCGGGGGCGACAGCGGCATTGGTCGCGCCGTGGCGGCGCTTTTCGCGCGCGAGGGGGCCGATATCGCCATCGCCTATCTGTGCGAGCACGACGATGCGCGCGAGACCGAGAAGATCGTTCATGCCGAGGGGCGGCGCGTCTTTTCCTTCGCGGGCGATCTGGGCGAGAAGGCGAATTGCGAGCGTTTCATCGAGCAGGTGATCGCCACCTTCGGCACCATAGACATCGTGGTCAGCAATGCCGGGGAGCAGCATGAGGACAAGGAGATCACCGATATCTCCGAGGACCAGCTGCGCCGCACCTTCCAGACCAATGTCTTTGCGATGTTCTTTCTGGTGCAGGCGGCGATGCCCTATCTCAAGAAGGGCGCCTCGATTGTGACCTGTACCTCGGTGACGATGTATCAGGGATCGGCAGCCTTGCTGGACTATGCCAGCACCAAGGGGGCGATCACCGCCTTCACCCGATCACTCAGCGAAAATCTGGTCGAGAAGGGCATTCGCGTGAACGGTGTGGCGCCGGGCCCGATCTGGACGCCGCTCAACCCGATGGGTGGGGCGAACCCCGAAAAGGTCGAGCATTTCGGGGAGGACACACCGATGGGCCGCCCCGGCCAGCCCAATGAGGTGGCGCCCAGCTTCCTGTTCCTGGCCAGTGACGATTCCAGTTACATGAGCGGTCAGGTTCTTCACCCCAATGGCGGCACCATTGTGGGCAGCTAGAGCATCGTGCGAAAAAGTGGGAACCGGTTTTTCGCGACAACGATGCGACAACAAAAAACGCGGCTTACTCTCTGCGTATTCACATCAATTGAGAGCCCGCGCGGCAGGGGTTATGGTCGCGCGAGGCAGGGGGATGTTCCATGCAGCTTTTCCAGTGTCAGTCCTGCGGTCAGGTGCTTTACTTCGAGAACACGGCCTGCGTGAAATGCGGCCACCGGCTGGGCTATCTGCCCGACCGGGGCCGGATGAGCGCGGTGGAGCCCGATGGGGCGGAATGGATCGCTCTGGCCAATCCCACGGCGCGCTATCGTTTCTGCGCCAATTGGGAGCAATACGCCTGCAACTGGATGGTCGATGCTGCGCAGGACCAACCTTTCTGCACCGCCTGCCAGCACAACCGCACCATCCCCGATCTGTCGCAGCCGGAGAACCAGGCCAATTGGCAGAAGATCGAGGAGGCCAAGCGCCGCCTGTTCTACACGCTGATCAAGCTGCGCCTGCCGATGCCCACCGTGGCCAGCGGCGATCCCGAGCCGCTGGTCTTCGATTTTCCCGCCGTGTCTCCCGATGGCGCGCCGGTGATGACCGGCCATGACAATGGCGTCATCACCATCGCGTTGGACGAGGCCGATGACGTCACGCGTGAGCGGACCCGGGCCTCGATGGGCGAGCTGTATCGCACCCTGTTGGGCCATTTCCGGCATGAGGTCGGCCATTACTACTGGGACCGTCTGGTGCGCGACGGCGGCGAGACCGAGAGCTTTCGCGCCCTGTTCGGTGACGAACGTCTCGATTACGGCGAGGCGTTGCAACGCCATTACGATAACGGTGCCCCGACCGGCTGGCAGCAGGAGTTCGTCAGCGCCTATGCCACGATGCATCCGTGGGAGGATTGGGCCGAGACCTGGGCGCATTACCTGCACATCGTCGACACGCTGGAGATGGCGGGCGCCTTCGGCATCCGCATCGAGCCGCGCATCGATCACGACCCCGAGCTGGAGACCGAGATCGCCTTCGATCCGCATCAGGATGTGCCGATCGAGCGGCTGATCGATGCGTGGTTGCCGCTGACCTATGCGGTCAATTGCCTCAACCGTTCGATGGGGCAGGGCGACCTCTATCCCTTCGTGATCCCGCCGCGCGTCGTCGACAAGATGGGCTATATCCACCGCCTGATCCATGCCCGCGCGACCATTCCGCTGCTGGGGTGAAGGCCTGCGATGAATGGTCGCGCAAGCGGGGTCGGCGGTTCGTCGCAGTGCCACTTTCCCTTGGTTGAGGGCTTTCCTCCAAGGAAGCCAGGGCAAGTTGCCCCCAACCAAGGGAATGAGCGATGTCACAGCTTGAACACGATATTTCCACGCTGAACGGCCTGATCGCCACCACCATCGACAGCGCCGACGGCTATGCCGAAGCGGCCAAGGAAGCGCGCGGCAGCCGTTTCGAAACCCTCTTCAACGCCCGCGCCGGTGAGCGCCGCAATCTGGCCAACACGCTGCAGCGTCAGGTCGGCCTGCTGGGCGGCGAGGCCGAGAGCAGCGGCACCGTGCTGGCCAGCGCCGAGCGCCTGTTCTTCAACCTCAAATCGGTCGTCACCTCGCATGACGAGAAGATGATCGTGAATGAGGTTGAGGCCGGTGAGGACCATATCAAGGCCAAATATGAGGATGCCGTGCGCGACCGCGATCTGTCGGCGCAGGTCAAGGCCGTGATCGAGCAGGCCTATCAGGCCGTGCGCGAGGGCCATGACGAAATGCGCGACATCAAGCACAGCTTGCAGGGTTAAGTCCTTCCCCCGTCGGGACTGACCCTGTGGAAAGGGCGAGGCGTCTGGAGCGCCTCGCCCTTTTCTTGTTTGAAATAAGGCGAAGCCGGAGATGAGGCTACTCTGTGCCCTCACGCCGCGTGGATGCTTTCCAGATGGCGCAGCAGGCCGCGCTCGCTGCGCGTCAGCCAGCGGGTGGCGCGGGGCAGCGGCTCTGCGGGAAGTGCGCTTTGCCCGAGTGCCACGGCGATCAGGCTGGGATGGACATAGGATTTGCGCGCCACGGCGGGCGTGTTGCCCAGATCGGCGCAGACATGCGCCAGCATCGCCTTCAAGCCGCTGCCCGGTTGCTCCATCAGCCATTCGAAGCCCAGTACCGATGCGGCAAAGGTGCGGAAATGCTTGGCGGTGATCGCTTCCCCGGTGATCTCGCGCAGATAATCGTTCACATCATGCGAGTGGATGGGGTGGGGCTGGCCGTCCTCATCGAGCCACTGGAACAGATGCTGGCCCGGCACATCCTGCATGGCCTTCACAAAGCGCGCGAGGCCCTTGTCCGAGACCGCCATCCGGCATTGCTTGCCCGATTTGGCGCGGAAGCTCAGCGCCAGCTTCCCGGCCTTCAGCTTCACATGTCGCATGCGCAGGGTGGAGGCGCCGAAGCTGCCATTCTCCCGCGCATAGCATTCATTGCCTACCCTGATATGGGTCGTGTCGAGCAGCCGCACCAGCGAGGCGATGGCGCGTTCCCGGCTCAATCCGCGCCGCGCCAGATCATCCTCCACCCGCGCCCGGATCAACGGCAGAGCGGCACCGAAAGCCGCGCATCCGGCGAATTTCTCCGCCTCGCGCGCGGCGCGGAAATCGGGGTGATAGCGGTATTGGCGGCGCCCCTTGGCGTCGATTCCGGTGGCCAGAATGTCGGCCTGCGGATCGGGCGAGAACCAGGCCTGCGTGTAAGCGGGCGGTAAGGCGATGCGGTTGAGTCTCGCCACATCCTCAGCCTCGACGATGCGATCGCCATCAGGCGAGAAATAGTGCCAGACCTTCCCGCGCCGCTTTCGTGTGATGCCCTCAAGAGAGGGAGCGGCGGTCGGGATAAGAGCTTCACTGGCCATGCTGAGGAAAGCATGGCCAGTGAAACTTTGTTCCTATCGGGCCTTCTTCAGCCGCCGCAGATTGGCGCGCACCCGCCCGCGATAGAGCCGCGTCGCCCCGCTGGCCTGATCCTGAGGCTGCATGCCCCATTGGCCCAGCGCCAGCTTCCAGCCGATGTCGCCCATGGCGCTCAGCTTTTCGCTGACCATGCGCTCGCTCTCGCGCGCGGCGCCGGGCGCCCCGGTGGAGATCATCATCATGCGCAGCGCGATCACCTGCGCCGCCTCATAGGACATCATGCTCCAGTCGAGCCACAGTTTGCCCATCTGGGTAGCGGTATGTTGGGGAGAGTACACCATCTCAAGGCACCAGCGCGTGGCTGAGCAGCTTGGTCACCTCTTCGGACTGCCCGTCCAGCACCGCCCGGGCGGAATAGAGCGCCGTGCCCAGCACCTGAGAGGCGCTGATCTTGGGCGGCATCACCAGCTCGTAACGGTCGGTCACCACGTCCAGCAGGGCGGGGCCGGGCTCGGCCAGCCATTGCGCCACGGCATCCTCAAGACTTTCGGGCTTCTCCACCCGTTGGCCCCAGAAGCCGATGGCACGCGCCACCTGCGCGAAATCGGGGTTCTTCAGATCGGTGAAGGCATGCAGCATGCCCTCCACCTTCTGCTCCAGCTCGACAAAGCCCAGCGAGGCATTGTTGAACACGCAGACCTTGATCGGCAGCTCTTCCTGAATGGCGGTCAACAGATCGCCCAGCAGCATGGACAGCCCGCCATCGCCGCATAGCGCGATCACCTGCCGGTCCGGGTAAGCCGCCTTGGCCCCCAGCGCCTGAGGCATGGCATTGGCCATCGTGCCATGGGTCAGCGAGATGACCGTGCGGTTCTCCCCCGTGGCGGGCACATGGCGCAGGCACCACACCATCGGCGAGCCGCCATCCGCGGTGTAGACCGCATCCTTCTGCGCCTGCGCCGCGATCAGGCTGGTGAGATATTGCGGATGGATCGCCCCGCTCTTGCCGACCACGGCGCGGCTTTGCTGGCTCTTGCGCGTCTCGGCCTGCACCTCCAGCGAGGCGTCGAGGAAGGCATGCTCCTCGCGCTCGCGGATCAGCGGCAGCAGCGCGTCGAGCGTGGGGCCAATATCGCCCACCGCGCCGATCTGCACCGGATGGCGGCGGCCCAGATGGGTGGGGTCGATATCGATCTGGATGATCTTGGCTTTCTCGGGGTAGAACTGCCGCCAGGCAAAATCGCAACCCAGCAGCAGCAGCGTGTCGCAGCCCATCAGCGCGTGATAGCCCGCCTTGCCGCCGAAGATGCCGGTCATGCCGACATCATAGGGATTGTCATACTCCAGAAAATCCTTGGCACGCGAGGTATGGGCGACGGGCGCCTTCAGCTTGGCGGCCAGCGCCAGAACGGCGTCATGCGCGCCCTCGCAGCCCGAACCGCCATAGATCGCCACCTTGCCGCCGCCGTTCAGCGCCTTGGCGATGCGGTCGAGTTCATGCGGCGCCGGAATGGTGCGCGATTGCGCGCGATGGACGGCGAAATGGTCGTCGTCGGTCAGCTTGGCGGCGGAGATATCGGCAGGCACGATCAGCACCGCCACGCCCCGCTTCGACAGCGCCGCCTGAGCCGCCATCGCCGCCTTGCGCCGGGCCTGAGCGGGCGTGCGGATTTCATCGCACCACACGCTGCAACTGGCATAGACCGATTTGAAATCCACCTCCTGCGGGAAGTCGAAGCCCAGCTCGTCGCGCACGATCTGGCTGGCGATCAGCACCACCGGCGCGCGGTTGCGGTGGCTCTCGAACAGCCCGTTGATGAAATGCAGGCTGCCCGGCCCGCAAGAGCCCGCACAGACCGCCAGATCGCCCGTCAGCAGCGCATCGGCTCCGGCGGCGAAGGCCCCTGCCTCCTCATGCCGCACATGGACCCAGCGCAGATCCTCCTTCTGGCGGATGGCATCGGTGATGTGGTTGAGCGTGTCTCCGGGAATGCCATAGACGCGGCGCGCGCCCGCTTCGAACAAGGTATCGACGATGGCCTGCGCGACGGTGGATGACATCGGATGCTCCTTCAACGGGGAATAGGCACGAAAGAGGCAGGCGCTGGGCCTGCCTCATGATGGAATAAGGGGTTCCGCCCCGGCTGGGGCGGGCAGAGCATCGTGCGAAAAAGTGGGAACCGGTTTTTCGCGAGAACGATGCGACCGCAAAAATGACTCGTCACAACAGGCCGACGGCGTGCTTGCCGGCCTGATCGGGCTTGATGGCGATGCCGGTGAACAGGTCGAACAGGCCCGCCAGCGTGATGTCGGCGGTCCACACCTCGGCCTTGGTGATCTCGAAGCGCATCAGCGCCAGCGTGGGGTCGGTCTTGCCGCCGGGGAACCACGCCTCGACCTTGTTCGACCACAGGCGGTCAAGCACGGTGCGGTCCTGCTCGCGGTGCAAATGGCCCGACAAGGCGGCGAACAGCTTGTGACCGCTGCTGGAGAAATCGACCTCGGCTTGCGCCTCGACCGCCAGCGTGCTGGACTGGTGCATGAAGAACCAGACGGTGTGATGTGCCTGCCGGTCCAGCATAACGGTCATCGGCTGGCTGTGAGAGCCTGCCTCGCTCAGCCGCATCATCACGAAAGGGCTGTCGTCCAGCGCGTTCCAGAAGGCATTGCGGATATCACTGTCCATGGCGAAATCTCCTCCATAAAGGGCGGCGCCACGCGTTGCGTCGAGGAGGTAACGGGCCAGACACAGCGCTTGTTCCGTATAAAATCACCTTGCGGATAAAAGCCTTGGCTGCGGGGCAGGCGCCTTGCTGCAGTCTTGCCCGGGGCGCATAAAAGCTAACCCCGGCCCCGCTGGAGTCGCGGAGCCGGGGCTGTGAAGGCGCAGCTTTGGGCGGTTTTCAGGCCGCGTTATGCTCCGGGCCCGATCATGGTTTCGGGCCGCACCAGCGAGTCAAACGTCGCCTCATCCACCAGCCCGGTGTCCAGCGCGGACTGCTTGAGCGTCAACCCGTTATGCTGGGCATGCTTGGCGATCTTGGCGGCATTCTCATAGCCGATGGCGGGGGCCAGCGCGGTCACCAGCATCAGCGACCGGTCGAGCAATTCGGCCAGCCTTTCGCGATTGGGCTCAAGGCCCTGCAGGGTGCGCTCGGTAAAGCTGGCCACGCCATGGGCGAGCAGATGGATCTGGCGTAGCACATTGGCGCCGATCATCGGCTTGAAGACATTCAGCTCCAGATGGCCCTGCAGCCCGCCGATGGTGATCGCGCTGTTCAGCCCGATGACCTGCGCGGCCACCATGGTCAGCATCTCGCATTGCGTGGGGTTGACCTTGCCCGGCATGATCGAGCTGCCCGGCTCATTCTCCGGTAGCAGCAGCTCGCCGATCCCGGCACGGGGGCCCGAGCCCAGCAGGCGGATATCGTTGGCGATCTTGGTCAGCGCGGTGGCCAGCGTGGAGAGCGCGCCCGACAGCGCCACCAGCGCATCATGCCCGGCCAGCGCCGCAAACAGATTGCTGGCGGGGCGGAAGGCGATGCCGGAAATCTCGGCCAGTTCCGCGGCGATATCCTTGGCAAAGCCTTCGGGCGCGTTAAGCCCGGTGCCGACCGCCGTGCCGCCCTGCGCCAGTTCGGTCACCTCGTTCAAGGTCTGGACGATGCGCAGCCGCGCCTTGGCGATCTGATCGGCATAGCCGGAAAATTCCTGGCCCAGCGTGATCGGCGTGGCATCCTGCAGATGGGTGCGGCCGATCTTGATGATCGGCTGCCATTCCTCCGCCTTGCGCTCCAGCACCAGTTGCATCGCGGCCAGCGCCGGTTCGAGCTGGGCGATCACCGCCACGGCGGCGGCGATATGCAGCGCGCTGGGGAAGCTGTCGTTGGAGGATTGCGCGCGGTTGACGTGATCGTTGGGGTGGACGGGGCTCTTGCCGCCGCGCTTGCCGGTCAGCAGTTCATTGGCGCGTCCGGCGACCACCTCATTGACGTTCATGTTGGTCTGCGTGCCCGAGCCCGTCTGCCAGATCACCAGCGGGAACTGGTCGTCGAGCTGGCCGGTGGCGACCTCGCTGGCGGCGGCCTCGATGGCCTCGGCGATCTCGGCGGGCAGGCCGTGGCGGGCGTTCACCCGCGCGGCGGCCTGCTTGATGCGGGCGAGGGCGTGGATGATCTCGATCGGCATGCGTTCCTGCGGGCCGAAGGGGAAGTTCTGCAGGCTGCGCTGGGTCTGTGCGCCCCAATAGGCCTCGGCGGGGACGGGCACGCCGCCCAGGCTGTCGGTTTCGGTGCGGAATTCCTGGGTCATGTTAGTCCTCCGAGGGGTGAGGCGGGTCGGTTGACAAGATAGGCGCGCGCGGCATGGATGGAAGTCCATACGACCAATCTGTTGGACAATTGGCAAGCATGAAGGAACATGGTTTGCACAAAGCGGTGGCGCGGTGGTTTCTGGTGGTGCTCTATGGGTTGGCGGGGGTGCTGCATCTGGCGCTGCCGGGGCCTTTTATCGGCATCACACCCGGCTGGGTTCCTTATCCCGCGCAGGTGATCGCGGTGACGGGGCTGTGCGAGATGTTGGGGGCTGCCGCTCTGGCCCAGGGCCGCTGGCCGGGGCTGCGGCGCGCAGCGGGTGTGGCGCTGGCGCTGTATGCGCTCTGTGTGTTTCCGGCCAACATCCACCATATGATGATGGATCTGGCGAGGCCCGGTCATGGGCTGGGTTATGGCTATCATCTGCCCCGCATGGTGGCGCAGCCGGTGCTGATCTGGCTGGCCCTGTGGTGCAGCAAAGCGCCTCATTCCGCCGGGGGATAGCTGGCGAGTTCGATCAGATTGCCATCAGGGTCGCGGCAATAGACCGAGCGGATGGTGCCGCGCGCGCCGCGCTTGTCCACCGGGCCGACTTCGATGGGAACGCCATGCTGCGTCAGATGCGCCACCACCGCGTCGGGCGAGGTATCGACCAGAAAGCAGAGATCGTCGCTGCCCGTGGCGGGATGGTGGCCGGTGAACCATTCGACTTGCGTGGCCGTGATGGGGCGCAGATTGATCTTCTGCGCGCCGAAATGCAGGCTGATGCGCGGGGCTTTGTCGGGGGCGGGGATATGGTCCTCGCGGCTCATGCCGAGGGTGCGGATGTACCAGTCGGCGCTGGCTTCGGGGTCGCGCACATTCAGCACGATATGGTCGATGGCGGTGGCGCGGATCATGCGGGCGTTTCCCAACTCAGCCAGTCACGCAGAACAGCGCTTGTCGCCCCGGCTTGTTCCAGCGGCGGCAGATGGCCGCATTGCGCAAAGCGATGCAGTCGCGCGCCGGGGATCGCCTGATGCATCGCCGCGGCCAGAGGGGGCGGGGTCATCCTGTCATCCTCGCCCACGGCAATCAGCGTGGGGACGGCGATGCCGGGCAGCAGAGGGCGGCTGTCGGCACGGGTGAGGATCGCCTGTTGCTGGCGGACAAAGGCCTGCTGGCCGACCTCCTTGGCCATGGCGCGCACGGTGGCGCCGATGGGCCCGCGCACATGGCTTTCGTGGATCAGTTGGGGCAGCATCGCTTCGGTCACACCCATAAAGCGGCCCAGACCAAGCGTGGTGATGGCGCGCTGGCGTTCGGCCTGCCTTGCCTCGCTGTCCGGCGCGGCGCTGGTGTCGAGCAGGGCGAGGCGGGTGACGCGCTCGGGCGCCTGCCGCATGATCTCCAGCGCGACATAGCCGCCCATCGAGAGGCCCGCCAAGGCGAAGCGCTGCGGCGCCTGAGCCAGCACGCGGGCGGCCATGGCGGGGATGCTGTCATCCTGCGTGAGGTCGGCGATCCATGGGGTGACGATGTCGGCCAGATCGTCGGCCTGTCTTTGCCACAGCCGGGCATCGCACAGCAGGCCGGGGAGCAGGATAAGGGTCTCAGTCATGGGTGCGAATGCCCAGCGTCAGCGCCACGCCCGCCAGCGCCAGCGCGCCCGACAGGCCTGCCACGCCATTCCAGCCCAGATGCTGCCAGAACCAGCCGCCCACCGAACCCGTCACGCTGGAGCCCAGATAGTAGAACAGCAGATAGAGCGAGGCGGCATGGCCCTTGGCCGGTCCCGCCATTCGTCCGACCCAGCCGCTGGCGATGGCATGGGCGGCGAAAAAGCCGATCGTCACCAGCAGGATGCCCAGAATGACCACCCACAGCGCGCTGGCCATGGTGGCCGCCACGCCCAGCCCCATCAGCGCCAGAGCGGCGGCGGCAGGCAGACGGCGTCCGATGCGGTCGGCCAGTTGCCCGGCTGCCGAGCTGGTGAACATGCCCGAGATATAGGTCAGGAAGATCATGCTGATCGCCGTCTGCCCCAGATTATAGGGCGCGGCAGACAGGCGGAAACCGGCGTAGTTGAAGATGGTGACAAAGACGCTGGTCAGCACAAAGCCCACGCCGAACAGCCGCAGCATCGCCGGATTGCGCAAATGGCCCAGCCAGATCGCGGGATGCCCGCGCAACTGGAAGCGCTCATGCGGGATAAAGCGCCTGGAGGCGGGCAGCAGCAGGGCAAAACCCGCCGCCGCCGCCAGATCGGCGATGCTGATGGCGATCATCGCCCCGCGCCATGAGGTGAGGTCGGTCAGCACGCCCATGCCCACGCGCCCGGCCATGCCGCCAAAGGCCGTGCCTGCGACATAAAGGCCCATCGCCCGGCCCAGATCGCGGTGGTGGATCTCCTCGGCCAGATAGGCCATCGCCACGGCGGGCACGCCGCCCAGCGCCAGACCCTCCAGCAGCCGGAAGCCCAGCATCGCGGGCCACCATGGCGCGATCCCCGCCAGCAGGTTGAACAGCGCCGCGCAGGCCATGGAGGCGAACATCAGCGGACGGCGCGGCAGAGCCTGAGACAGCGCCCCCATGGCAAAGATCGCCAGCGCCAGCGCTCCGGTGGTGAGCGAGAGGGCCAGCGAACTTTCCGCCGGACCGATATGAAAGCTGCGCGAGAACTCCGGCAGCAGCGGCTGGACGCAATAAAGCAGCGAGAAGGTCGAGAAGCCGGCCAGAAACAGCGCGAGACTGGCACGGGCGTAGGCGGGCGCACCGCGCGCCATGCCCTCGGGCAGGGGCAAGTCGGGGAAGGAGGTGATGGCGTTCATGGGCCCCGATATAGGCCTGCGAAGACTGCCAGTCCAATCTATGGCACTGGCGATTGTGATCTGTTTTATATATGGCGACAGCGAAAGGAGCGCCCGATGGAACTGCGCCATATCCGCTATTTCCTCGCCGTGGCCGAGGAGGGCAATTTCACCCGCGCCGCCGCGCGCATGGGCATCGGCCAGCCACCGCTCAGCCAGCAGATTCGCGATCTGGAGGAAGAAATCGGCACCCGCCTGTTCCACCGCGTGCCCCATGGCGCCGAACTGACCGAGGCGGGACGGGCGTTTCTGGAGGGCGTGTCGGCGCTGCCCGATCAGGTGGCGGGAGCGGTGCGGCAAGCCCAGCGCGCCGGGCGTGGCGAGACCGGGGCACTGCGCATCGGATTTACCGGGGCGGCGGCGCTTAACCCCATCGTTCCGGCGGCGATCCGGGCCTTTCAGCGCTCGCGCCCACATGTGGAGCTGACGCTGTCGGAGCATAACAGCACGGCCCTTGGGCAGGGCGTGCGCGACGGCAGCCTCGATCTGGCGTTTCTGCGTCCTTCGCCCACCGAGCAGGATCTGCATCTCAGCCTGTTTCCCGATGAGGAGATGATCGCCGCCGTGCCGCTGGGCCATCCGGCCTTGCCCGAAGACCCTGCCGCGCCGCTGGTGCTGGCCGATCTGCGCGACGATCCCTTTATTCTCACCCCGCGTCCCATCGGCACGGCTTGGTTCGATGCCGCGCTGGAGGCTTGCGCGCTGGCTGGTTTCACCCCGCAACTGGGGCAGGCGGCGCCGCAATTGTCCTCGGTGCTGTCACTGGTGGCGGCGGGGCAGGGGGTGTCGGTGGTGCCTGTGTCGATGCGGCAACTGGCGCTGGAGGGGGTGAGCTATCGCGCGATTGGCGATGTGCAGGCCCGCACAAGGCTGGCGCTGGCCAGCCTGAGGGGGCGCCGCAATGTGTTGGTGCAGCATTTTCTGGGGCTGGCGTTCTCGGGGCAGAGTGCGGCGGTCGGTTAGTCAGGCCTTCGCTTGATGACCTCGATCTGCTCGACATGGCCGGGCCAAAGCTGGACGCGATAGCGATCATTGCCGTCCAGCCCATCCTCGGACTGATCGTCGAGGCCGGCATAGCTGACGCGGACAGCATATTCGCCCGGGGTGACGGCAAAGCGGGGACTGTCTTCCATGCTGTCGGTGCAGCCGAGCGCGACAAGCGTGCCGCTCGTCACGATGAGCGGGCATTCAATCACCTGATCCCATTGCGAAACATCGGAAGGCGGCGCCGCACGCAAGATTTCGAGGGTGACCGGGACGTCCATATTGCGGGCCGTGCCCACCGCGACGAGATCAGGCCCGGCCGCCAGCATGCGATCCGTGCTGTGCTGGTTCCAGATCGTCCCTGTGTCGGTTCGGCGTTCTTCATCACAGACGTAAAACTGGAAGTAATCGGCAAAAAGCCTCAGTTGGTGGCGCTGTTCATCCATAGAATGATGCCCTCCTCCGCGAAGCGGCTTATAACATGGCTATATTACGCTCAGCCTCGGGCCGGACACGCCGCCATTAAAGGGATTGCAAAGGGCGATGGCCCTTTGCCCGCCGGAGGCATACTTTCCCCTGTTACTTCCCCCGCCGCTTGGCATGCCGATGCGTATCATGCTCGGCCCCCGTGAAATCATAAACCGCCACGCCGGAAGGATCATGCGGCAGGCGCAGCACTTCGGGATGGGACAGCGTATGTTGGGCATCCTCGTAACCGGCGGTCCAGTGGTCTTCCATGGTCTGGCGCGAGAATTCGTAATCCTTCGATTCGCCCTCATAGGTCTGCGACCGATAAACAAGCTGCACGATGTTGAAGAGCGCCGGGTCGGTCGCCTCGATCAGCGTTTTGGCCTCGGGCGTTTCCAGCAGCTCGGGCGGGACTTGCGTGGCCAGCTTGCGGAAGGCCGCGCGCAGAAGCTGGCGTTCACGGAAGGTATCCGTCGCGGTGCGGGTGCGGCTGGAGAACTGGATCTCCTTGGCGCGCACCGCCACGCTGGAGAGGTCGGCGGGCAGGGGGCCACGTGCGCTCCATAAGTCGACCTGAAACACCAGCGTGTCCAGCTCCGAGCGGGAGGACAGCACCCAGTCGAGCGGCGTGTTCGAGACCAGACCGCCGTCCCAGTAATGCTCGCCATCGACCTCCACGGCGGGGAAGCCGGGGGGCAGGGCGCCGCTGGCCATGATGTGCTCGGCACGAATCTTGTCGGTGGCATTGTCGAAATAGGCGAAATTGCCGGTGCGGATGTTGACCGCCCCCACGCTGAAACGGGTCTCGCGCGCATTGATGCGGTCGAAATCGACCAGCGATTCCAGCGTGCTTTTCAGCGGCGTGGTGTCGTACCAGCTCGTCGCGCCGTCGCTGCCGCTGGGGTAGAGGCCGGGGGGCAACATGCGGGGGCTGAAGAAGCCGGGCACGCCGCCCACCAGCACATGGCCCGCCGCGATCTGGTTGATGGCGCCGCGCACCGTGGCGTCGCGCGCCAGATGGGGCAGCCATTCGGCCCAGCTCGCGCTGTGAGCGCTGACGCCCTCCCAGAACTGGCGTAATTTGCCGACGCGGCTGCCGCGCGGATTGCCCGCCACGATCGCGCTGTTGATCGCGCCGATGGAGATGCCGGCGATCCAGTTGGGCTCGATCTCGCGCTCGGCCAGCGCTTCGTAGACCCCCGCCTGATAGGCGCCGAGCGCGCCTCCGCCCTGAAACAGCAGGGCCACGCAGCTGAAGGGCGTGCCGTTGGGGCCGCGATTGTGGGTGGAGGGGGCTTTCCACGGACGCAGCTTGGGCGAAGAGGACATGGCGGCTCCTTCAAGAGCTTGGGGGGAAGTCCACCCTATCCGAAGGGGCCGCCGATGCAAGCGCGCCCGACGCAAGCGCGATGCCCCTGATTGCACGCAATAATGCGGGAACAACGCGCTTGTGCGGACCGTCAGTCCAGTTTGGCCGGTTCCAGACGCGGGCTCAGCAGATGGATCGCCAGCAGGGCCAGCACATAGGCGCTGGCGCAGATGGCAAACAGCACCGAATAGCTGTGCGTGGCATCCAGAATATAGCCGGTGAACTTGGCCATGCCCATGCCGCCCAGCGCGCCGATGGTGCCGCCGATGCCCACCACGCTGCCCACCGCCGCGCGGGGGAACAGATCCGAGGGCAGGGTATAGACATTGGCCGAGAAAGCCTGATGCGCGGCGGTGGCAAGGCCGATCACCAGCACGGCGCCCCAGACGCTATCGATGCTCTGCGCGAACCAGATCGGGGTGACGAAGATGGCGCAGATCAGCATGGCGATCTTGCGCGCGGCATTCACGCTGTAACCGCGCCGCAGCATGGTGGAGGACAGCCAGCCGCCCGCCACGCTGCCGACATCCGAGATGATGTAGATCGCCGCCAGCGGCAGGCCGAAGCTTTTCAAATCAAGGTGATAGCGGTCGAACAGATAGCCCGGCAGCCAGAACAGGAAGAACCACCAGATCGGGTCGATCAGGAATTTGGCGACGGCGTAGCACCAGGTCTCACGCTTGGAGAGCAGCGGGCCCCAGCCGATTTTCGTGGTGGTATCGGCCTTGTCCTGCCGAATCCAGTCAAGCTCGCCCTGCGTGACATGCGGGTGCACCGAAGGATGGCGATAGAGCGCCCACCACGCCGCCAGCCAGCCGATGCCGAAGATGCCGGTGACGAAGAAGGCCGTGCGCCAGCCGAACCACAGCACCAGGGCAGGCACCAGCAAGGGCGTAATGATTGCGCCAACGTTGGCACCCGCGTTGAAAATGCCGATGGCCAGAGCGCGCTCCCGCTGGGGGAACCAGTCGGCCACGGCGCGGATGCCGGCGGGGAAGTTGCCCGATTCGCCAACACCCAGCCCGAAACGCGCCGCCGCGAAGGAGGCGACGCCGCTGGCAAAACCATGCGCCATATGGCCGACGGTCCAGATCACGATGGCGATGGCGTAACCCATGCGGGCGCCCAGCTTGTCGACGATACGGCCAAAGCTGAGATAGCCCAGCGCATAGGCCAGCTGAAACCAGAGGATGATGGTGGAATAGGCGTTTTCGTCCCAGCCGAATTCGGCCTGCAGCGTGGGTTTGAGGACGCCGATCATCTGCCGGTCGATGTAATTGACGGCGGTGGCCGCGAACAGCAATCCGCATACCACCCAGCGATAGCGCCCGGCCTTGCCCGAGAGCGAGGCATGCGCATCAGGCGCCATATCAGCCCGACCGGAGGCGCCCGATGCCGGGGAATCGGCAGCGGCGTCTCGCGGGACGGCATGCGGGTCTGAGGTGGCGCTGTTCATCAATCTCTCTCCATCGTGGCCCTTTGCGGGCTCTTGATCGTGACGTCCTAACCCGGATTGGCCGCGCTGTCCGCCTGAATTATTCAGGGGGTTTCAGCGCGGTGTGGCTGCCACGATGCGGCAGGACACCTGACCATAGGGGCCAAAGCTGGCGGTGGCGCTCTGCCCCACGGCGATGGCGTGGACGCCGGTCACCGCTCCGGTCGAGACCCACAGGCCCTTCGACGTGTCGATGCCGCGCTCGATCAGATTGCCGAGCAGAAAGCGCACCGCGCCCAGCGGGCCGTCGAGCATGGTGGCCGCCGTGGCCTCACCCGCGACCGCGTCGTCGATGGTGGTGGAGAGCGGGATGGCGCGCAGATCGACCTCGCGCCAGCCTTCCAGCACGGCGCCCAGGATCAGCCCATGGTTGTTGCCGAAATCCGAGACGGTCACGGTCGGCCCGTCCTCATTGATGCCGGGGTAGGGCGAGGAGGCGATCTCGATGCCGATGCGCAGATCGTCGAGGATCGCCAGCGTTCCGGCGTCATCCGTGGGCACCGGGCCGGTGAGGCCGGGGGCGACATGGGCCATGAATTCGGCCTCCACCGCGGCAAAACCTTCGGCGAAGACGGGCATCTCGGGCGCGGCGCCCGGGGCGGCCCAGACCACCGTATCGGCAAAGATCGGCCCGGAGAGCCGGTCGGTGCCCAGCCGCTCGACATGGGGCGGGGGCACGCGGCCAACCTTCCAGCCGACCACCACGCGGTCCTCCAGCCCCAACGCGTGGTTCTGGATGGCATAGGCCTGCGCCATATCCTCGGGCCGGGTGCCGGGATAGGCGGGCAGCGCGCCCGCATCGCGGCGCGCCTGCACGAAGGCGCCGGCCACCTTGTTGATCTCAAGCCTGTCGATCTCTACGGACACTCTCTTCCCCAACCTTCCTGTCATGTGAGGCGATGACTATCGGAAACCGGTGTCATTGACAACGGGGTGGTGCTTTTATGTCGAAAAAGGAATGATCGGGCCGGATTTTCGCGGTTTTGGTGGAGAAGGGCGGGCGTGCAGCGGTGGTCCGGTGTCAATGCGTGCCGCAAACGAAGACTGGCTAGAACCGGTAACCGGTGTCAGATAGGGGCTGGTGTATGCCCTTTGGTCCGTGGCGGCGGGAAGGCGGTGTCAATCCGGTTGCCAGCGCTCGTCGCTGCGGGCAAGGCTGGTCATTCAGCCGCGTGCAAAGCGTATTGCAGGGCTCTTGTGGAGGAGATGTCGTGGAAAGGCGTGAAGTGAAGCCCACGATCAACGATGTGGCGGACAAGGCGGGCGTGTCGAAAAAGACGGTCAGCCGGGTCATCAACCGCTCGCCCCTGCTCAACGATGCCACGCGCGAGAAGGTGGAAAAGGTGATCGCCGAATTGGGCTATGTGCCCAATCCGCAGGCGCGCGCTTTGGCGCTGCGGCGCAACTTCCTGATCGGGCTGGTGCACGACAACCCCAATGCGCAGACCGTACTGACCGTGCAGCAGGGCATCCTCGAAGCGATTCGCGACACCGACTTCGCGCTGGTGGTGCGCCCGATCAACCGGCGCAGTCCGACCTTGCTCGACGATATCCGCTATTTCATCCAGCAGCAGCGGCTGTTCGGCATCTTCATCCTGCCGCCGATCTCGGAAAATGATGCTCTGCCCGCCATGTGTCGCGAGCTGGGCTGCAACTATGTGCGGATGGGTTCGGCGCGACTCGACGATCCTCGCCATCTGGTCGAATCGAACGACCGACAGGCGGTGGCGGCGGCGGTGAATCACCTGATCGCCCAAGGGCACCGGCGAATCGGCTTCGTGGCCGGGCCTCAGGGCTTCCGCTCGGCCTATGAGCGCGAACAGGGCTATCGCGATGCGCTTTCCGCCCATGGCATTGCCGTCGATCCGGCGCTGATGGCGGGCGGCAATTACACCTTTGAAACCGGGCTGGAGGCCGGGCGCGCGCTGTTTTCGCGCGATGTGCGACCCAGCGCGATCTTCTCCAGCAATGACGAGATGGCGGCGGGCATTGTCCATGCCGCGCATCAGGCCGGGTTGCGCGTGCCCGAGGATGTTTCGCTGATCGGTTTCGACGATACGCCGATCGCCGCGCATATGTGGCCGCCGCTGACGACCGTGCGCTGGCCGATCAAGGCGATGGCCTATTCCGCTGGTCTCAAACTGATTTATCCGGATCGCGCCGCGCAGGAAGTGGCCTTTTTCGAATCCGAAACGATCCATCGCGAGTCGGTTGCGTCTTTCAAAATGTGATCTCTTGGTGCATATGGTGGACATATTCTGATCGTGCGTCAGAGTGTTGACACCGGTTACCAAACCTCGCTAGACCTGCCGCAAGCAAAGCGCGCAGCAATGGCGGCCATCGCCTGCGGGCAGGGAGAGACACATGTTTGCCAAGACCTATCACGCCACCCATCCCGACATGATGGAGAACGTCTCCAACGACGATCTGCGCGACCGCTATTTGGTGGGCGGCATGTTCGTCGACGGTCAGGTGACGCTCAACTATTCGCACAATGAGCGTTTCGTGATCGGCGGCGCGGTGCCTGGCGCCAGCCCGATCAAGCTGCCCGAGCAGACCGTTCCGGCCAGCGCCGCGGGCCATCCTTTCCTGGAGCGCCGCGAGGCGGGCATCGTCAACATCGGCACGGCCGGCGCGATCACCGTCGATGGCCAGCGCTTCGAGATGGGCAACAAGGAATGCCTCTATGTGCCCATGGGCAGCAAGGAGGTGATCTTCGAGGGTGAGGGCGCGCGCTTCTACATCGCCAGCGTTCCGGCTCATAAAACCCTGCCGATCAAGCATATCACGCTGGATCAGGCCAATCCGCTGGCGCGCGGCGATCTGGCCAATTCGAACCAGCGCACCATCTATCAGCTGGTGATCCCCGGCGTCTGCGAGAGCGCGCAGCTCCTCCTCGGCCTCACCGTGCTGGAAGAGGGCAGCGTGTGGAACACCATGCCGCCGCATCTGCATGACCGCCGCAGCGAGATCTACCTCTACTTCGACCTGCCCGAGAAGAACGACCGCATCTTCCACTACATGGGCGAACCCGAGGATATGCGCCACATCGTCATCGCCAATGAAGAGGCGGTGATCAGCCCGCCCTGGTCGATCCATATGGGCAGCGGCACCAAGAAGTATGCCTTCATCTGGGCGATGGGCGGGGAAAACCTCGACTACACCGATATGAACGTCCTCGACATCTGCCAGTTGAAGTGAGCGCGGCCATGTTCGATCTGACGGGCCGCGTGGCCGTGGTGACCGGTGCCAATACGGGCATCGGTCAGGGGATTGCCGTGGCGCTTGCCGCAGCGGGGGCCGATGTGGCCGCCGTGGGGCGTTCGCCCGCTGACGAGACGGCGGCACAGATCCGCGCGCTGGGTCGCAAGTGCGAGCTGGTGCAGGCCGATCTGTCCTCCATTGCGCCGGTGGGCGATGTGGTGGCTCAGGTGGTCGAGAAGCTGGGTGGGCTGCATATTCTGGTCAACAATGCCGGGATCATCCGCCGCGCCGATGCCGTCGATTTCACCGAGGAAGACTGGGATGCGGTGGTCGACACCAATCTGAAGTCGGTCTTCTTCCTGAGCCAGGCTGCGGGTCGCCACATGATCGCCAACCATGAGGCCGCCGGCCAGCGCGGCAAGATCGTCAACATCGCCTCGATGCTGTCGTTTCAGGGCGGCATCCGCGTGCCCAGCTATACGGCGTCCAAATCGGGCGTGGCGGGGCTGACCAAGCTGCTGGCTTGCGAATGGGCGAGCAAGGGCGTCAACGTCAACGCCATCGCGCCGGGCTATATCGCCACCAACAACACAGCGGCGCTGCAGGCCGACGAGACCCGCAACCGCCAGATTCTGGAGCGCATTCCCGAAAATCGCTGGGGCAGCCCGGCGGATATGGGGGGCGCGGCGGTGTTCCTCTCCAGCGGGGCCGCCGATTACATTCAGGGTCATGTCCTTGCCGTCGATGGCGGCTGGTTGGCACGTTAAACCATGAGCGGCGGAACCTTTACCCGCCGCGCCATGAACAAGGCTTTGGGAGCTGCCGCTCTGGCGGCTCCCGGCCTGCTGCATGGCGCAACTTCTCCCAAACTGCCTGCGAAGGGAAAGCGCGAAGGCGCGGTCTGGGCCTTCCCCGGCATCCGCTACGCCAGCGCGGCACGCTTCGAACGGCCCGTGATCGCCGCCACCATCGAACAGCCTTACTTCGGCAAGGCGGACTTCGCCCCCATCGCGCCGCAAACCGGTCTGGCAGGCGAGGCGCAGGCCGAGGATTGCCTCTATCTCAACATTTGGACGCCAGAGACCAACCCCGCCGCCAAGCGCGCGGTGATGGTCTATTTCCACGGCGGCGCCTACAACAATGGCAGCGTCACCGATCCGCTGACCCGTGGCGGCAAGCTGGCGGAGCAGGGCGATGTCGTGGTTGTCACCGTCAATCATCGCCTCAATGCGCTGGGCTATCTGTGGCTGCAGCCCTTTGGTGCGCGCTATGCTGACAGCGGCAATCTGGGCCAGCTTGACCTGATCGCCGCGCTGCAGTGGGTCCGCACCAACATTGCCCGTTTCGGCGGCGATCCTTCGCGCGTGATGGTCTTCGGCCAATCGGGCGGCGGCGCCAAGATCGCCACATTGATGGCGATGCCTGCTGCCAAGGGCCTGTTCCACAGCGCCGCCACCATGAGCGGCCAGCAGGTGCAGGCCAGCGGCCCCGATCACGCCTGGCAGCGCACCAAGGCCTTGATGGCCGAGCTGAAACTGGCCCCCGGCGATGTCGAGGGCCTGCGCCAGATGCCGCTCGATCGTTTTGTCGCGGGGCTGCATGCGCGCGATCCGATCATCGGCGGCTCGGCCTATTTCGGCCCGGTGCTGGATATGACCAACCTGCCGCGCCATCCCTTCTGGCCCGATGCCGCGCCCCAGTCGCTGGGCATCCCGATGATCCTCGGCAATATGCTGGAGGAGACGCGCGCCTTCCTCAACCCTCACGGGCCCAAGGGGCAGGGCATCACCTGGGAGAACCTGCCCGCGCGCATGAATGCCGAGGTGAAGGTCGATCTCGAACCCAACTATGTGGTGGCGCAATACCGCGCCCATCATCCGGACTGGACGCCCACGCAGGTCTTCTATGCCGCCACCACCGCCGGGCGAAGCTGGCCGGGGCAGGTGATCGAGGCCGATGCCCGCGCCGCGGCCCATGCCGAGAAGACCTGGGTCTATTGCCTCACCCGCCGCTCGCCGATCGATCCGCTTCGGGGCACGGCGCATACCGATGATATTCCCTATGTTTTCGGCACGCTGGATGTCGAGCACAGCGAATGGGGCCGCAGCTATTCCGGCACCGATGCCGGGGCGCAGGCGACGCGCGATCTGCTGCAGGGCGCCTTCGTGAAGCTGGCCAAAACCGGCTGGGCGGGGTGGGAGCCCTATCGTCTGCCCACGCGCGCGACTTTGCTGGCCAGCGAAACGCCTCGTGTGGAAAATGATCCGCGCGGGTGGGAGCGGGAGATGTGGGGCATTGGGCCTTACGTTCAGCCGGGGGTTTGAAGGTTTTAAGGGAATAAGCAGGGGGTGTTACACCCCCTGCACCCCCGTTACGTCTTCCGGCGAGAGGGTGCGTCGTGTTGCATCATTGCGCTCCGGCTCCCCGCCGGAGGCAATTTCTCCCTGCGGGGCGGAGAGTTTGGGCGCTGTTTGTTGGTCTTATCCTGACCGCGCGTCGGGAGGCGTAACGGGGGTGCAGGGGGCGATGGCCCCCTGCGTTTATCCTTCCAACTCCGTTCAACTGTGCCCCCCTTGCATCACTAACAACCATTCCTGTTTCTGGTTCTTGACAGCATTCCCCGCTCATGCGAACACTTATGACACCGGTTACCAAATCGGACACAACAGCCTTCGCAGCATAGGTGAAAAGCCCGGCTGACGAAGGGGTGAGATAGAATGGACCGCTCAGGCGGTGGGAGTGAGTGCGAGGCATCCTGATACAGCCGGAAAACGGCGATCTGGACGCCCAGGCTAGCATCGGCTTTTGACACCGGTACCATTCCCTCATCTGAGCGGACGCCCGGACCACGGGCGCACTGGAAGGCATTAAGGGGGAGTGTTCATGCATAAGGCACACGAGCGGCCTGTCGCCGCAAAGCGCGTTTCTTTCATCCGTCTGGCGTTGATCGCGGGCACGGCGCTGGCCTCGCCCGCGCTGCATGCGCAGACGGCGCCTCAGACCGATGCTGCCGCACCGGCTGACAACCAACCGGCTGCTTCGGACATCGTCGTTACCGGTTTCCGCCAGTCGCTGCAGGCGGCGCTCAATCTGAAGAAGTCCTCGGTCAGCGCGGTGGATGCCATTGTCGCCGAAGACATCGCCAAATTCCCCGACCAGAACCTCGCCGAATCGCTGCAGCGCATCACCGGTGTCGCCATCACCCGCGACGGCGGCGAGGGGCGCCAGATCACCGTGCGCGGTCTGGGCGGCCAGTTCACCGTCACCCGCGTCAACGGCCTGCCCGCGCAGTCGACCTCGATGCTGGCCGGTTCGGGCGGCGCGCCCAACCGTGATCGCTCCTTCGATTTCAACGTCTTCGCGTCGGAACTGTTCAAGTCGCTGGTCGTCCACAAGACAGCCGAGGCCAATCTCGACGAAGGCTCGCTGGGCGCGGTGATCGACCTCAACACCGGCCATCCGCTGGGCGCCAAGACCGGGCTGACCGGGCTGGTCTCGGCCTCGGGCTCCTACAACACCCTCTCGGGCAATGTGGGGCCGCGACTGGCCGGGCTGCTCAACTGGAAGAATCAGGACGGCACACTGGGCATCAACGCTTCGGCCGCCTATTCACAGGGCTACACGCTGGAGTTGGGCAACAACACCACGCGCTGGGCTCAGGCGCCCTTCAATTCGGTGACCAGCAATGGCGTCACCACCCCCTGCTTCGCGGGCAACACCTATCTCCAGTCGGCGGCGTGCAATCAGGCCGCGCTGTCCTTCCATCCGCGCATTCCGCGCTATGGCGTCATCAGCCATGACCGCCAGCGCCTGGGCATCACCGGATCGATCGAATGGCAGCCCGATGATGCCACCCATCTGGAGATCGACGGCCTCTTCTCGCGCTATCACGAGGAGCGTCAGGAGGAATGGGCAGAGGTGCTGTTCCGCTCCAACGAAAAGGGCATCAGCGTCGTCAACCCGACCTATGACAGCAATGGCAACATGGTCTCGGGCACGTTCAACAATGCCTACAACCGCAACGAGCATTACCGCCAGATCCAGAACTCCACCTTCTACCAGATCAACGGCCATCTCACCCATGACCTGACCGACCGCCTGAAGGTCGATGTGCTGGCGGGTGCGTCCAAGTCGGTGCTCTCGGTGCCGCTGGCCACCACGGTGATGTTCGACAACCGCACGGCGCAGGGCTTCTCCTACGATTACACCGATATGGCCCATCCGGTGATCAGCTTCGGCAGCTCGGTGACCAACCCGGCGAACTATCAGCTCGCCGAAATCCGCGATGCGCCCACGCACACCAACAACACCTTCCGCACCTATAAGATGGACTTCGAGTGGAAGACGACCGATGCGCTGACGCTCAAGACCGGCGGCTTCTATCGCCTGTTCGGCTTTGATACCTGGGGCGCCAACCGCAACACGCTGGTCTGCCCCGCCACCACCGGCAAGGATCTGGTGCTGGGCACCATCACCTGCTCGTCGAACTCGGTGACCAACAACGGCTTCCCCGTCACCTCCGCTCTGACGGACACTATCAATCTGGGCAATGCGGGCCAGCCTGCCGGCACCACCACCAGCTTTATCGTCGCCAATCTGCCGGCAACGACCGCTTTCACCAATCTCTACAACCGCCCGCTGGTGGCCGACACCTCCAACACCCGTTCGGTGAAGGAAGAGGACAGCGGCTTCTTTCTGCAGGGTGACTGGAAGACCCGCGCGGTGGGCATGGATGTGACGCTGAACGCGGGCATCCGCTTCGCCCACACCGGCCAGAGCTCGACCGGCCTGCAGAACGGCACCACCGTGGTGACGGTGCAGCGCGGCTACAATGACTGGCTGCCCTCGGCCAACCTCAACCTGTTCCCGATCAAGGATGTGATCGTGCGTTTCGCGGTAGCCAAGGTGGTCACGCGGCCCTCGCTGGGCAATCTGACGCCGGGCGGTTCGGTCGATTCGTTCAACTACAAGGTCAGCTACGGCAACCCCTTCCTCGATCCCTATCGCGCCACCAATTATGACGGCGCGGTGGAGTGGTACTTTGCCCCGCAGTCGTTGCTCTCGGCGGCAGTGTTCTACAAGGATGTCGCCAGCTTCCCGTCGGGCACCGTCTCGCAGGGCACCTTCGCCTCCACCGGCCTGCCGACCTCGATCCTGTCGCCGGGCTCGCCCGCCGCACAGAATCCCGAGGGGCAGATCTGGACGATCACCTCGGTCGGCAATGGCACGGGCGCCAAGCTCTATGGTCTGGAACTGGGGCTGCAGACGCCGCTGCGCTTCCTGCCGGGGCCGCTCAAGAACTTCGGCGTGATCGGCAACGTCACGCTGACCCGTTCGAGCGCCAGCTACACCGCCAGCGGGCCGGGCACGGCGGTCACCTCGACAGGGGCGATCTCTTTGCCGACCACCGTGGTCAGCTCGACCTTCTACGGCCTGTCGAAGACCACCTGGAACGCCACGCTCTATTACGAGAAGGGCCCCTTCCAGGGACGCATCAGCTACTCCTATCGCGGGCCCTACAACGATCAGGCCAGCGCGACGGGCAACATCTTCGAGGGTTACGGCGCCTATGCCAGCCTCGACGGTGCGCTGCGTTATGCGCTGACCAAGAAGCTGGAAATCTCGGTGGATGCGACCAACCTGCTGGATCGCTACACCTACCACTGGACGGATGCCGCCGCCCAGCGCAACTATGAGAGCCAGCACACCGGGCGCACCATCATCTTCGGCGCCCGCTACAAGCTGTAAACGGGACAGAAGGAGCAAAGGCATGGACCTCGATCGTCGAACGCTGCTGGTGGCGGGGGCGGTGGCCGGGGCCATGCCCGCGCAGGCTCTGGGGCGCACAGCGCCGGGGCCGGGCCTTCCGGCAGGGGGCAAGGGGGCGACGTTTCCGCCATCCTCGCCTGCTTCGGCGCTGCCCGATGTTGCCGAGGTGATCGACCTGTGGCCCGGCGGCGTCGCCCCCGGCCTGCTGCGCCCGCTCACCGAGGAAATCCCCGACCGCATGAAGCCGGGCGAACCGCACGACCGCTATGTAGCCGGCCAGAGCCGCCCGCGCATGGCGGTGTTCCGCCCGAAACAGCCCAATGGCGCGGCGGTGATGATCTCGCCGGGCGGCGGCTATGTCCGCGTGGTGTTGGACAAAGAGGGCTATGAACTGGCCCGCTGGATGACCGATCAGGGCTTCACCGCTTTCGTGCTGCTCTATCGCCTGCCCGGTGGTGACGGCAAGGGCTGGGACTGGGCCAGCGGCGCCGACACGCCGCTCTGCGATGCGCAGCGCGCCATCCGGTTGATCCGCCACCATGCGCCTGCCTTTGGCATTGATCCGCGCCGGGTGGCGACCATGGGCTTTTCCGCCGGGGGCCATGTCTGCTCCGATCTGGCCGCGCGTTTCGACGCCCGTGTCTATACTCCGGTGGATGATGCCGACAGCCAGTCGGCGCGGCCTTTTTGCGCGGCGCCCTGCTATCCGGTGATGTCGATGCATCTGCCCGAGGCGCATGCCGGATCGCGCGAGAAGCTGCTGGGGCCGAACACCGGCAAGGCCTTGGAGGATGCCCATACCCCCTCGCAAAATCTGCCCGCCGACCCGCCGCCGCATTTCCTGCTGCATGCCGAGGATGACAAGACCGTCAATCCGCTGAACACCTTGATGCTGCGCGATGCCTTGAAGGCGAAAGGTGTCCGGGTGGAAACGCATCTGTTCGAGCAGGGCGGGCATGGGTTCGGGCTGCGCGGAACTGTTGGCAAGCCGGTGGCGATCTGGCCTCAACTGTGGTTGAACTGGGTGAAGAGTGTCGGGTTGGTTTAAGGTTTAGAAGAGGAAATGCGAGGGGGTTACACCCTCGCGCTCCCGTTACTGTCTGCGTTGCGCTTAGGGTTCAGCCGAAGAGCTAAGGTCGCTGCGCCGCAGGCAGGAATTTGATGCCTGCGGCGCCACAGGTGGCGCAGGTGGAGAGTTTGAGCGCTCGATTTCGGCGCCACTGCGGCTTCGTCGGAAGACGTTCCGGGAGCGCGAGGGGGTAACCCCCTCGCATCTTCCTCTTGCTTCCTTTCAACGGTTTTCCTCTTGCCAAGCGCCCTCTCTTGCCCACCATGGCGCCATGACGACCCCGCCAGCTTCTTTATCACTTGCCGGACGAACTGCCCGCCCACTCTATATGGGCCCGCGCATCAAGCGCCTGCGCCGCGAACTGGGCCTGACCCAGCAGGCGATGGCCAGCGATCTGGAGATCTCCCCCTCTTACGTCGCGTTGATGGAGCGCAACCAGCGCCCGGTCACCGCCGATCTGCTGCTGCGCCTGGCGCGGACCTATCAGCTCGATATGTCCGAACTGGCGGCTGACGATGGCGCCGATTACAACCGCCGCCTCACTGAAATTCTGCGCGATCCGATCTTCTCCGGCATCGACATGCCCGCGCTGGAGGTGGCCGATCTGGCCACCAGCTTCCCCGGCATGTCGGAGGCGCTGCTGCGGCTCTATGGCGCCTACACGCGTGAGCAGGCGGCGCTGGCGGACCGGCAGGCCGAATTGGGCGCGGGCCTGCCCGATCCGGTGGCCGAGGCGCGGCGCTTTCTGGCCGCCCATCGCAATCATTTCCCTGCGCTGGAGGCGAGCGCCGAAACACTGGCCGCCGCCATCGCGCGTGAGGGTGACGGGGCGGCGTGGCTGTCGCGGCATCATGGCATCCGCACGCGCTTTCTGCCGCCCTATGTGATGATGGGATCGATGCGGCGGTTCGACCGGCACAACCGGCAATTGCTGCTGGATGAGGGGCTCTATCCCGCGACACGCGCGTTCCAGATCGCGCTGCAGATTGTCTGGCATGAGTGCCGCGCCCAGATCACCGAGATCGCCCGCGCCATGGGCGACGAACATGCGGAGGGCCCGGCGCGCACGGCGGTGCATCTGGTGAAGCGGGCGCTGGCCAGTTACACGGCGGGCGCGATCCTGATGCCTTACGACCGCTTCGCCCGCGTGGTGGAAGAAAGGGCCTATGACATCGAGGCGGTAGCCCGCGTCTTCGGCACCAGCTTCGAGCAGACCGCGCATCGCTTCACCACCTTGGGGCGCAGCAATGGTGCGAACGCCAGCGGTCATGTGCCGTTCTTCTTCATCCGCGTCGATGGGGCGGGCAATGTCTCCAAGCGGCTGGATGGTGCGGGTTTCCCCTTTGCCGCGCATGGTGGCGGCTGCCCGCTGTGGAGCGTGCATCAGGTTTTCGCCACGCCCTTGCAGGTGGTGACCCAATGGCTGGAGCTGCCTGACGGGCAGCGCTTTTTCTCCATCGCGCGCACGGTCGAGGCGGGCGGGGGCGGCTACAACCGGCCGCGGGCGATCCGTGCCGTGGCGCTGGCCTGCGCCGCCGAGCATGCGCCGCGTCTGGCCTATGCGCAGGGGCTCAATCCGCGCAGTGTGCCGGCCACGCCCATCGGCATCACTTGCCGCCTGTGCCATCGGCCCGATTGCATTGCCCGTGCTTTGCCACCCATCGGGCGCGATCTGATGCCGGATGACACCAGCCGTTCGGCGACGCCTTTGGGGCTGGACGAGGGGTGAGGTTCATCAACTTCCCCGTGGCAAGCACCTAGAAGCGCTTAGGCGGAACACAACCGCGACTCGGTTAGAAGGTTCTTGCAGGCGGAACCAATCATTCCCGGACCGCACTGCGCATGACCTTGAACGTCGTCCCTGGCGGGCGGACCGCAATCCCTCCCCGGTCCGCCCGCTTGTTTTTGCAGGACGCTTCAGTCGCGGAAATCTTCGCCGACGAGGTCGAGATAGGCAATCACATCATTGTCGGTGGCGAGGTACAGGCCTTCCTGCACCTCTTGCGGCTGCTGGTCGGCCACGATCAGCGCCTGAGACAGCGGGCCGTAAAACAGGGTCGAGGCCGCGCCGCCCTCGCTGTCGCCATCGAGGTGATAGAGCCGCACCGTGGCGCCGTCATTGGTGGTGCGCATCAGTCTTCATCCTTGTCGAGTTTCGCGCCGCCCACGGTGCGTGTCAGGCGGGCGTCTTCCGCCGCGCGGATCTGGCGTTCGCCCTTGGTGGCGCCGAATTTGGCGCGGTTGGTCGCGGCGGTCTTTCCGGCGGTGTCGCGGGCCTTGGCCTTGCGGGCCAGGCGCAGATTGATGATCTCGGCCATGGGAGGATTATAGGCGGAGCGGGCCGGAGGGGGAAGGGGGCTCGCCATCATCGCGGGCCCGGGTTAGGGAGGCGGCATGACCCAGATCGCGATCCACCCCCTTGCGGGCGATGCCCTGCGCGCCGCCATTCCCGACCTTGCCCGGCTGCGCTGCGCGGTCTTTGCCGAATGGCCCTATCTGTACCACGGCGATCCGAATGCGGAATCGGACTATCTGCGCGATTTTGGCGCCTCGGAAAAAGCGGTGCTGATCGGCGCCTATGATGGGGATCGCATTGTAGGCGTCGCCACGGCCTCGCCGATGGCCGAGCAGAAGGAAGCCTACCGTCAGGCCTTCGAGGAGCGCGGGATCGACACCGCCACATTGTTCTATTTCGGCGAAAGCGTGCTGCTGCCCGACTATCGCGGGCGCGGCATCGGCCATGCCTTCTTCGACCACCGCGAAGAGCAGGCCAAGCGCCTCGGCGCCAAGGCTGCCACCTTCTGCGGTGTGATCCGCCCGCTGGACCATCCCGCGCGCCCCGCCGATTTCCAGCCGCTCGATCCCTTCTGGCGCAAGCGTGGTTACGAGCCCATCGAAGGCCTCATCACCAACTTCGCCTGGAAGGACCACGGCGAGACCGAGGCCAGCGAAAAGCCGATGCAATATTGGATCAAAACGCTCTGATGTCCGCCTACACCATCGCTCTGGCCCAATACCCCATCGACCAGCTTCCCGACTGGGCCGCCTATGAAGCCAAGCTGACGCGTTGGGTGGAGCAGGCTGCCGAGGGTGGTGCGGCGCTGGCGGTGTTCCCTGAATATGGCGCGATGGA
>Ga0116227_10000748_pt1 | contig 66606 bp, 48 predicted proteins | sample S1TSphgellanicum_FD_89693 | JGI IMG/M metagenome (GOLD analysis project Ga0116227, IMG submission 89693) | Host-associated microbial communities from peat moss isolated from Minnesota, USA - S1T2_Fb - Sphagnum magellanicum MG | ecosystem: Host-associated > Plants > Peat moss > Unclassified...
CCCCCCCCCCCCCCCCCCCCTTCTACAAAGCACACCATAGGGAATGGGCAATGCCTGGAAGAATTTTCCAGGCACTGCCCGGACAGACAAACAGACAGACACTGTAGCTTTAATATATAAGATGGCATGGTATTCTACCATAAGTTGTATGACTAAAATGAAAATGAAACTTTTATTGGGACTTATTGGGGACATGATTACAAATGAAAATAAGCATTTAAGTACTTTTGAAAGCCCCATAATTCATTAGCCTACTTTCAATGTCAAAAATTTGAATTTAATAAAAAAAAATTCATTCAAAATATTCAATAATGTATTAGGAAAGGAGGTGAGTGGGTAGGTAAATAGGTAGGTAAGTGGGTGTATAGGTAGGTAGGTAGGTTATAAGATTGTAGGTGGGAGGTAAAAGGCACATATGTAATAGGCATAAAATGTCCCATTTGATTAAAACCCATTGGTTATTTTGATTAGGATTGTCCAACTTGACTAGATGTATTGGTCAATAATCATTCTAATTAAGTTGATTGATAAAAAAATACATGTTTCAAGCCTTTAGTCAAAATGGACATGTCCATTAATAAAAAAAGACTAGTTAATACACTTGAATCGTTTGAAAAACAAAGAAATCTAGAAGTAGGCCTAGGAAGTTTTTCAATAAATTTATGTTTTTAAAGCATAAAGATAAGTTCATTTTGTTTTTATACAAGGGCACAAATATCAAGTACAAAAAAGGTGATGCCCATTGGACATGAACCAGAACATGTGTGTATAAGAACATGATCATAATTCACATCATGTTGCAAAAATACCACATCTTGTGTGAATGTAAAAGCATAACACACAACTTGCAAAAAATTGTTTGAACTTTTAGCAATTTTTTAATATGTATTATAATCCTACTCCAATAACTAATTTCTAACTATATATCAAAGTTGTAAGCTATATAAGTGTGCAATTGTAGCATCTAGGTGATGAAACACATTCACCAAATTGGATTCATTAATGGCATAAGAAACTTTTATGGCATAATCCACCAATTGCCTTGAGCTATGACTTGGTGGTGAGCACAAAATGTTCTTGTAGACTCTCCAAGCATGCAACAAGAAAGCAAAAACATTCAAAGCAATCACACATTCAAAATCTCTCAAATAGTTGATGTTGCATTGAATTTCACTCAACACAATTACATCAACTTTTGTAGCTTTTCATTAAACATTAAACCCACATAGACATATTGATGCATAGGCAAATTCTTAGATTAGATTCTTTGACCCCTTAAACATCAAACCTACATTAGCTTCATCAAACACAAATCCATATTCAACAAAATTCAAGAAGTTGCATTCAACCTCATAACAAATATTACATAAAAGATCTATAGTAAGCTTCACACAAACCTGCATCTAGCCTTAATCACATTGTTAGCAAACCTTTAATCCTAATTGTCTACAAAATGGAAAACCAATAAAAACACCCACCTCAACATTAACTTCAAAAAGATAATGACATCAAAGACACATACACATAGATAGACATTAATATTGACACATAAACAAACTCTTAGACCTCACATGCAACATAATTTGACAACACATCCACTTTAGAATTTACACCAACAAGTCACAAACTTCAAAAGCAACATTGACACTTGGCATCACACATATTTATACACTTTTACCTATTAAGTGAAGTTTTGAAAATTTTAGGATGCTTCACATGTTTTACCTTTGTTCATCATTGAAGCACTTTGCCCCTTACCATTGAAGTACATGTAGGCAACAAGTCATAAAAAACAACAAATGATTGAAAGCATTATGACCATTAGGGCTTGTTAATGTACCTACAACCAACAATCACAAAAATACATAACCAAGAAAAAACAATTAAGTACCTCCCTTGTTACTCCTCACATGATTAATTGTAGTTGTAATTATCTTAAATTTGCACCCTTCAACATCACAAATTCTTAGTCTTCTTCAAATAGATTGAAATTTGCAATGAGGTTTTCATTTTCTGAAACCTTATTTTCTTTAGTATTGAGGTATTATTCAATGGATTTAGGCCCATTTGTGAACCCAAATCTAGGATCATCTCTAGTTGTTTCTTCATAATTAAAACCAAATTATCAAATTTTCAATCCCAAGCCAATAACTTCTCAAACTTGTGTGACACATACCAATATTGAAAATCCTTTTAGTCTCAAATTATGAACCAACAATGCCCATGACTTAATGAATAAGATATGATGAATTAGGAAATTTTTATTCATGGTCTACCACTAACTCAAAGGACTAAATGGATCTATAGTCACTATAATCTCATCAAGAATAGATAATTCAACTTTGATGAGCCGAAATGTTAATGACCCAAATACATCCAATTTAATCACAACTAAACCAATGGGTTCAATATTGATAAAATATGGTGTCAAAGCTTTGTAAATAGTCAATGACATCGGTAAAAAAAATCAAGTTTATACTCTTTAACAAGTTGCAACACATATATAATTAAATTAGGACTAAATTGTTAATTTATGCTTTTAGACAACGTAGTGGATGGTATGGACTCTGCCTAGTGGGCACCTAATTAAACAAGTTTGTGATCATTTTATACATGAATGACATTTAAATGCATGTCTTAGTAAGCTTATTATTAAGTAAACATGAGAATGTCACTAAGAATTCCCAAAAAATAACATCAACATGTACACATTGTGTTTAATGAATGAAGGGAATCATAGTGGATATACATGACACATTGTGCAAAAAACCAAAGTTTGACAAATGTTCCAAAAATGATGAATCTTCAAAAGAATTCATATCAATTTGATGGGACAATTAGAATGCAATTCTAATCCATCTAAGGTGCTTAAGCCCCTCAACTTGGGTTGTCCCTATTCACTTTCAGGTTACAATTGAAAGATGACATAATTTATCACTATTTTCAACTTTATAACACAATGTGTGTCAATAGTTTTGAAAAATTATTTCAAACCAAAGGTTAATGCTCCCATTAGTGACAACAAAAAATTCAATTTTTTGAGTTTTGGACAAAGGACACCATGCCAATCCAACAGTGGATCAAAATATGTTACTTGTGTTATAACAAATATATTAGTAGTTTCAAAATCTATGTAACATGAAAGAAATATTTTGCCTGGTGGGTGTAATCCCAATCAAATGAGCCAACAATGACATTTAAATATTCAACCAGAAATGGGCCCTTTTTTAACATTTTGACATTTTCATAGAAAGGAATTTTTGAAACATGTTTTTTACAACATGTTCTTAAGAATATCAACAAATCTCCTAATAAATTACATCACTTGTATCAACTCTTTTTGAATAAATATGAATTTTTAAAAAGTGTACAAATTCTGCTAGATTTTATGTTTCATCTTGAAAAATGATCATAATTTCAAATCATGCTAAAATATGATAATTATTTTAAGTTTTAGTTTTTTGTATCATAAGCCAAAAAGGTGTAGTCACAATAGAACAAACCAAAAAGGATGTTAAATCGGCCCTAAAAACAATCAAGATTGGAAAAATATATATGTTTTACCATTTTAAACCATCATGGCAATCATGGCAAATTGTTTTTTTTTCATTCATATGAATGTCAACGAATTCAAACCAAAAGTCCATTTGATAAAATTTTAAATTTAAGTTTTGATTTAGGACCCTTGAAAGTGAACACCTATTATGTTAAAAAGAATCAATTTTGCAAAAGATTATCCAAAGGACTCATATAATAAAATAAAAATTCATGGGGAAAAATTTAAGAAGATAAAAACCTATTAGCCACATTCAAAAAGAACTCATACCCTAAAATATGTGAAATTCAAAAAAATTTAAAATTCAAAGGAACTTTCCAAAATTGATTTAGAATTTTAAAACTTCAAAAATCTTTTACCACATATAAACAGGTTATAATGTATATGATGTGTTTTTAAAATGTTGTAATTTACTATATTATAGGAAAACCTAAAAATCTAAAAAATAAAATTTTGGTTATGATTTGAAATTGTTATCATTTTTAAAGATGAAACATTGAATTAAAAAGTAATCAGCACATTTTCGAAAATTCATATTTATTCAAAAATATTATAAAAAAAACACGTCATCTACCTAAACAATCATATGCATTTATTACAATAATTTTCAAAAGACATGTTCAAAAATTCATTTGTTTGGAAATGTTATTTTTGGGCAAAAGACATGCAATCCTTTTCTAAAGTAACATTATTGGCTCATTTTATTTCATTTTCACCCAAAAATTTGTTCATATGTCATACACATTATGACCCATTTACATATAGCAAATGATTTTTGAAATTTGAAATTTCAAAAATGATATTTTGAATTTTAAACTTCAAATACCACAATTTCTAAATTATGAGTGTTTTTCATATGTCGATGGTAGGTTTTCATCATTTCAAAAAATTCCCATCAATATTTTTTTATTAAAAGAGTCCTTAGCCTAATGCTTTATAAAATTGATTTTGGGGTGTTCAAGTTTAAAAGTCCTTTACTAAAATCAAAACTTAATTTATTAAATAAAATGATTTTTTGAGATTTTTTTTACATTCATATAAACCATTTATCACAAATTTCCTTGATCAAGATGACATTAAAGTGGCGTTACATAAATTTGTTTGAAATAATTGACAATTTTTCAATCGTCTAACATGGTTTTGGTTCGTTTGACAATGATTACACCCTGGTAACAACCAAGGCCTCATAATATATTATTGAATATTAAAGTCACTTGAATCAACACTTTCATTAATCACAAAAATAATTATGTTTCAAAAAAAAGGGCACCATGCTAATCCAATGATGGCCAGAATGTTTATGGATCAAAAAATCATGCTCATATTAAAACAAATATAAATTAATATATTTGAATTCAATAAACTATGAAAGGAGTATTCCACCTACCAGCCATTAGGTGACATATCATAATAATAATATATTATTAATAATGATAACCATGTGTTAGTGCTCCCATTAGTGACAAAGAAAAATTCAAATATTCAAAACTCAAAGAAACCACACCATGCTAATCCAACAATGGTTACAATGTCTATGGATCTAAAAATGTTATTCGTAGCAATTTTTTAATTTTTTTTGTAGTTTCAAATTTTATGTACCATTTTTCCTAGTGGCCATTAGGTGTAACATAATAGATTTTTGATGATAATGAAAGGTCCAAATTTTATTTTCTATTACAAATGCATTTATCAAAATTTCACACAAAGGATAATAATGCCAATACACTATAAAAAATTTGCAAATATATGATTGGACTTACAATTCATTTTTAGTCATAATTACCACATGTGACCCTAATGATGACATTCTTCATTTTGCACATTAAAATTTTTTAAAATTCTTCATTTAGCACCTTGTCAAAACATTCTTGACCCGCGAATGTTTACCAAATTACACTGGTTGATCTATAAAATTCGTTAAAATTCTTGTTTCTTTGGGCTTCCATAACATTCTCGCACCAAGAATGTCATAACTATGCATGTGACTTGCTATAGTGCTTAGTCACCTTGAACTAATCGCATAAAAAATGCGACCAACATGAACTTTTCATCCATCCAAACTAGTTTATGTGGCATTGTCATTTTGCGACTAATTTTATGACTTAAGAATGCAGTCATATTATTTATATATATTTAAATATATATTATTTAAATAGTAAAATAATAATATTATATATCATTATTATTAATTTCATTAAATTCAACTTGTATCATGTTGACATGTGTCATTACATAAGCTAGGCTTTAAAAAATAGTTTGGGTTGCTGGTAGGCCATCTATAGTGTGCCTAATTAAGGTCACCTAATAGGCACTTAACCTATGTTGGCTAAGTAATTAAAGAATATTTAGTCAACATTCCAATATTGACCACAACACATGTCATTTGTGGGGATGGATCCTTGAACCCCAAGGATGGAAATCAATTTTTTTACCATCAAGCCACCCTACTTATTGTGACAAGTAAGCAATGTGTATTCTATTTAACCTACTTCATTTAAACATTACACAAAACATCATTTTGAACTATGATATTATATTATGATTTTGTCCAAATGATAAAATTAAAGTTGAAACTTAAAGTTTTTCCAATAATGTACACAAACATATTTTTTTCCTCTTAAAAATATAAATTGATCTAAAAAATAAATAGAATTTCGTTATTCAATACAATTTCAATGACCATTCCCTAGAAAAAATAAATTCAATCACATGATTTATAAGTGGATAATATAATATTAAATACATAAATCAATTTCATATTTTAAACCTTCATTTGATTTTTAAAATTATATTATACAATGTTTCTTTTGATATATCATATTTTACCAATAAAATCTAATTAAAATGTGTGATATATAATTCATTTACCTATAATAATTATAAATGGATCATAAATAAATTTTAATAAAAATATAATAAAAGATATTTGATTAACTATATTAATTTTGATATAAAATGTTAATTTACATAATCAGTTTTAATTTTTAAATATTAATTAATGCCATATAGTTAATTGATTTTATTAACTATAAATTTTATTATGTTTACATGTATAATATCTTAAGTTTCCTTTAACTATGATAAGAAATTTATGTAAAAATAAATTATGTTTTTTCACATCCCAAACATCTATTTGATTTAAGAAATTATATTATACATTTTTTTTATAATATTTCATAATTGTACCAAAAAAATGTAATTTAAATTTATGATATTAAATGGGTCATAAATTACTCCTACTACCTAACACATAATAAATAAATTACATTGGGCCTACTTAATGTAGCAATTACTTTAGAAAAATCAAATATATCAACATGAAAAAATACTTATTACTTAACCCACATACATATGATTTACTTGCTATTTACTACCTACTACTTATCCTACTTATTGCCTATTTAATAGATTGATTACATAACCTACCTAATTAATTAATTACACTTACTACCTAAATCTTAACCTAGTTAATAAAATAATTAATACAAAAACATTATCACATACCAACACGATAAAATACCTATTGCTTAGCCCACATACATATTGCTTACTATTTACTACCTTACAATTTGCAACTTAATAATTGATTAATTACCTAGCCTACCTAATTAATTAACTATTTAAAAAACACTATGACACATGAACATGATAAAATACCTACTATTTAACCACATACATATTACCTCCTACTTAGCCTTATTTCTACCATTAATTGTCATCGGTCCTTTCAAATTTTCACAAACTCACAAAACCCTACTAGACATTTAATGGTTAGTTCATTAAAAAAAGTTAAGGGAAAACACACAATGGGTCTTTCCTCTTCAAATGTAATACTTGCATAGGGGTCATAGAAACCTTTTATAGTACTTGCATTTAACCAAACAAATATGATTGATGCAATTATTGCATTTTTGAAATAAAGATCCATTAAGGGGGGCTTGGCCTAGGAGACAATTTTTTGTTAGTGCCCATGTGCAAGTTTTGCATTTTTGAAACATAAATTTATTTTTGGAAGCTTGGACGAATAGATAACATTTTCGTTAATGCTCATGTGTGGGTATTTCAATTTTTATCAAATTATTTCAAACCTAATGAAATTATTATCATTTAAATACTAATTATTAGAGTTAATAAGAGTTAAATGTATTGAGATAATAATAATATTATTAAAATAGTTAGCCTAGGCTAATTACTAGCTAGTGATAATAATAATAATTATTATTATTACTTGGGCTCCATGCTATTTCACATTATCAGTGACGATTAAATAATTTAAAAACATGGCTATACACTCCCCAATATTACCAAAACACTTTAAATGAAATTTATTAAAATAATTGGTAGTTTTATATTTGAACAATGATAATATTATACATGCTTCTTCTTAATTTTTTAATTACAACATTATTTAATTGAAAATAACAAAAAAATTATTACCTATTAAGGATTATTATTAATATAGGTAGGAAGGAGAATGGATAGATGGGTAAGAAAATGAATGACATAGGCATGTAGGGGTGGGTGGTAGGGTGGTAGGCATATTGGTGGGGGGATTGATTCTAATAGGTGGGTAGATGGGAAAAGGGAGCATGGATCTAGTAGGTAGGTGATAAGGGGGGCCTTGATCCTTAGTTGGTAGGCAGTGCCAAAAAGGCAGGTAATATGTACTTAGGTAGGTGAAGTCCGAGTTAAGGAACAACAACTAGCTAAAAAAACAAAAACTGTACTCAACACAGACTTAGGCACTAGATGAGAAATCCCTCCCCATCCAGTGGACAGAACTCCCAACAGGTGTGCTGGTGGGTTATGGTTCATGCTGGCCATCCTTACATGGCTGGTACTGGTACAAGGCTTGTACTACCTTAGGTCATACCAGTCTGGTAAGGTCCTTGACGTGCCAGTGTTGATACTAGTGTTGATACCAGGCATGAGCCTAAATACCTACCAGACCAACACTGGTATTTGGTATTTACACCCACAGGCAGGAGCCGATGGAGTTAGTGAGGAGTAATGGCAAAATGTCACACTGACTGATGTTGAAGGTGGTGGTGAGTCTCAAAAGGCTATTACCACACTCACTATTGTTGTTGTCATCACCCACAAACGTTCCATTTGGCATGAGTGCTCCTGAAACTATATTTTCTAGCCACAACATATAGCCCCTCTTTCCCCCCCCCCCCGGCCCCCCATGCCAGCTGCAGTATAGTGAACATGTGTAAGACATGTCTCAGTTTCAACCATTAGCCTATGCTGAATGGTTTTGTTCCACAATTAAGGACCAGTTCTGTTACTTTAAATTGAAGAGTCTCTACAGAAACATTAAGAATTCTTAGATGGCATTTGAGTTTGAGTAAGACAACAGCTGCCAAATATTCATACTGTCAACTGAATTGAATTAACTGCCAAAAAGGATATCAATATAGTTGGAATGAGGAACGTGGGAAACCTGAACAACCAGAAACTGGCAAGAAAATATCTGAGGGTGATGTGATAATAGTTCATATACATTTGGGACAAGAGCAAAACAATTCAGCACCTATCAGCTGGCGTCTGTTCCACCAGCTTGTCCTGCTTCTTGGTTGCCAGAAGGAAGGGGTTCTCCCATTGAATCTACTGACCAGGCACACAGAACATGGGTTGGGAAGAGAGGACTGCAGTGCAACAAACCCATCCATACCAAGTAGCATACATATGCACAGTGTCATTGGACCATATTGGTGAAATCACTTCCAGTGGTAACTTGTGCTCTTTGAATCTGGACAGGATGCAAAAGAATGAATTGACATATAACCATTCATTCAAAACTTGAGGAAAATCCATCTCAAAGTAGACTTGCAAAGAGAGCCATGGAATGATGATTGTTGGGCACAGAGAAGGTTAGAGACCACTAAGGCATACATCTACCCTCTTTTTGAGTTTTGATAGCTTGACACCCTGACCATGTGTACATCTATCCTCCTACAAAGAATAGGCCAAAGAATGTAAGATTAAGTCTAACATCCTGTCTAGACTTCATCTACAGGCTTTTTAGTCCCATTTCACTCAATGAAGATGACAAGTAGCGATTGAGTTGAATAAGATCCTTAAGCCTAGTTATCCATTTGAACAACTCCTCAAAAGGGGCTTGCAAACTCATCCAACTCTCCTGATCTCTTTCTTAGGACTATCTTGTTACATATTTCTGGGAAGAGTTGATCTTCTAGACTTCAATAGAAGATGACTTCTTCCTTACAAATAATTGATTTTTATTTTTATTTTCCCCATTTGCATGAATTGAATGCACTTGAAAGCATCATTCCCTCATCCATGTTTTCTTCAAGTATTCTGAGAAGTAGCCTACAAAACTGCGTTACAATATGTGGTGTGTTTAGCAAAGGGCAAGCCATGTTCACTACGCATCTGGCAATTTTTGTGTTAACAAAGAACTGTCAAATTTTGGGTGTAGGGGTCATGGGATGAATTTGATGTTATTTTGCCATTAAAGAATACACTAGTCCTCATGAATCTGGCTTCAGTTTGAGAACTGGTAATGCCTTTCTTGTTCACTGTGACAAGATACAGATCTTAGCTAATAGGAACCAGACTTTTTGAGTCCCAAAAGAGTGTACTGAAGCCATTAGCAATTGAAGCTTTGAAGCTTTGAAGATTGCTTTGACAGATCATATGCGCTCAATTCACTGAAATGGAGCACAAATCTTCAATAACAGGAATGAGCTATTTGTGTGGAATGCTGAATTGGTTACCAATCGAAGGACTCAGCAAGGGTTCAATCATTGAATCCTAGGCAAATCCCACTGAAGCTTTGCAATCTTACTGGGAATAAGAATAAACTCCAGAGACACCACCTCTGGAAACAGGGCCAAAGAAAAACTTTTTGAGAGAGAGAGACGAATTACTGGTGTAAATAAAAACTCCAGACAAGAAGGCCCCAAAAAGACACAGAGGAATTGAAGACTGCCACCATCACTGTGTGGAACACTGCAAGTTGGAACTTAGAACAACAGTCACAGAAGATTTGCAATAATGTCTTAAAAAATTATGATGAAAACTGAAAATTAAGGAAGGGGACTTAGGCAAAGAAACTTGGCACTAGGATGTATGGGGAGTGTGTTGGTAAATCAACTTGAAGAAAAATGGACATGAGAAACAAATTCACTAGATGAAACAAGAGGTGGGGCGGGGGGCACAAGTATAACTAACTGGTCGGGGGTTCTTAACGTCTGCTGTTCTTTGCACTGATGATAAGTGCAACATAAAAGAGAAGACGATACAAGGCACCAAAAGCAACCGTGATTCCTAGACAAGACCACTTTCCCAGTTGCGTGATGCTTTGATTCTGAAGCACAGCAGCACCATCAATCATGCATGTGGAAGTATTCAGATTCTGGTAAGCGGTCCCCGACATGTAGTTTTGTCTGAGGTACTCAAGAACAGTAACGATTTTGGGCTGCGAGAGAAGTAGACTTAGTGGTGTAGCTGAAAAGATTTCGCCCGCGGTCTCATAGCAAGCAGCAGCTGCATTGTCGCCGGCCAGCGACGAGTTCATAAGCTCATTCCGAACTACAGCTTCATAAGGATACTTGATGAGGGACATGTAGTGAAACCAGAGCCAGTAGTCAGGAATTCGATCCCTAGATCGGAAGAAACCGCTCAATAGAAGGAAATAGGCTAAGACTGCCACCACCACTGTGTAGCCGAGGATGACATTAGGTATAATAGCGGAGAGAAATGTCGCGAAGGAGTTTCCAGACCAGAAAGAAGCCCAGATGATGAGGAAGAAGAAAAGGAATCCGTGAACTCCACCTGACAAGCCGACGCCCCAGAATGTGGTAACTGCAAACGCTAGTGACAAAACTCCCAGGAATGGTATATATACGATGGCATTTGCAAGCACGTAGGACGATTTTCGATAAGCGTTGTGTGATGTCTCGCGCATGAAGATGAAGCGCTCCTGAAGGAAGATGGGGAGTGTGTCTACACAAGAGTAGTATGTGAAGGACATTGCAAAGGCGAAGAAACCCAGCCGCTCTTGTAATCCCTTAGGGCTGTGATCCAGTTGCCAGAAGATTGTGGAAAGGAGCAATCCAGAGCCTATGACTGTTCCCAACCTGGTATAGAAGAGCTCAGGAGTCCTGCGGATGTTTGCTATGCAGCGCCATATCAAGACACCTATCTCGTGCCATCTGGAGTTGGCAAACTTGAGAATGAGTGTGGCACTGTCGTTGCAGTGTTCGACGTAACCGGACGTGGACATGAGCCGTCCTTTGGCAATACTGGCTGCTATTGCACCAGAAATCCCTGTGGGTATAGCAGGATGTAAGACCGCCTTGCTGCTGGTAGATAAGTCACAAGGCCGCCGCTGATCAGCAGTAGTAGCTGACGAGCTGTGTCCATGAGCCGAGGCTCGTATGGACTTGAATCTGTCGACCAGAGGTTTGATTCCGCCAGGCATGCAGTTCAGCACCTGTATGAGATCAAGAGCGAATTCTGCAGCGTTTCCGTGAGCAGATGGAATGGGATAACCATGATTGAACTTGGTGAAGTAGTCAGTAAGATCCTTTGGGTGACCCATGTAAATCATTTGACCATTGGCGAGGAACATAAGATTCTGGATCAAACCAAGAATGCGATCACTGGGTTGGTGCACAGACATGATCACAATGCTCCCCATATCGGCGATGTGTTTCATTGTCTTGACAACCATGTAGGCACTTGAGGAATCAAGGCCGGAGGTAGGCTCATCCAGAAACAGGAGAAGAGGACCGTGAACAATGTCGACTCCGATTGAAACCCTGCGTCTCTCGCCTCCTGAAATCCCCCTGCAACCCTCATCGCCGATAATGGTATCCGCCACCTTTTCCAGGCCAAGCTGCCTAAGGAGAGTACTGACTCTGGCTCTCTTCGCCGCTTTGGTATGGCAGGCAGGTAGCCGAACACTCGCAGAGAATGTGAGTGTTTCCTGCACAGTTAGCATGGGAAACAAGAGATCGTCCTGCATCACATAGGCAGAGATGTTGCGCAACTGATGTCCGTCTACTTCCTGTCCATTCAGAGTGATGCTGCCCGACAATTTCTCCCGGGAGATCCGCTGAGCGAGTGCATCAATGAGGGTCGACTTCCCTGACCCACTTGGTCCCATGACAGCCAGAATCTCTCCATCTCTTGCCTTTCCCGAAAGGTTTTGCAGCAAGGTCACACTTGGTGAAGCCGGGAGCTTCACATGACGCGACGTGCTTGAAGAATCGCCAGGATGTGCACAATTCGCGAATTTAGGCAGCGCACAGAAAAGGGTCCTTCTCGTGTTAGGCACAGTGTACGTCAAGTTACGAAACTCGAATGAAATCTCAAGATCAAATTGAGCAACTCCATTCTTAGCATCTATTTCCTTGAGCAGACTCTGCACATTGATTTCCATAAGTGAGGACTCCTCCTCAGGAGAAGGACCATCATGATCATCCAGTACTTGCAAACTGGTATGTGGATTTGACTTGGTAATCTCCCATGCTGCCTCCCTCGGTGTTCCTCTGCAGCTATTACTGCTAGACAAAATCCTTCCAGTCTCGATATCCATAACTGTCATCATCTTTCCAGTATCTACCAAAAAATGAGAAATCAGATGCAAACTTACACAGGTTTCAGTGGCCTCTCGGGAGAAGATCACACACCGAAATTCCAACCTACAAGAAACCGAAACTATGAACTGAAAACTAAGGAATCCGCAAGAATGGTAGTTTTAATTCTCCAAAGTGATTGATTCTTCTCACCCAGTGGGTCCCTCATTTTCCTTGTTTTTGCACCCTCTTAGAAGATGGAATTCACAAGCCGGTATCGGTTAACTGCAGCTCAAGGAATCGAAATTTCACACTCCCCGTGACAACAAGATGAATCTGCTGCCAACATCACACGACCTAATCTGTGTGGGCATGCAAAAATGCGTTGAACTAACGATGCAAAGCTTCGCAACGTTTGCGCTGGGCCTGATTTTGATTTTCAAAAACTGAGCAAGATGTGTGGAGTGTGGACCAGTGTTGTGTGGTGATTTTGATATGCAGATAACCGGAAGTTCCGGTTCTTTACAGATTTCATGGTCAAGGAAATTGCCGGTTCCCGTTTTCTTGGGGATAGTCAAAATGAGAGAACCGCCGATTCCGACTCTTTCAGAAACACCAAAGAACCGGCAGTTTTCGTGAAAGAACTAGCAAAGAACCTGCGGTCATAACGTGGTCTTTCTGGAGGATTCCAACAACTTTGGGAACCGTGGTTATAGACCAGAACTGGTTTTTTGATGTTGCACGCCAGGCCTGATAACTGACGGGTATCTGACGCAGGTTCTGATAACTGCGCAATATTGGTGTGGAGCGCTGTGGACCAAGGCTGGGCGGGTACCAGAAATGGAACAAAACTCCTGTCAGTTCTCATTAACAACCCGTCCGAGTTATTCATTCCTCAATGGATGATAAGAAGTGGGGAAACCTTTTCTTACCCACTAGGACAAACGGGCAATTGCAAGCCTTACCGACGAGTTATCCATGCCTTCATGGATGAGAAATTCAACTCCGCAGCCTCGAAACTGTTCCACACCTCGATAATCCATCCCCTGGTTCAAAGCTTTTCTCGTGCTCTGTGTGCGCATGCCTGTGTTTGCGCTTTTGCTGCTTTCCATTGCCTCTCTTTTCCTTCACCTTGTTCTCTCGCTGCAATTTTCCATTGATTTCGAGGCTTTAAGAGATTCCTGTTGATCGTATTAGGATTTATTTGTTTAATTTTTTACTTTTTCATTTGCAATTGGTCAAGTTGGTTTTTGGTGACTGGAGTTCGCAGCAACAGCACGAGGGCAAGAAACTGCGCTTCTCTAGACATCTGTCTTTCGCTCTTCTGGTATGGCTCAACCTCATGTGCTTGATTTATGTATTTAGTGTGATTTCTTTGTGGAATTCAGAAAAAGAAGAAGAAGAAAAATCTGTCCAATCTTTTCTTGTCTTAACATTTAAGCAAAGCAAGCTTTCTGGCTGAATTGATTCTCGATTTTTAGCAGTCATAAGCAGCGTTGCTTCTTCTGTTCTATAGTATTCGTTTCGGAACGATTTTTCGCAGTGGCATGTATACCAGGGAAACATTGTGTGTTCTTGCTTGCACTCAAAGGTTTCTGTGTTTTCGTCACTGAGCAATGGAGGGCCCATTTCCATGGCATGCAATCTCATGATTTTCTGTTGCAGGAGGAGAATCAATCGCATGTGATCTTGTGGAGATGCTATCAACATCTTACTGAGGACAGGATACATCACCGTTCTCTGTTTATGTTCAGAACATGATCCAAGAGTATGAGCCCAATCCAGCCCCAAACTGGAAAGCAAAGGATTGTGTTTTATACTTGGTAACGGCATTCACGTCAAGGCAGCCATCAGTGGGGACAATCTGGCACTGACCTAGTGAAAATTTGAACAATTTTTTAAAACTCTCAGATAGTGCCAGAACTTTGGTCACCTTCATTATTCAAATGCAACTCGAAGGCTCATGCTCTGAAATTCTTCTCAACCTTCTGGAGTCAGATTTGCTAGCAATTAACACTGGAGTTGATGCCACACTTGATAGGATTTCTTGCTGCAGAGTCAAATGAGGTACACTCGTGTGCAGCTCTTTGCATTGAGAAGCTTATGGTGCTGAAGGACGGGAAACAACTTGGTTACACAGCAGCTGATGGAACCTGATTTCTTGTAAAAGTTCTCACAAATCTCTTCAGTGCCCTCAAGCTCTTAGAATCTCATGAAAATCACAGAACATCAGGAGGTCTATCATGAGGCTCTATCCATTGCGGATGTCAGGCCTTGTGCATCACAATGTTTGGCTGAGCTAACAACTGTTTTTGTAGAAATTTGCAAGAATCTTTCCAATCTTGCTTCTCCTTGTCTTCCAGTGTATATTGGAGCAGGTTGTGACAGACCCCTTATTGTTTTTCAGATCCTGATTGGGTTGATTGAGAGCAAAAGGCCTCCAAATAAAATTGCATTTTTTCCTCCATCATTGATGTCCATCTTGTGGAATTGCCAGGCCAATGTACCAGGTCTAATGTCTACTGAGGCCTTTGCAGGTGACATCACGTACTTGGACATGTCTTCTTTCTGTAAGGTTAATGTAGAACTTCATCTCCACAAACAACTCTTGTCACAAGCATGGATTTCAACGGACTACGAAATTATTTAAGCTAGCGTAAAGACCTTAAAGGTATATTGAGATGCACTAGTATGGTTAAATTAAAAATTTCAATGTTAAATCTCTTTTATCATTGATTATAAACCTTCAAAAGATACATCCTGAAAGTGTTACAAGCTTGGAGGCCATGAAGTTTGTCCCATTTCAAATTATTATATTAAGAGTTTCATATATGTAATTTGTCTCGATATTGCTCAGATCGTGGGGGTTATGAGCAACGTTGTGCAGTTCTTCAGTTTTAGGAGGAACTTTGGGATTTGTTTTCAAAAAAATTTATGGGGTCAATTCCCGTTTTGGTTACGTTTTTAAAAAATAAATAAAAACTGGGACCTAATTTCAAATCCAATTTTTGAATGTGAGGGTTAGTTCCAGTTTTCTTTTTTCTTTTTTCTTTTAGTTTTTAAATTCAAAGTCAAGCTAGTTCCTAGTTCTAGGGTAGGTTCCAAGTAATCTTTCAATTGGGTTCCACAATGCCAAACATCATTGGAAACGATGCAAAAAAAAATTAATTGATAAAACAATTCAGATTGTTACAAAACTTTGACAAGGTCAAATTAAGTAGAACTAATATATGTTTAAGTTTTAAAATTATATTAACAATTTATAATGGATTAATATAATTATTTGACACCAATTGATTTTATGTTTTCATGTTTTATGCATTTGTATACCAACTTTGAAATGTGCATCTTGTCAGCCTTTGAATCTAGCCTTCAAAACCCCCAAACCAGCCCCTAAATCTACCCTCCAAATCACCTTTCAAAAACCCTAAAATGCACCCCCTTCTTGCCTCAAATAATTCTCAAATCTGCCCTCCAAACCATTCCTTAGAAACTCTCAAATGCATCTTCTTTTTCCTTCAAAACAATCTTCAAGTCTACCATCCAAATCACTCCTAGAAACTAAGACAATGACCATGAGAACTAAAACTACAAAATCATCAAGATCAAAAGGGTGATGATGGATAATTGTTAGTTGCAACAACAAGAAAATCATAATGATAACCAGGAGCTTAAGGGCAAGCTATGATTATAAAGGTGATGGTGTCAACTATTGGCTACATCAACAAGAAGACCATAATGATGACCAAGACCACAAGATCAAGAAAACCACAATGATTGTGGGCAACTATTGGTTGTAGCAATGAGAAGATTACAATGGCCATGAGGACTAGGACCACAAGATGGTAAGATTAGGAAGGTGATGGTAGGCAATTGTTGATTGTAGCACTAAATAGGCCATGATTGTGACAACCAAAACCATAAGAAAATGAAGAGGAGGAAAGCAATGATATACTTAGGCAATGGCAAGGTGTAACAACAAGGCAAACACCACAACCACCAACCACTACAACAATTAAAAGAAGACCATTGTAAACATTAGTGTGAAAAGAAAATCATGAAGACAATGACAATGGTGTAGCAAGTAGTAACAAGCAACAAAAAGAAACATGACCATGAAAAAAACTTTTGAGCTCAGAGAACAACTCACCACCCTTAGCTCTTAACAAAAACCCTTAACCTTAAATTGAAACTAGAATTTATTTTTCCAAAAAGTTAGTATAGTTTTAGTTCTTTCGGCCACATACAAACTAGGCCTGATTTCGAATTTCCATAAAACAAAGCAAAAAAAAACCCCCAATGGAAGGGTTTCCAACTAATTCTTTTAACCTCCCTTAACCTTGGGCTTCATCGGTCCACGTTAGATTGCTTCATTGAATAAGAAAATTTTCAATTCCTACATTTATTTGTCATCACTTTCAACCTACAGGTCCAGACAATTGAAGGGGTTACTGGATTAATTAGTACGACCTCTTAGGTGCGCATTGTGGAGGGTACCTAGACGTGTTAATTGTATTAATTAGTTGTCACATTGTGAAGGATACATATAGGATGTATTAGTTGTATTATTATTACATCTATAAGGTATTGATAGGTACCCTCCAAGGTACCCATAGGAGAAATTTTTAATACCCATCAGTATCATAAAAGAGCATATATTCATTTTTATCCTCAATATCCCCCTTTGTTGGATTTGAACAACATTTCTTGGAAATCTAACCCAGTTACACTTACCCTATCAAATACATTTACATAGGGAGTGTAAGTGTTAATGAAAATTGCTTACAATTCCTCTATTTTAGTGTAAGTGTAAAATAAATAAATTACATGGTGGGTAGGGTGAATGTAAGTGCCAAAAAATTGGCAAGGTAAATCTAAATCACTCAATTTTACATGGGAGGTATAGGTGTATTTACACTCACTCGCACAAGAGTGGTTTGAACAAAATTTGCAATTGGGATTCATCATAAACTCATCACATATTTGTTACAACCTAGACCCATAAAACACTTCCTTCCTTACGATTAGCAATTTGTAAGTTCCAAATCAATCAGGTTATATAGAAATTGTAAGTTCTTGAAATTTCCAAAGTCCGAACTCCCAAATTAGGCATTTCAATTTCCTGAGATTGTTCAGCCTTGTAATGCCTAGTAACATGCATTCTTGGGTCGTCATTAGAACATTTAGGCAAGCATGGAGACATCATGTACTTTATTGGCACATGTTTAAAAACTAAATTTGTCACAATATTTATGAACTGATTGCTTAATCCAATTGGTTTGGGTTAATTATTCTTTTGTTTGAGTTTGAATGAATCAATTACTAAGGAAGTAAGGCAAATTATAGGATCAAAACATTGTTGATTTTTATGAGTTACATAGATGTAAATGGTAACTAACAAATTGAGTTAATAATAGTAAGTAAAAAGGGGTTTAAAAAAGTGAGGGCTATTTAATTGACTAAATTAAAGATTAGGAAGAGGATTTCTAAAGTGAGAATTTTTTTGAAAATAACTTGTAGGAACTCCAAGGTTAAGAAAATGTGGGTGCCATTCAACTCATTTAAAAAAGGATTTAATGTGATGGAACCAAAATAGCTTCTATCAAGATCTTTTAAACAAAATAACCTACATGAATCTATTAGAAAACATTGTGATGAGCAAGGTTGTCAACGTCCTTTTTGGGGAACTTTTCAAGATGGGACATCGACCTTCAAGAAGTCACAAATTTAAATGTTGTCAGTTAAAATTAGGTTTGAGAGAGGGTTTTGGGTACATTCAAGAGTTAAAGAGTCACAGGAAATGTAACTAGTATTTAGTTTGCATGATTAAAATCATGCTTAATTCCAAAGTCTTATAAATGCTTAATAAATTTTATCACAATGTTTATAATATAGTAATGTAGCTTTTTGATAAATTTGGAAGAAATCCAATAAATTTAAAACACCTAGAAACATTTTTATATGTTCAATGTGATTAGTTTTTTTGTGAAATCTTTGTAACTTGGCAAAAGCAAATGCAGGAAGTGAATTTGTTTTAAAAATTACAAATTACAAATTTAAGAGAATTTTTCTCCCGAACTTTAAAATAAAAATAATGAAATTAGCCACATGTAAACCTGGGCACTTCTTAGGTCACCGCTTATAGCAGCACTTTTGTAAATTTGCCACAACCCACCTAGAATGGTTGCCATTTAATGTTAGTCCATGCTAAAGAGTCTTGTTAGTGGACCGACTCGAGGAATTTGGAGAAAAGCTTTAATTGTAACCGATGTTTAATTTACTATTTCAAATCTATTTAAGCATTAGTCAAGCACTCATTGGTTAATCCCACGTTGCCACATCAACCTACCACTATAGACTCAATATTCCCTATTATGACGGTCAAGGTGCACCTTGGCTCATTCATTCGAAAACCAAGAGAGATATCCCATTTAGACACAGACAATGGTAGGGTAATGACGGGATGACAAAAATGGTGATAGGGAACAATGAGAAATAACAAAGGATGACAAAAACAACAAGAACAATGAGGAAATGATAGGAACAACTATGAATGATGAGAATGGCTTGGAAGGATGACAAGGGTGTTCGGGATGTTGGGGGATGGTGTGGATGCTAAAAATCACATTGGGGTATGATGAGGGCGTTGGGAAGCATACCAAGGGATGTAAGAAAAAAAATTCAACTTTTTTTTTTTCCAAATGACAAGGACACTGAGAAAGATTATGAGGGAGTTGAAAAACACATTAGGAGATGCCAGAAAGAAATATATATTATTATTATTATTTTCATGCATTGAAAAGGCACCAACAGATTGGCATTTGCATTGGGAAACATAGTGGGGGCATTAGGAAGCATGCCTAAGGACATCAAATTTTTTAATTATTTTATTTTATTTTTCTGGGTGCTGGGAAGCATGTTCAGAAACAAAAGATGCATTTGGAAGGATGACAAGGGCATTGGGGGATGCCACAATTTTTTCTAGGTGTTTCAAAAAAAATGTGGGGGCATGCTAGTGGACATTAAAAGAAAGAAAAATGTTTTTTCAAATGAAGAGTGACACTAAGAAGCATGTTGGGGGCATTAGGAAGGACGCCGAGGGACATCAAGCATGTTGAGAAAAGGTAAGTTTAGAACTTCACTTGGACAAAACAAATTAAAAACTTATCGCTAGTAGGGACAACAAGATGGACTCTAAGGATGTCTTGGGACATCCCTTTTGGCAATCCTATGAATAGAATTTTAAGTTGTGTCCATGTGGGGTACAATATTATAATTCATGTTCTTTATATGTGTAGTCATTTTGGGGTTTAAGCGTAATGTTCAGACCCATAGAAGATGTAACAATTGTTCAAATTTACATGTTTTTAAATGATAAATTAAGTTAATGTTTAATTTTTTTCATGTATTTGTATAGTAATGGTTTAAATATATTATGGGAACATTTGTATGAGTTTGAAATGAATTTAATGAATATAAAATACCCAAAAGCACTCTTAAAATAGAGTAACCAATGTTTTTTGTTGTTTAATTTTTTATAAACTATTAAATTGGATAGTCTAGACCACCACCAACCAAGGGAAAAAGGAACCTCTATCAAGTGAACAAATCGCAAGGATGGCCACCACACACAAGCGCGCTCAAAAATCAAGAGGGCAGAACTAAAATCGAACGAGATGAAAAAGATGATAAACATAAGGACGTTGGGTTGGAATTTTGCACTTTACGCCTAGGGGATGACAAAAAAGCAAAAGGCAATGACCTACTACAATGTAGTTGGGCCTCTTTCCATGCTAGAAATACGAGTTAAAACTACCAAACATTCACACTAATGGTGTGAATTTTGAAAAATTAGCCAAGCCGAAACCACATCGTGCTACATGACAATTTTGTTAAGACGTTATTTTTAGCTATTACCTCATGACCTTGCAGCTTTGACAAAAAGATCCCTTTGGAAATCAATTCCTTTTTAATTCATCAAACTAAGGTTTTTAAAATCATATGATAAGACATTGGTTCAAATAGTTAGCTAAAAGGAAGCTTTTACAGACACATGTATTTAATAATACAATGTGACTTTTTTTAAAATCATAAGAATTTTATGTTGATTTATAAATAGTGATTAAAAATTTATTCTCCTTGAATAATTAGTCTTGTCATACAATGTCATTTTGACTAGCTAACCCATTGATTTTTTTAAAAAACACCAAGGTGATGGGGTTAAGTCTTAATATTGTGTTTGCATCCTTAAAATTGTTATCATAATTGTTATATGTGGTTAGATGTGAGTGATGGACTTATAAAAATTTTGTGTCTAACAATTTCACTCATAAAACCAAGAAAAAAAATTAAAAACTTGAACATGTGTGTACCCTTGTAACGAAAAATAAAGGCGTAGGAATATTCCTTTCACATCAATAAATTCATAGTCATGAACATGACTTGGGCAACTTGGATAATCAACAAAATTCTTCAATTTGATAATTAGAACAATTACTTCAAACTATTTTTTATAAATAAAAAACTAAATCTATGAACCTATGGGGATCAAATCATTCTAATCTTACTCTCATGAGCTTCCACTAATAATGTTTAGTAGAACATAGCACCCCTCCTCACAGACTTGAACATCCTAATAGAACACAAAAACCCTAAAACAACTAATAGCCAAAAAGACCTAGAGAATTGAAACAAACATTAGAAGTGAAGATCTGACAATGATTCATACTAAAGACATGTTTTCCTCCAAAACTTTATCATGTGCAACCCATTAACCCTTACTAAAATCTCAGATGAAACACCACCAAAAACAGATACACAATTTCTAAAGGTCTTAAACCAATCGAACATTTTCTTTCATCATACCCACATAATACCCTAGACCTCTATTTGCCAAACTTTGTCGTTCTCAAGATCCCTAGTGATTTACATCATCCCCCCAATCACAGACTCCTATTCCTATTGTGAGATTACAATTCACTAAAAGTTGCATAGTTCAATAGAAGTAATTTTTCCTTTAAAACTAACACAACTTCCACCTTTAGGCATTCTTCCTTCTAGTGTCCACAAGATCATTTTTCAAAAACTAAAATGCCAAAACCAAAACAAAAACCATTGAAAACTTAACTGCCTATAGTAAAAGCTCTGTGACCTTTTTAGCTTCCACTACCATCCAAACTTGATTGATGTCCAACAAGGAAGATCCGCCTAGCAAAAGCACACCACGTAGAGTTCACCCATAAGGAAAGCCATACCCAGATTAAATGTCACTGTTCATAAAGACTTTAGTAAGCTCATAACCTACAAAAGAACAAAACACTACAAAAACAAAAAACTCACAAGACTCAATATCAGTCACCATCAATTGGCAAATTTTTGTCATCTTCAACTTTTAACAGATGATGACACTATACATTATTCATTAGGGTTTTATCCCCTAATTTCTCATCACACCCTCTTATATATATAAATCTAGATTAATATTGATAGACCCAATTGTGAGCTACTTGGGTATACTACCCATGTTCCTTACTAAATAATGGGTATCATTAAACCAAGGATGGTATTCCCTTCATTGATTTCTTCCATCTACTCAAGATTTAACTCATTCAACAAGGATCACTTTCGGTCCTCATCATTGCTTTTGGTTTCTTTTGTTATTGTTCCATTTTCAATCATGTGGTAATGGTACCAATGAGATATTACTACCCGTTAAGAAAAATAAAATCTTGCATTTGTTTAATGATAGGAGATGAAGTAGACATTTTCATAACATTCCACTCCCCCTCCTCCCAATAGCTTCCCATTAGTTCTTGTTCTACCTCTGATAATCCCTTTGAAAGATGATTAAACTTTTCTTCTACAACTACCATTTTTTCAAGCTTTTGGTCATCATGTTTATGTCATGTAAGAACAATTGCATTTGTTACCAACAATAAAAAGTTTGACCTATGAACAATCTAGAGTCAATGGTAATAGTGATTACATTACAAAACTTTCAAATTATTACTAGGTTATTTGGGACTTGTTTTTTTGTGGTTAGATTTACCCTTACTCTTCGTAATGCAATAGATATTTAATTATGTGGTTTTCCCCTCTCTTTTACAACCCTTTCACTAACATCCTAGCACCTCAACTTCTCTATTATTAATACAACAAAATGGTAATTTGTTGTATTGCCATAGTACCTACCATCAATATGACACACAAAATACATTCCCAAAGTATGTTAAAAAACATAAACATTAACATATTTATCACAAACCAAGTAAAAGATTTGGGTACAAAATCCATTACATGGAAAGACAAACTTAGTAATATTGCAACCATTTTGCAAGGATGATTACCAAGTTTAAAGAGCATTTAACATGTAGTCAATAAACATGACAAACTCTAGAAGTGGTAATCTACAAATTAACATTCACATCAATATATGTTTACTTAACATGCTTTATTACTCTTGAAAAACAATAAGAAAGAGATGATGGCAAGGTATTTAGTGAAAATTCTTTGAAAGGGGATATTTGCATATTACTAGTCCCCTTCCACCTAACTATCCCATTCCATGACTTCAAAATATTCACAAAACATAGTGGTAACTAGGGAATAGTCGCACAAGTACTAACATAGCAAGAATAAAAGCTACCCAAAAACTTTGGGGTCTAACCATCCTAATAGGAGTCACTTCAAGTGTAACTTGTGTTTTTTTAACATGTTTACAAATCTCATAAATGAAGTTAATGTTGAAAATGTGAGTTGCACTTGTACAACAATGTTTTTGATATCTTAAATTAATATTTGAATAAATTTCAAAATAATATAAAATAACTTTCAGCCCTTTTTACAAGCTTGTAAAAAAGGGTTTTCATGCTTTAAAAACATTTGACATAGGGTAAAAACATTGTTTTAGCATTGTTGTTCAAGATTATCTCAACATTATTTGACTAATTCCATGCTCCCACATTACCCTATAAGAACCACTTAGGAACTACCTCAAGAAGAATTGATGGTTCCTTTTAATTTATTTGCACCTCTAATAGTATTCGAATAATAATATTAAAAACCATACACATAAAACAGAAGTCTTCATACTCCAAACCACATATCCTTTTGCTTCCACAACACCATCAACATCTTCCTAGGAAGGCAAAAAAGATCATCTCTTCTCCACCTAAGTACAAGTTCTCAAAATCTCACTAACTACCTCCTATTAAAGTGATGGTTGACCACTATTTTATCCAAATCATTCCCATTAAATCCTAAGTTATTGGCACTAACATTTAACCACTAATCCCTTTTAGAAAATTAGGTATTTACTTAGCATCACCTTCATAAATAATGAAAGAAGTAGTTGTTAATATATTTATCCCCAATAATTAAAAATTATTAAGCTATCAAGTAAAGCTAAATTAAAATCTACCCCCACTAGCAATTGTCCCATAGCTAACCACATCACTATCCATTCACATGTATCTATTTACCTAGCAACCACCATGGGCTTGACATACTTTATGTACATTCATGGTAGGCACTTGTATTCCTTGCCTGCTTGTCTATGATATTTATTCACTTACATAGGAACTTACCTAGGTACAATGAGATGGAAGTAAAAGAGGTTATAAAACAAACTATTTTAATAACCTTGACAACATTTTTTGTAACCCATACCATTGCCTATTTTCCTACCTAGGTAAGGATAGAAGATTGAAGACACAATTGAGGGTAGATAAAGACTCAAAACATTGAAGACATAAGATAGAATTGACACAAAAAATTGAAAATTGAAGACACACAACAAGGAAGATGGAAAACAACAAAACAACAAACACTGAAGATAAAAGACTAAAACCACAAAAGAGGGCAAATTAAGGCTCAAGACAAGAGACATTGAAGACATAAGACAAAAAATATAAAAAACTAAAAAGACCAAAGATTAAAGACACAAAAGAAGGGAAACAAGATAGAAAACAAAAAACACTTAAGGCACTAAAGACAAAAGACAGAAAAAAAGACACATTGAAGAAAGAAGACACTAAAAACAAAAGATATCAAAGAGAGTAAATTGAAAACCAATAGATTATAGATAGTCAAAAGAGGAGACCAAAGACACTAAAGAAACAAACTACATATGAGATAGTGAATAGACATGGGCATAAAAGATAAAACTATGAAACAAACCCCCAACATGCACCCAAACAAAACACTAAGAAATCAATGTCAACTGTGCACAATGTGGAATCATGGATGAATTCACCTAAATTTGAAACCCTAACAGATAGTTCAAGTCATCATTTTCAACTAGGTCAATAAAGCATGGACAAGCCCATCAATCACTAATAACTTGCATAAAGAAAATAAATTATACAATTTCATTCAGATTTAATAAATCTTTGCAATTGATTTCATCTTGGATTTCAGCTTCCAATTCCATTATCAAATCTGATTCCATCTCACATGTAAATGTTAAATCAATTGGTTTCATACAATTGGTCCGTGTATCAAACGGCCAATTTTTGTTGACAAAAATGAGCTTGTCCAAATTCTCTATTTGTAACTAACATTGATAAAGTGTAATCAAGATTGCAGCAATGGAAAAAATATGTTTTGTTTTGATTTGGCTAATGGGGATGTTAAGAATATGATGGAGTAAAAGAAAAATGATTGAAAACTTGTGTCCTTTTTTGCGCCACTAAGATAATGCATAGTTGTAATTTTCAACATCAATAAGAAATCACCGAAACCCAACAAGTTCCTTTGACACAATATCCTTGCATGTCTCTGTTATTGATGATGTAATGTGAAATAAACCTTTAGAATCACCTTCTGAATGAAGTTCAAAAGTTACTTCAACCTTGCCAAACATCAAAGCATCACTAATTTTTCATCGTATTCAGCAATCACAAGAGCAACATTTTCACAACACATAAACATGGTAACTAACTTCATGTTTTTGAACCTTGGATCAAACATTAGAACTAACATATTATGGTTTTTTCTCCTATCAAATATATGTAGAAAAAAAATGAAGGGTAGAAGAATTTATAGGATCTATTGTTTCATTCAAAGCATGAGTTCCTTCAACTCATGGTCAAACACATCTTCTTCAACAAGGCTGTCAAGAATAGGCTTGAAGGTCAACTCTTCTTGAATGTCTCAACAAGTTGATATGACAAATTGTAAAGCATTCACAAGCAACCAATGTCCACAACTTTAGTTCAAAACATAACCAAAGATAATTAGAGATAGAACTTTCAAAACTACCTTAGAAACAACCCATATTAATCATGGAGAATGCACACAATTTTGTAATGCCACAAATTGGCTATTATAACATAATGCAATAACTTTTGAAAAGTTAAAGCATCCTAAAACAACAATATTTAATTTGCAAACCTATATTATCAACAACGAAAAAATAATTCAGAATAGTACCTAAGTTAAACCACATCAATCACATTTGTATTCTAAATGCAAAAAATAAAATAAAATAAACATTAACTTTTATTAGCCTTCACCTCATTTTCATGGTCATGTTCAATTTTCTAGGCATTAATCCAAAATCAATGCAAGCCTTATCCCATGCTTGCCTACCTTTATTTGATTTTTTGGGCCATGTAATGTCACAACCTTAACCTTGGGCTCACGACCAAAACAAGGGCTTGCGAAAATGCAAGCCAAGAGTGAGCCCGGGAGTCACATTTCATGCTCCCAGGAGTGCAAGAGAGTGGGAGGGAATGAACCCCCACACTCCCAAATGAACTCCCATTTTGAAAGTCGGAATCCCAATGGACTTCCGAATCCTCAAAGGGCGATTGTAAGGGTCAAAACTCATTGGATTGAAATATTTTTTATATCATTGGAAAGCTCTTGGAATGTAGATGTTTAAAATGGGCTTGCATGACCTATTTGAGTACTTAAAACACAAGTTATGGCCAAAAGAAAGGCCGGGAGTCAAATTGCCAATTTGACTCCCGACCACTAAAAGTTAGGAATCGCCCGAATTTCCTTGTGTGCAGGTGACGTGCCACATACCATTGGAATGGTCTCAATGAGGGTTACAACTTTGCTTCAGAGGTCTGCACACAAAATCATGGGCCCCCAAAGTCGGGGAGTCCCAACTTTGGGAATTTCGAGACTCCCACTTGGGAGTCCTAAAACAAAATGACATTTGGGTGCTGGTCTTGTGGCCAGGCACAAAGTATACTATAAGGGGGAAGGTGGTGGCTTCCCCCAAGTTCGGGCCGTGGTGAGTTTTGTGAATCTGTGTTTGGCCGTGGTTCATTCATGCACCAAAGGTGTTCTGGCTTTACATTAACCAACCTATTGTTTAATTTGTGTAGGTCCGTGTGAGTAAATGACTTGCTTGTCATCTTTTTAGTCCCATCCCAAAACTCCAGCACACCCTTTTACCCCCAAAATGCTGTGAGCCAGGGAACGTGCCCCAATTCTTTCTCCTTCCGTTGTCTTCTTCTTTGGACTCATAATTGAGTCCATCAAAGAGCTTGGGGGTGTGTCATGTAACGCATTTTTGAATGGTACCTTAAGTAACCAAGTTATAGATGCATAATTTAGATTGGCAAACACCTTTTCATTTATAATTGCATATTGACACACCTTTGAAAGTGCATGCCCAAAACGCAAACTATCAAATGGCTTTAACAACCCTAAGCTATTGCATGACACAATAAAATTTAAAGCAGTTGCACATGTCTGCAAGTTAAAGCCTTCATCTTTCACATAGGCAATTATTTTATTGATTAGAGCACACTTGTTTAGTAGCTCTTGTAATTTAGGAACCATAGCCATGCTGCTTGTGTCAGTCACTTCAAATAGGCAAATAATCACATGTTTTGCCCCTTAATCATTAAAGATAAAGTTTACAAACACAACAAAGATGTCATGTGTTCATTTTGACATCTAGAGGTCAAATGTGCAAATGGTTGATAAGCAACTAGCCAATGCAAGCTACACATAAATAAACATGGTTTTTTCTACTAAGCTAAACAGAACATTTTGAACAAAAGCTTTCTTTGATGGGAAAATAATTCATGGACACAACCTATATGACAACCTCTAAAACTAAATTGATTCAATAGATTTCATAGGCAAAAGCCCCATTATAAGAAATCACAACCTTTTTTATTGGGAATTTTGGTTAGAAAAATCCCCCATATGGTTTTTTTGCTCCCATGTCCAACTTGACCAAAATGCAATTTTGGTCAAGTTGTTTTGGACTTAACCATTTTGACTAGGTCTTTTTTGTTTTTTTTTACTAGGTTTTTATTATTAGGTTTTTTTACAAAACCATTGTGACAATAATATAATTTGAACAACAACCAAAAAAATTTATTATTTAAAAAAAAATTATTTAAAATTTATGTAAAAATATTAATTAATTAACTACCTACCCTACCCTACCTACTTAATTAATAAACCTAATAATTAATTATGCCAAAAATTTATTTATTTATTTATTTACCTACCAACCCTATGTCATAGGCCTAGGCTAGGCCACCTAGCTTAGGCACCTAAGCTAGACCAAGCCACTTAAGCTAGGCCAAGCCCCTTAGGTTAGGCTAAACCCCTTAAGCTAAGCCACTTAGCTTAGCCACCTAAATTAAACTAAGCACCTTAAGCTAGGCCAAGCCCCTTAGGTTAAACCAAGTCCCTTAATCTAAGCTAGGTAGGTTAGGCTAGGTGGTCTAATAGGCTTTTAAATTTAAGCTACCTAGTTAATTAGGTCACCTAAGAAGCTAAGGTAGCCTAGGTTGCAAGTGTGAGGACTTAAACTCCTCACCTCCACACTGAAAAATCAAGTCCTTAACCATCACACCACCACCCCATAAAGTGATTTTTTTTGGACAACATATTGTAATGAACATGATTTTGGACCAACATATTGTAATCAATTTCTATGAATTTTTTTTCAACATATTACATTAAATGAACTTGAATTGTTTTACATTACTTACATAAATAGGCAAATTAACCTAGGTAGGTAGGAGGTACATATTAATAAATGCATGTACTTAGGTAACATGTAGGTTATAGTCTACTATGCATTATAGTTACCTACATCACAAACTTAGCATCTCACGACTTAGAAATGGAAATCGTGTAACATTAGTTCATTCATAATTCGTATGTTGCATGCATTGATGTCATGCATTGAAAACACACTTGACACACATACTTATTGGAAGATGTGAAATTTGTGTGATATTCATTCATTCATAGGTTCATACATCATCCGTCTACACATTTATCTGTGTGTCAAACATGTTTTCAATGTATGATTTTCATTATTAATTTGTCACATGTTAAATTTGTGATGTATTAAGTTATGTTTATACCTATATAATAAGCTACCTATGCTTATGCTATTTAATAGGCTACATAGGTACCTATTAACCTATTAATAGATTTAGCTTAAGCATATTAAGTAGGTAGCTTAGCCCATTAAGTAGGTCTACAGTTAAGCTACCTGCTTAATACTAGGCTAGGTTACCTACCTTGTAGCCCTAGGTGGCCTAAGTAGCCTAAGTTAGGTTACATACCTACCTAGTAGGCATAGGTTAGGCTATGTACCTACCTAGGTAGCCTAGGTTAAGTTACATACTTACTAGTAAACCTAGGTGCTTAGGTTATGCTACATACCTTGTAAGCCTAGGTGCTTAGGTTAGGCTACATACCTTGTAAGTTAGGTGGCTTAAGGTGGGTTACATACCTAGTAAGCTTAAGTGGTTTAAATTAAGTTACCTATTTTATAAACTTAGGTGGCCTATGCTATGTACATAATTACCAAGTAAACTTTGATAGCCCAGGTTAAGCTACCTACCTATTAGGCCTAGGTAGTCTACGTTACTTACCTAGCTAGTAGGATAGGCTACCTACCTACTAGGCCTAAGTGGCTTATGTTATTTACCTAGTAGGCTTAGGCTATGTATCTATAATAGGCTTAGGCTAATAGGGTCTAGTTAGTAAGCCTAGGTCACCTATGATACCTACCTAGAAGGCTTACACTACTTATTACTTAACAAGTAGCCTATTATCCTATTAATTATGTTAAATTATATAGGTAATCTAGGCCTAGCCTAACTTCTTAATTGTGTTAGGTTAGGTAGGTAGCCTACGTTTAACAAGTTGACTAAATCATCAAATGAATATGGTTCATTTGATTAAGTGTCAAATCATAATAGTCAATTTGACTAAAGGTCAAATCGAGATGGTCAACTTGACTAAATCCTATCCATTCGATATGGCCAATTTGACTAAGCCATGACCATTTTGATGGACATTTGTCCATTTTGACTAGATTTTCGACTTGACACTTGGTAAAAAATGTCCCTTTAGTCAAATGTACTGTTCAAATGTAACATGTGTTTTTCATGCCCTAAACCTTTAGTCAAAATGGAAATACCTTTTGTTCAATGTGAACACTTTGATCAAGTTGGCCTTTTGAAAAGCCGTGATTTATTATAGTGCCCTTCAACCACAAACAACATAAAGTTTTTTAAAAAGCCTACCTATGTTGCATCATCTTTTCTAAATTTTCTTTCTATAAAGAAAAACCCAAATATTATAAATGGAGAAACATGTGTTTTCTTTTTGTTAGCTTGTTGATCAAGTGGAACTTTTGCTAGAACAATGGTTAGATATTCTACCAACTTTCTCATGAAGGCAAAATGGTCAACATCAACATGTTTTTTCATGGTTATTATGCCATTAATTTTATGGTATGCAATCAATCTTTTCCTACACTTGGTGTGCATGGCCAAGGTTTTATGACCAATAGAATTAACACGAGAAATTATACATCTCATGATTTGGTTATGATTTATATCCACAAGTTGGTTGTTGTTCACCTTAAAAAATGCCTAGGTGAGTGAAGTGTGATAATGTGGCTTCCAAAGAAGTCATTGTTGTCACAAATTTTCCAAGTGCATTTCAATGATGTACACATTTGAATCATTCCTGCCAACATTAACAACTTTTGGAATCTCCAGTTCCTCACCTTCCCATGCAACTTGCACATTACCAACACTAATTCTATCATACCTTATTGAAATTAAAGGAATTTCCTCATTAGAACTAATGTCATGAACACTCATGATAGGGTATGAAGAAAATCCATCACCATATTCAACACGAAACCAACATAAGATAAAACAAAAAAACTTGTGATTTGTTTAGAAATTTTCCTAAACCCTAATCTCAACAATAAGTAAAATGTGAGAATTTAAGGTTTTGAATTTAAAGAGTAGATAGTAAAGTTGTCTAAGTAATCTCTTCAAGGTCTTTCCCCACTTGCATAGCTTGCCTTCAAGTAGAAATGGAAAGGATGAAATGTACAAACAAAACTTGGCGGCTTGGTGAAAACCAATGGAGTAAATGAATAACTATTGAATGAAAAGATGAGTGAACACAACAATTGTCAAAAGTAAGCAAAGAAAAATAACTTCTCCCACCTTTGCTTCACAAATGTGCCTTATATCGAAACACAACATAGGCAATAGCAAGGTGCAAGACACCTGTATCAATGAAACACAATGAACAATGAAAATTCATGATTAGAAACCAAACACATTCAAATTATCTATAGTTAGTAGAGATGTTAGAAACAAAAACCTTTTTCTCCTCCATGCACATGTGCAGTTTTCACATAATTGTGCAAATTTTCACAAATGTAAAGGATACAATGCAAAAGACGAAACAAAAACAATGTGCAAGCATGTAAAGGAAGTTGCAAAGTTTTAGAAGCATTTACCTTCTTGCACTTCAAATGTTCTATACTTGCCATGCTCCCTTGTAAAAGATTCATTCATCATAAAAAGCTCTATAGCTAGTAGTCACATTCATTTGTTTGATGACACAAAGTGACAAAAAGCTCAAGTCATGAACAACGCACATTATAATGGCAAAAAGTGAAAGCAAAAAGTGAAAGAAACATGAAAACCAAAAACCCTAAAACAAAAAAAACCTTAAACCTAGTAAAAGGGTACTAAAAAGGTATGAATCTAGTTTTTTGGTAGATACCCTTTACATCTTTTTCCCCTTGAGTTGGGTATGGTTCCAAATATTTGAATTTATAAAAGTTTCGGTTATGAGGTGGGGGTGGGTACCAACTTTTTGAAATGTTGAGGTAGGAGGTGGTTCCATGTTTAAAAAAAACCGACACTATAAAAAAAAATTGACATTCTACCCATAGGTCAATCAAATACCCACCCAACACTGGTATATAGTACTGGTATCATGGGTATTTACTAGTAATATTGAAGAACAAATCAATGGCTATGACCTAAAGGTTTGTTTCATATTTATATCTTCTATGCCCATGTCTATGCATTATGTCATATGTAGTTTGTCTCTTTAGTGTCTTCAACCCTTGATTTCCTCTTTTGAGTATCTATAGTCTATTGGTTTCAATCTACTCTATTTGATGTCTTTGTTTCTAGTCTTCTATGTCAAGTCTATCTTATGTTTTCAATGTCTTTCGACTTTCATCTTCATCTACCCTCTTCCGTGTCTTCAATTTTCTATCCTTAGTGTCTTTTTTTTTGTATTTTGTCTCCCTTTTTTTTTATCTTCAATTTTCAGTCACTTCAATCTTTTATGTTTTCCATTTTATGTCTACATTGTTTTTTGTCCTAAGTCTTAATTTTCCCTCTTATGTGGTTTCAGGCTTTTTAATCTGCCTCTCTTCCATGGTTTCAATCTTTAAGTTTTGTGTTTTATGTGTTATGGTTAAAGCCTAGGTGTGTTGTGTGTTGTGTATTCTTTGCTTAAAATTACAAATACTCAGGGTTTCATATTTGTCAAAGATCTGGACTTGGTTTTCAAAAGGGGAATTGTCAAAAAAAACATGGTCAAGTAACAAGAATATACTCAACTAGGTTTCTGCAAAAGAACTAGGCTAGAAACCTGGGTAAATCATGTAACCAAACACCTGCCCTTGTCTCATACCCGCCCAACACTGCTATATACCCAGGTTGCACCTATATACCAGTACAACACTGGTGATTATCTATATGTAAGTGTGGAAGTCCCAAATAGGTAAGTGGGTAAGGAGTGTATGTGGGTAAGTAGGTAAGGGACTTGGTGACTACAAGGGGACATAGACAGATGTGAATGGTTAGTACGGTGGTTAGCTATGGAACAGGAATACACTGAAGATGTGTTTTCCTGTCCCACAGCATCCATCCTGCATAGGTAGTGCTCTGGTGGGTGCTGGTTCACTCTGGCTGATGATGTGCACTGTGTTACCCCTCTGAGTTGTATTGTAGATCAGCTCTGCGTAGGGTTGATAATGTTTAGATAGTTGTTGGGATAATAAGACAGTAACACGCCAGGAATAGCTGTTCCAAACATGCTTTGGAGTCTGATTGCGATTGTGAATCTTCCTTTGTCTTCACTTAATAACAATAATAATAATAATAATAATATTATTATTATTACACAATAATAATGATATTCAGTATTATTGAATATTAACACAATAGCATCCTATAGCGTTATTGGATGGGTGTCAAGGAAACCTCTCTTGAATAAAAATCCAAACACATCAGATAGCTAGGTCTATGTCCAACACAGTGAAACTTAGTCATCCAAGTGCTAATAGTAGGCCCCCAGAATGAACAAAATAAGATAAATGCTTAAGTTTTCTTATTTGTAAGCTTGACAAGGATACTCATAGGTTGTGCACTCCCAAGCCAATTGTCCCAAGCGAGGGAGTGCAAATACCATCAAACAGGGAATTTGGGAAACAAAATTTGAGGTGACCCCAAATTTCAATTATTTCCATTTTGCCAAATCAAAGTCTCACCTCACCTCCAAGTTAATAATTCCAAAATTTGGGTCACAAAATATCATCATATTCTATATCACATTTTGCAAGGGTTTCTTTCTGAGGAGGGAGTGCAATAGAATGAACCTAACAGGGACATGAGTCGGTTGCAACAATGCTGTGATTTGATGGGTTTTAAAAGAGTCTTTTTAAACCTCTTTACATGGCCATTGGAAGCAACAAGCCTTGAAGATGAAGGGAGCAAGTCTTATTTTCATTTTGTTGACAGCAACAATATTCACACTTATATATATATATATATATATATATATATGTAGATATTCAAAAGCTCAATAAGTGCCACATTTTCGGCATCATAATAGAAGTGGTGCCATAGATTTAGTAGCAGTGCTGAACTGTAAAGTCAAGGCAGGAGTTTATGATACAATGCAAGGGGCCCAAACTGGATCCCAATGGAATAATACAAAGCAAGATGAAGGAAGTAAAAATGTCAGTTCATGAATAAATCACATTCACGCTACAACTTTCAAACTTTATCACTCTGTTTGAGGGTGGACAATTTCTTAGCATCGGAAATGCTGCCGCCCTCAACAGCCTGGTTCACTGATATGTTCACAAACAGAGACAATAATGAATTATGAAATGTGGTAATACCATATCTCTTCCAAGGAAGAAACAAATGCTGGTTGGGTCACGATAGGCTGGTCCTGTTTGGAGGGGCCCTGTAAGACCTATGATTCTTGTATGGAATTGAAATTGTCTCATAGTTTGTTCCTGACCCATAAGGACTTTCAAAGCTTTAAGTTACAGACAGTGAAAATTTGGTCCAGTTGTGTTCATATTGTGAGATTAAAAAGCATGTATGTACATACATACATGTGGATCCAGCCTTACAGCCTTGTTCCTGAACTGGTCCAGGTTTTCACTTTTGACCCCCTGGCTTTCTTTTTTCCCTTTTCCAGGTTCCATTCTGATGCATGTCCATAGCCTTCACCCATCTCCCTGCCAAAGTGAACCACTTACCAGTGCACCAAACAGGATGGATAGTGTGTGGACTGGAAAAGCTTTTGCATTGTATTAGTGTCCTGTGCTAACCACACTGGTTAGCTTTGTAACAAACCAACCCTCCACATATATCTTGTGTCCCTAGTAGCCACCAAATGAAGCACCCTTTTCCTCCAAGCTCCACTTAGAAACCAAGGGTCCTTCCTAATTTAACCTAGCTGCACATGCCCAAACATATGCCCACATTAGATTCCAACTCACTTGACTCACATCAAAGGTGAGACACTCATCTAACCCTAGATGAATATATGGCTAGATCGTTGTGGACTTCCATAAATGTTCATGGCCTTGTCGACCAAAGCCGCCATAACTCCATCACACAGCTGAACTGCAAGAGGACTCCCATGAGGGAACCAAGTGTCTCACTTCACTAAGGGACACTCCCATACTTGACACCCACCTAGCACCAAGCTCTTGCCTTGTGATGCCTTGCCACTTCGTGCACCCCCATTGGGCCCCATGTTGATCGGACCAATTCTTTAGTTGACCCGTGTGGATCCACCTCAGTTTCATCTCCCCCCATTGAGTGATCCCATGGTGGGTCCCACACAATGGGAAGTGAAGGGGCATGTTACCAAGTTACCTACCTACCTTCATAGGAACCACTCCCATTCCCCTACCTACTTACCTATGGTACTCACCCACTTACATAGGTAGTTACCTAGGAAGTGTGAGGTTGAAGTAGGATGGTTTGCAACATAGGAACCACCTTGGTTCATCCATAACTGAGTCATAACAGGTTTCCAATGGATGATGCACTGATATTTGCTGGGTCACAAAATCCCCATCTGGATTCAGTGGCCTGTAAACTATCATTTGGATGAAGTTCTGGCTAAGGGGTGGGCCAGGCAAAATAAGTTGTGTAGTATTATTGTGCAATTAAAAGAATCCAGTGTGACTCATTAAAAGGATTAATGTGAAAAAAAAGTGCCAAAGTAAAAAATCTCTGGCCATATTTAGACAACATGTTACAGCAGGTTGCAAAAATATGGCAGGAGTCTTTTTCTTTTCTATATTTCTCTCTGAGCTGTGGCTAATTCTTGTTCGTCCACCAGTCTAGCTAAATCACAAAATTGCCAACCAAACCCCCCCCCCCTTGCCCTGAAGGTTGATCGGATGAAAACTTGACCTGCTTATGACTCATCAACACATAGGTCAATGTATATCAATAACATAAACCACAATTATGGTAATGAGCAACTATTGCTATGCAGGCTCACCTGGATTCACAATGTAGGGTAGCTAGTATGGGTAACAAGCATCTAGCATGGTGAATTCAACCTACACTAACCACTTGCAAGGTGGCCACATGTTCCCACCGACTTTGGCTAAGTACCTGTAAGTGCCAAGCACCGAGCAAAAGCCAAATGGGTTATTGTATTTGCATAGATGATTGATAACAACATCACCAACTCCCCCAAAATATTTTGCCCTCCCACCGAAGATCAACATCACCACCACCACCACCATGTTGTAGAGAAATTGGTTCCAAACCCTATCCTCTTTGCTTGCTTACAACGAGCTGGTCAATAATGGGGAGGTCACCAGATGATACAACTGGCTGAAGAATGATCAGATGCTACCTACACAATTGTGTAAGGTAAGGCCCAAGGGTGGGGGCATTCCCCAATAAGGGGCCTAGGATGGGGAGATAGCTGTGTCCAGCCCCACATCTCAGGTATGTTCCCCACAGAAAAACACAAGGTGAATGTTATCATGAGCTTAAACATATGAGGTGATAGGAGTAAGAGGCACCCTCCTTACACTTTCTTGAAGGTCTAAAGTGTTTCCTCTATTTGAGGAGACATTGTTAGTGTAAGGTGCTAACCAAATACACTTATGAAATGTCTCCAGTGCTTTACACATGCACATGGCCTCTAAGGCTTGGGGTCCAAATGGTACAAAATTGACCATTGTAATGTCCAAAAGGACAATGTCCAGGTCCCTTAGGATAGCTGGTATTTGTGAATAGCATTTTGCATTTGATGGCCTTAGTTGAAGGACATTGAGGAGGATGCCCAAAAACCACTATTCCCCAAGCCTCCTCCTAGGACCAGTGTTTCTATTACTGGTGAATTTTCAGCAGATTTTGACCCGAAAAATATGATTTCGACATGTATAAAGGATTTTTCATGGAAAAAAATACCCATATTCTCCAGATTTCAAAAGACAAATAAATGCAAATCACCAGATTTTATGATAAGCTCTAGCATGTAACCAAATTTGGCTAAATTATTTTCTGGATGACCGCCACTTTGACCACATCACAAAATCATTAAAAAAACCCTGCTTAGGACCACCTTTCTGTGCAGGGGTATTTACTGGGGGAGGTTTAGTTGTCGGTGAAGCCCATTAGAAAAATGATACCATTGCTTTCAGACTTTATATATCATTCAGATAGTATTTGTTTAACAAAAAAAAGATATGCCTCATGTGATAGGTTTAGATAGGTTCCATTTAATAAATTTCATGAGTTCGCATAGCTTATGACAAAAGCGTAGAGTAATGCCGCTGTGCCATCAGGGCACTATCCTGTGTCCGGTTTTTTTTTTTTTCATTTTTGCAAAATAGGCTGTGGGGCCACATCTGCACTGCATGTGGTGCTCAACTGGCTAACAGTTAGATTTGTTGGGAGTGTTTTTTTGGCCCCACTCACAAATTATTTATCTCCAAGTGGCTGCCGCTTTATTGTGAAGGTGAAATTTCTGAAATTTCTGGCCCTTCTTTCAAATTTAAGGAGAAAAAATCTGGCTAATCTTCAAATTAAATTAGAGTTTTTTTGTCTATTTCGCTATTGTATTTGGAGTGTTTTGGATGATGAGTGAAAAGTTTTTGTCTAAATCTGGCAACTACTTTTCCCAAATAGTAGAATTTAGGGCATGTGAGTAAGCAATGCACACACATTGCAAAGTGCAAAGAACTTTTTTGCAAAGCACATCATATTAAGTTTTAGCAAACACAAGCACTTGTGGGGGAATTGATCCCCTAAAACTAGCCATTCTAGTACAAATGACTTATAAAGTCACAAGTTAGTACTTAATTACAACAAGCAAAAAGATAAACCCATGATATTGCATTGTGAGAAGAGGGCAAAAAATGTCAACACCATGGAAAGAAAGTTTTGTGGTTCATAAAACAACCAATCAATTTTGCAACAATACATATATGCCTCCGTAGAAACTAGCCCAAAAAATGCAAAAGGCATATTGCTTAGCCATCATAACAATATTGAGGGTGAGCTCCTTGCCACTGCTCAATACAATCTACATATGGAAAATTTTACAAAATATAGAATTGTTGTGCAAACATGCACACAACAAGTGCCAGGTGGGTAGTGAACCTATTCCAAAGTTTTGATTTCATCAAAGCCAAAGTAGAGAAGCATTTCTCATCCTACACACTACCAACTATTTGCACTATGGCCAATTCAACCAATTTCACATACTTTGAGAAGCTAGAAGAGAATATTTGAAATGTTGTCACAAGGTGCCACATTTTGGTTAAAAGATTCAAGTCAAAATGAGGTGCCATACACATTGTTGCATTTGACTTCATTGTGAGCTTGAACATGCCTTGCTGACAATCAAGGTCACTAGCATTGAATAATTCACCCACCATCATATCTTGGTCGTCCACCTTTTGGGTTTTGCCCAAGTAAAAAGCTAATTTAATAACTTGAAGGTGTTTGACAAATGTTGCATCACATTCCAGTTACATCTAATGTTGGGGATACCCAATCCCAAAAGCATCCATGGCACCATGGGCTAAAAACTTAATTTCAAGCTCTTGAATCAAAGCTTCTCCAACACCTATCAAAACAAAAAAAACCATGGACTTACTACTTGCATGAAAGTGAAAAGAATAAATCAAAAAATTGGAAAAAAAATGGGGTAAAAAGCTAAAAGTAAAAAATTACAAGGCTTACCCTTGCATTGGTTTTTCACTAATGATTCAATAACAACAAAGACATCATATGTTACCATAGCAAGCACCATGGTCTCCAAATCCTAATGAATTGCCCAAACCTACTACCCATTCAACTTAAAGGCCAAATGCGGAATTTTATATTTTGCATCAACTATCTAGCACATGTGGATATTTTCATGTTTCAACTCTAAAATAATGATTTGAAAACCCAAAAGCTATCAATAGTGAACTTGGAAGTATGATCACAATATATGTTATAAACATCACCTTGACAAACCAAATGACACACATACACATTTTTAAATTGTGCAAATTTGATTAGAACATGCATAGATTCCAACAAGGGCAAAATGCAAGCAAATCCAAGCAAAATATGGAGGTCACAAAGGTGTTCATAATTCAACATAATTTGTTGGTTTATAAAGTTATCTAAAGCCATCTTCACAAGTAGACTTTTGTATTTTGCCATAATTTTCTTGGTAATGCTCAAGATTAATCCACCTTGTTTTCACATTTTGGAGAATTTTGGGGTGAAAGTACATTATTAGGGAGCCACTTTGGGCACTTTCACAACATGTATGTAACGTATATTTCTGCAAAAAAAAATTCATTTAATTTTGGGTTTCACTTTTGGTGTTTGGGCTTGATATTTGATTTTCACAAAGTTAATGATATATAATATTATTTGAAAAAAAGAAATAAATTTAAAATATTAAATTCAAAAATAATGGGTATATTTATGGTATATGAAATATAATAGAACAAGTTTCTATTTTTAAATTGCACTAAGTTTGGGTTTGAATGTCAACCAAAAAATGTTTGAAATGAAAATTTTAAAAATGACTCACCTTACATATCTTGTGATCTTCCATTTGATAGTGATAGTTTGTCAAGATGTTAATTTACCAAATACTTATAATCATCACCCCAAAAACACCCATTGTGATATGAAACTTTTCATGGTTCACAAACTTATTCCAATCATATGGAATCACAATGTTTAATAGATATCAAAAATTTCATAAAGATTAAAAATCATTTCAATCATTTTGAATATATTTACATTTTTTAGTACGATGTGATGTATATTTTTTGGCACAAATGTACTCTAACATCACATCATATTTAATTTTAAAATGTAATTTTTATGGAATTTGACTTATTTGGGTTTTGACCTCCTATAATATGCAAAAAATTGTGAAAGTCCTTCATAATAATGACATGGTTGAAGTTCAAACATGGGACCCCCTTAAAAAAACATATAATGTGACAATAAATTTGGTTCGCCCTTAGTGTGCTTTCACCTTTTATTCCTATTTGTTGCCATGAATTCCAAAATATTAATGAATTTTAAATGTTTTTTAGGTGAATGGGCAAAATAAAAGTATAAACATTACAATAAACTTCAATCCACACCACCAAAGGCAATCCCAACAATGTTTGGACAACCAAATTAATGCAATGGACCATACAATGGACTTTAATAGAATGAAGGGTACAGCTGTCATGAATTTGTTCCGTAACATCATTTTTTATGCCCTAAAAGACATTAACACCATTTGCCCCCAAAAAAATGAACTTTTGGGCAATTTAATCTCTTGGTAACCCCCCACCAATTATTAATGCCTCCATAATGACCTTGGTAAGGTTATCACTACCCAAACCTTCAAACACTTTATCCAAAGAAATTAGAATTAGAATCTTTACCCAATTTTGCACCACAAAATAAATGCACTTGTAGTCTAATGGTTCATTTTAGGGAAATACAACTCTCTCCAAAATTACAAACAAGTTTTTATAAATGATCCACATGGATATGGTTTCAATTTCTAAGGTTTTCATTAGTGTAATCTTTGACTATTTAAGTTTCAATCACTTATAAAACCTTTTAAAACTAGGTCAAAACCCATATTGAAAAATGTTGTTAGTTCATATGGTGAAATCACTTTGAAAATTCTAAAAACAAAACCCATAAAATCCATAAGAATAAAAGTCCATTTAGATATTTTAATTATGTACCCATTGGGCACAAAAAATTTAAGAAACAAAAAAAATTCATTTCAAAAAGACTTTTGAAAACAAGGTCCAATTTTGACCCTTCAAAAGTTCATAACTACTATTTAGTTAAGATTTCACAAAATAAGATTTCACATTTAGCTTTATGATTTAATTCTTCAACCCATGTTTAGTCACAATAATTTTTTGGAATGGAGTTCAATATGAATTCTTGAATTTTTCAACAATCCAATCAACTAACTAGTCCATATTTTTATTTCAAAAGTCCACTATTGATAATGAATGCATTACTTTCAAAAAATAATTATGCAAATGTCTTCAAAGACATAATCAAGTTGTTAATCTAGAATGAATCATTATTTAATGTATTTAAAATTAAATCATTCACCATAGGCATTTAAACACAAAACACTTACAGAAATCAAACTTACAACATGAAAAGTGAGCCACTTTACCTTGCATTTACCCCCACATAGCAGTGAACAAACAACCAAGATTGGCCGGTAATTATAAACATTTCATCACAACTTAAAACAACATACCGAACCGTCCGCACTATTGCCCTAATTGCCTTCATCACTTCCTAATGCATGAATTTTGCCATTGTCCAACTAGAGCTATCATTTTAGACTTGCTTTCTGCAATGCCATTTTTTGGCATTTCCAAAAATTCATACAATGGCTTGATTGCTTCATATTCTTGCATAGGACAGCCTTGCTGCAAAAATGTAAGACCATGAAAAATTGGACAACCTTTCTTCGATTTTCTCCTACCACATCACAAACTTCATGGGCTGGGATTTAGCAATAATAGTTGGGTGGTTGACAATCCATTGAAATCTAGCTGTTCCTAACCACCACTTTACGCTCTTAGGCGATTTTAATTGGAAACCCCCTTTTTTCCTTTGTAGTTGTAGCCAAGGTTTTTTTAAAGTAGAACTCTGGCAATTTTTCGCCAGAAAATAAAACACTGCCTGTGTCCCAAGGGTGGAACATGAGGTCCAAGGTGTAATGCCCTGCTGTGAAGGCAACAGCCCCAGGAATGATTGTGTCCCAAGGGTGGAGCCTGAGGTCCAAGGTGTAATGCCCTGCTGTGAAGGCAACAGCCCCGGGAATGATTGAGGGAGAGTAGTATAGTGGGACTCTGGCTCGTAAAGCACAGAAGGAAATTACTTTCCTGCCATACAAGTGGGAGGCCTTGCCTATCTGGCTTACCCTCTGCAATGACTATGGGGCAGGGGTGAGGTCATTACTAATAGATAAAATGGAAGGCTGAGAGGAATTGGATCAATGGAATAGTGAATTCAGTATCCTCAAATCCCAGAGTTCTAGACCAAATTGATTCCCCTACAGATCTCAAGATATTGATTGGAAGAGACAACGAGGGTCCCATCGAATAGAAACTATGGATTTTCAATTTTAATACAAAAAACTAAAGTTGTTGGCACAAAGAAAGAAACCATGGATTTGGAAATCACTTATTGCTTGCATTTTGTCCCTTCCAATATGATTCAAATTACTTATTCCAATCAACATTTGTGCATCTGTCACATTATTGCCATCACAATGGAAACACACCGCCAAGAGTATGTTGAAATGTATGTGTATACAAGTCTGATTACCATTTTGTAAAAGACATGACCTTAGAATAATTTGAAATATTGGTTCATTATTGAAATATCTCGGAATATAAAAAATCCATTTCATTGGTGATTCATGTCGGGTAAAATCTGAGTCTAACTCCTTTAGATTTGTAGACTCGTGGTCAAAACTTTGAAGTGTGAAGTTTCATAATCTTTTCTTCATAAATCCATGAACTTGGGGATTGCATTATGAATTTTCCACGAATATAAATACCTTAAATTTATTTTTTGCAAGTTTACTGTAAACGTGGAAAAATGATTGAGAATCAGCCTAATGTCCATTGATTCAACCCCATTCCATCTTTGGACTTATGTTTACCACCAAAAGAGGAAAAGGTTTGTAAAGATTTCAAGAGAGAGAAACCCTCACATGAATTTGAAAGATTACATTTTCCTTTTTGACAAGATTGATTGTATTCACATTGTAGGCCTGACTATCATTCTCATATCTAGATTTCCAGAGAAAATTATTTCACATGAAGACTCACAATAGAACACGTTCTCTGACTTTTTTGAAACAATATAATGTTGAAAGAGTGGCTCACTTCAACATGACCCAAAATTGTATGAAAAGACCAAGCCTTCTTCAGAGGAAGTGTTTGAAAATTATTTGTTTAGTTACTACAAAGTTCAAACACATGACCATCAAACCTTTACTACACAGGGTTGGAATGAGTTGTGGAGATCTTGAATTTACAAATAGCCTAATTAGTGGAGATTCATACTTTTTTCTGGTTCCTAGATTCAGTAATTAGTGGAGCCAGCAGTTTTTTACTGGAAAAATAACAATTAAATAAAGAAAATGAAGTGATTTTGTAGGGTTTTAATCAAAAAAGTGAAAAAAAGAGTAAAAATCATCAGATTTCTATATGGAGTTTTTAGTGTGCAGGCATGAGTATAGAAGGTTGTATTAAAATTGTGTACTTCATATCTGGTTTATAGCCAGATTTGGCTAAATCTTACTAGAGGTGATTATCATTTTCTCTGCACCTTCCTATGGATGATTGCCACTAAGGCTACATTAAATTTATTTATTTATAAACACTGATTAGAATTTAGTGCTACAAGTTATAACAATATTAAGCTATGAAAAACAATTTTTTTTTTAGTATCATAATTTTTTCATATTCAAATTATATCTATTTGCCTAATGGTTGTTATAATTTATGGGTCCAATGGGTACAGGGATTTGTGGCCATCATATTAGTTACTTATGCACTTTTGTAAAATACTTACTTGGGGGCCTGGGACCCATTACATCCTGCAAAGTGCACACTGTAAGTAAGTACATAGAGCAGAAGCTTTGGCTCCCTGCTCCCCGTGTTGTCCAGAGCTGGCGCCAATTGCTGTGTCCTTCGCAAAGATCTCCACCTCGGCGACCTCCTCTTGCGCGGGCTCACGTTGCCTCCTACATCTTCCTGCACGGATCTTCGACTTCACGTACGTCTACATTTACTTCTTGGTCTTCCAGTGTTTTGAGTTTGGTCCTCCTTTTTTGGCTTTTGGAATTGCGATTTAATTTGGTTTGGTTTGGTTTGGTTTTGTTTTTTGTTTTTGTGTAAGTGGTGGTTCGTTTTGCAGTACCAGCAGCTAATCAGAGATGATGATCAGGTTGATGGCCGCTTTGCATTGAGGTTGTAGAGAGTCAAGGAGACCTGCGTTTTTTGTTTTTGTTTTCTTTCTGGTGCAGCATTTGCTGCAATTCTTGTTTTGTTGCTTGGGGAATTGAAAGGTCTTGTGTACATGATCTCCTTGCATTTGAGAATTTTGGAGCTCTGGGTCTTTCTGGATGCTCGCTCTAGTGGCTGCTTCTTTTGTAGAGTTTGGAATACATCACGGTGAGAGATCCTGGTATTCCTTTTCCAGCTCGCGATCGGCACTAGCTTGCAAGTGCCACTCGCCGGCTGAATGAATCGAGCTACTCGTGATTTGCAGCCCGGCTCAATCTGCAACCGCTTGCATTGATTGAACCTTATAGTTTCTGATCTGCTCTAGTCTGACGGCAATAGAAACTTCGAGACGAGCGGCTGTAGATACTAGCTATGAGGTTAACGAAATTCGTCAAGAGAAGCCTGCACTGAATAGCTTGCAGCTGGTGCATTGCGATCGATCGCCCAACTCTTTTTTGAGTACATGATCAAAGCTAGCACTATTCAACACCAGGGGAGCTGGGAGAATTTCATGCCGGCACTAGTATTCCCGGGCCTCGGCTTTTGGATCGATGCATTGTTTTGAGAAAGTTCTCTCCCGACCGGGTGCCCCGCCTTTCTCGTCTAAGATCTGGATTCTGGAATCTGCACATTTTTAGTACAGCTTTTAGGACATGTTTATATGTTCCCATCTTCTCGAGATTGTCAAGAGTCCCAGTTTAATGCTAGACTGTGCTCCTCCTGTGGCAGACAGAATGTGCACTCGAAGGACTAGACCGGCACAGTTCATGTCGTTGAGCCTTTTGGCATGCGCGACAGTGCTTCACGTTTTGGGAGCTGTTGTGAATGCACAGAGTGCAACCCCTACGGCACCAGGGCCAACAGCAGCGGCGCCTGGGCCAGCTCCTCCGCTCACTCTACATCAGAAAGTAGTGGACGCGTTGCGGGCGGCGGGTACCTTTGGAGCGATCTCAGGAGCTTTAGACAGTTTGATAGATACGGCTGATCCGATCAAGCCAGACATTACCTTGTTCGCGCCCAGCGATGATGCCTTCACCGATGTCGCATTGAACTCCACGTCTGTGCTGACGACTTTGTTGAACTATCAAACCGCAAGCGGAACCTACGATTTCCAGAGTCTTTTGAGCTTGAGTGTTGGATATAGGATCCCCACAGTGACACCCGAAATCTCCATCGTCGTCAAGGATCCTGCCAGCGTCAACTACCAGCTCGACAATGCCTTTATTACCAACCCGGATATCTACAACAATGGCTCCGTGGTTGTCCACGGCGTCAACGCCATCTTTTTCACTCGACTCTACAACACAGCAACACTGGGTCCCGTCCCAGCGCCAGCTCCTGTCGCACCTTCCGCACCAGTTTCGACTCCTGCTAGTGCTGCTGCAGGCTCGACATCGACCACACCTGCTGCCGGAAGTTCCAAGACCAGCCCCAACGATGCTCCTGCACGCCCAGCTGCTAATTCCTTCGCATTCGTACTGCTGGGAGTGATCACCATCTCTCTCACGCTCCTGATCTCTCCGAATTTGTAGCTGCTTACATCTGCAGATTCTACGCCCATGATCTACTGAATCCAGCTGCAATTCTTCTCACCTGAATCAAGCAACCTCTTTGTTCACAGCTTTATCAAAGCTTCATCAAGCAATCTTTTGTTCGCAGCTTCATCAAAACTTCATCGAGCAATCTTTTGTTCACAGATTCATCAGAGCTTCATCAAGCAATTGTTCAACAGCTTCATCAATTTAGCTTCATCAAGCAATCGTCTGTTCACAGCTACATCAGGCAAATTTTTCAGAGCTTCACCAAGCAATCTTTTGTTCACCAGAGCTTCATCACGCAATTTTTTTGTTCAATCTTCATCAAAGGTCCATCAAGCAATCTCTTGATTTAGACACATACTGTCAGTAGAATTCATGTCCATCTCTTCACTGCATACCCATCACAAGGAAGAATTGCAACAGCAAACCAGAAAATCTTTTGGTGGTTATAAAACTTATGCCCTACTTCCTTCTTACCTACATCTCCTTTTTTGCAGCAACTGAATATTTGCAGTGATCTCCATGTTGATGTTGCACATGAAAAAGATTCCATGGCAACATAAGATTTGTGTACCCTAGTTCCTGATACCTTCTTCCTCATCTGTTGCTGTGTCATTCACAGCAAAACACCAGTTTGTTTATTGGGGCAGGAAATCAAAGCTTGAAAACAACAATTGCAATAATACTAAGATCAAATATTCATGAGTATATATAGACAGATTTGATGAAACATTTTCAATCCAAAGCTGCTTTCAAATTTATGGTGTGATTACTTCCAATGGGAAGAGCTACAGATATTCATTCTTACTGGATCAGTTGATCATTTTTCTTGACTTGTTTTATCACTCATGCCTCTATAATGTTGTAATCACATACCTAAATTTATTTATTTATTTAATTATTGGCACAAATGGACAAATCCATTGCAGAAATGAACCAGTACAGAGAGGGACCGGGGAACATCCAACCCAGACCTAGTAGGACCACAACACTACCATTCAATCTTCCTACCAATGGGCGGTGTATAACACCACCTTAGTTGTGCCCATCTCCCGAGCATATCACATTATAGGGACACCACACCTGGTCAAAGCCCTTCGAGATTCTACCTTCATCCTCCAAATGTATTTTGACCATGGTATGCTGTCATTCTAGAAGTCCCCAATCAAGGAGACCTTCCCAAATAGCTCTCTCAATCCTCTTTCTATGGCATCTAGCACTAGTAAAAACTAGATCATTACGATCAATCCAAATGTACCAAAGGATAATACCCTTCAATAGGAACCAGAGGTCGTCAAACTTCTTTAAACTATGACATAACCTCTTTTTGAACATACATTGTTCAATATTAAGAACCTTCTACCTGGAGTTAATATCAGGTTGTGACCTAAGATGAAACAAGAAAGTAAAGGCAATTTCCCATGCCATTTTTGCCTTTACACATTGCCAAAACTGATGCATTTTTCACAAACTGGGCAATCCGTTTGCAATTGTGATTTATATTGGTTCTTCATGATTTTTTTGCTAGAGCTTGATGCCATAGCAACCATAAGAAACCAGACTCCTTTCGAACTCAATGCCTCATTCAAATATCTTTCTAATACATTTGAAGTTCGATGGAATATTGTCAAGTTTTTCACAACTTGAAAATGTTGCGGACAAGTTTTTTCTTAGGTTTTAAGCATTTTCTTTCCTTATTTGGTTATGCATTTTATTAGCTCTTCCTGGCCAGCCCATCTCCATACAACAAGGTCAAACTAGTGTTCTTAAAAAGGTCCATAAAACATCTTGTTATTCTCCCCCTTTGCTTTTGGTTTGGTACAAACTCTTACCCTCTTTAAGGTTTTGTAAATTCCATCAAGTCATGTTGTGGTTGCAAGAGCCTTGAGTGAGTGCCTACCTCAAAGGCCCGACATTCCTTTGGTAACAATATCCTAGTAAACCCACCTAAATCCAAAGGAAGTTGGAAGTTTTTAAAATACCACCTATGGGTTTACGATATTTCTTTGATAAACTCCAAGCCATTTTTCACTCTCTTGTCCATACTACAAGAATGTTCTCAACAATTCTTTCCCAGATTCATTGTTCTCCTTCCCCCATGTTAAACTTGGTTTTGGCCTTCTCCCAAGTGTAGAATCTATTGTCTTTTGTTTGCCATAGATCACCTAACATTCTTAATCTCTCCTTGTGTAAAACGCAAGCTCTTTGAATAGAAACTCCAAATTCAAACCCCTTAAAAGTTGACCCCCACCATAACTTGATATTCTTTATGGACTCAAAAACCTAGGGGAGGTTAGACTTGAGCTTCCCCCACCATTCTTTTCCAAGCTTGCATGATGTGCCCTCAAATTCTAAATCTTGGTGGAGACACATGTCTTTTAACCATGGCCCAATGAAGATCTAGCAACCAATTCCCATGTCGAAATGGTTTACATCTAGTTAGTTTATACCTTAGTAAAATCTTTAAGCTAGAATCACAAAGTTCCATGGTTAGTAACACCCACTTACACATTAATGTTGTCAATGCATTTTCTACATCTATTAACCCTAAACCACATGTTGCCTTCAAAACACAACAATCTACCCAATTGACCTAGCCCAAACTTGGTGCTCCCCACTTGACCACTAGAAAATTTTCAACAATGTTTTACATTTTTTTGATAGCTTTTGTGGATCCTCCCCATACTATAATGAAAGCCCACAAGATAGAAGCTAGGATCAAATTGACGATCATTATTTTTCTTATTAAAGGCACACAGAAAAAAAACTCCAGAATCTAACCTATTTTCATAGCTTTTCAATTAGAAACCATCAACATTATTAACATCTAGGTCCAAGTTGAACAAAGCACCCAATAACATTGATAACTCACCATCCCTAACTTATTTCCATCTCCCTTTTACAACCCAACGAGGTAGATTAATAGTTTTTTGTTCCTTGTACAACATCAATAGGCTATGGACTTATCCTAATTTAACTCAAGCCCATTAATGTGCAAGAATAACTCCAATAAATTGATAACATTTTGCATGTTACTCTTTTCACTTTTGATTGATAATGTTATGTCATCAACATACAAAAATATTGTTTGTTGTTTTTAACCTCTAAACAACAAGATGCTTAAATTACATCCCCTCACCTCATTACCTCCTTGACATGAAGTTAAGCACTTTTCTAACCAACATGAATAAATAAGTGCCAATTGGCAACCTTGCCTAATTCCTTGTTCAATTTTTAAAGGTTTGCTTCCATTGAAACAAACAATTATTTCTACATTGTTAAACAACATTTTAACCATATTGATGAATTTTAATCCATTCCCATCCTTCCCAAAACAAGGAATAAAAATTGCCAATTCATACCTAAATATTTGATTCATTTTGTGATTTAATTTTTTTTTGGAAGGTCACAAATTACAATGTGTTGTAGAGGCTCATTTGTTCGTTGGAAATACCGTACCTCTCACTAATATTTGGCATTAATTAAATTCAATAAAACACTGACCTTTGGTTTTTCTTGTTATCTAACAACAATTGTCAAGAAAAATGTTTTGAAAGGTCTCTTGCAAATTGGAAGATTTCTTCCACTTTGTAGACGATGTCATGCCCGTACATGGCCTCATACATGATGGCCAGTTACAGGCATGCCCATGTGCGCTTTTAAGGTTAATGTACAGTCTTAGGTGATTGTACGTTATTAGGTACTTAGGGTTTCAGTTTGTTGACAGCTATATGAAAGGCCAAGCCCTTCCTTTCTCTTTTTAGTTTTTTTAAAATTCCTTTGTCAAAAAAGTTTCCTCCATAATCAAATAGGATTTCTAAATGCTCACAGCGGCCATTACACAACCACTGTCTACATACATTACATGTTCTTCTTTCTTTGCAATTCAATTCTTTCTTTCATTCAATTTTAGAAAAACTATAATTTATATTGCTTCAAGTTGAAAGCAGCAGACTTTTTGTGCTTTTGAGTTTTTGAGTTGTTGCTACTAGTGTTGCTGCTACTAGAAGGAACGCAAGTTGCTACTACTGTTACTATTGGTGTTACTGGAAGGAACTTGCGTTGTTACATTTCTGCCAACCAACATAGCAGGTTTCAAACCTCCTCCCCCCCTTTTTCTCTTTCTCTTTCTCTTATGCAGAGACACGGAAATGAAGATTCTTGAAGTTGTCGTCTAAAACAAAAATTTTGACAGTCGCCATCGTTGCAAAGTTGCAGAGTAGTGTAGCGCTGCCCACCATCGTTGTCGAGCAACATTGCCACGAGTTGCAACAACACGAACTTGTAGTGCCGTTGCGAGCTGTAACGTCGCCGCTAGTCACAACGAGCTGCAACGTCACCGCGAGTCGCATAATCGCCGCCAACTACAACGTCACCATAAGCTATAGCACAAGCTTGTAACGCCACAAGTTGCAACGTTGCCGCGAGCTTGTAACACCAGGAGCTTACAACACTTATAGCACCGCATTGCCGTCGGCCATCGCCACGAAGCACATGGGCGTTTTGCGGCACCATGACCTCCGACATCACATCCAATTTTCATCCGTCCACGGACTTTCGTCGAACTACTGTCATGTTGTCATGTCATCATACGTTCATCGTCCTACGTCCTACGTTCTGCCGACCTACCGTTTCGTCCAACGTCCATTCGTCACCGTTCATTCCCATCGACACATCGTATTCTTCAAACCGTATGTTGTGTTAGAATTTTGTAGCTAGTTATCTGTATTGTTACAAAATTTTGGGGCATGGGACAACACCATGTCCTAAGATGATGAGAGCACTACCGCTCAGCTAAAGCCTAGGTATCAACTACGAAGTAACACACAATCCTTTGAACCGATTTCTTTAAGCTCATGATTTTCACGACGGTACCATCAAGTGTCTACACCACCACCGTCATCCAATACAATTCCTACTAGGAATTCAGGTTCAGGTTACACTACATCAACGGTACATCAAAGTACATTTGGAGGGGCTCATTAGTGGGGTACACCTATTGCCGCACCTACTTTCACACCATCATCGTATATTCCATTGCAAGCTGTGACCTTAACACCCATATACAACATGGAGGTCAGTAGTTCCTTTGGGAGAATTGAGAAATTCAGCGAAAAGCCAAGTACTATTTCTTTGAAGGAGTTCAAGGCAACTTTCTCAATTGTGGTTTGTGAATTGGAGTTCAAGTATGGCGCTAATTACATCGAGGCATTTGCATTCAAACAATTGGCTCGTTATGTGCACTATGAAACATTGGATGGCTGCGAGCAATAATCTGCAAGGATTTTGGGCATCATCTAGATTCCCAATCCAGCTAATGCCATAGCAATCACCACCGCCTTTCAAGCTGCATTGCAAGCTATAATTGCACATCATGGGACTATGCCCAATAATTCAAACCCAGTACCTACCTCAATAAACCTTTATCTTCAACAATTCATTGTTGTTACCGCAAACATTCCTCCCACCACTAATGCGTCAGCTTTTATTGATCCAGTGGGGGAATTCTTTCGAGTTCTTGAGCTGGAATTTCCAGTCAAAAGTTCTAAAAAAATTCTACAGCTTACCACCTTCTCTCGGTAAAAGGATGAAACCCTCAAAATGCCTTATAAGAGGCTTTTCAAACTCAAAGAGGATACCCAAAGCATCACAAACCTGGAAACTGCCCACCAGTATCTTTGTTCATTGGAAGGTACGCCAACACTCCATGCGCAGGTTTTGCAATGGGTTTTTGCAAAATTTAAAAACTCGTACATTTTACTGGATGTGTACAACATTTCCGAAAAATTAGAACTAACTCATGCACACTATGAGGCCAGTACTATGAGGCTTCCATCACGTTCAAGGCCTCAGCCTACACCAACTACGCCAACTAAATCATCACATTTTTCTTCAAGGGCTAAAGCAGTGCACTCGACTACACCCATCCTACCTTCTGGCAACTACTGTGGTAATCCTACCCATAAAGCTAATGAATGCAACATTCCTTCCAAGGATCTCTTTTGTGATTATTGTGGGAAAGAGGGACATCAGGAAGTTGTTTGTTTTGCCAAGTTCCCAAAACGAAAGCAACTCTGATTACCATGGCAAAATCTGCCAACATCTTCCATTGTCCCTCAACCAAAAGCCAAGGCACCTCAACCTTCCACTCAAGCTTTGCCCACCAAAGGTAATTCCAATAAGAATGCTAAGAAGAAGGAGCACAATGCTGACAAGAGGGAGGTGCTTCAGGCCCATGCAATTCAAGTTCAGACTCTACAAATGAATTCGAACCATTGAGGCCCCAACTTGCTAATCTAAAAGGCAAGTCCTCCCAACCAACTAGTCATGCCCAACATGTATAAGGTTCAAGATCAAGGGAGGGACCTCCTTGGTCATTCTATGGCCTCCCACACGATGTCATGGTTAAGGAGTATGTTCTTTCCATTGCACACAATTCTAGTCTCACACCAGAATTTGCTATTTATTTTTGCCCTTCCTATGTTGCAGCACAAGAGGCTAACATGGCACCCAGAGTTTCTACCAGTAGGCAGGTAATTCAGATTAATGGACTCGCATGTAGTTCAAGTCCTATTACCAAGGCTAGAGGAGTTCCAACAGTCATGCCACAATCTTTTCGTCCTCTCAACATGGAAGAAGAACACACCTTGTTGGCGAAGGGGGAGGAAACTACTACACTAGAAGCTGTTAGGGCATCAAATTCTCGTGTCCTAAGAGTACATGTACATCAGGAAAACACACAATTTTTCATTAATTAGCTTATGGAATGCCAACTTCAAATACATGAAATTGCGCAAAAGCTTGTGAGTACACCATTGTTTAGTTTTCAAGATTTGAAGCTAAGCACCAGGGACATAATTGCAGTACTAGAAGATACCCTGAACACTACATCAGGTCCTCTACCAATCCCTGATCAAGTCAGATGTTTAATCACCTGAACAGGTCAGATGTTTAGTCACCAATGCCACTAATTATGATGTGTTCATTAGGCAAAAGGCCCTGTTTCCACCAAGTTTCACAATTGACAACTAATTCAAACATGCGTACTACTGAATGGATTGGGAGACTAATGGCCACCACCTGGGATACATACCCCTTGATTTACATGGGAACCATAGTCCTATGGCTCATCATTGTATGCTCAAGGAAGCACACACCATTTCCTACATCCAACAAGCTAGCCACGAATGGATAGAGGGAAATGAGGAGGAAATAGCTTACGTTCAAGCTAATGAAAGCTTGAGGGTGGTTCCTACTGACATTCAACACGGACCAAAGGTTTTATAGAGGTTCAAAGTAGCACACAAGCCCTTGGTCAAAGCTATGTCTAGTTTTGAGAGCATGGAGAGCCATAGCGAACCGATTAAGCCATTACTTCGTCCACTAATCACCTAGACACCGCCTAAGGAAGGGATTACATTACTAGAACTCTTTGGTGGTATTGGTACACATTTCGAAGCCCTATTACAGTCAGGGATGGTGCTTCGAAAATATTTTTATGTAGACATTGATCCTATTGCAAGGCAAATGGCGGCATAAAAAATGAGGGAGTTCACAACCACATTTCCACAATAGTTTGCAACCACCACATGGAAGGCTAATTTCACGTTTTTGCCTTCTGACATACAACTAATTAAGAAGAAATATATGGAATTACCTGGCCCCGTCAACCTCATCATTTTAGGTTGGGAGTGTTAAGGATTTTCAGCGGCTGGATTTGGAGAAGGCTTGAATGACACAAGATCTGGTAACTTCAAGGACATGATACGATTGATCACCTGGGCTCAATCCATTTCTCCTACGCTTGGTCATGTAATTGAAAACAACCCTTCTCAGCTTGACCAAAAGGAGAAAGTCCAGGACCACTACACACCAATCAAGCATTACCTTGGAGAACCGCTCCTACTTGATGTGGCACAATGTGGTTCCTATGCGCACCAATTGTGCAATTGATGGACCAACCTAGCACCATTCTCAATTCTGTAATTAGGTCTGAAATACACCATCAGAGACCCCAACCTACAAGTTTCTCACATATTAGATTATCAAAGCTCTTGCCAACTAGTTACAAGGTAAGAAAAACCTCCTTGGTTTCCTACGAACACAATAGGAAAACCAAGAGGTGTTTGGCCCACCTTTGTCTCCTTCCTAGGAGCACATTCCTTTCAAGGAGATGGACCAGGCCTAGTATATCGTCATGCTTCAGCCACTTGGGATGAACCAAGCCCAAAAAAAAAAGGGGGGGGGGGCTATGGGTTTCCAAGCTAGCACTATTAGTCACACTAAGGTGACTAGATTGGAACATAATGCTTTACTAAGGAGAGGCATGGACTTGAACTCCCTTACATGGTTGTTGGGAACATGTGTACTCTTTCAAATGTACACAACACCAACACTTATTCAATTAGCTTACAGTTCTAGTGATGCGATCACATGGCACCTCGACCAAATACACTTACCTATCTTCAACACTCTACATTTCACTCTTAGTGTTGGGGGGGAAGAGGTACCATGTAATTTGAGTCAAGTTGTGTCTGATACACCTGGAGGTACATCAACTTCTGGAGAAACAATTACAACCTTTTACGAATCTACGCAGTTAGACAATGGAGAACCCAATACACCAGGTTCTTCAAACACACTTTCCAACTCCATTCCATGTGTTTCCAACTACCCTTTCATTATGGGGAACCAGCTCACCAAGAAGGAGAAAGATCAGGTCACAGACTTGCTAATTAAGTTTGAGAATGTGTTCGCATTCTCAATGAAAGACTTAGGTAGGTGTAAGACCACGCAATTCTCTATGGACCTTACAGATGAGACACCCGTCTATCGAAAGAGGCATAGGTTGAGCAAGCATGAGTGGGAACTAGTAGATGAAAGATGCAAAGAGCTCCATGAGGTCGGTCTCATTCAGCCATCAAGTTCTAATTTCACAGCCGCTAAAGTAATGCCAGCAAAGAAAAATTCAGCTAGATTCTGGACTGAGAAAAGGATTATAGGCCTTTGAACCTAGTTACACCTCAGGACAGGTACCTTATGCCAATCCCTGAAGAATTGTTTGATAGCATTGGAAACTCAAACATCTTCACAATTGTGGATCTAAAGTAAGGTTTCAACCAGATTATGTTCGTTGCGAAAGAACGCAAGAAAACAGCATTCCATGGAAGTAACAAGTTGTGGGAATGGCTTGTGATACCTTTTGGATTGAAGAATGCACTTGTCTTCTTTCAACGAATCATGGACCAAGTTATCAAAGGGGCAAATTTCCTAAAATGCTACATAGATGACGTCCTAGTGCATAGCAAGGGACTCCTGCTACACTTGGCTCATCTTGAGGAGTTATTCAAGAGGCTCCACGAAATCAATATGAAGATCCATCCTAAAAAATGTGAGTTTGTTGTCACCTCAATAGTCTACCTTGGACATAGAATTTTGCCAAATGGTATTATGGCTCATTGGGCCAAAGTAGTAGCCATTTTGGAAATGCCCAATCCTATTGATGTTCACACATTGAGGAGCTTCATAAGTGACGCGCTCCCAAGTCACGAGGTGAAACCCATTTGAGGGTTTCACAAAGTCAAGTTGCGGAAAGTTGAGACTTAGAGGCACGCTCCCGGCTTCCAATTCTAAAAAGGGGTAGAGGGTCGAGTTGGGAGCCCCGGGATTAGACTAGGAAGAGGGACTAACTTATCTCATGTGAATCTGCATCCAAAAACTAACCAAATCGGGTTAGTTTAGCATTCGGGACACCCTTGGGTGTTGGGACTTGCCACGGGCACTTGGACACACAAGACTCACCACGGCCCGGACTCGAGGGAAGCCACCACCTTCCCCCATATAGTATTCTCTGTGGCTGGTCGCAGAGGCTACATCCGAATGGCACATTTTGTTGGGACTCCCAAAATGGAGTCCTGAAAGTGTCCCGGCTGGACTCCCGGAACTTTGAACGGCCATAGCTCCTCACCCCGAATTCAGATCGAGATGAGTCTTGAATCAATGTTGTAACTCTCGTCAAGAGCTTTCCAACGCCGTGTCGCACTCTCCAAGGCAACATCGGGAAGAGGTTGATTCCCAACTTTGAGTGGTCGGGAGTCAAATTGCCAGTTTGACTCCCGGCCCTTCTTTTGCCCATAACTTGGGCTGCAGATGTTTGAATGGCCATGCAAGGCCATTTTCAATATCTACGTTTCAAGACCTTTCCAATGACACTAAGAACGCCCCAATGCGAGGTGTTTTGGGCCTTGCTGTCAAACTCTAAACATTCGGGAGTCCCGGGGAACTCCAAACCTCCAACTTTTTCAAGTGTTGGGCTTCACCCCCACACTTGGCCAAAATGGGGTTGCGACAATAAGACTATGTAATTACTACAAAATTTATGTTCAAGACTTCAATACTATTGCTCATCCTCTCTATGCATTGTTAAAAAAAGATGTTGCTTAGACATGGAGTGATGAGGCTCAGGAAGCTTTCGACACACTCAAGGAAAAGCTTTCAGAGTTCCTCATTCTGAAAAGACTTGATTTCAACAAGGTCTTCATTCTACACACTAATTAGAATGCTCTTGGAATTGGAGCTATTATTGGCTAACTTGATGAAGAAAGCAAGGAATATGTTATTGCATATGCATCCCAAAGTAACAACAAGGCTGAGAGCAACTACTCTTCATACGAAAGGGAGTGCCTTGCTATTGTATGGGCCGTCATACATTTCAGGCCCTATTTTTATGGCACCAATTTCATTTTGCATTCCAACCACCAACCTATCAAGTGGTTGATGACCAACGATAAGCTTACAGGTAAGTTAGCTCGTTGGGCACTTATATTTCAAGAGTATGAGTTCAAGGTTATTCACCGACCTGGTATTACACATCAGAATGTGGATACCATGTCACGGAGACCCCTCACTACCTTTGAAAATTTTTTAGAAGCTAAGCAAAATTTTGACCAAATTCTAGCAATACATGTATCTGATGCATCTAATTATCTTGCACTACTACAATGTAACCTGGTTGAGCATCCCATTGTGGATATATGGGAGGACTTGGACACTCTGAGGTTTCTTCAACATGGGGAATACCTTCCCCAAGTTACATCAAGTCAATAGGATCACATGCAACAGCGGTCCAAACGCTACTCATGGAAGGACAATCACCTTGTCCGATGCTTACCACAAGGTGACAAAGTGGTTCCACCACCACATGAACGGCCTGGTCTTATTCAAAAGGTACACTCAGAGCTTGGACATTTTGGAGTTAAGCGTACTTATAGCCTTTTCGCTCCTCATTACCATTGGAGAAGTATGTGTGCTCAAGTCTGAGACATCATTGCTAGGTGTGAACAATGTGATAGAGTGAGAACTTCTTTCTCCTCTCGACAACTCACGCTTTTTCCACTCCCTATTCAGGGCATGTTCTATCGTTGGTCATGTGATTTAACTGGAGAGTTACCACAAACCTCTAGGGGTAATGTTTACATCATGATTATGATTGAGCATTTTTCAAAATGGGTTGAGCTTGTTGCGCTACTAGACAAGTCATCACACAGCACGAGCCAGGCTTTCTTACAACAGGCTCTAAATAGGTTTAGGGCTTGTGCTGAGTGCCTTACTAATCAAGGATCAGAATTCAGGGGAGAATTCCAAGACCTACTTAACCATGCTCTCATTAACCATCGTCGAACTTCAAAAGATCATCCCCAAGCTGATGGCCTTGCAAAAAGGATGGTTCAAATGTGCAAAAAGGGACTTCGGAAGATTTGCTTCACTAAAAACAAAGAGGATTGGGACTTGGCCCTCCCTTACATTGCTATGGGTTACAGGATGTCCAAACACACCTCTTTATCTCATTTCTCTCCTTACTTTTTACTTTTTGGGAAACATCCCATTCCACCCCCTTCCATTGTTGTTCAAATGGACCAAGTTATGGACTTGGACTCCCTAGCCATTTGGGCTAAGGTCATTGCAGAAAGGGCTGCTCTATTCAAGAGGGTTATGCCCATGGCCATGGAAAACTTGTCCATTGCATAGCATTGAGACACCTTACAATATGCACACACACGAGGTGACAATTACAAACCTAAGGTGAAACAATTTGATGTTAGTGATTTTGTGTATTTCTAGCGGCAACCCAATGATACTCTAAACACTTCTTCTAGTCGCATTATCTTGAGGATTAAGGCGACCAAGCCTTCAGGTGTGTTGGAGTTGCAAGGAGCTTACGGACACACAGTTCGGGTTCATTCCAAAAATTGTGCGCCCTACCACTTGCCGAACTTAAATCCTACCATCATCACATCGGCTTGGATTCCTCCACTTGATTATCCATGTCAAGTATGTCATAGGACAAACGATGCTGATTAGATGTTGTTTTGCAATAATTGTAATGGTGGATACCATCTCTTCTGCTTCAAGCCGGAGCTCACTCAAATTCCCGCCGACAATTAGTATTATTCATCATGTTCTCCTATAGCACCTTGATTCCTACTCAGACCATGCCACGCTTTTCCTGGCTCAAGTCTGGGGGGCGATACATGAAAATTTCATCTTAGCCTCCTCTTGTGCATTGTATATATATGTGTGCGTGCATATTTTTTTGGTTAATTAATTTATACCTTTGACTAGATTTATTCTTTTTGTTTAGTAAAGTTTACTAAGGATTTACACCCTTACAACACCGTATGTCATGACACTACATATCACGACAACTGTCATGCCCATACATGGCCTCATACATGATGGTCAATTACGGGCATGCCCATGTGCGCTTTTAGGGTTAATGTACGATCTTAGGTGATTATACGTTATTAGGTACTTAGGGTTTCAATTTGTTGGCAATTGTATAAAAGGCCAAGCCCCTCCTTTCTCTTTTTAGTTTTTCTAGAATTCCTTTGTCAAGAGAGTTTCCTCCAATCAAATAAGATTTTTAGATGCTCACGGTTGCCATTGCATGGCCACTGTCTACATACATTACATGTTCTTCTTTCTTTGCAATTCAATTTTTTCTTTCATTCAATATACATGATAATTTCATCTCAGCCTCCTCTTGTGCATTGTATATATATGTGTGTGTGTGCATATCTTTTTGGTTGATTAGTTTATACCTTTGACCGGCTTTAGTCTTTTTGTTTAATATAGTTTACTATAGATTTACACCCTTATGAAACTGTACATCACAACACTACACGTCATGACAACGATCTTCTTGACCTATCCAACATTTCCTTATATTTCAAAGATCTTTTTATCCTTTAACAACATCACATGTAATGCAACTAAATATAAACAAAAAAAGAACATAAAACTTTTAAACCTACAAGAAAATGAAAAGAAATGGCAAGGAAAGGATATGTAGATGGACTAAAAAAATTTTGAAATGGAAGGGATAAAAGGCCCAAAAAAAAACCCCAATGTTTTACATAAAAGAAAGATAACACTCTCAACCCTTCCATATTTTTTTGATGCCCAACACTTAGGCCATTACCCTGATATGTAGACACTTAAAAGTGTGGAAAGGTTCAAAAGAACTACCTATCTCCTATAGAAAACAAGTCAACAAGAAAAAAGAAAATCTTTACCATTTCAAGTTAAATCCTTAACAATTGAACTCAACACCTCATGCACCAACAATGGATAGCTTAGATATTTGTCTTGTCAAGGCATTTTAACTTCAACATGTAACATTTATCTATTAAGGTAGTTTGTTGTTTTGTAAGTTTTTCATGTTGAAATCTCCCAATCCACATGCCCTTCAACATGTATGGAAAAGCAAATGCATCACTAGCCATAACCCATGGAGTGAATATTCTCATGATCAAGGTTAAAAGACCTTTTTTTGAGAATATTCCTATGTTGAAAGGTAGAAGTACAAGACTTCATGTGCAAAGGTTTTTCAAAAATATTCCTCCATGTTTGAAGGTTTGATCATGAAGACCCTTGAACATTAATGGTGACTTGGGCTCAAGTCATAACATATATACATTGTTTATTGTTGTCAACCAATGTGTTTAAAACCAAAATCAAGGATATTGGTTGTTATCATATGCATTTTCAAATATTTTTGATTTTGTGCATTTCCATGAATTTGGTGTGGCAAGGATTTAAGTTTCTAGATGCACCATTGATTAATGGTGATTTAAATTCATGGTTGTAAAATTCAAATTGTGGATGATGACGCAAGTGATTTAAAAATGTTAAGAACAAAATGCCAAGTAGAATGGGTACATCCAAGATCGGGTTACACTATCAAGAACCACTTTAAGACATGCAAGAAGTCCTAAAACTTCATTTTTAGGACTTTTTGGAATTAATTCTTCCATTTTTATTTTAAATGTTGGATATTTCGCCTTGATTTTCATTACAGGCTTTAGCTTTAATGACAACAAAATATTTGTGCCTTTTAAAACTATAAAATGACCAAATTTACTAGTCCTTAACCCTATGCCCAAATTCCTTTTTTAAAAATTGAGTTTTTAGAAATTTTTATTGTAAATATTGATCCATGAACTATTCTAACATATTAAATAGGTAAATATGGCCCTCATACATTATATGAATCCAAAATATCAAGAATGCAATTTTTTTAGTACTCTTTTCATGTCCTTAAAATATATTTTTGTCATGTGACATTGTTGAACTTTTATATTTTAGGACAAAAAAGGACATAACTTTCTAATCAAATATTTGATTTTCTTATGCCATTCATTTCATTTGAATGTAATATTTAAAAAACCCTAAAGGGACACTAGTAAAAAAAAGTAAAAGATACATGAGTAAAAATATAGGGTGCAATATATTGGTTGTTGGGAAAAAAGTTATAAGTTAATTAGTAAAAATAGGGTATTAATCTATAATCAATTTAATTATAATACAAGGTAACAAGGTAATAATACAAGGTAATAATTTGTAATGGATTATAATTAATATAAGGTGGCTTTAAAATGTATATATTGGAAAATTAGATAATAATAATGTGATAAAAAATAGGTTGGACAATTATCTAATACTCCCCCTAAAAATGGTTTTTTAACACATGTAAATCCCAAACTTTACACTAAGTGTCCACCCAAGTAAAAAAGACATGAAATTTGGTACAAAGAGGAAAAAATTTGAGTCCTTATGATACTTATGTAATTAAATATGTCCATATTTTTGCATGTGTGACAATCCTTTAGAGGTAACTTGATCTTGAATGTACTCGGACCACTAATAGTTGAAAATTGATAATTTCTTTTTTAGCCAAGTTGTATCACTTGAAAAATGATGTAATTATCAACTTGAAAAATGAATTACAATTTTTTGGGGTTTATTTATGCAATCAAAAAAAATTGAAAATCCCTTGGTTTGTTGGGATGTTCATGCAACACAATTTCCACATGTCTTTTTTCAATTCATCAAGTGAACTTGGAATTGTAGGCTCACAAATTGAGATTAAGTGGATTTTTGGTGTGATCATGAATTGCTCAACAATTAAAGTTGGGGATTGAGAATTTAAATCATTGAACATTTTCATTATGAAAAACTAATTTAAATGTTCAATGTTCAATGTCTTAGGCATGATTGGAACCACAATAAAATCTTACATTGTACTTATATGTGTTTCATACGTGTTTAGATGAGCAACATCTATGTTTACATGAATCAAACCTATGAAAAAACATAATTTGCATGACTAGTAATACTAAATCCTAGCCCAAGATGTTTGTGATGTATGAAACTTAAAAACATACATTGAGTTATTTAACATGTGAAACAACGTTATTTAACTATGATTGAGGTGCACCAAAAACTCATTGAGGAAAAAAGTTTGTTTGAAAAAGGTAGCTATGAGTTCAATTAACTTTGGCTAGATTGTGTTTCCATTCAAACTACATGCGACATTTTGTTTCAAATTTAGTCTACATAGATTGCATGCATTTGTAACTTTCTTTTTGTTTTTCTCTAAGGGAAGTTCCTTCCATTTTTTTCCAAATGACACACAAAAACATATAAGGTGCAACTTAATGAAGAAAAGTAAAATTTATATTTTATATTTACATTTCCCAACATCATGAATGTTGTTTTGGCATCAAACATTAGCATTATTTAGGGGATCATCAACTTTACATGCTTGATGTTGTATTGAAGGTGAATCAAGACAAGGAGTTTACCTCAAGTGTGGAAAAAATTAAAACAACACTTGAAGGAAGTGAGGTTTTGAGGATTACTAATGGGAAATAGGTACCAAAAAGGAAGTTACTTCAGTACTATGACAAACAACAACAATTGGAACTAGTGTTGGCAACTCAAGAATTGCTTGAATTTGATGACCAAGAGTTGACTCATACAAACTTTGATGAAGAGGAAAAATGTTGGATTGACGTGAAAAACATTGACATTTGGAAGGACGTAATTTGCATGAAGTTGTTGAATGAAGGCATAGTGCTAGACACAACTGATGCTAAGAAGAACAAAAGAACAAAAAAGAGAATAATAAATTATCACTGGCAAGATCAAAAACTTTACTTCAAGTGGTTGTTTGGCCTAAACTAGAGGAGAAAAAAACATTGATAATCCAAATGCATTGGAGCATTTTGGAGAACAAAAGACCTTGGTTGAAATTTGCATGTGATACTTTTAGCATAATAGGACAAAGGATGTCAAAATGGTCGTGAGAATGTGCCAATAATGTCAAATGGTGAGAAAATTGGGTAGCATTCACTATGAGGATGAAGAATTGAAGAATATACCTGTTTGTGAACTATTTTATAGGGTTGTTATGGATACTACAGGACCATTACCTGAAACCAAGGCAGGAAACAAATATATTATAGTTTCCATTGATCATTACCCAAAGTGGTGCGAAGCAAAAGCTATTGCTGACCATGGTGTTAAAATAGCGACTAAATTTTTGGAGGATGATGTAATATGCAGATATGAAGTTCCTAAGTTTGTGCTAACTAATAATGGAGGGGAATGGGCAACAAAATTTGATGTTATGTGTAAGGATTATGGTATCCACCATCAACACACAACACCCCAATGGTCGTAACGCAATGGGATGGCTATTGGATAGTTCTTGTTTCCTTGTCTTTCATTATGCCAATGACTAGTTAAGGAAAAACATTATGTATTATAGAGGTGATATGAAGGGTTGGTGCCATGAAATGATGAATTTTTGAGGTGGTCTAAATTGTAGCATATTGGGCATATAGACAAATCTAGAATCATGATTGTTGGAGAGAAAGACATTAATGGAAAGATCAACTTGGGATTTGGTCCTTTGGGATGGTTAGTATGAGAAACCCGTGATGGGTATCTTCAAATCAAGACAAGAATTCATGTAATATGGCACGTCCATTACTTTGAAAACCTACTCTAGCACCCTGGGTTGTACATAGAAAACTTATTTATGTTTATAGTGATTTTGTTTAGACTTAATATTGTCCATCCACACCACTAATGCCATAAATTTAAACTAATAAACGGAAGGGATCATTGAACACTATTAGAGTCATACTGTCCTAGCGCAAAAAAAGAACTATTACATTGCATGTTAGTGATGGGGATTTAACAGTTCATAAGATTGGCTAAACATTAAGAGAATTCATTGATGGCTAAACCTCAAAAATCTTTAAGGAATAATTAGGCCATAATCCAAAATCAAGTAATACAATGGCTAAATAAAGTAGCAATTGAATGAATGTCATGATGAAGTTAATGGCTTTGTAGAAATCTTTAAGTTCAATAATCTGCCATGTACTATAACATAGGAGCAAGAGCTATAGGCTTTTGGTTTGTAAATTCATCATATTTAAATTTGTTGTTTGACAAAATTGTAGTTGTCAATAGGATATAATAGCCTTTTTCAAAGCTTAAAGCAGTCTATTTTTATGGTATGCTTCTTTTTGGTTACACATTTACTTTGTCAAAAAAATTAGAAAACTATTATTAAATATCAATACTGGTTCTTTGATTTTTTATGATCAACAAGTAAACATATATGTACCTAGGTTGATAATTAATGAATATTTTAAGAACTGCCCAACACTAGTTCAACCAACAACATTTAGAAATTCCAGCCACGATGAACCAGCACCCACCAGAGCACAATGAAGGATGAATGGTAAGTTGTCAGGAAATAGTTCTCTATTGGGTTCCGGTTCCTTAGTTAACCATGGACCTTAGCTCAATTGTAATTTTTTAAATTTACTTTGGCCCATTTTATAGTAGAAATCAAAGCCAATGTTCAACTCAAATCAAACATTCCTATTGGTGCAAAAGTTGAAATCAACCCCAAGGGGTTTACATTAGGAGTCTAAGTTGAAATAGGAAAAACATTTTCAATCTGCCCCAATTATTAATAAATTTAATTTCGTATTGGCCCTAAGGCTAAAAAAGGATACCATTGAATTTGGCAAGCCAATTTGAAACCCTTGGGGCCATTATTTCGACATTCATTAATATCCTAACATCAAAGTTGGTCCCAAGTTTTTTCATCCCTAACTTTTAGTGTAAGCAAGCCTTATTAACAACCCACAAGTAGGTTGTCAATAAGTAGATAATAAAAAAAACCTTTACCTATGTATAAACCATCTACTCACCTAATAATTACCTATTTTACTACCTATTAATATGAGACCTATTTCTTACATAATTGATTACCAAGGTGAAACCAAATATTAACTTATTTGAGGTCCATCCACAAATTGAGTAATAATGGTCATGTAATGGATGGTGCACTAATGAGTACTAGTTCATTATGGCCAGAAATTCTATGAAGTTCTAGATTTGGTATTTCCAATAAACTAACAAAAAAATTAGATGCATGTATTGTTGGTATATATTATTTATTATGCATTTAAACATCTTACAAGATTCGAACTTGGGACCTTCAACTTAGAAGGTTGTTCTATACAACTAAATTGAAATCCCTTTTTGGGTTAAGAAAAATCAAATACAAACGAGCCAAAGCCCAAGCAAAGCCAAAAATAAACTACCACAAAGGGCAGAGAAGAGGGTGGCAAAAGCCAATTCACCTAAACTAAAAAGGCAAAGGCAAACAACAAAGAAAGCAGCCAAAGGAAAAGGCCACCAAAAAAATCAACGAATTGGTATGGAAGTTAGGGGAAAAAATGTTTCTTCAAACAATTTACTATTTAGTTTTACAAATGTATATTTAGAGAGGGTGATTATGAAGAGCATCTTGATTATCGTGAGGATTATCATTTGTAAGTGTGAAAAGTGGTTTTCTAAACAAGGTTTTAGAAGAAGTATCCTACCCTTTAATTTGTTGCCTACGTGGGGTAGTTTGAGCATTGAACTCAATTAAAAGATCTTGCCTTCTTACAAGAAGAGAAGGTCTAGGAGGGAAATCCTCATCAAATCACATATATTGTTTTAAGGGTGATGAAGTTCTCCATTTGTTACACAACTAACGAAATTCTTCAAGTGTAGCCTCCAAATTTGGATATTGTATCCTATTATGAAATTACATATGCAATTGGGATGTGTCTTCCCCTCTACTTCCCCTCGTTGGATGCAAATTTCTCCATGGAAGAGATCTAATCCTGTAAGTTGATTGTGCATGTTGATTGACCCAAAAATGTCACATTTTAACCAGTGATCTTTGAGATTGCAACTCCTCTAGAAGACTAAAGGAAGCTTGAGAATCTTTTGATTGACCATCAAAATTAATGTTTGACAATATGTCATTGTTTTCTTCACTTTCTTGAACTAGTTCTTGGTGAAGTTCCTCAAAAATTACTTGCAAAATATAGTCTGCCATAGCTTCTTTTTTTTCTAATTCCCCCCAAAGATGGTTGGTAGTTTTCTGATGTTGGGTTTTTATGACCTATTTCCTCAACCCCATGGCTATTTGAATTGGAACCAATGTCTTGGTTGTTATGCATTTGAACCTCTGGGCAAATGAAAAGCCCCATTCTATAGTCTACCATATGTTTGGGAAAAAAAAATCTATTGGGGACTATTTGCCATAGGAGTGTGCTTATATCTTTGCAAAATAGGCATCCATGAGCCCAAACTTTCTTAAACTTAACAACTAAAGGTTTGTGCTTATCTATAGATCTTTTGAACCTATGAAGTTCTCTCCAAGTTGCCATCCCCACTTGAATTGTGGTTTGCCATGTTCAAAACATAGTGATAACTAGGTGAAAATGTTTGTCTCTCAAGTCTTGCTCACATTTATGACACTAGATGAACTAATAAAGAGAACCTAAAAATATCCCAAGGACTTGAAAATGTGTTGATGCAAGACTTACCAATATCCCAATCTATTTCCTTTTTAATTGTAATTTCATTACGAGGTGGTTGGAGCTCACCCAACAAAATGTCCTCTCATGAACTATGCCTTGCCAAAAGAGCATATCTAACCTTAAGTTCCCTAAACTTACTCCATGCCTCTTGAATTGTTGCACACCTCATAAGCCCATGCTCTGAGGTTTCCAAGACACCATCATTACATAAGTTACAAATCCTTTGATGACCTATTTTTGTGTGACATGTCCCAATTGGGAGTCCTTGTGCCATTACAAGCCATAACACAGCTAACACCTTCCTTGGCAACTAGGGGTGCCACACTTTTTGATATAATTTGCCTTTTTCCTTTCGTGTGTATCCCTTCTCCTATATGTTGAGAATTTAAGCTCAACTAGTTAGGTTTCATTAGTTACTGGAGTAGGAAAGTAACTAGGTTACTTTCACAAGGTTGAATTACTTTCATTACTTATTTTAGTTTGGTTATTTGTGATTTGGTCTTGTAGTTAAATACCTTGGTGTTGATGGTTTGCTTCTCTTTTCTTCATTACACAAGTTTGTGTATTTCTTGTGACAAGAACCTTGGAG